>Ga0302276_10000002_pt1 | contig 297336 bp, 226 predicted proteins | sample III_Bog_N2_3_FD_198768 | JGI IMG/M metagenome (GOLD analysis project Ga0302276, IMG submission 198768) | Peat permafrost microbial communities from Stordalen Mire near Abisko, Sweden - III_Bog_N2_3 | ecosystem: Environmental > Terrestrial > Soil > Wetlands > Peat | place: Sweden: Abisko...
CGAGGATGCCGTCCGGGAAGCCGTAGATCGGGATCTCGTAGCAGTGCACGAGGGTGAGGGAGGCCCCGAGCTGCTTCGCAAGGTCGAGCGCCTGGTCAATCACGGTGTCGGCCAGCTCGCTGAAGTCGGTCGCGACGATGATGCGTTGAATGGTGCTCATGTAACGAACATAACGACGCAGGGGTGGCTTGGCGACTGCTGGCTCATCGGCGGGTGGATGAGGCTGCCCAGGTGGGGAGATGCCGTGGCTCACCCGGCAAGACGCGGCTGTCCGCAGTGAAGGTGCCGGAGCACCGGGGTGAGGGTGCAGGAGCACAGCGGTGATGGTGCAGGAGCACAGGGGTGATGGTGCAGGAGCACAGGGGTGAGGGTGCAGGAGCACAGGGGTGAGGGTGCGGGAGCACAGGGGTGAGGGTGCAGGAGCACAGGGGTGAGGGTGCGGGAGCACAGGGGTGATGGTGCGGGAGCACACGGGTGACGGTGCGGGAGCACAAGGGTGACGGTGCGGGAGCACAGGGGTGAGGGTGCGGGAGGCAGGGGTGAGGGTGCGGGAGCACAGGGGTGAGGGTGCGGGAGGCAGGGGTGAGGACGCACGAGCGCAGGGGTGAAGACGCCGGAGCCCACCGGGATTGCCGTGGCGGACCGCATCGGCGCCCACAAGGTGCGACCTATTTCAACAAATCGACCTCGAGAGGCGGCGGGAATCGGCTCCTCGCCAATGGAAGCAAGTGAGGGTCGAGATCGTCGCGTGCTGCGGCGGTGGGCATCCTCGAGTGCAGCGATTCGAGGTTCACATGAGGAAGTCGAAGTCGAAGGCAGGGCAGGCGGCGCGCGATCAAGGGCTGATCTCGGGGTTCCCCAAGCGGCTTGCGACGGCGCAGATCCTCGTCGACGGGACGACGTACACCGCCACTTCGGCGGTGGCGTTGCTCCAGACACGAGTCACGGCGGCGGCCCAGCTGGCCTCCGCAAAGGCGGGCTATCTGGCCGCCGCAAAGGCAGCGGACGCGGTGGAGAACGCGACGGCTGCAACGGTCAGCGGGTTGGTGGAGGCGGTCTATGTCGCGTTCGGGGATGACCCGGCCGCGCTCTCCGACTTCAACCTGCCTGTCCGCAAGAAGGGGGTCATGACCCCCGCACAGCGCCTCGAGGCCAGCGCGAAGGCGAAGGCCACGAGGGTGGCACGGCACACGATGGGGCCGAAGCAGAAGCTCGCGATCACGGGGACGGCAGCCCCTGCGGCCGCGGCGCCTGCGACCGGAGCCATCGTGCCGCCGGTGGGAGGGACTGCGAGCAAGTAGCGGTCTCGTCCGCGAGGTTGCGCGCACTGCGCGCGGAATGCCCCCGGGCCTCATCGTGAGGCCCGGGGGGTCCTCACTCTCGTCACTACGGACTGCCTCACCTCGATGTACGATCTCGCCGTGACTTCCCCCTTTCGCAGCTTCGCTCCCTCGGTCTTCCTCCCTTCAGTGCTCGCGGCTGCGATGGCCCTCGCTGCAGGGTGCGGGAGCGCCACCACGCCCGCGCGCGACGGGGGCACCACCACGCCGACCTGCACGGGGGCCACGTCGGTCTGCGGCGAGGCGTGCGTCGACACGCAGACGGACTTCGACAACTGCGGGAGCTGCGGCAAGCCCTGCGCTGCGGGGCAGGCGTGCGTGGGCGGGTCCTGCGCGCTCGCGTGCGGCGGCGGGACGACGAAGTGCGGGAGCGCGTGCGTGGACGAGGCGGTCGATCCCCACAACTGCGGCGCGTGCGGGAAGGCGTGCTCCGCGGGGGAGGCGTGCGTGGGCGGGAGCTGCACGGGCACCTGCGCGTCGGGATTCACGGTGTGCATGGAGAGCGGCAGCGGCGGGACAGCCTGCGTCGACCCCCAGTCCGACGCGGCGAACTGCGGCGGGTGCGGGAAGGCGTGCGCGGCCGGGATGACCTGCGCGATGGGGGCCTGCGTCGCCTCGTGCCAGGCGGGATTGACCCTCTGCAAGCCGACCGCGCGCGCGCCCGTCGACGCCGGGAGCAGCGATGGGAGCACGCCCGGGCCAATGGTGCCGTTCTGCGCGGACCTCTCGGAGGACGAGCAGAACTGCGGCGGATGCGGCAAGGCGTGCGGGGCAGGGGGGCAGTGCGTCCTCGGCGCGTGCACGGCGGCGTGCCCGTCGGGGTCTTCGGTCTGCGGTGCCGGAGGCCCTTCGGACGCGGCGGCCCCGTACTGCGCGGTGTTCGCCACCGACAAGGCCAACTGCGGGTCGTGCGGGAACGCGTGCGTGGCCGCGGGAGAGAGCTGCACGGCCGGGGCGTGCGTATGCCCGGGCAAGCAGGTCGCGTGCGGGAGCGCCTGCACGACGACCGCGACGGACAACAACAACTGCGGCGCCTGCGGGACGGTGTGCGGCCCGTTCGCCTCGTGCATCACCGGGGTCTGCACGCTGACCACGACGTCCGCGGTGATGGTGAGCGGCACGGCGAGCTGCACGACCCAGCGCTCGAACGGGGGGCGCAAGGTCGCGATCGACGCGAGCAACACCATCTACGCCGGCATGCTCTGCGGGACGCCCGCGACGGCGGCCGAGATCGCGGTGAGCATCGACGGCGGAAACGCGTACGGAGCGCCGACCCCCCTCGCGGTGCCGAACGTCAGCACGCTCTCGGTCGTCGGAGGCGGGAGCGGGACGGCCTACGTCGCGGTGCTCGACACGGCGGGCGGCGTCTGGTTCACGTCGACCAACACGTCCGGCGCGACCTGGAGCACCCCTGCGAAGCTGGCGACGACGGCGGGAGCCAGCTGGGTGGGCGTCGCGGTCGCGGGGACCTACGTCTACGTCGCGGCGGGGGGGTCGGGCGTTCCCATCTCCGTGTACGCGAGCGCGACGCTGGGCGCTCCGTTCACGACGGCGACCGTCGCGCTCGACGCCGCGTTCGGGGATGTGGCGGTGGACTCTGCGACGGGCAACGTCTGGGCGCTCGGCGACACGGGTGAGGGGAACGCCGCCCTCAGCACGAGCCACGGGATGCTGTTCGCGACCGCGATCCAGTACCCCAAGCTGGTCGCGGAGCTCTCGGACTGGACGCTCGGAGGCGGCTACATCTTCGAGGTGGCCACCGAGGGGGCCAACGTGATCTCCCTCGCGGCGTCGACGACGAGCTCCCCGGTGACCGGGCTCTTCGCGGGTGGGCAGCCGCAGCAGCAGGCGATCTCGGCGGACGCGCACGGCAACGCGTACGTGGTCCAGGGGCTGGGGACCACGATGTCCCTCCAGCAGGTGTTCGCGTCCACGCTGACCGCGGGCCCGAACGTCGCGCTCGGGAACGGGACCTACCCGACGGTCGTCGCCGCCCCCGGCAGCGCGGTCGTGGCCTACACGCAGGGCACCTCCGTCTACGTGGTGGTGCAGGCCTTCTGATGTGTGCCACGCGAAGCGTCGTCCGGGCGCAGGCTCCTGCGCCTGAATGAGCCCGGACCGCGCGACGTAGAGGTGCGGGTGACTGCGCTCTGCTCAAATAGGCTAACCTGCGCGGCGCCATGTCCGAGACCGAGAACGCGAACGCAACCGAGAACAAGCCCCAGACCCCGCTGGTGCTGCTGAAGGCGAAGGGCAAGATCGACCCGCACGTCGTCGCGGTCCTCGCGAACGGCAAGGTCACCGACCTCCACACCCCGGTCGACCCCACGCTCGTGCTCACGCCGGTGCTCGACACCGAGCCCGCGGGCCTCCGCGTCATCCGTCACTCCACCGCGCACGTGATGGCGGACGCCGTGCAGCGCCTCTTCCCTGGCACGCACGTGACCATCGGCCCCGCGATCGACGACGGCTTCTATTACGACTTCGAGAAGCAGGGGGGCGGCTTCACCGAGGACGACCTCCGGCGCATCGAGGAGGTGATGGCGAAGATCGTCGAGGCGGACACCCCGTTCCGTCGCGAGGTCGTGTCGCGGGACGAAGCCATCAAGATGTTCACGGCGATGGGGGAGCACTTCAAGGTCGACATCATCAACTCCATCCCCGAGGGGGAGGAGATCTCGCTCTACAAGCACGGGGGGTCCGAGACGTGGGTCGACGTCTGCGAGGGGCCGCACGTCCCGTCGACGCGCTACCTCAAGGCGGTCAAGCTGACCCACGTCGCGGGCGCGTACTGGCGCGGGGACGAGAAGAACCCGATGCTCCAGCGCATCTACGGGACGGCCTTCGCGAGCAAGGAGGCGCTCGCCGAGCACCTCCGGCTCATCGAGGAGGCGCGCGCCCGCGACCACCGCAAGCTCGGCAAGGAGCTCGACCTCTTCCTCTTCAACGAGGTCGCCCCTGCGATGCCCTTCTTCCTGCCGAAGGGGGCGTACGTCTACAACCGCATGGTCGACTACGTGCGGCACGCCTACGAGGTCGAGGGCTACGACGAGGTCATCACGCCGCAAGCGTTCGACCCGTCGCTGTTCCGCACGAGCGGGCACCTCGGTCACTACAACGAGAACATGTACCGGCTCTGGACCGAGGACCTCATCGAGGGGGTGGCGGACGACAAGCTCCGCGAGACCCTGCAGCAGAGCTCCTACGGCATCAAGCCGATGAACTGCCCGAGCCACTGCGTCATCTTCGGCTCACGCCGCCGCAGCTACCGGGAGCTGCCGTGGCGCGTGGCAGACTTCGGGCGCCTCCACCGCTACGAGCGAGGCGGCGTGGTGCACGGGCTGTCGCGCGTGCGGACCTTCTGCCAGGACGACGCGCACATCTTCTGCACGCAGGAGCAGGTGGCAGGGGAGCTCAAGTCGTTCCTCGACTTCTTCTACGGGGTGTACCGCGCCTTCACCTTCGAGAAGATCGCCATCAAGCTCGCCACGCGCCCCGAGAAGCGCATGGGGACGGACGCGGACTGGGACATGGCCGAGGCGTCCCTCGAGGACGGGCTCAAGCTGGCCGGGCTGCCGTACGAGATCCTGCCGGGCGAGGGAGCCTTCTACGGGCCGAAGCTCGAGTTCCACGTCGAGGACGCGCTGAAGCGGGCGTGGCAGCTGGGGACGTTCCAGCTGGACCCGAACCTCCCCGAGCGCTTCGACCTCAGCTACACGGGGGTCGACGGGAAGGACCACCGCCCCATGATGCTGCACCGGGCGATCTTCGGGTCGCTGGAGCGCTTCTTCAGCATCTACCTGGAGCAGGTCAGCGGGAACTTCCCTGCCTGGATCTCCCCGCGCCAGGCGATCCTGGTGACGGTGAGCTCGAAGGTCGACGACTACGCCCATGCGTCTCACAAGGCGCTGCGCGCCGCCGGCCTCAGGGTCGACATCGACGACAGCGCGGACAAGCTCGGCGCGAAGATCAGGAACGGCCGCCTCGCGCGCTACCCCTACATCCTGGTCGTGGGCCCGAAGGAGGCCGAGACCGGCACCGTGGGAGTTCGGTCGAGGGACGCGGGCGAGCTGGGCGCGCTGCCCCTGGCGGAGTTCACCGCGAGGCTCCTCGCCGAGTCGAAGGCCCCTGCTCACACGTCGCCTCGAGAGAATTGAAGCGAATCGAGCCCGGCTGGGGTCGGGGGAGCGGCCGCGCTCCCCGCCAATTCTCACGGAAGGAAGGCGGGAGGCTGCCGACCGACGCCGCGAGAATTGAATTGAAGGTGTGGGTTGACGTCGACCATATGCAAGGTCGATGATTCGCCCGCGCTTGGAGGGCCGAGGCCCATCCGAGTGTGGTTCTGCAGCTCCCCGTAATGGAGGTCACAAAAATCACAATGTCAATGGGCCGTCCCCGCTTCGATCCCCGCCAGCAGCAGCGTGGCTTTCAGATTCGCATCAACCACCGCATCCGTGTCCCCGAGGTCCGTGTCATCGGGGCCGACGGGAGCATGCTCGGCGTGCTCCAGACGCATGAGGCGATGCGCATGGCGCAGGAGCAGGGGCTCGACCTGGTCGAGGTGAATCCGAAGGCAGAGCCGCCCGTCTGCAAGATCCTCGACTTCGGCAAGTACAAGTACGAGGAGAAGAAGAAGACCGCGGAGGCGAAGCGGAAGCAGACGGTCGTCGAGATCAAGGAGATCAAGCTCCGCCCGAAGACCGACGACCACGACGTCGACTTCAAGATCCGCGCGGCCCGCCGCTTCCTCGAAGCGGGGCACAAGGTGAAGGTCACCGTCCGGTTCCGCGGCCGGGAGATCACGCACCCCGAGAAGGCGCAGGAGCAGATCACGCTCATGGTGCAGGGGACGGAAGACCTCGCCAACCTCGAGTCGCGGCCGATGATGGAGGCGCGGACGATGACCGTGCTCATCGCGCCCAAGCCGGCCATCATGCAGAAGGTCGCCGCTGCCAAGGCGGCCGCCGAGAAGGCGCGTCAGCAGGCGGAGAAGGAAGGACGCGTTCTTCCCCCGCCGGAGCCGTCGATGGGATCGCTGCCGGATGTGGTCGGTGACGACGACGACGATGACGACGACGATGACGAGGAAGAAGAAGAAGGCACAGCCGCACCCGAGGTTGTCCCGTCCTGAGGGGTTGACCAGACGACGGGGGTGGCCGTCGTCTGGTGTCAGCGGTCCAAGCGCGCGGCTGCGCGTCCCGCTTCAGGCTCAAGCACGCGAAGTGCTATAGCCCGCCAGTGATGTCGTCCGACCGTCCGCTGCGGGTCTGCATCGTCGTCCCGTACGACCTCTCCGAACGTGGAGGGGTGAAGCACCATGCGTTCGAGGTCGCGCGCGCCCTGCGGGAGCGTGGCGATCACGTCGGCGTCCTCGGCCCCGCCACGGAAGATCCCAGGCTGGAAGGCGTGACGAGCTTCGGGGGGATCGTGAACGTCCGCTCCAACGCGTCCGACAACCGGATGGCGCTCTTCGTCTCGCCGTGGACGCTCCGTCGTCACTTCCGAGAGGGGCGCTACGACGTCATCCACGTGCACGAGCCGCCGATCCCGTCGGTCCCGTACTGGGCGGCCTGGCTCACCCCTGGCGTCGCGAAGATCTGCACGTTCCACGCGTACAACGAGACCCCGTCGTGGGGGATTCACTTCGGCCAGCGGGTCTGCCAGCTCCTCTCGGAGCGGTTCTACGATCACAGCCTCGCGGTGTCCGAGCCTGCGCGACGGCACGCGTCGTATGCCTGGCGGCTGCCGCTCACGATTGTCCCGAACGGCGTGTCGACGGATGTGTTCGTGCCCGGCGGTCCCCGGAACGTCGAGGGGGGGCCGCTGCGCCTCCTCTTCGTGGGTAGGCTGAGCGACGAGCGAAAGGGGCTCGCGGTGATGCTCGAGGCGTACGAGCTTCTGCGCGCACGCGGGGTCCCGGTCTCGATCGACATCGTCGGTGAGCAGGCGGGCGCGCCCGTTCCGCCCGCGCTTCCCGGGCTGACCTACCACGGGCCCGTGCCGCGCTCGGCGCTCGTGCGGGCATTCCAGGAGTGCGACCTCTACGTGGCGCCGTCGCTCGGGCAGGAGTCGTTCGGCATCGTCCTGCTCGAGGCGATGGCGACCGGAGCTCCGATCGTATGCAGCGACATCGAGGGCTACCGTGCGGTCGCGCACCCCGATGGCGCCATTCTCGTTCCTCCTCGCAATCCTGGCGCGCTGGCTGACGCAATCGCGGAGCTCGCTGGGGCGAGAGAGCGTCGGGCCCGGATGGGCGCGGTGAACCTCGAGCACGTGAAGGCGTACGACTGGTCACGCGTCGCGGCACGGGTCCGTGAGGAGTACCTGGTGGCCATCGAGCGGCGCGCCCGCAGGACGACCGAGCGGCGGTTCACACCAGGCGAGTCGCCGGCGCGGCTCACATCGGGAGGAACCACACCCGAAGCCGCGAGCGTGTCGACGATCGCGGGCGACGGGCCGCGCGCGTGAAGGCAGACTGGCGCGGTATCGGGAGGCTCGCGGCGCGCTGGTTGCCGGTCCTCGTGGTCGCCGGAGGCTGCGTCTTCGTCGTCCGCAACGTCGACTTGCGTGAGCTGGCGACGAGCCTCCGCCTGGTTCGCGTCTGGCCGCTCGGCCTTGCGCTGCTGTTCGCCACGCTCGGCGTGGTGGCTCGCTCGGCGTACTGGTACGTCCTCGTCAACACGGTGACGCGCATCAGCCTGCGCGCGATGGCGACCTACACCATCGCGTCGTACGCGGCGAACACGTTCCTCCCCCTGCGCGGGGGCGAGGCGCTGCGCGTGTGGCTCCTCCAGCGGCGGCACGAGGTGCCCGTGACGATGTCCGGGGCGATCATCGCCATCGAGAAGACCGCAGACGTCTCGTCGCTCCTCCTCCTCGTGTCTCCGCTTCCGTGGCTCATCCCCGACCTCCCGCCTTTCATCTCGACGGCGCTGCGAACCCTCGCGCTGTTCGTGGTCGGCGGGCTCATCGCGGTCGCCATCGCCAGTCGTCACGCGGTGCGGTGGAAGGTGCTCGCGGGGTTCAACGTCGTGAAACGACCGACGATCCTCGCGGCGGGCTTCGCCCTCGTGCTGCTCGCGTGGCTCCTGGACATCTCCGCGATCTTGTCCGTGCTGCTCGCGACGCACGTCGCTCCGTCCATCGCGACGGCCCTCGTCGTCATCCTGTCCGTCAACGTCGCGATCGCCGTCCCGACGACGCCTGGGGCGGTCGGCACCCACGAGCTCGGATCCACGTTCGCGCTCCACCTCGTCGGCGTCCCGGAGGCGCAGGCGATCCCCTTCGCCCTCCTCTACCACGCGACCCAGATCCTCCCGACGCTGCTCTTCGGCTTGCCCACGGCGCGGGTGCTGTCGAAGGAGGTGGTGGTGTCGCCCGAGCCTGGGTAGCGACGGTGTAGGGAAAGGGAGCCTGAAAGTGGGCCGAGCGGTCGCGCGCGTGAGAGCGTTTGCGCCATGCACGCGCCCGTCTGCGGTAATCGAGCGAAGGTCACAGGCCTTGCGCGGGTGGGTCTCGCCGCCCTCATCACGGTGCTCCCGTCCTGCGCTCCACGCCCCGCGCCGTCGATCGAGCTGCAAGAGGAGACGGTGACGACTGTCGGGGCACCCTTCGTGCCGCGCCCCGCCGTCGTCTCGTCGCCGGGGACGGACCTCCACCTCATCGTCGGCGGAGACCTCCTCCCGCATCGCCCGATGCTCCTCCCGGTCGAGCGCCTCCACGCGGCGCTCGAGCCGCTCGCCGCGCTGCTTTCGTCGGTCGATATCGCCGTGGCGAACTACGAGACGGCGACGGGGGAGACGGACCTCTTCGTCGGAAAGCACAGCATGTCGCTCGCGGCTCCGCCGGCCTGGCTCGCCGAGGTCGGCACGCGCTTCCACGCGGTCACGGTGGCGAACAACCACGCGTGCGACCTTGGCCGCGCCGGGCTCTCGGCGACGCTCGTCGCGGCGAAGCAGCTCGGCGTGACGGTGGTCGGCGGCGACGCGGATCGTGACCCCTGGCAGCCCCGCGTGATCGACGAGAAAGACGGACGGAAGGTGTGCGCGGTCGCCTGGACCACGTTCGTCAACGCCGAGGGGAAGGCGTGCAAGGGGTCGGGGGAGCTGGCGATTGCCGGCTTCGATCACAAGGGAAAGGTAGCGATCGAGACGGCGGTGGTGCGCGCCCGGAAGAGCGGCTGTGACGGCGTGGTCGCGATCTTTCACGGCGGCGAGGAGTACGTCGGGCCGATCTGGGGCGTACGCGAGCAGGCGAAGGCCGCAGCCGATGCGGGAGCGGATGTCGTGGTGGTGCACCATCCGCACGTCCCCGCGCCCGCCGTGGTGCTCATCGCGCACGACGGTCGCAAGGTCCCGGTGTTCGAGTCGGTGGGGAACCTCCTGTCGAACCAGGGCGAGTCGTACGAGCTCCCGAACTTCCCGGTGTCGACGAAGCACCTCATCGCCCAGAACGCCTGGACGCGCCTCGGCGTGCTCGCTGACCTGCAGTGGTCGTGGCCCCGAAACGCCCCGGCGCACGAGCGCCCGACCTTCACGTACGGCTACCATCTGACCTGGACGGACAACGACCACGTGCAGAACCGCGCCGAGCCGATGCCGCACATCTCGACGCGTCCGCTCGACCCGACGACCGACCGTGCCCTGATCCAGCGGCTCTCGACGGACACGCGCGGACCGGTCCGCCTGTTCACGGACCCGTGCTGGCTCGAGTTGTCGGGAGCGCGCTGCGTGATGCGTGACGTCTCGGCGTCGTTCGGCATGTAGGCAGAGACGGACCTTTGACGGGGGTCCACGCTCGCGATAACCAGACGGACGATGAACGAAGCGCCACGCAAGGTCCGCATCCTCGTCGCAAAGCCCGGCCTCGACGGTCACGACCGAGGCGCGAAGGTTGTCGCGCGGGCGCTCCGAGACGCCGGTTTCGAGGTGATCTACACGGGGCTGCACCAGACCCCCGAGATGATCGCGAACGCGGCCGTGCAAGAGGACGTCGACGCGGTCGGGTTGTCGATCATGAGCGGCGCGCACAACACGCTGTTCCCCGCGGTGAAAGCGGCGTTGCTCGCGAAGGGCGCCGACGACGTCATCGTCTTCGGCGGCGGCATCATCCCCGAGGAGGACGTGACGCGGCTGCGCGCACAAGGGGTGCTGGGCGTGTTCACGCCGGGTACGACGCTGGAGACGATCATCCAGTGGGTGCACGCCAACGTGAGCCCGAAGTAGCCGTCCGCGGACAGCGGCGCGAGCGTCGCGGACACGATACGGAACGCGAAGTGCCCGGTGATCCTGGCTCGGCCTTCCGGCACGCGATTCGCTAGGGAGCACGTGCCCTGGGAGGGGCGCGTATGTTCCAGGCCCACGCCCCCAACGACTCGCTCCGCGCATCGCTCGCTGGCTTCGCCTCGATCCTCGCATCTTGCAGCGGAGGCGCGGCCGGACCCGTGGCCGACCCCGTGACGGCATCGATCGTCGTCGACGTCGTCGGTGTTCCAGACCGGGGCCTTGACCCCTCTGTCGTGGCCCTGACGAACTCGCACGGAGAAACCTGCACGGGAGTGCTCCTCGCGAACGACGTCGTTCTCACCGCACGCCATTGCGTCATGGATGCTTCGGTCCCCGTGACGTGCGGCCTCGCCTGGCCGGCGGCGAGCCCCGCTACCGTGCACGTTTTCACGGGAGTGCCTGGGCCGAGCGTCGCATGGGCATCCGTGGGAGCCGCGATCCTCACCTCCGACGACCCGTCTCTGTGCGGCGCGGATGTAGCGATTGTCATACTGGAATCGCCGTTACAGGGGGTGCCCGTTTCGGTGGTCAGCGAGTCGGGGATGGCGCAGGGAGGGTACGTTCGGACGGTAGGGCTCGGATGGCCGGTGGGTGCGCTGTCCGCGATGGCGCTTCTTCGGGAGCATCTACCCGTCCTCTCGGTCTCGGGCTTCGAGCTCGCGGTCGGCGAGGCGACCTGCGTGGCGACGGGAGGGAGCCCCGCGTTCGACGAGACGACGGGGCAGATCGTCGGCATCCTCTCGCGGTGGGGTTCGCAGTGCGGCGGTACAGGCGAGTTCGACGTGTTCACCCGTGCGGATGGGTTTTCGGGGCTCGTCAAGCAGGCGCTCGTGTGGGCACCGACACTTGCGAGCGCCGCGAGCACCCCGGACGGCGGCCTGCGATTGACGGACGGCGGCCGCGTTCGGGATGCGGGTCACACGAAAAAGCCGCTGACAGACATCGGGGCTGCATGCAGCGAGGGGGCAGAGTGCGGCACCGGCGTGTGTGTCACGGTCGAGGGTAGCCAGTACTGCTCCCGCAGCTGCACGCCGTTCGACAGCTGCCCGACCGACTTCAAGTGCGTCGTCTCGGCCGCCGGCGAGTCCGTTTGCGTGCACACCTGAATGCCGTCGTGACCGTTGCCGACGCGAAGGGTTGACCCCGCTCGGTGCCAAGTCCTAAACGTAGCTGGAGGCGTCATGAGCATGGCGCCAGGAGCCGAACGATGAACTTCGCCCAGTCCGAGCACCACGAGCTTCTCCGCAGGTCAGTCCGAGACTTTGCGGAAGCAGAGGTGCGGCCGCACGCTCAGGCGTGGGACAAGGCCGAGCGGTTTCCGATGGAGATCGTGCCGAAGCTCGCCAGCATGGGCTTGCTCGGCATCCGTATCCCCGAGGAGTACGGCGGGTCAGGGATGGACACGACGAGCTACGCGATTTGCGTCGAAGAGATTGCGCGTGTGGATGGCTCCCTCGCGCTGACGGTTGCCTCACACAACGGGCTCGGGACCGGCCACGTCCTCTCGTTCGGCAACGAAGCGCAGAAGCGAAGGTACCTCCCCAAGGCTGCGACGGGTGAATGGCTAGCGGCGTGGGCACTGACCGAGCCGGGAAGCGGGAGCGACTCTGCGTCGCTCGCTACGACGGCGAGGCGTGACGGAGACGGCTGGGTGCTGAATGGCACGAAGATGTTCATTACCCAGGGGAGCGTCGGCGGTTTCTGTGTCGTGCTCGCACGCACGAACCCTGGCGTCCCTAAGCAGCGTGGCATCACGGCGTTCATCGTCGAGCACGGAACGAAAGGTTTCTCGGCATCCAAGCACCTGGAAAAGCTGGGTTGCCGTGCGAGCGATACCGTCGAGCTCACGTTCGAGGACGTCCGAATCACCGATGCGCAGCGACTTGGTGAGATCGACCATGGCTTCCAGGACACGATGCAGATCCTCGATCGCGGCCGCATCTCGATCGCCGCGATGGCGCTCGGACTGGGGCGGGGAGCGCTCGAGATGGCGGTGACCTATGCGAAAGACCGGCACCAGTTCGGCCATCCCATCGCAGACTTCCAGGCGATCCAGTTCATGCTCGCCGACACGAAAACCGAGCTCGACGCAGCCGGCCTCCTGACCTACCGAGCAGCATGGCTCGCTGACCGTGGGGAGCGCCACTCTCAGGAGGCGGCCATGGCAAAGCTCTTCGCAAGCGAAGCGGCGAGCCGCGCGTGCAACCGGTCGCTGCAGGTGCATGGCGGGTACGGGTACACGCGCGAGTTCAACGTCGAGCGCCACCTGCGTGATGCGAAGATCTGCGAGATCGGCGAGGGGACGAGCGAAGTCCAGCGCACGGTCATCGCGAAGCACATCCTTCGCGCCTGACGCGAACGCAAGCACGACAGTTCAGCGAGCGCTGTCCGACACGATCAGACTCGCCGCACCGCGGGTGCGTCGTTGCCCCGTGTGCGTCGCTGACCGCTGAACATAATTGCACTCCCGCGACCGTTTCGTGTGCGAGGCGCGTCTCCGCGCCGCGCCTCCCGCGACCACGAAGCGCGGCGAAGCATCGCGTTTCGCACGACGTCAGAGGAACGCGCGATCGAAATATTGACACCCACGATCGCCGTCAATAGGGTGATGAATGCAAGTGGGAAGAAGTGGCAACAAGTGCCAGACGCAGGCATGCCCTCCCATCCGTCGATGAGAGGGTCGGCGGAGCGCCCCTGATCCCGCAAGTGAGGGCGCGTCGATGTTTCGCGGTCGGTACGAACACACCATCGACGCCAAAGGGCGGACGAGCTTGCCGGCGCGCTACCGCGATGTGCTGTCGGCGATGGGGGAACGGAGGATCGTGCTCACCAGTGCGTTGGACCCATGCTTGGCAGCGTTCTCGATCCCCGAGTGGACGGCGTTCGAGGACCGACTTGCGAAGCTCCCGCAGTTCGATCGCGCGGTTCAGAAGCTGAAGCGCCTCTACGTCTCCGGTGCGGTCGAATGCGAAGTGGACGACTCTGGAAGGATCCTCATTCCGCCAACGTTGCGCGATCACGCAGGGCTGACGAAGGACGTCGTGTGGGCGGGCATCGGGAAATCAGCGGAGCTCTGGGACAAGGACGCGTGGCGCTCGCAGTATGAGATTGCGAGCGAGGACGAACGCGTCAGCATCAGCGCGCGCCTCGCAGAGCTTGGGCTATGAGTGGCGATCCGCAGCTCGCCCTCCCTGGGCTCATCTCGGACGGGGCGGCAGAGTGGGTCTGGTGCGAGGAGAGCGAAGAGGTGACTGACGAGACGGCATTCGATCACCAGGCGGTCATGAAGCGCGAGGTCGTCGCTGCTCTCGATCCATGCGAGAGCGGGCTATACTTGGACGCGACGCTCGGGCGCGGCGGTCACGCGCTCGGGTTGCTCGAGGCCGGTGCAGGTAAGCTCGTCGGTATCGACCGCGACGAGGCGGCGCTTCGCGCGACGAAACGCCGCCTGCAGGCGTTCAGCGAGCGCGTCACGCTCGTCCATTCGAACTTCGCCGCGGTCGGCGAGGCACTCGCGCAGGTCGGGATCGAATGCGTGGACGGGGCGTGCGCTGACCTCGGCGTGAGCTCCCCTCAGCTCGACGACGCCACTCGTGGGATGAGCTTCCGGCGTGAGGGGCCGATCGACATGCGGATGGATCTATCCCAAGGCGAGACGGCGCTGGATCTCATCGATCAGCTCTCGGACGATGGACTCGCCGACGTCCTCTACCGCTTCGGCGAGGAGCACCGCTCACGCCGAATTGCGAGGAGCATCAAGCGGGCGATGGCCGACGGTGAGCTGAAGACCACGATCGACCTGCGGCGCGCGATCGTTCGCGCGGTCGGTCCCGTGAGGGTCGGCGGCGTAGATCCCGCGACGCGCACGTTCCAGGCGCTCCGAATCGCAGTCAATGGCGAGCTCGACGAGCTCACGACCCTGCTCGAGACACTCGAGCGACTCGTGACGCCCGGCGGAGTCGTCGCGATCTTGAGCTTCCACTCTCTGGAGGACCGAATCGTGAAGCGCGCGTTCAACGACTCGGCGGCCTGGGAGCCTCTCTGGAAGAAACCACGCGTCGCATCAGACGACGAGACCGCCGAGAACCCACGTTCCCGCAGCGCAAAGCTTCGCGCTGCGCGGCGCTCGCACGAGAAGTAGGCGTCGCACGTCATGCGCCTCTCTCGTGCGTTCGTCACCCTGTGGACTGTCGCGACCATCGCGACGGTCTCCGCCTTCGTGCTGCATCTCGCTCTGCGCGGAAAAACGGTCGCGCTCGGCTACGAGCTCGGAAGAGCGCGCGCGGAGGGCGCGCGCCTTCGTGAGGTGAAGCGCGTCCTCTCCGTGGAAGCGGCGAGCTACAAGACCCCCGAACGGGTCGAGATCGTGGCGCGGACGCTACTTGCGATGGACCCTCCCCCTCCGTCGCGGATCGTGTCGCTCGCTGGCGTCGACCTCGCCCACGACGGACCGGCCACGGCGTCGGTTGCGGGGGCGACGTCCCCATGAAGAACCTCGATCCGCGCCGTGCTCGATGGATTCGTCTGCGCATGGGCATCCTGTGCGGAGTCATGGGGCTTGGGCTCGGTGGATTCGTCTCGAGCGCGTACCGCGTCCAGGTCGAGGATGGATCGTCCTGGCGCGAGACCGCAGAGAAGCAGCGACAGCGCCGCCTCCACATCGAGCCCAAGCGCGGGACGATCTATGACAGGAACGGCACGCCGCTGGCGGTGAGCGTCGAGGTGCCTAGCGTCAGCGCCGATGTGGTTGAGATGCTGCACGGCAATGAGTCGGCCGCAGCCGAAGCGGAGGTCCTTCACGATGCCGCGCTACGGCTGAGTCAGGCGCTTTCACTCGACGCAAACGAGCTCTATGCACGGCTCGCTACGAAGCACCGCTTCCTCTGGGTGAAGCGTCGAATAACGAGCGACGAGGCGAACGCGGTCCGCGACCTCGGTGACACCAAGCGACAGGTTCGTCCGATCCACGGCCTCGCGATCGAGGGCGAGGGTCACCGTTACTATCCGGCCCGTGAGCTGGCGGGGCCAGTTCTTGGTTTCGTCGCACCGGATGGGCAGGGGAAGGACGGGCTCGAGCTCGCGCTCGACGACGAGCTTCGAGGGCACATCGAGGAGGTGAAGGGGCTGCGCGACCGCGCCGGTCACTTGCTCTTCTCCGATGTCAACGTCGACCATGCCGCGCTCGAGGGGCACGACGTCACCCTGACGCTGGACGAAGGCGTGCAACACCTGGCGGAGCAAGAGCTCGACGCCGCGCAGAAGACCTACGAGACGAAGGGCGCGTCGATCGTAGTGATGGATCCGAACACGGGGGAGATTCTCGCGATCGCGTCGACGCCTGGATACAACCCGAACGACTACGGCGAGTCCGACGTCGAGGCTCGTCGCGATCGCGCGGTGACGGATCGGTTCGAGCCAGGCTCGGCGATGAAGGTGTTCACGCTCGCAGCCGCGCTGGCGACAGGCTCGCTCCAGCCGACGGAGACCATCTTCTGCGAGCATGGCAGCTACAAGCTCGGAACCGTCACCATCTCGGACACGCACGTGAACGACTGGCTCACCCCGACGCAGATCCTGGCGAAGAGCTCGAACATCGGCGCGCTGAAGATCGGTCTCGCGCTCGGCGAGCCGGGGTTGTACGCGGCGTTCCGGCGCTTCGGTTTCGGTGAGCCGACCGGGCTGCCGCTGCCTGGCGAGGCGGCGGGTGTGCTCCGTCCGCGCGGTCGCCCGTGGTTCGAGGTCGAGACTGCGATCGCATCTTTCGGGCAGGGCGTGAGCGTGACGACCGTCCAGCTCGCGACTGCGTTCGCCTCGATCGCGAACGGCGGTCGTTTGCTCGAGCCGCTCCTCGTGCGCCGCGTCACCGACGGCGCCGGTCGTGTTCTGCACGAAGGCGTCCCTCACGTGCGTCGCGAGACGGTGTCACCGCAGATTGCGCGGCTGGTGACGGAGATGTTGACCGCCGTCACCGAGGAGGGCGGCACTGCGGTCGAAGCGGCCGTCCCAGGGTTCCGAGTGGCGGGAAAGACGGGGACGGCGCAGAAGGCAGACCCGGCAACCGGGAAGTACTCCGCGGATCGTTTCACCGCGTCCTTCACCGGAATCGTCCCGGCCGATCGCCCGCGCCTCGTGATCGCCGTCGTTCTCGACGAGCCGATGATCGGCCACTACGGAGGAGACCTTGCCGGCCCGGTGTTTCGTCGGGTCGCGGAAGCGAGCCTCCGTTACCTCGGCGTCGCGCCGTCGGCCGCACTGACCAAGGCGGACAAGGCGCGCCAGCAGGACGCGGACGACCGCACGGCGGCGGCTAAACCAGCTACTGTTCCGGCATACGTGGACACGTCGCACGACTCTGCACCGATGGCGCTCCAGGCGAATGAGGTTCGCGTCCCCGACGCCGTCGGATTGGGGGCGCGAGACGCGCTGAAGCTGATGACCGCAGCCGGGCTTCTCTCCGACATCGAAGGGTCGGGACGGCTCGTCCGCCAGAACCCGCAACAAGGCTCCGCCGCCCCGAAGGGCAGCACCGTGCGGCTCGTGTTCGAGCCGTCGTCATGAACGTAGGTCAGGGGCTCCGCCTTGACGACCTCCTGCGGGAGCTCCCGGCCGGCACCTCGCTCACTGGAGATCGTAGCGTGCGAGTCTCGGGGGTTCATCAGGACTCGAGGCGCATCGAGCCGGGCGACCTCTTCGTCGCGCGCAAGGGCGCACAGGCCGACGGTCTGAATTTCGTCAAGGCCGCCATCGCTCGTGGAGCGCGCGCGGTCCTTCGGGACTTCGCGTCCACGACGGCACTCGAGGTCCCATCCTTCCAGGTCGCCGACGCGCGCGTAGGGCTCGCGCTCGCGGCAGCGGCAGTCTACGGCCATCCCGCCTTCTCGCTGGACATCGTCGGTGTCACCGGCACGAACGGGAAGACGACCACGACGCACCTGATCCGCGCGGCAATCGACGGCGCGCTCGGCCGCGGAGCCTGCGGCATCGTCGGGACCGTCGGCCACTCGTTCGGGACGTTCGTCGCGGACGCTTCCCACACCACCCCTGAGGCCGACGAGCTGGCGCGTATCCTCGCGTCCATGCGCGACCTGGGCGCGACGCACATCGCGATGGAGGCCTCGTCGATCGCGCTCGTCACCCGTCGTGCGCACGCGATCCGCTTTCGCGTCGCCGCGTTCACCAACCTCACGCAGGACCACCTCGACTACCACGGAACCATGGAGGCGTACGGCGCTGCGAAGGCAGAGCTCTTCACGTCCTACGCGCCGGGGGCGGCCGTCATCCACGTCGGCGACCCGTTCGGGCGCGAGCTCGCAAAGCGCGTCAAGGCGCCCATCGTCCGCGTTACCGCGAGTGTCGGCGCCGGCCCCGACGAGGCGGAGGTCGCGCCGCTCTCGCTCACGCTCTCGGCGCGTGGCATCGTCGCGCGGGTGCGCGTGCCGCGAGGCGAAATCGCGCTCGAGAGCCCGCTTTCTGGTGCGCACAACGTCGAGAACCTGCTCGTCGCGCTGGGCGTCATCATTGCTCTGGATCTCGACGTAGAGCGCGCGGCGCTCGCGCTCCGAGGTGAGCTCGGGGCGCCGGGCCGTCTCGAGCGCTGCGAGTCGCCGGCCGACGATGTCGTCGTCCTGGTGGACTACGCCCATACGCCTGACGCGCTCGCCCGAGTGCTGGCATCCGTTCGCGCGATCTCCTCCGGCCGACTCCTCGTCGTCTTCGGGTGCGGTGGGGATCGCGATAGCGCGAAGCGCGGCCCGATGGGCGAGGCCGCAGGGCGGGCCGCTGACATTGCGATCGTGACGAACGACAACCCGCGGAGCGAACCGCCGGACGAAATCGCGCGTGCCGTCACCGAAGGATTGGTCGTCGCGGGTATGGCCACGCTCGCACCCGCAGACCTCTCGACCGCACGACGCGGCTATTTCATCGAGCTCGACCGGGCACGGGCGATCGCTGCCGCCGTCCTTGCCGCTGCACCCGGCGACACGATCGTCGTATGTGGCAAGGGGCACGAGGAGTACCAGGTGACCGGTGACGTGCGTGTTCGGTTCGACGACCGTGCCGAGGCGCGTCGTGCGCTCGGGGCGCGGCGCCAGCGCGTGCACGATCGTACGGCGGGCAGCGTCTGATGGCGACCGCGATCCCGTCGAATACGGCGCGGTTCTCCGTGTGGGAGCTCGCCGCCGTCACTGGTGGTGAGCTGACACAGCTCCCGGACGATCGAGCGACCGCTGTCGGCATCGCGACCGACTCGCGCGCGGTCGTTCCAGGGCAGGGCTTCGTCGCCATCTCCGGGGAAAGGCTCGACGGACACGACTTCGTCGACGCGGCGGTCGCGAGCGGAGCCTCCGTCGTCGTGGTCGAGCACGGAAGGATCGTTGCTTCGAAGGGTGTTGCCGTCGTCGAGGTGGATTCGGGCCTCGCGGCGTTCGGCCGGCTGGCGTGCGCTCATGTGCGACGGTGGCGACGGAATCGCCCCGGCGCCCGCATCGCGGCGATCACGGGCAGTGCGGGGAAGACCACGACGAAGGAGCTTCTCTCCGCGATCCTCTCGGCCGTCGGTCCCTGCCACGCCACGACGGGCAACCTGAACAATCGCGTCGGTTTGCCCGCCGTCGCGCTCGGCCTTTTGGACCAGGCCTCTGCCGTCTTCGAGCTGGGCATGAGCATGCCCGGCGAGATTGCAGAGCTCGCGGGGATCGTCCTCCCCGACGTCGCAGTGCTGCTGAACGTCGGCGTGGCGCACGCGGAAGGCTTCGGCGGGTCTCGTGCGGGCATCGCGCGAGAGAAGGGTGCAATCTTCGAAGCGCTTTCGGAGCGCGGAGTTGCGGTCGTGAACGCGGATGACCCGGCCGCAGAGGCGCAACTCACGCGCACGTCCGCGCGCCACGTCCGGTTCGGGACCACGGAGCGCGCCGACGTTCGCCTGGTCGGGCGTAAGGCGACTGGCGCGGGCTCGCGGGTGACGCTTGTACGCGCCGGCGAAACGTTCGACGTCGCGCTCCCGATCCCCGGCGAGGCGGCCGCACTGGACCTCGCCGCTGCCGTCGCTGCCGCTGACGCGACCTGCGGGAGCCCGATTCCCGCCTCGGTGATCTTCGCGGCCGTCGGCGGGTGGACCCCTCCGGCGGGTCGCTCGGTCGTGTTCGAGCTCGAGAGCGACGTCTGGGTGCTCGACGACTCCTACAACGCGAACCCCGCGAGCATGCGTGCGGCATTCGAGACGCTGGCCGAGCTGCGGAGCGCCGGCCGCCGTCGTGCCATCTGTGTGCTCGGCGAGATGCGGGAGCTCGGGCCGCTCTCGCACGGCGAGCATGACGCGATTGGCGAGGAGCTCGTCAGGCACCGATTCGATCTCGTCATCGGGTGCGGCGGCGCAGTCGACGTCGCGCTCAGGCGCGCCGAGCAAGGGGGGCTCGCCGTGCGCCGCGCAGAGCATGCGGAGCAGGCGGGAGAGCTCGTGGCGTCTCTTGTCGGCCCCGGAGACGTCGTCCTGTTCAAGGGGTCGCGCGGAGCGGCCGTGGAACGTGGCCTGGCGATCCTCGAAGCGCGGTACCGACGCGTGGCGTCTCTCTGTGCCCCGACATCGCGGGGAGCGACGTGATCTACGAGCTCCTCTATCCGCTGCGTCATGACGCAGCATGGCTCCGGTGGCTCAACGTCCTCCGGTACGTGCCCTTCCGCGTCATCGCCGCGACGATGACCGCGATGCTGCTCTCGTTCTTCGTCTCGCCGTGGTTCATTCGCGCCCTCAAGCGGAAGCAGATCGGGCAGATCGTCCGCGACGACGGGCCCGAGACGCACAAGATCAAGAGCGGGACGCCCACGATGGGCGGCGCTCTCATCCTCGTCTCGGTGCTTGTCCCGACGATTCTCTGGTGCGATCCGCACAACGTCTTCGTCTGGGCGACCGCCGCCGTCACCGCTGGCTACGGGGTCATCGGGTATCTCGACGACTACCTGAAGATAAAGCTGAAGAACTCGCGGGGCGTACCCGGCCGCTACAAGCTCCTCGGCCAGTTCATCATCGGTGGTGCGGTGCTCTGCTACGCGTTCCTCGCGAAGGAACACGTCCCCGCCGACTGGTGGGAGATCCGCGGCCGCCTCGGCCTGCCGTTCGTGGCGTTTGCCAAGCACCCGGTGACGTTGCCGCTCGCGATCTACCTGCCGTTCACCATTCTCGTCGTCGTCTGGACGTCGAACTCCGTGAACCTCACGGACGGCCTCGATGGCCTGGCGATCGGCCCGGTCATCATCAACGGCGGCACGTATCTCATCTGGGCGTACCTCGCGGGCGCGACCTTCGGCATCGCGAACGTGCCGCAGCGCTTCGTCGTCGCTCGCTACCTTGACATCGCCCCCGTCGCGAGCGTCGGAGAGCTCAGCGTCTACTGCGGCGCGACGGTCGGCGCCGGGCTCGGCTTCCTCTGGTACAACACCTACCCAGCGCAGGTCTTCATGGGCGACGTGGGCTCGCTCGCGCTCGGCGGCGGGCTCGGGATGTGCGCCGTCTTCACCAAGAACGAGATCCTGAGCGTCATCATCGGCGGCGTGTTCTTCCTCGAGGCCGTGAGCGTCGTCGTCCAGGTCACCTCGTTCAAGCTTACCGGCAAGCGCGTCTTCCTCATGGCGCCCATCCACCACCACTACGAGCGCAAAGGGTGGCCCGAGCCGAAGATCATCGTCCGGTTCTGGATCATCTCCGTTTTGTTGGCCCTCGTCGGGCTGTCGAGCTTGAAGCTCCGATGAGTGGTGAGCGCGATTGACATGAGGTCCTCGTGATCGAGCTGTCTGGACGGCGTGTCGTCGTGGTCGGGCTGGGAGCGAGCGGCCTCGCCGCTGCACGGCTGTGCCTCGGGCGGGGCGCACGCGTGGTCCTCACCGACAGGAAAGCGGAGGCTGCCCTGACTCGAGAAGCCCGTGATGCAGTCGCCGAGCTCGCCTCCGGCGGCGCAGAGCTCGCGCTCGGCGGTCACTCGGCGGCACGCATCGAGCGTGCCGACCTCGTCGTGGTGTCGCCTGGGGTCCCCTCGTTCGCCGAGCTCCTTGCTGCGGAGGCGAAAGGCATCCCTATCGTCGGCGAGGTGGAGCTCGCGGCGTCGCTCCTCCGTCACCGGGCGCCCATCGTTGCGATCGGCGGCACGAACGGCAAGAGCACCACGACCTCGCTCGCCGGAGCCATGTTCGAGACCGCAGGCTTGCGCACGTTCGTCGGCGGAAACCTGGGCGAGCCGCTCTCGACGCACGTCGACGAGACCTGGGACGTCGTCGTCCTCGAGGTGTCGAGCTTCCAGATGGAGCGGGCGCCGACGTTCCGCCCTCGCGTCTCGATTCTCCTCAACATCACCGATGACCACCTCGATCGGTACGCGAGCCTCGACGAGTACGCACACGCGAAGGGCAACGCGTTCGCGCAGCAGACCGTGGACGACCTCGCCGTCATCCCGCTCGACGACGCGATGTGCGAACGCCAGGCGCGGCGCGGGCGTGGCCGGGTCGCGACGTTCGGCCGAGGAGGGGACCTCGACGTGACGCACGATTCGATCATCGACCGCCGCTCGCGCGAGACCTTTGCCCGAGCAGACCTCGCGATCGAAGGGGAGCACAACGCGGTCAACGCGGCCGCGGCCATCGCTGCGGCCCTCGAGCTCGGCGTCACCCCGGACCGCATCCGTGCCGGCCTGGCGGCGTTCCGCGGGCTCCCGCACCGGATGGCGCTCGTTCGAGAGCTTGGCGGCGTCCGGTTCTACGACGACTCGAAGGGGACGAACGTCGGCGCGTCCGTCACGGCGCTCCGTGGCCTGCGCGAACCGCGCGCCGTGCTCATCGCCGGCGGGCGCGACAAGGGCGGCAGCTACGAACCGCTCGTCCTCGCGCTGCGAGAGAAGGGAAAGGCCGCGATCCTGATCGGCGAATCGCGCGCGGCCATCGCGAGGGCGATCGGCGACGCCGTCCCTGTCCACGAAGTCCTCACCCTGGGCGAGGCCGTTCGCCTGAGCCATTCGATCGCGACCGCCGGCGATGCCGTGCTGCTGTCGCCCGCCTGCTCCAGCTACGACATGTTCACGGACTACAAGCACCGCGGCGACGAATTCGTCCGCGAGGTTCACGCGCTCGTGGGCTCCGCATGAGTCTCCTCGCGAAGAAGCGCGCGAAGCTGCAGGAGAGCTCCGAGGACGACGGGCGTCGCAACGTCCGTCGCGCGCCCGTTCAGCTCCTGGCGCCGCTCGACGCCCACGCCGACCAGCGCCTCGCCCACGCCGCCATCGACCCGGTTCTCGCCGCCGTGGCCGTCGCCCTCATCGGCTTCGGGGTCGTCATGGTCTACAGCGCGTCGGCCGTCCAGGCGACCGTCCAGCACCACGACCCGCAGTTCTTCCTCAAGCGGCAGGCGTCGTATGCGGCGGTCGCGCTCGTGACGCTCTTCGCGGTCAGCCGCTTCGACTACCACCGCCTCTACAAGCTCACGTACCCGCTCCTCGCGCTCACCGGCGCCCTGCTCACGGCGTGCGTCATCGGCTTCGGGCACACCGGCGGCGGCGCGACCCGGTGGCTCGCCATCGGCCCCATCCACGTGCAGCCCGCCGAGATCGCGAAGCTCTCCATCGTCGTCTGGCTCGCCTACTCGCTCGCGAAGAAGGCGGAGCAGGTGAAGAGCTTCACCGTCGGCTTCCTCCCGCACTTGCTCGTCGCTGGCCTGTTCATGCTGCTCTGCATGAAGCAGCCCGACTTCGGCAGCGCCATCGTGCTCCTCCTCCTCACGTTCACGCTCCTCTTCGTCGCGGGCGCGAAGCTCGGCTACCTGCTCGGCGCGTCCATCCTCGGCGTGGGCTTCGGCGCCGCCGCCATCCGCTTCAGCGGTTACCGGTACGAGCGATACCTTGCGTGGCTGAACATGGACCAGCACCGACAAGACATCGCGTACCAGGCGTTCCAATCGGTCATCTCGTTCGGCTCGGGCGGCACCTGGGGCGTCGGCCTCGGGCGTGGCCTCCAGACGCTGTATCTCCCCGAGGCTCATACGGACTTCGTCGCCGCCATCATCGGCGAAGAGCTCGGGTTCGTCGGCGTCTTGCTTCTCTGCGGCGCGTACCTGCTCCTCGTCGTTCGCGGCATCCGCGCTGCGCTTCGGGCGCCCGACGACTACGGCAGCTACCTCGCGTTCGGCATCTCGGCGATGTTCGGCGTGCAGGCGCTCGTCAACCTCGCCGTTGCCCTCGCCATCCTTCCGACGAAGGGTCTGACCCTGCCGTTCGTGAGCTTCGGCGGCTCGTCGTTGCTCGTCTGCGCGGCAGGAGCGGGCATCCTTCTCAACATCTCGCGCCAGGGACCTCCCGCACCGGAGGCCGAAGAGGACGAGCTTGAAGGCGATGGCGTTCCCGAGACTCCGCTCGAACCGGTGCTGCCATGAGCTCCGCCTCGGTAGTCATCGCTGCGGGCGGCACGGGAGGGCACGTCTTCCCCGGTCTCGCGCTCGCTGCCGCGCTCGGGAAGTACGGCAATGTCGCGACCGTGTTCGCCGGCACTCCGCGTGGGTTCGAGAGCAAGCTCGTGCCCGCGGCAGGTCACGAGCTCGAGCTCTTCGACGTCGTCCCGATCATGGGAGGGGGCGTCGAGCAAGCCACGCGCGGTGGGCTCAGCGCCGCCCGGGCGCTCTCGCACGCGATCGAGTTCCTCCGGCGGCGGGCGCCTCGCGCAGTCGTCAGCATCGGCGGCTACGCGTCGGGCCCGGTCTCGCTGGCGGCCACGATGCTCGGCATCCCCGTCGCGATCGTCGAGCCGAACAGCGTGATGGGGCTCGCCAATCGCATCCTCGCCCCGCTCGCGCGGCGCATCTACCTCGCGTTCGACCGCGCGCGCCCCTCGTTCGCGCGGGCAGGCACCTCGGATCGCGTGCGCCTTTCCGGCGTCCCGCTGCGAGAGGGATTCACGCCTCGTCCGTCATCCGCGACGAACGCTCTGCGGCGCGTCCTCGTCCTCGGTGGGAGCCAGGGGGCGCAGGCGCTGAACGACCGGCTCCCGGAGGCGCTCGGTCGTGTGGCCGAGCGGCTCGGCGGGCTCGACGTCGTCCACCAGGCTGGCGAGGGGAGAGACGGGCCCGTGCGAGACGCGTACGTACGCAGCGGCCTCGCTGGAGGGCGCGTGCGCGTCGTGCCGTTCTCGACCGAGCTCGCTGACGACCTCGCGTGGGCCGACCTCGTGGTCGCGCGCGCCGGCGCCGGCACAATCGCGGAGATCGCGGCGGTGGGTCGCCCGTCGCTGCTCATCCCGTTCCCGAGCGCCGCGGACGATCACCAGGCGAAGAACGCGGAGGTCTACGCCGACGCGGGCGCTGCCGTCTGGGTGCGGCAGGCATCTGCCGACAGCGCGCGCATCGCGAGCGAGGTCTCGCGCATCCTCGGTGACGACGCGCTGCGCGCTTCTCTCGCGCGCGGCGCGGAAGCGCAGGGGCGTCCGGAAGCGGCGCGCACCATCGCGCGAGATCTGTTGCAGCTCCTCGAGGTCAGCTAGATGTTCCGTGGGCGCGTACGCAGGGTTCACTTCGTCGGCATCGGCGGCATCGGCATGAGCGGCCTCGCAGAGATCTTGCGGACGCTGGAGTTCGAGGTCACCGGCTCTGACCTCAAGCCGAACGACATCACCCGCCGGCTCGAGCGGCTCGGCTGCGTCATTCACGAGGGGCACCGCGCCGATCACGTCGAGGGGGCCGATGTCGTCGTCTACTCGAGCGCGATCCAGCCCAAGAACCCCGAGATCGCTCGCGCGCGCGCTCACGAGATCCCCATCATCTCGCGGGCGGAGATGCTCGCCGAGCTGATGCGCGTGAAATACTGCGTCACGATCGCGGGCTCCCACGGCAAGACGACGACGACGTCCCTGGTCGCCACAGTGCTCCGTCATGCAGGCCTCGACCCCACCGTCGTCGTCGGCGGGCAGGTCAACGCGCTCGGCTCGAACGCACGCCTCGGCGCGGGCGACCTGTTCGTCGCCGAGGCCGACGAGAGCGACGGCTCGTTCCTCAAGCTGACGCCGACCATCGCCGTCGTGACCAACATCGACGCCGAGCACCTTGACCACTACGGCACGCACGAGAAGGTGAAGGACGCCTTCGTCGAGTTCATCAATCGCATCCCGTTCTACGGGCTCGCGGCGCTCTGCGTCGACCACCCGCACGTGCAGGACATCCTCCCGCGCGTGTCGCGCAGGCACGTCACGTACGGCGTGTCGCCGCAGGCCGACTACCGCGCACGCTACGCCCGCTACGAAGGGCTGCGCACGTCGTTCTCGGCGTTCCGTCGCGGCGAGCCGATGGGCGAGTTCACCATCCAGATGCCGGGCGCGCACAACGTCCTCAACGCACTCTCCGTCATCGCCGTCGCCGACGAGCTCGAGATCCCGCTCAACGTGACGAAGGACGCGCTCGCCTCGTTCCACGGCGTCCAGCGTCGCTTCACGGTCGTGGGACAGCCGCCGCTCGAGCGTGACGGCATGAAGGGCGACGTGATGATCGTCGACGACTACGGCCACCACCCGGCCGAGATCGAGGCGACCCTCGATGCCGCGCAGCGCGGCTTCGATCGCCGCGTGGTCGTGGCCTTCCAGCCGCACCGCTACACTCGCACGCAGGCGCTCTTCGACGAGTTCACCCGCGCCTTCAACGAGGCCGACGTCCTCGTCGTCACGGAGGTCTACCCGGCCGGCGAGGCCCCGATCCCCGGCGCGAGCGGCGAGGCCCTCGCGAACGCCATCCGCACGCATGGTCACCATCACGTCACGTACGTCGCGGACAAGAAGCAGGTCGGCGCGGAGCTGGCGAAGCTCGTACGGCCCGGCGACCTCGTCATCGCACTGGGCGCCGGCGACATCAACCAGAGCGCACGCGAGCTCTTCGCGACTCTCGGCGGAGTCGCGACGCCGTGAACGCGCCGGGTCAGAGCGGGAACCGTCGAGTCTCGTCGCCTGTCACGGGCAGAGAGACGAGCGACGGCGACGCGACGGCGCGACCGAGCAAGCTCCCGCCTGCACGTATCCCTTCCCCTCATGCGAGCCTCGTCTCGGGCGTGCGAGCCGTGCTCGGCGCGGCGCTCGTGCTCGGACTGTCGGTCACCGTCGCGTGGGCCGCGCGCCGCCATGTGCTCGCGAGCCCGCGCTTCGCGGTGCAAGAGGTCCTCGTGCAGGGCGCCCATCATCGCACCGCCGACGTGCTCCTCGCCGAGGCGGGCATCACCAAGGGGATGAACGTCTTCGCGCTCGATCTCGATCGCGCGCGCGCCAAGCTGCTCGCCGACCCGTGGATCGAGACCGCCACGATCGGTAGGCACCTGCCCGGCAAGGTTGTCGTGCAGGTCACCGAGCGCGAGATCGGCGGCGTCGTGGCGCTGCCGGAGGCCTACCTCGTCGCGCGGGACGGTCGCATCTTCAAGCGCGTCGAGGTGGGCGACCCCGTCGACCTCCCCATCGTCACCGGGCTGACGTCCGACGCCGTCGCGCAGGACCGCGAGGGCGTGCAGAGGACGATCCTCCACGCGCTCGACCTCGCAGGCGACTACGACCACCTCCCGCTCGCCGCCCGCGCTCCGCTGCAGGAGATCCACGTCTCGAACGGAGGCGAGCTGACGCTTGTCGTCGGCAAGGACAGCATCAGCATCGCGCTCGGCGTGCCCCCCTTCCGCCGCAAGCTCGAGGAGACGGTGCGAATCTTCGCCGAGCTCGAGCGCCGTGGGACGCACGCGAGCGTCGTGATGCTCGACGACGAAGCGCGACCCGACAGGGTCATCGTCCGCACGCGCTAGGAGGCCGTCGCCGCGAGTCGCGAGGCCGTGCGTGCGCACCGCCACGTATCCGGTGTCCCGTAGGTGCCGACTGATGTCCCGTGCTTCGTCGGATCGGTCCCATCGTAGGGGACGATAGTCCCATGCGGCAGGACAATGCCCTCGGCGCATCACCGCAAACGTCCCATGGATGGGATATCTATCCCGTGTTGTGCAGACAAATGTCCCTTGGCTGGTCGCGGCTGTCTCGTCGGACGCTGGAAATGTCTCGTGGGTCGACGCTCACGGTGCCGACCCGCGCGCCCGTGTGTGTCTTGCGCCTTCCCACCCAGCAGATAGGCTGAATGAATGCGCTTTTTCTCGATCGCCGGGCTTCTTGGCGTCCTCGCTGGCCTCGGAGTCGTCTCGTGCGGGTCCGGCACCGGCGCCGTCACCGGTTTCCTTGGCGGCGGTGGCGGCCCGGACGGCGGCCTCCTAGGCGACACCGGGCTGCTCGGCAGGACGGACGCGCTGAAGGACGTCACGACCCAGCGCCTCGGGATGCCGGACACCGGCTCGGGCACCGGCGACGGCTCGTGCTCGAAGGCGGTGACGTGCGCGTCCGAGGGCGTGCAGTGCGGACCGCTGAGTAACGGGTGCGGCACCGTTCTTTCGTGCGGAACGTGCGAAGCAGGCACGTGCGGCGGCGGCGGAAAGGCCGGCGTGTGCGGCACTCCGTGCGTCCCCACGACCTGCGCGAAGCTCGGCTTCACGTGCGGCCCCGCAGGCGACGGCTGCGGCGGCATGCTCAGCTGCGGGACGTGCGAGTCGGGCACGTGCGGCGGCGGCGGGACGGCGAGCCAATGCGGCGGCAGCGGAACGTGCGTTCCGACCACGTGCCTGAAGCTCGGCTTCACGTGCGGCCCGGCGGGCGACGGCTGTGGCGGCATGCTCGACTGCGGGACGTGCTCTTCACCCGACGTCTGCGGCGCCGTGACTCCGAGCCAGTGCGGTGCGGTCGCTTGCACCCCCAAGACGTGCGCCTCGATCGGCGCCGCGACGTGCGGACCGGTCGGTGACGGCTGCGGCAGCCTGCTCCAGTGCGGTGCCTGCTCGGAGCCCAAGACGTGCGGTGGGCTGACGCCCGGTCAATGCGGCGTGCCCGCGACGTGCACGGGCTTGTGCCTGCAGCAGACCACGTGCGCCAGCCCGACCGTGACGACGACGGTGACCGGGACGGTCTACGCGCCGAACGGTGTCGACCCGCTGCCCAACGTCCTCGTCTACATCCCGAACTCCGCGGTCGCCGCCTTCACGCCGGGCGTCGCGTGCGAGCAGTGCACGGACGGCGTCACGGGCTCGCCTCTCGTCAGCGCCGCCACCGATACCGACGGCAAGTTCACCCTGACCAACGCCCCCGTCGGCACGAAGATCCCGCTCGTCATCCAGACCGGACGCTGGCGCCGCCAGACCGTCATCCCGAGCATCGCGGCGTGCACCAACACCGCGCTCCCCGCGTGCACGGCGGCGACGGCGGCGAACGGCACCTGCCTGACCAGCCTGCCGCAGACGAAGGCGCAGGGCGACATTCCGCTGATGGCGTTCGCCACCGGCTCCATCGACGCGCTCGAGTGCGTGATCCGCAAGATCGGCGTCGCCGACAGCGAGTTCACGAACCCGGGCGGCGGCGGACGCATCAACCTCTACGTCGGCTTCGAAGGGGCCGAGCGCGTCGGCAACAGATACGAGCTCAGCGGTACCCTCGGCGGGTCGATGATCAACTCGAGCACGCCGACGGAGGACGTGCTCGTCGGGAGCGCGACGACTCTCGCGCAGTACGACATGGTCCTCTTCCCTTGCGAGGCAGGGGAGATGGTGACCGGTCAGTACGTGTACAACCAGCAGACCGCGGCGCAGGTCGGCACGTGGGCGAACCTGCAATCGACCTACCAGACCAACGTGATGAACTACGCCAACGCCGGCGGACGCATCTTCACGACGCACTACAGCTACATCTGGCTCTACAACGACACGCCGTTCAGCACGACGGCGGACTGGGCCCCGAACCAGTGCGACAACTTCAACACCTTCGGTGACGGGAACTGCACCACCGGCCCCGCCAACAACAACCCGCCGGCGAGCTGGGGCTACCCGCCCGACCAGACCGGCTACATCCAGACGTCGTTCCCCAAGGGGCTCGAGCTCGCCCAGTGGCTCCTGAACGTCGGCGCCTCCACCACGCTCGGTCAAATCCCCATCGGCACGCTACGCTGGGACCTCCCCGCGAACGGCATCCCCAACCCGCCGTCGCAGCTCTGGATGCAGATCCAGGACCCGAACATCGGCGACATCCCGATGCACTACACGTTCAACACGCCCGTCACCGCGGCGCCCGCCAACCAGTGCGGCAAGGTGCTCTTCGACGACTTCCACGTCGAGTCGGTCCCGACCAACATGGTCGACCAGTACGACTACAACCTCGACGACGGCTCGACGTTCCCGGCCGAGTGCGTCGGCGGCGCCATGACCCCGCAGGAGAAGCTCCTCGAGTTCATGATCTTCGACCTCGGGTCGTGCGTCGCGCCGAGCACGCCGACGTGCAACTCGACCACGTGCACCGCTCAGCACATCAACTGCGGCCCTGCGGACGACGGCTGCGGGAACCTCCTCCAGTGCGGGACGTGCCCGGCCGGTGAGACCTGCGGTGGCGGAGGCACACCGAGCGTCTGCGGCGCGCCGACGTGCACCCCGACGACGTGCAACGCACAGAAGATTTCATGCGGGCCCGCCGGCGACGGCTGCGGCAACGCGCTCAGCTGCGGCACCTGCCCCGCGGGCGAGACCTGCGGTGGCGGCGGAGCGCCGGGCGTGTGCGGCGCGGGCACCTGCACCCCCAAGACGTGCCTCCAGGAAGGCATCTCGTGCGGACCGGCGGGCGACGGCTGCGGCAACGCGCTCAGCTGCGGCACCTGTCCGGCCGGCCAGACGTGCGGCGGCGGCGGCAAGCCGGGCGTCTGCGGCTCCAGCTGCACCCCGACGACCTGCATCGCCCTCGGCTTCAACTGCGGCCCTGCCGGCGACGGTTGCGGCAACGAGCTGTCGTGCGGAACGTGCTCCACGCCCCAGACCTGCGGCGGCGGCGGGACGCCGGGAGTGTGCGGCGGCAACATCCCCAAGTAGACACAAACTTGGCAGGTTCACTCCCAGCATGTGATTGGGAGTGACGATGAGCACGGGTTCTTCTCACGGCGAGATCGTCGTTGGTCTGGATATCGGCACCACCAAGGTGTGTGCGGTAGTGGGCGACGTCAGCGAGGACGGCATGACCATCCTCGGTGTCGGCACGGTGCCTTGCCGCGGTCTCCGGAAGGGGATCGTGTCGAACATCGACTGGACCGTTCGCTCCATCAAGGAAGCGATCGAGAGCGCCCAGACGATGGCGGGCGTCGAGATTCGCACCGTCTACGCGGGCGTCGCAGGCAGTCACATTCGCTCGCAGGCCTCGGACGGCGTCGCGGCGATCGCCGGCGGCGAGGTCACCCGGGCCGACGTCGAGCGCGTCCTCGAGGGGGCACGCGCCATCCCGGTCGACGCTGACCGACAGATTCTTCACGTCCTCCCGCGCGAGTACGTCGTCGACGCGCAGGACGGCATCCGCGACCCCATCGGGATGAGCGGCGTCCGGCTCGGCACCAAGGTGAACCTGGTGACGGCCGCGACCACGTGCGTCCAGAACGTCGTGCGCTGCGCAGAGCGCTGCGGGCTGACCGTCGCCGACGTCGTGCTCGAGGCGTACGCGAGCGCCGAGGCCGTCCTCTCGGACGACGAGAAAGAGATCGGCGCCGCGGTCATCGACATCGGCGGCGGCACGACCGACATCCTCCTGTACATCGATGGAGGCATCGCCCACACGAGCGTCATCCCCGTCGGCGGCAACAACATCACGAGCGACATCGCCGCGGGGCTTCGCACCCCGATGGCCGAGGCGGACCGCCTGAAGCGAGCCTTCGGCTGCGCGCTCGGTCGGATGATCGGCGACGACGAGGAGATCGAGGTGCCTGGCGTCGGCGGGCACCCGCCGCGCCGCGCCCCGCGCCGCGTGCTGTCGGACATCATCGAGCCGCGCGCGGAGGAGATCTTCGCGGTCATCCGCAAGCGCATCGAGGACACCGGGCTGCTCGAGCAGCTCTCGGCGGGCGTGGTCCTCACGGGCGGCGCCGTGCTGCTCGAGGGGATGAGCGACTTCGCCGAGGAGATCCTCGGGATGCCCGTACGCATCGGCTACCCGATGGGCGTGAAGGGCATCACCCAGCTGGTGCACGGCCCGCAGTTTGCAACGGGCGTGGGCCTGCTCAAGTTCGGGGCCGCCGCGATGGCGGACGCCGCCTTGCGCGACGCAGCCCCCAAGCACGTGGCGCCGCGCAGCCAGCGCATCTCGGGCGTCGTGCCCGCCGCGGCGATGGTGGCTGCCGACAAGTCGAAGTTTTGGGAGTGGATCAAAGCAGCGTTTTGAGGACCGGCGCCGCACTCGGCGCCGCATGACACGCACACGAGCCGCAGCACGAGGGGAATAGGCGCCCCGAACGCTGCGGGGCACCAACGAGAGTCGTCGCACGAAGCGCGGCTCACCCCCGGGAGATGAGGACGACCATGAGCTTTTCGATCGAGTTCGCCGACGAGACCCAGGAATACCAGGCACGCATCAAGGTCATCGGCTGCGGTGGCTCCGGCGGCAACGCCGTGAACACGATGATCAACTTCGGCCTCGAAGGGGTCGAGTTCATCGTCGTCAACACGGATGCGCAAGCGCTCAACTCCAACGCGGCTCCGACGAAGCTGAACATCGGATCGACCGTCACCAAGGGGCTCGGCGCAGGCGCCGACCCGGAGCGTGGCCGCAAGGCAGCGCTCGAGGACGTGCAGCGCATCAAGGAGCTCATCTCGGGCGCCGACATGGTCTTCGTCACCGCCGGCATGGGCGGCGGCACGGGCACGGGCGCCGCGCCGATCATCGCGCAGCTCGCGCGAGAGGAGGGGGCGCTCACCGTGGGCGTCGTGACCAAGCCGTTCCTGTTCGAGGGGCGTCAACGTTCGCGCCGCGCAGAGGCTGGCCTCGCCGCGCTCGCCGAGCAGGTCGACACGCTCATCACGATCCCGAACCAGAAGCTCCTGCTCCTCGGCGACGACGACCTCACGTTCATCGACGCCTGCCGCAAGGCAGACGAGGTGCTCTACCAGGCGGTCAAGGGCATCTCGGACCTCATCACGCAGAACGGCATCGTCAACGTCGACTTCGCCGACGTGAAGACGGTCATGAGCAAGATGGGCCGCGCGCTCATGGGCACCGGCATCGCGAAGGGCCAGAATCGCGCACGCGTCGCGGCGGAGATGGCGGTTGCCTCGCCGCTGCTCGACGACATCTCCGTCGAAGGCGCCACCGGTGTCCTCATCAACGTCGTCGGCGGTCCGGACCTCAAGATGAAGGAGATCCAGGACGCGGCCTCCCTCATCCAGGAGCAGGCGCACGAGGACGCGAACATCATCTTCGGCGCGAGCATCGACGAGACCCTCGGCGAGAGCGTGAAGGTGACCGTCATCGCGACCGGCTTCGACGTCGCGCACAGCGAGGAGATGATGGAGTCTGCCGCGTCATCGCGCTCCTCGTCGGCGCCCCCGCAGAGCTTGTCGATGCTCACGAGCTCGTCCCGTTCGAGCTCGTACCCGTCGGTCAATCGCGACCGCCCGTCGCAGAACGAGATCCCCGCCATCTCGACCCGCCGCGTGCAGCACGCGCACGAGGTCCGCACGCAGACCGCGAACGGCCAGGCGGCGCCTCAGAGCCAGGCGAAGCTACCGATTCGCGTCGAGCGCGAGCCGTTCCCGTCGGCGCTCGATCACGACTGGGATGTTCCTGCCTTCCAGCGCAAGCGCCAGTAAGAAGCCTGGCGTTTTCCGCCGATACCTTCGCGATCGCGTCGTCGGGAATCGTCAACGTACAAGAGTACGTCTCCTCATCCGCTCCTAGCGCTCGCTTGGTCTCGACGGAAACCGCCAGGCTTCCCTCGCTGGGCTCCGTCCGTCGACGTCGCTTCGCTCCGTCGTCAGAGGGCTAGGACTGCGATGACTGTGCCTTCGGGGCCTGGTGTGCCCGGGGCTCCCGCAACGCCCGTACCTATGGCGGGACCTGCGGGACCGGCGGCTCCGCCGGCGGAGCCGGTCGTCGGACCCAGGTAGGTGCTCGGGCCGGCCAGCGGGCCGCTCGCGACTGTCGTCCCGTCGACCACCGGTGCTGTGCCGCTCCAGGCGATACCGGCGGACGGGCCACCCATTCCGCCTCCGCCCCCGCCTCCGCCTCCACCCTCGCCTCCTGTGCCGCCGGCGCACGAATAGGTTGCGAGCGGCGGTTCTGCCAGGCCGCCCGTGCCTCCCGCCTGCCCCGTGAGGCCGGCGGAACCCGAGCCACCGGCCCCGCCACTCGCGGACTGCAGCACGACGGATGTAAACGTCACGTTCGTGCTCGTCACCACCGCGACCGCGATGCTCGCCGCGCCGCCGTTGCCGCCTGGCGCGCCGTTGCCGCCGCACCCACCGATGCCGCCCGCCGCTCCGGCGTAGTTGGCGCCGCCTCCGCCGCCGCCTCCCTGGCCCGGGCTGCCGGGCGTTCCGGATCCGGCGACTGCACCGGTCCACCCGAGCGACGTCAGCCCGCCCACTGCACCGGCTGCGCCTGCCGTACCGCCCTTGCCGTTCGCGCCTATCTGTCCGGGAGTGCAGTCGACGGCGCTGTTGCCAGGCTGCCCGAGAGGCGCCGCCGTCGCAGGGTTCGACGACCCGATCTCGTCGCCGACCGTGACCCCCACGAGGCGAGGCTTTCCGTCACCGCCCGTCGAGGTCCCGAACACCGGACAGGTGCAGGTCCCACCGACGCCCGCGGTGTCGATCGAGTTCGACTGACCGACGAGCGAGCTCGTGCAGGCGTTCGACGCCGGCACCGCCGCAGCCGTGCCCGCGGAAGCGACACCCGACTTCGCCGTCACGCGCTTGAACGACACGCCTGTCGATGCATTGACCATGACCGCGATGCTCGATGGCATGGCCGCAGTGCCCGCGATCGACTCGAAGACCAAATCCTCGAAGTGTGCGCCGAGCACGAGCTGGTGCACCGAGAGTGCGAGTCCTGGCGTCGTCGGGGCGACGATGGCCGGCTGGCCGGTATAGGTCCACGCAGCCGCGGCGGCGTCATGGGTGCCAGCGTCCGTTGTGCTCATCTCGGGGCAGGCCAGGCCACCGTAGATATTCACCCCGTCGTCGGCGAGCTTGACGGTGAGCTGCTCCGCGTAGGTCGCGCTGCACACATACACACGCTTGCCGCTCGCCTTCACGATCGCGTTCTGGATCGTCGCGTACGGAGCCGCTCGCGACCCCATGCCGGTCACGTCGCTCCCACCTGACGCGGGCGGCGCGACGAAGACGCCTTCGGCGTTCGTGATCACGCAGGACTCGGCCATCGGGCTCGCGTCCGGGTTGCAGACGAAGACGTCGCTTCCGGCGTCGCCGGGCGCAGCATCGCTCTTCCCGTCGCTGCGTCCGTCATGCGCGCCGTCTGCGGGCGTCGTCGTGTCGCCCATCGCGTCGTGGCTGCCGTCGCGTGCGTCGTGGGAGGCCGCATCCCGTGCGTCGGCGTGCCCGGCGTCCGTCGGTTCGTGGGTCGCGTCGACCTCGCCGGCGTCTCCGGCGTCGATCCCGGTCGCGGCGTCGACCCCGGGTCCGGCGAGGTGCGCTTCGCCAAAGTCGACGCCGACGAGCGCGTTGCAGGCGGAGCCGAGCGCGACGAACCCGACGCAGGCCGGCCCCGCAAGGAACCAGCTTCGTCGCCCATCCCGCTTCAACATCTCCTCCTGGTCGCGCTCAAGCTGCACCCTTCGCTCAGAGTTCGAGGACTGCTCCTAGAACGCCTGTCGGCCCCGCGGTACCTGCGGGTCCGACGACGCCCGTTTGCGCCCCGGCTCCGCCTGCGCCGCCCGATGACCCGAGCGTCGGCCCGGCATACATGCTCGGGCCAACGAGCGGACCGATCGATACACCCACGCCGTCGACCGTGGGCGCCGTTCCCACCCAGCCGATACCCGCGGAGGGTCCTCCCATTCCGCCGCCACCGCCCCCACCGCCTCCGCCCGCGCCACCTGTCCCGCCCGGGCAAGAGTCGAGCGGCGACGCGGGCACGGCCACCCCGCCGGGCCCACCCGCCTGGCCGACCAGTCCCGCGCCGCCCAGACCGCCCGCGCCGCCCGCACCCGACACGAGCATCACGGAGCTGAAGCTGACCTCGCTCGTGACGATCGCGAACGCGAGGCTGGCGCCACCGCCGGCGCCGCCTGGCCCGCCGTTACCTCCGCAGCCGCCGATGCCGCCGGCAGCTCCGCCTACAACGCCAGATCCACCGCCTCCTCCTCCCTGACCCGGCAACCCGGCTCCGCCGGCTCCAGCGAGCTCACCGGTCCATCCCGTCGCTGCGAGCGTACCGAGCGCACCCGCCGCCCCGGGCTTCCCACCGCTGCCCGGTGCGCCGACGTTGCCTGCCGTGCAGTCGGACGCGCCGACGAGGACTGCGCTGATCCCGGGTGCGCCGAGCAACGGCATGGTGGCCGGCACCGACGACCCTGTTTGGTTGGCGTTGACGGTCGTCGGTCTCGGCTTGCCGTAGCCACCCGTCGAGGTCGCGCCGGTGACGGGACATGTACACGTCGCGCCGACACCCCCGATGTCACCCGCGTTCGACGCGCCGGCGAGCGAGCTGGCGCATGCGTTCGACGCTGCGGCCCCGCCCGCCACACCGGTCGCGGCGGCCGCGGACTTCCCCGTCACGCGCCGGAAGGACACCCCGGTCGAACCCTCTACGAGGACGGCGACGCTCGATGCGCCGGGGGCGACGGCGGCGACGGCCTCGAACGCCATGTCCTCGAAGTGCGCGCCGATGGCGAGCTGCTGCAGGAGGAGCGCGTTTCCAGGCGCGGTCGGAGCGACGACCGCGAGCGCGCCGGTGTAGCTCCAGGCGGCGGCAGCCGCGTCATGGGCGCCGGCGTCGGTGCTCTCCGGGCAGGCGAGGCCCCCGTAGATCTGCACGCCGTCGTCGACGGTCTTCACGACGAGCTGCTCGGCGTACATCGCCGCGCAGACGTACACTCGCTTCCCGCTCGCCTTGGTGATGCCGTTCTGGATCGTCGCGTAGGGCGCAGCTCGTGACCCGGTGCCGGTCAGGTCGCTTCCACCGGACGCGGGCGGAGCCACGAAGACCCCCTCGGCGCTGGAGATCACGCACGACTCCGACATCGGCGTCGCGTCGGGGCTGCAGACGAAGGCGTCGACTCGCGCGTCGACCGGCGCGTCGCTCTTTCCGTCTACGCCGGAGTCGCGAGGGGCGTCCGTCGGGTGGGCCGTATCGACCACCGAATCGTGCGCAGCGTCGCGCGCCGTCGCGTCCTTCGCGTCCGCATGGCCCGCGTCGGTGGTCGGCTTCCCCGCATCGCCCGCATCACCGGAGTCGACGACGGGCCGTGTCGAGTCGGCGCCGGAGTCTGCGAGGTGTACTTCGCCGAAGTCGACACCGACGAGCGCGTTGCACGCCGGGCCGAGGACGACGAGCCCGCCGCACACGGACGCCATCCGGCCAGGCGTCCACAGTCGACGCAAGGCGCCCGCGCTGGACCCCGTCCGCCCGTCCGTGGAGCGCGGACTCGCATCCGGAGCAGCACTTGCCGATGCGTAGCGTTTCAGAATGTCCATGTGGCGGTCGCTCCCCCTCCGGACAGAAATGCCTGAGGGGCGACGACCACGGATTGCGGCGCATCGTGCTTCTCTGCGGGGTCGGCGCCCCACGTAGTGATCACCAGATACGCGCCGGCCGCCGCGAACACGCCGCCGACGATGAACGCTGCCGTGCTCACGGTCCCGTCGGTGCTCCCGCTCGAGGCTGCCGCGACGCCTGCGGGCCGACAGGCGTAGCTCGCCGTGCAGTTCGCCTTGACCGTGCTCGCTTCGCTGAACGCGAGGGAGCCGAAGACGCTCCCGACGACAATCCCCACCACCCCGGTCCCGACGCCGACGTAGCCGAGCGTGCGCTCGAGCTTCCTCCTCGACGCCCGCGCGTCGTCGCTGCTCGTGGCCGAAACAGGTTCGGCAGTACCCGTCACCGCTGGCACCTCTGCCCCCGCAGCCACGACGGCGTCGCCGATGTCGACGGTGAGATCTCGCTTCTCCGCCTCCTTCAGCTCTACTTCGTAGGGGTGCGGCTGGCGTCCCGGCGAAGTGACGACGAGCTTCGTGACCCCTGGGTCGAGCTCGATGCCGTGCTCCAGCACCTTCAGGTCGAGCGGTGCGCCTTCGAGCGTCACCTGCGTCTGCGGAGGGGCGGTCGTCGCGAGGTGAACGGTGAGGACAGGAAGTCGATCGGTGATGTCGTTCGCCGAGTTCACCGCGACCGCTCGACGCTCGTCGTCCGGCTTGAAGCCAGCCCCCGCCTTGCGGAAGTGCTCACGCGCCGCGAGAAGGTGCCCCTGCTTCGCCTCGCACCCACCAAGGTTGGCCTGCGTCCCCGGCGCAGGCTGCAATTCCTCGCTCTCGGTGAACCGCTCGCACGCCGTCTTGTCGTCGCCCGCATTCGCTGCGGCACGGCCCTCCTTGAAGAGATCGCCTGCACGCTTGGCGACTGCAGGATCAATCTTCGGCGGCGCGGCGAACGCGGAGGCGCCAGCGAGGACGAGCGCGATGGCGATGGGAGCGGAGCGGAGGCGTGTGCGAACGTGCATGGGGTCAGAAGCGTTCATCGAAGAGGGCGGAGGCGGCAGGTGGTTTGGGCGGGGGTTTCGTGCGCCGGGGCTCGCTGGCCGTCGACGGGCGAGGACCGACGGCCTGACCGGTGGCCTTGCTCGACGCCTCGGAGGGTGCCGGAGAAGCAGAAGCGACAGGCTTCGGCGGGACCGAGTCGATGTCGTCGATCGATGCGACGGGCGCGACGGAGGCTGCGGGAACGGGGGCGGTGACCGTCGGCGTGGGGGGCGGCGGCGCTGGAGCGACGGAAGCAACCGGAGGTGATGAGGGCACGGGCGCGGTCGCGGTGACCGCCGCGGTCGGAGGCGCAGCCGCGGATGCCGACGCGAACGAGTCGACCGGCGCGCGTGGACGCAGCATCGAGCGGACGCCGACGCCAAGCGCGACAGTGGCCGCCGCGGCGAGCACACCGACGGCGATGGCGGCGCGAGATCGTGCTGGCGACGGGGCGGGGTTGGCCGTGTTCTCCGTCGCGTTCAGCGTCATCGGGTCGCGCTCGACCAGCTGCGGCGGCGCGACCATCCCTGCGGTGTCGACCCGGGGGCCAGAGGTGCTGCCCGGGTCTGCGCCTAGGTTCGGAGCCGAAGACGGCGGAGGGATCGTCCCCGTCACCGAGACGCCGGCGACGACCCCGGCGGCAGCGGCGACCTCGCGGAGAGCCGCTTGCATCGTGAGAGCGTCGGGGAAGCGCGCATCCATCTCGAACGCGGTGGCCTTCTCCAGGAACGCGACGACCGCAGGCGGCGTACCGGGAGCCGCCTCACGCAGCGAGGTGAGCGGCGTCGTCATCGCGAGGAGCATCTCCTCCTGAACGGTCTCGGCTCGTCGCGGCCGCTCGCCGAGGATGAGAGCGTGAACCGTCGCGCCGAGCGCCCAGAGATCGCTCCGCGGGTCGACCATGTTCCAGCGGCCGCGCGCCTGCTCCGGCGGCATGTAGGAGGGGGTGCCGAGGGCGGCGCCTGTCTGGGTCGCGGCCACTTCCCCCACGCGCTCCGCGAGTCGGGCGATGCCGAAGTCGAGCACCTTGACGAGGCCGTCGCTGGTGACGTGAATGTTGGCGGGCTTGATGTCGCGGTGAAGGATGCCGTGGCCATGGGCGACGGCGAGGAGGTCGAGGACCTTGTCGGCGACGTGCAGGATCTGCCCGAGGCGAAGGCGCCGGCCATTCCGGCGCGCGTACCGCTCGAGCGAGTAGCCCGTGAGCAGTTCCATCACGAGGAAGGCGCACCCCTCGTCGATGTCGTCGTCGAGCACGAGCACCGACGACGGATGGTTGATCTTGTTGGCGACGTAGCCCTCGCGCATGAAGCGCGCGACGAACTCCGGCTGCGCTGCGTACTCGGGGTTCAGGACCTTGATGGCGACGCGGCTGCCGTTGCGGTGCGTCGCGGAGAAGACGGCCGCCATCCCGCCCACGCCGATGACGGCGTCGAGGCGCCACTTCCCCTTGAGCACCATGCCGACGCGCTCGGCGGCGCGTGACAGGGGGGAGGACGCGCCGGTGCTCACCCCGGGAAGCGTAGCAGAAAAGTCCTCTTCCCCAGTAGAGAGCGCGCGCCCGAGGAAGCGTCAACGCAGCATCGGGAGCGAGCCTAGCGTCGCGCGGACGATCTGGTCGCGCGGGACGGAGTCCGAGAGCCGGTAGGGAAGATCGACGTGCAGGAGGTCGCCGCCGAGGCCGACGGTGCCGTCCACTGTGTAGGGGATCGCGGCGGACGACATCGCGAGCTTTGCGAGCGGGGCGATGTCGGTGACCTTGACCGTGAGCGGGACGTCGAGCTTGGTCGCCTTCTCTGCCGCGAGGACCGTCGTGACCGGGATGTCGACCGTGCCCACGTCGTACTTCCCGCCGATGACCACGTGCGCGGTCAGGTTGCGTGCCACGAGATCGATCGAGTTCGGGTTCGTCACGCTGAGCGTCACGTCGAGGTCGATGGTGGTCAGGCTCATCCCCGTGATGCTGACCCGGTCGGGGACGAGCGTCGGAGGAGCAGGCCGCGAGCACGCTGTGCCGCCGGCAGCGAGGGTGGCGGCGACCGTGGCGGCGACCGTGAACGGCGTGATGGCGAGGCGCGTGCGCATGCGACAGAGGGCTACCGCATCTCGGTCAGGGGGGAAACCGGACCGCGCAGCGCCACGCGGCTCAGTCCACGAGAATGACTCGAACGCCGAGCACTTCGGCCTCGCGGACCACCGTGGACAGCCCTTCGGTCAACGATGCGTGAACGAGCGCGTCCGCCGCGCCGATCCACGCGAGCGCGTCCTCCCGCGACGTCTTCCCGACGAACCGCGCCTGGAGGCCCAGCGCACGGGCGTGTGATTCGAGCCGGCCTCGCTCGGGGCCATCGCCGACGATGACCACCCGCGCTCTCGCCTCCGCGACGCGGTCGAGCGCGCGCTCGAAGCGCTTGCTCGGCACGAGCCGCCCGACACACACGAGCAGAGGACCCTCCCCGCTCTCCCTGCGAAGCGCCGCGCTCCGTTCTCCTGCCGGCAGAATCTCGATCGAGGCCGGCTTCACGCATGTCTTCTCGCGAAGGCTCGCCGCGTCACGGGGGCCAAGCGAGGCAGCGAGGTCGTTCGCGAGCGTGCTCGACACGAACCGCCAGGATGAAGCGCACCTGAGGATGCGGCCGACCACAGCGTGACGCGCGACCGCAGGGAGCCGGAGAAGGAGACGCACGTCCGCCCCGTGAGAAACCACGTCGACCGGCACTCGACGCGAGCCGGTGCACGCGACGGGAAACGCCGAAGGAACCGCCCAGTGCGCGACCACCCGATCGAACGTCGGCAACGCGGCGAGCTGTCGGCGTGCACGTGCCATCCACGCCGCGGCGAAGACGAGGCGCCCGGGGCGCTCGCGGACACGAGCCGCGACGCCAGGCCAGCCGAACGCATCGCCACCATCGAGGCGCCACACAGTGACGCCGCGCTCGATCGTGCGCGTGTCGCCTCCGTTGCCTGGTGTGAGGACGACGACGTCCGCTCCGTCCGCGAGCTCCCTAGACTCGGTCTCGACGAAGTGCCCGCAAGGGTCTCCGGGGAACGCGGGATAGCTGGTCGTCACCACGGCGATGCGCATCGACGCCGAACTCTACATCGCTGTGAGAATTTGACCCCTCGTCGACGAAGTGCGATGCCCGAGGGAGATGAGATCGTGGTCCCGTCAGCTGGTCGTCGCGGCCACGGTCGCGTCCGCGTTCGTCGTGGGCGTCGTCCACGCCCAGCCGCTCCCTGCTGCCTCCGTCTCGGCAAAGCCAGCGCTGCCGGTGCTGCCTCCGCACGCCTCCGCCGCGCCTTCGCCGCCCGCGAGCGCGACGAAGCCCGCGCCGAGCAACCCGATGGTGAAGGCCCCTCTGGTCGCCCCGACGACTGCCCCCACCGCGCCGTCCACGCCGAAGAAACCAGTCGTCGTCGCCAGGACGACCAAGGCCGGCGCAAGGTCCGCGGGCAAGGGGGGCGCCACCCGGGCTCCCGACTCCGTCGCCCGTCACGGCGTTGCGGGCGGACCTACCGCAGATGAAATCGCTCTCGGAGCAGAGACCCCCGAGCTGCGTGCGCTGCACCAGGCCGAGCTCGAGCTCTTTCCGCCCGCGATTCCTCCGATGGGCACGCCGTGGCCGAGCGAGCTAGCTTCGCCGCTCAGCGCGACGCTCGCCTTGCCTCACGTCCATGCGTCTGGCCTCCCCCCTTCGCCCCCGCAGAGCGCGCCCCATCTCACCGAGGGGGGTCGTGACCTGTCGTGGCTCGCGCACCTCCAGATGCCCGATCTCCCGGTCCGCTGGGACGCTCGCCTCGTTCGCTATCTCGAGTTCTACAAGGAGGACCCGCGCGGGCGGCAGCTCCTCGCCTACTGGATCAAGCGGTCCGGTCGATACCGCGAGGCCATCCGTCGCTCGCTCCGCAAGAAGGCGCTCCCCGAGGACCTCTGCTGGCTCCCGATGGTGGAGAGCGGCTACGACGCCACGGCTCGCTCCCCGGCCGGCGCCGGCGGGCTCTGGCAGATCACCGCCGACACCGCGCACCTCTACGGTCTCTCGACGGACCGCTGGGCCGATCAGCGCTTCAACGCGGTCGCCGAGACCGACGCCGCGGTCGAGATGCTGAGCGATCTCTACCGGCGCTTCGGGAGCTGGGAGCTCTCGATGGCCGCCTACAACATGGGCTACGGCGGGGTGATGGGCGTCGTCCGGCGCTACAACACCAACGACTACTGGGCGCTGTCACGGCTCGAGGCGGCGCTGCCGTGGGAGACCGTGCTCTACGTCCCCAAGGTCGTCGCCGCGGCGATCGTCGGACGCAACCTCGCAGTCTTCGGTCTCGCGGACATCGTCGTGGATCCGGCGATCGAGGGGGACGAGGTGCACGTTCCTCCGGGGACCTCGCTCCAGGCGGTCGCGACAGCCGCGGGATGCTCACTCAAGGACGTCGAAGCGCTGAACGTCGAGCTTCGCGCGGGCCGGACCCCCCCGGCGCCTCCCGCGGCGAGCGCGCTCGCCGACACGACCTATCCAGTAAAGGTCCCCGTCGGCAAGGGGAGCCTCGCGCAGGCGAACCTCGCCCGAACCAAGGACACGGCGCTCGCGCTGGAGCGGTATGTCGTGAAGTTCGGAGAGTCGATCGAGCAGATCGCGGCCTCGCGCAAGCTGACCGCGTCGCGTGTGACCGAGCTCAATGCCATCGCGCCCGGAGAGGTCATCCGCGGCGGCACGGTGCTGCTGCTTCCGCGCGCTCCGGCGTCGGTTGCGCTGCCCAGGCCGCTCGAGTCCGGCTTCGCGCTCGCAGCGGACGCGACGAAGCCCGTAGTCGTGATTCCCCCCGATCTCTTCGTGTATCCCGACCGGAAGCGAGTCTTCTATCGAGTGCTGACCGGAGACACGATTGCCGACATCGCGACGCACTTGCACGTCGAGATCGACGACCTCCGTCGCTGGAACGACCTCGACCCCGCCGCGCGGCTGCAGGATGGCATGACGCTGCAAGTCTTCGTCCCGGAAGGGACCGACCTCTCGCACGCCGTGACCCTCGGGGAGCGCGACGCGCGCGTGCTCGTCGCGGGGACGGACGACTTCTTCGCCTACTGGGAGGGTACCAAGGGCAAGCGCCGCCTCGTCGTGACTGCGAAGGCGGGGGAGACCGTCGAGGGCATTGGCCGGAAGCACGGGGTGAACCCTGCGTCGATGGAGCGCATCAACGGACGGCCGCGGCGGGATGTGCTGAAGGAGGGGGAGACGGTCGTGGTGTATCTGCCCGCGCCGGGGGCGACGCCCACGCTGCTCCCGCCGGGGAGTGAGTTCGCGGGCGCGCTGGTGCCTTCGCCGAGCGGGCCGTTGCCGCCCGCGCCCGAGGCGAGCTTGTTGCCGCCGTTGCTGTGAGAGTGGACGACAGCCAATACACACGGTCCTAATTCGACGAACACGGATAGGACGTCCCGTCACCTTGCGACGACGGTGGCTCACACCCAAGCAGACTCCGATCGCGATACCCGGCAAGGAGGGCACACGGATGCCACGGAGGACCCGAGCAATATGCCGCAGGCATCAGCAAGAGCACGCGGCGCGATGCACGCGCCTGCGCAGTCAGGGTCAGAACAGTCGCAGTCGACGATGCATGCGAGCCATTCGCCGCACGTGGACTTGAGGCTCGCGACAACGGACGGGCAATGCAGCTGTCGCAGCGGGTCTGATCGGAGCTCGGATTCTCGCAGGTCGCAGGAAGTGAATCGCCTGGCGTCATGGACGCGCAACCGACGCCCGCAGCTTGGCTGCCGGCAACGAGCGCGGCGAGCCGCGACACCGCCATCATCGTGCGTGGACGCATCGCTGCCGAAGTGCGACGCGGCAGGGTGGCGTGAGACCGGATACCCTCACGCTGTCGATTGTGTCGTGTTGCGTACATCTCGTCCCGGCATCTTGGCTCGTGCGGCTTACCCGCCTTGATAGCAGGCTCAGCCTCGAGAGATGGTGGCATCACCGCCGAGAGATGGCGGCACCACCCTCGAGAGATGGCGGGGTCACTGTCGAGAGATGGCAGGCTCACCCTCGGGAGATGACGGCCTCACCGTCGTGAGATGACGTGCTCACCCTCGAGAGATGACGGGGGCACCCTCGAGCGATGACGGGGTCACCCTCGAGAGATGACGGGCTCACGCTCGAGAGATGAGGCGCTCACCCTCGAGAGATGACGGGCTCACCCTCGAGAGATGACGGGCTCACCCTCGAGAGAGGACGGGCTCACCGTCGAGAGAGGGCGGAGTCACCCTCGAGAGATCGCGGAGTCACGCTCGAGAGATCGCGGAGTCACCCTCGAGAGATCGCGGAGTCACCCTCGAGAGAGGACGGGCGCACCGTCGAGAGAGGACAGGCTCACCGTCGAGAGAGGACAGGCTCACCGTCGAGAGAGGACAGGCTCACCGTCGAGAGAGGACAGGCTCACCGTCGAGAGCTGACAGGCGCACCGTCGAGAGCTGACAGGCTCACCGTCGAGAGAGGACGGGCTCACCGTCGAGAGAGGACAGGCTCACCGTCGAGAGAGGACGGGCTCACCGTCGAGAGAGGACCGGCTCACTCATGGGGATGGACGCGCCCACTACCGACAGGAGGGTCGGTCACTGTCGATAGGAGAGCGGCCAGTGGGCGCCACGGAGCCGCTGCGCGCTTGCAGGGCGCCGGTCATGGGAGAGGAATCGCGAGCTCTTTCGAGCCGCTGCCGACATTCGACCAGACGATCGACGAATTCACACAACAGAAGCGGGGGCACCGCCGAAGGGAGGGTCAAAGGCAGCACGACGCAATTCCGCGCTCACCTGGCCTTCGAGAGAAACGAACGTCCTCATGGGTACCACCACGAACCGAGCCACGGCCATCGCTGACGACACCAAGCTGGCCGCGGGGGTCACGCAGTACTTCACGCCCGCGAGCGTGACGGTGACAGTCGCCGGCGTCACACTGAGCTCCCCGCAGATCGAGGCGGCGATCCAGAGCCGAGTCACGGCGAGGAACGCTACGACGACGGCGAAGTCGGCCCTCTCGAAGGCGGTGAGCGACTGCGACGCCACGCTCGCCTCCACGCGGCCGATCATCGCGGCGGTGCGGCAGATCGCGCTCATCATGTACGCCAACCAGCCCGCGGTCCTCACGACCTTCGGTCTGGCGCCGAGGAAGGTGCCGGCCCCGCTGACGCTCGAAGAGAAGGCGGCGCGGGCGGCGAAGGCGAAGGCCACGCGGGTCGCGCGCAACACGATGGGGCCGAAGGCGAAGGCCAAGGTGAAGGGGGCTGCCACGGCCTCGACGCCGGTCGCATCCGGTGCAGCGGCGGGCGCCGCCGTGCCGATCACGCCGAGCGCCACCGGCACGACGCACTCGTAGCCGGGACGCCCGCTCCTCTCGGTGCGCTGCAGACGCGACGAGTAGAAGTACGGCGGTTTTCGTCGAGACCAAGCGAGGGCTAGGCGGGATGAGGAACCGTACTTCTGTACGGAGACGATTCCCGACGACGCCATCGCGCGCCGTCTCGAGGAAGGGGCGGCGAAAAACGCCGTGCTTCTACAGCGTCGTCCCCCCGTGCCGCGGCAGCGGGCACGAGTGCCGGCCGCTCTTCTCGTCGTACTGCTGGTGGTACCCCTCGGCGATGTAGAACGCGCCAATGGGGCGGATCTCGGTCACGATCGGCCCCTGCGTCCTCGTCTGCTCCTGCGCGAGGGACGCGCGTGCGGCCGTCTCTTCCTCGGGGGAGAAGGTCCAGATGCTGCTCCGGTACTGATCGCCGAAGTCCGGCCCCTGCCGGTTCAGCGTCGTCGGGTCATGCGAGTTCCAGAAGACCTGCAGGAGCTGGGCGTACGTGACGCGCGTCGGGTCGAACTCGATGAGCACCGTCTCCGCATGCCCCGTCGTGTGGCTGCAGACGTCCTCGTAGGTGGGGTCCTTCGTGTGCCCGCCCGTGTAGCCCACGGTCGTCGCCGTGACGCCCGCGACGTGGCGGAACGTGTCCTCCGAGCCCCAGAAGCACCCCTCGGCAAACGCCGCGAGCTGGTGGCCCGCTTGAGGCGTGAGGGCCGTGCCTTTGCCTGCGTTGCCCGGGTTCGTCCCCACGTGAACGCCGTTCGGGGTGACCGCGACGTCGGCAGAGGTCACCACGTCGGTCGCCGTGGCCGTGCGGCAGCCAGCCGTAGAGAGAGCGGAGAGGAGAGCGAGGAGGAGAGGCGCCGTGGTTCGCATGGGAGGGAGTACGCGGGAGGGGAGCGGGTGGTTTCGCAGGCAGGTCCGCAGCTTTGTTGGTCCGCCGAGCATAGCCCCGCGAAGATGCGGGAATGTCGGAAGATGCGAAGAAGAAGTCATGGCCGTCGGTCGGCGCCCACTTTCTGGGGCGCGCCGAGAGCGCCGTCCTCATCCTCATCGGTGGGGTTCTGGTCGTCCTCGCCGTGCTGATGCTCGGGGGGGCGATGATGAACGTGTACCACGCGACCATGGAGGGGAAGATCCGCGAGGAGGCCATCGAGATCCTCGACAGCGTGCTCCTCGTGATGATGACGATGGAGATCGTCTACACGGTCGCCATCTCTCTCGAGGCGCACGCGCTCGTGGCCGAGCCGTTCCTCATCATCGGCGCCATCGCGGCCATCCGCCGGATGCTCGTCATCACCGCCACGAGCACCAAGGACGAGCACACGTTGCCCGAGGTCTTCCGCAACACCCTCATGGAGCTCGGGCTGCTCGCGCTCATCGTCGTTACGATGGCACTGTCGATTTACATTCTCCGTAAAGCCGAGGTGTTACGCGCAGCTATGCTTCCTCAGCCCAAGCCGGAGCACGAGCCCGCGGCACACTAACTGCTCAGCGGAGCCTCGATGGCATCGAGAACGCTCACCGGACTGGCCAGCCTCGCGATGGTTCGCGGGTCTCGCGGTGGGTCGCGAGATGCCGCGGGAGGCCGCGACATGGCACGAGCTCGGGTAGGTAGTGCAGGGTTGCTGTTCGCGGTCTTGACGGCTGCCGGATTTCTCGGCGCCTGCGGGGGAGCGCCGGGGGGCGATGAGCCTGCGGGGAGCACCGCGAGCGCCGTCACCTCGTGCGCCGGGAGCTCGACGCTCGAGGGGCTCGACGTGTCGGACTACGACGGCACGGTCAACTGGACCGCGGTGAAGGGCTCGGGTCGCGCCTTCGCCATCGCGCGCATCAGCGACGGGACGGCCAACCCCGACACGACGTTCGCCGCGAACTGGACCGCGATGAAGGCCGCCGGGCTCATACGCGGCTCCTATCAGTTCTTCCGCGCCTCGGCAGATCCGACCGCGCAGGCCAAGATGGTCGTTGCCGCGGTCGGCACGCTCGGCGCCGGAGACCTGGCGCCGGTGGCCGACGTCGAGCTGATGGACGGCGAGTCGGGTGCCACGCTGGTCGCGAACCTCGCGACGTGGATCTCCGTGGTGACCGCGGGGACGGGTCGCACGCCCATCATCTATGCCTCGCCCGGCTTCTGGAACGTGCTCCCTGACACCGACCAGTTCGCGAACGAGGTGCTGTGGGTCGCCGACTGGGGCACGAGCTGCCCCACGCTCGACACGCCGTGGACCGGGTGGAGCCTCTGGCAGTACTCGGACACAGGCTCGGTCCCCGGAGTCAGCGACGCGGCCGACGTCGACCGCTTCAACGGCACCCTCGCGCAGCTCCAGGCGCTCGCGAGCGGCGCAGCGCCCGTCGCGAGCCCGCCGGCGGCAACAGCGGGCGCGACGACCTGTACCTCCACGACGCTGGCCATGACCGTCGCGGCGAACACGTGCGTCGAGACCGACGACGCCGGCACCTGGGTGCAATGCGACGCCGGCGGGTGGGTCGATCGCTACGACGACCCGACCGCGTGCGGCGCCACCTACCCGTGGAACAACGCCGGTCACTCGAGCGGCGGTGGCGCCACCTGCTACTCGAGCACGACGGGCGAGACGGAGCCCGACAACGCATGCGTGCAGAGCAAGAGCAACAACGCCTGGTACCAGTGCGACAACGGCACGTGGGTCGATCGCTGGACCGACCCGACCGCGTGCAACGGCGTCTTCCCGCTCTGAAGGTCCTGGCCCGCGTCAGACCTGGCACATACCGTTGACACAGCTCAGGTTGGGCAGCGTGCAGTCGGCGGGGCCGCGGCACTGCACGCACGCGTTTCCGAGGCAATACGGCGTCGCGCTGCCGCACCCTGTGGCGTCATTCGCAGTACACGGGACGCACTGACCCACCGCGTTGCAGACGGTCCCGCCGTTGTCGTCACACGACGTGTCTTCCCCCTGCGTCTCCAGGGTGCAGGTCCCCGTCGCGGTGCACTTCGGCACGACGCACTTGGTCTGGCTCGGTGCGCATTCGCTCGACTCCACGCACGTGAAGCAGCCCCCTTTTCCGTCGCAATACATCGTCGTGGATGCGCCGCACGTGGAGCCCATGGGGCTCGGCATCGTCCCGCAGCAGCTATGCGTGCAGGTCGCGACCTCGCACTCGGCCGTCGGCGCCGGGCAGGACACGTTGCTCGTGCACGACGACGTCGTGCACGGCTTCATCGCGTCGACCCCCGTGTCGTGGGTCACCCCTGTATCGTGAAGCGACCCCGTGTCCGCGGCGGCATCGTGATGCACCCCGGTGTCGTCCGGCTCGGTCGCGTCCCTCGCGTCCAGTGCCGTTCCGTCTCGGCGCGTCTGAGCGTCGGCAGGATGGCTCGCGTCCTTGGTCGCCGCGTCCGCGTGATGTCCGGCGTCGGCGCCCGACTCGGTGTGGCTCGCATCCGTAGCGACGCCCGTGTCGGTCGTCCCGCTCGCTCCGCCGCCGTCGACGACGACGAACGACGGGCCGGCACATGCCGGAGCGAGCATCAGCGCCGCGCAGCTGGCAACTCTCAGGGCGACGCTGCGTGAGGTCACGCGGCTCTCTGTGCGGGTCGTCGTCATCGTATCTCCGGGGGAAGGGCGCGGGACTCTACCCCGGAAGAGGGCATGCACACGCTCGAACCGCGCCTCGTCCGCGCGAGGAGTCAGAACGTGCCGGCGAGCGACATCCCACCCGGGGCGAGCCCGAGCTGAAACGACGGACCGAGGGTCGCGCTGGCAGGCGCCCGGTCGTACTTGTGAGGGTCTTCGCTCGTGAGCACGAGGACGAGACCCGTGACCGCCGCGACGACGCCGACCGCTCCGACGGCGATGCCCACGCCGAGCTCGATCTGCGCGTTGTTCTTCATCGACGTCGCAGAGCTCACCGCAGCCGCGCAGGTCGTCCCCTGAAACATCATCGTGTCGTTGGTGCCCCTGGGGTTGCAGGGTCCCGTCATGCTCGTCTCGGCGAGGGCGACGGCGTTGTAGTTGTTGTTCGCGCTGCCGAGCGCGCTCGAGCCAAGCCCCGCCACGACCCCTCCGGCGATCGCGACCGGGACTCCGGTCCCGAGGAGCACCCAGCCCAGCGTTCGACGGCTGCTGACGCGGTGCTCCAGCGCCGCGCGCGTCTCGAGGGTCGGCGCGAGGTAGACGCGTACGCTGCGCGTCTCACCGGCAGTGACGTCCGCGTCGCGTTCGCTCGCGAGGAAGCCCGCCTTCTCGACACGCACATGATGCGGGCCGGCAGGTAACGACACGGGCTCGATCGCCAGACCTCGGATGACGCCGTCGACGGAGAGCGCGGCCCCGGGCTCGCTCGGCTCCACGAGCAGACTCCCGCGTCCGGTCGTCTGCGAAGGGTCTTCCACGGGATCGAGCGAGACCTCTGCCTCTGCTCCCTCGCCGAGCGTGAGGTCGGTTCGCGCCGTCGTGTAGCCATCGCGACGCAGCTCGACGTGGTACTTGCCCGGCGTGAGGGTCACCGACGACGCGATCGGGGTCGTGCCGATCGCCTGATCGTTCGCGAAGAGCCGTGCGCCGCGGAGCTTGCTCTGCACGCGCAGGTGGCCGAGCTTCCCCTCCATCGGCACGAGCTCGAACTTCGCGTCCGCCGTCACCTGGCTCGAGACGGTCACCTCGCGTCGCTGCGGCGCGTAGCCGGACGCGATGACGGCGACGACGTGCGTCCCGCTCGTGACGTCCACCGGCGACGGCAGCGGGAGCACGCCCACGTCGAGACCGTCGACCTCCACGTGAGCACCGGCCACGGCCGCGGTCACGGCCAGATGTCCGATGCGCGCCGACTGCTCGGCGAGCATCTGCCGCGCCTTCTTGAGCTCCTCCGCCGACATCGCGCCGGGGTTGGCGATCACCTTCGACAGCGCATGGGCCGCGTCGACCGGGCGATCCATGGCAGCGTATACGGCGCCGATGTCGTAGAGCACCGTCACGTTCGGGACGAGCTCGTATGCGCGTGACAGCTCGGCGATCGCCCCCGAGTAGTCGCGCTCGTCGAACAGGCGCAGCCCGCGCTCGAAGCGTGACCCCGCCTCCACCTTTCGTGCGTCGGGCTCGGCGTACGCGGTTGCCGCGAGGAGCAAAGACGCCACGACGAGCGAGAGGCAGGAGGCTCTGATCATTGGTAGGGATTCGTCCGCTGGAGGGTGTCTCGAGGTGCGCGCGGGGTTTCGTGAGGTGCCGAAGGAGGCGGCGAGGGGGGGCTCTTCACCGTAGGGCGCACGTTCGTCGGAGTCGGCGAGACCGTCGCGGCGCCGGCGCTCGTTGCTGGCTGGGGAGGCGGCTCCGGCGCGGACGACACGCTGAGAGCTGGCGTGACTCTCGCGACGTCTGTCGCTCCGGTCGAGGCGCTCGTCGCCGGCGGGGATGCGGTCTCCCCGGCGCGGGAGGCCGCACTCGGCGCTGCCCGCCATGCGATCAGCGCTCCGACGACGCTTACGACAAGTACGCCTCCGACGAACGAGCCGGCGAGCCGGGTGCGTCGCGAGGCGGCTGACGACGTGGAGGAGCCTTCCTCGAGCGGCGGGGGAGGCTCGCTGAGGAGTACGCTGATCTCGCTCATCTCCCGGACGTCGGGAACGTTGCCGGCGGTCGGGCGTGCGCGCTGGGTGTAAAGCGCCAGCTCCTCGCCGAGCCGTCGAGCGGTCGGCGTGCGCTCGTCGTGGATGGGAGCCATCGCGCGATCGACGATCGCGACGAAGTCTTCGGGGATGTCGGACCTGATCGCGCGGATCGGCGTGTGCTCGCGCCGCGCGAGCTTCATCACCATCTCCATCAGCGACGAGCCTGCGTACGGACGCTGCCCGGTGAGGGCGAGGTAGAGGATGATGCCGAGCGCGTAGACGTCCGAGCGAGCGTCCGCCGTCTCGCGATTCAACTGCTCGGGGGACATGTAATAGGGGGTGCCCAGCAGCGCCCCCTTCCGCGTGAGCTCGGTCTCGTCGGTCAGCTTCGTGTCGAACTTGGAGATCCCGAAGTCGAGGATCTTCACGAAGGGCCGGCCGTCGCGCTGCATGACCCACAGGTTTCCCGGCTTGAGATCGCGGTGGATGATCCCCGCGTCGTGCGCCGCCTGCAAGCCGTCGCACACCTGCGCGATGAGATCCGCGGCCTCGTCGACCGGGAGGCGAATGCGTCGCTTCAGCAGGTCGCTCATCGACTCGCCCTCGAGGAGCTCCATGACCACGTAGGTCTCGCCCGACGGCAGGACCCCTGCGTCGAAGGTCTCGACGATGTGCTCGTTGCCGATCCGACCCGCGGCCGACGCCTCGCGGAGGAGCCTTGCGCTCGCGCTCTCGTCGTCGGTGTTCGAGTCGAGGTCATCCCCCTCGTTCAAGAGGAGGAGCTTCAGGGCGCGTCGATGGAACGTGATGACGTGCTGGACCTCGTAAACGACCCCCATCCCTCCGGCGCCGAGGACGCGGATGATCTTGAACTTGCCGCCGAGGACCTCGCCCTCCTCGTACCTGCTGCGCCTGGGGGTCGTCGGCTGGCCCGTCACTCTGCGGGGGACGCTATCATACCGGGGTAGGCAAGGTAGGCGCGGCTGGGCAACTCTCTTGTCCGACGGCCTGCGGTGCCGCGTAGACTGGTGATGTGAAGATTTGCCCCACGTGCGGCATGACGACCGGCGATGCCGCGGCGGTCTGCGAGGCAGACGGCACGCTCCTCGTGCGCGGCGCCACCGCGAACACGCTTCCCGCACGACGTCCGAGCGGAATGTGGTGCACGATGTGCGGCTCGAACGACGGCGTCGACGGTACGGGCAACTGCGTCCGCTGCGGACGTCGCTCTTCGCTTCCGCGAGCCACGCTGTCGGGAGCGATGGGCGCGAAGGTCGGCGAACTGACCATCGTGCGCGCGCACGGCGAAGGGGACATGTGGGTCACCGACCGTTCCGGCGAGATCCGGCTGCTCGTGTTCGGGCCGAAGGAGAGGATCCTCGCGGAGGTGAGCGCCCTCGAGCGCCCCGACCATCCGTTCCCCGTGGTGCTCGCGACAGGTTACGCCGTCGAGGTCGGCGACTATGCTTTGCTCACGCTGGGCGTCGATGATGCCGAGCCACTCCTGCAGGCTACCCTCACGCTCGCGTCGGGGAAGGATCTCGTCCGCCAGGTGCTCCTCGCCGCCGCCAAGCTAGAAGCCCGCGGCATCGCCTGGGAGCCGTCGCCGACCGACATCTACGTCAAGGCCGGGGGCGAGATCGTCATTCTGCGCGCGCGCGGAGCGAGGAAGCTCCTGACCGCCGAGCCCTTCGACGCGAAGCGGGTCATGGAGGCGCTCGCCGTCGCGCTCTTGCCCGATCCGTTCAGCCTCACCACGCCCGCCGTCGTCCGGCTGCTGCTCCCGCGCTTCAACTTCAGCACCGCCGCGACGCGGACGATCGCCGACACGCACGCCGACCTCGCGCATGCCGAGACGGTCGCGGCGAGCACGACGCCAAGCACGGTCGCCGAGCTCTGTGACCCTGGCCTGCGCCGCCATCACAGCGAGGACGCCACGGCGACGGCACGCGTCGAAGTGACGGGGCAACCGTTCACCGTACTCATCGTGTGCGACGGCGTGTCGTCGTCCACGCACGGAGGCGAGGCCGCAGCAATCGCAGCGTCCGTCGCCCGAGACAGGCTCGTCGACTTCGCGCGCGAGAACGACGCGGACGGCGCGTGGAAGAGCGCGAGCCCGGAGCACGTCGACGAGCGAGTCTCCCGCGCGGTGAACGACGCGATCCACTCGGCCCACCTCGCGATATGCGGGGCCGAGATCGCCTACGGCGACGGTGCGCCTCCAGGCACGACCATAGTGGCCGCCGTCGTGTTCCGCGAGAAGCTCACCGTGGGATGGGTCGGCGATAGCCGCGCCTACTGGGTGTCGGAGCGGCGCGCGGAGCTGTGCACGACCGACCACTCCTGGGTCAACGACGCCATCGCGCGCGGCGCGCTCACCGAGTCCGACGCGATGGCGTCCCCGTTCGCCCACGCCCTGACTCGCTGCCTCGGTCCGCTCGAAGGGGGCGCGAGCGAGGGGAGCCGCGCCGACGTTCGGACGAAGGCGCTCGACCTCCCCGGCCGCCTCATCCTCTGTACCGACGGGCTCTGGAACTACTTCCCAGCCGCCGACACGATCGCGACGCTCGTCAGGGACGCGGGCAAAGACGCCCCGGCGAGCGCAGTCGCGCGGTTCCTCGTATGCCGCGCGCTGGCGGAGGGCGGGGGCGACAACGTCTCCGTCGTCGTGCACGACGTCGTGTGACGAGGAAGCGAGCGGCAACCCGGAAGGGTCGGCCACCACGCACGCGGCTCGCCGATAGGGTGCGGAAGGAGTAAACGGGGCGTATGCGCGAAGCCCAGTTCGACGGTCTCGTCGGCCCCACGCACAACTATGGCGGGCTCTCTCCGGGGAACGTCGCGAGCACGAGCCACGGCGGGCAAGCGTCGAACCCGCGAGCGGCAGCGCTCGAGGGGCTCGCGAAGATGCGCTTCGTTCACGATCTCGGCGTGCTCCAGGCGATCCTCCCTCCGCACGATCGACCGAGCCTCTCCACGCTCCGGCGCGTCGGCTTCACCGGCTCCGATGAGGCGGTGATCGCCGCGGCCGCGGCGACGGACGACGGGCTCTTCCTGCGTCTGGCGAGCAGTGCGTCGGCGATGTGGACGGCGAACGCCGCGACCGTGGCGCCGTCGCGAGACACGACCGACGGGAAGGTTCACCTCACCCCGGCCAACCTCCAGCAGATGTTCCACCGCTCGATAGAGCCTCCGACGACGACGGCGATCCTGCGCGCGATCTTCGCCGACCCGGAGGTGTTCGCCGTCCATGATCCGCTGCCCGGAGGCGGGCATCTCGCCGATGAAGGGGCCGCAAACCACACCCGCCTCGCAACGGGGAACGGCGCCCTCCACCTGTTCGCGTGGGGCCGTCTCGCGTGGGGAGGCGGCGTTGGCCCGAAGCGCTTCCCGGCCCGTCAGACTCGCGAAGCGAGCGTCGCGGTCTCTCGCCTGCACACGCTGACACCCGCCTCGTGCCGCTTTCCCCAGCAGCATCCGGACGGGATCGATCGCGGAGCGTTCCATACCGACGTCCTCGCCGTCGGGAACGAGCGATTCCTCATGCTCCACGAGCTGGCGTTCCTCGACCGCGCCGCGGTCGTCGCCGATCTCCGGAGCGCGCTGGGGGAAGAGCTCTTCGTCGTGGAGGCGACCCTCGCGGAGCTCCCGATCGAGGACGCGGTTCGCGCCTATCCGTTCAACTCGCAGGTCCTCTCGCTCGCGGACGGGGCGATGGTGATCGTCGCGCCGGAGGACTCGCGCGAGAACGCTCACGCCTGTCGCTTCCTCGAGCGCGTGACGGCATCGGGGAGCCCCGTCGTGGGCGTGCACTATCGTGACGTGCGCCAGTCGATGCACAACGGTGGGGGCCCGGCGTGCCTGCGTCTCAGGGTCCCCCTCGAGGACAGCGAGCGCGCCCGCATCAAGGCGAACGTGTTCTTCACGAACGCCCTGGAAGCGGACCTGTCGGCGTGGATCCAGAAGCACTACCGCGACAGACTCGTCGCGGAGGACCTCGCGGACGCCGCGCTGGCGCGCGAGACGATGACGGCGCTCGACGCGCTCACCGTGATCCTCGGCATCGGAAGCGTCTACGACTTCCAGCGGCACGCGTAGGCGAGGCCGCGCTACTGGTGGGTGTTGCACGCCGCGCTGATCTGCTGGCAGTCGGTGTGCCCGCCGGCCCGGCAGTTCTGGAGCGCCGACGCGGTCGCTGACGCCTGGTCGGCGTTGTGCGCTTCGAAGAGGAGCGTCCCAGAACGGTGGATCGAGAAGCACTGGAGTCGATCACCCGGGACGGGGTTCGCGACGTTCACGCACCCGCCGCCGGCGATGGTGTTGCAGGCGTCGAGCGCCGCGGCCTGGGCTGCGAGCTGCGTCGCACCGGCCCGAGTGGCGCACCCGCCGCGGCTGTTCCATGCGATGCCGACCCAGTCATAAAGGGAGGCCGCCGCCGCCCCCGCGCGCATCGCGACCATGGCGTACTGCGCCGCCCTTTGCTCCTGCTGCGAGGCCTGCTGCGCATATTGTTGAGCCTGCTGCGCGTAGTTCTGCGCGCGAAAGTCCGCCTCTCTTGCCGCCGCGACGGTCGTTGCCGTGCCCGCTTGCTGGGAGGACGTGACAGCCTGGCTCGCGGCCGACTGCGCCGATTGCGCGAACGACATGCCCTGCGCGGCGGCATCGGAAGCACTCAGCGACGCGGACTCGCGCGCGGCGATCCCAGGAGCGCTGCGAGCGTGCGCCGATGCCTCGTTCGCATGGGCGCGAGCGCGCTGCGCGTGCTGTTGCGCCTGCTGCGCCTGCTGCTGCGCTTCCTGCGCGTGCTGCTGCGCCGAGTGCCAGGCTTGCTGCATCGCTTGCGCATCGGGCGACGACGGGGGGGCCGGAACCTTCTGACAGCGATAGCTGATGCACACGAGATCGCCGGGGCACTCGTCGCTCGTCGCGCACTTCGTTCCGGCGCCGCGTGGGGCGGGGGTCGTCGGGGGCGGCGCCGAAGGAGGGGCATCGGGGCAGCAGCCGTTTGCGTCTCGCTTCGATGGCTCGCACGTCCGGTTGCACGGCTGGGCGTTCGTGAGGTGCGGGACGAGCGCAGCGACGAAGAACGCGGCCGAGGCAAGGAGCCAAAGTTCTAGCGGCCGAGCGGCGTGACCGGTCCTCTCTGACATCCCATCATGGATTATCGCGGAGGGTTCGGAGCGTCCAGGGCACCACGCGCGCCTGCGTTCGTCGGCCGTTGCGTGGGGGAAGTTTCGGGTATGGTTGCGGGCCGAGAGAGCACCCGAGGAGCCCGAGATCGCATGGTATCCAAGAAGCCCAAGAGCGAAGGTCAGCCCGCCGCCGGTGACGCGCCGCTGCCGCAGATGCAGCCCGGGATGATGCAGCCGGGGATGATGCCGCAGATGCAGCCAGGCATGATGCAGCCGGGCATGATGCAGCCAGGCATGATGCAGCCAGGCATGATGCAGCCAGGCATGATGCCGGGGATGGGCATGATGCCGGGCATGCCGGGGATGATGCCGGGCATGCCGATGCAGGCTGGGGTGAACCCCATGATGCAGATGATGCAGATGATGCAGATGATGATGGGTGGCGGCATGACCGCGCCCATGATCGATCCGTCTGCCGTCCCCTTCTCGGGGCAGAGCGCGCCCGACGGCGACAAGGGGCTCGACGCCGAGATCCTGAGGCCTGCGCTCCTCACCAATCGCATCAAGACCCAGCAGGCCGTCACGCTGGGCTCGGTCCTCGACGTGCTCTGCCTCACCGACGACGCCAAGAACGCCCTCGGCGGCGTCCCCCGCGGCTGTACGATCGCGCTGGCGGGCCCGCCGGGCAAAGGGAAGACACGCTCCGCGCTCGCTGGCCTCGCCCGCGTCGCCCATACGGGGTGCAAGGTCGGCTTCGTCGTCGCCGAAGAGGGCTTTCACGACACCGAAGGATCGGGCCGCGACGATCTCTGCTCGCGCCTGACGAAGATCGGAATGGCCGCGACCGGCCTCGACGAGAAGGGCCTCGAAGCGAAGGTCCTCAGCAACATGTTCGTCCTCGAGAGCCAGTATCACAAGAGCAATACCTGGGACGATTTCGTCGGCAAATATCGGTATCTGGTCGAGCGCGAGAACATCAAGTTCGTCGTCATCGACTCGCTCAACATGCTCGATCCGACGAAGAACAGGACGGCCGACAACCTCTCCGCGCTGAAGACCTACAATCACGAGAAGGGGATCACCTGCATCTGTATCGGGCAGATCCGCGACACGGGGATGCCGGTCGGCGGCGAGGCGCTCATGCACACGGCCGACGTCGTCTTCCTCATCGAGGAGATGGGGCTCGGGTCGAAGGAGCAGGCCGAGCTCTGGGGCGGGAAGTACCGAGAGAAGATCGACATCATCACCGCCGTGAAGAGCGTGACCACGCCCATCTTCCCGCACCCGGTCCGCATCACACGTGACGGCGCGACGGGGGCGATGCGTGTGCACGAGGCGCAGCCCGCCGAGTACGCGCCCCTCGCGCTGCGGGCGTAGGCCGGGCATCGATGAAGGTCGTACAGACCGACGACGTCCGCGCCTGGCTCCTCGAGTCGGGCGGTCATGGCCAGCTGGCTGGGGTCTCGCGCTCGATCGGGCAGAAGCGTCCGTCGGACGAGTACCTCGAGCGCGCGTTCGGCTTGCCGCTGCACCTCCGCTTCACCATCGAGCGCCTCTCCGAAGAGCGCGGGGACCTCGCGGCGGACGCCCTCGACTCGATCCCGTTCTACAGCCTCTGCAGAGGGATCTTGCTCCCGCTGTCAGCGATGTCCCCCGACAAGGCGGCGCAGCTCTTCGGCCTCACGATCGACCCGCCCCCCGACACCGCCGCGCGAGAGGCGCTGCTCGCGCGCTTCTTCGAGAAGGACGTCGGCCTCGACATCGCGAACAAGATGGCAGTCGTTCTCGGCGACCCCTTCCAGGGTAAGCCGTCGAGCTTTCGTCGCGACAGCCTCGTCCGATTGATCCTCTCGATGCAGCTCTCCGGGCACCGCGCTGTGATCGATCGCCTCAACGTCGTTGGAGACGTGTCGGTGCTCTTCGCGCAGGGCCGCACGATCCAGCGGAGCGACCCTCCCCTGACGGCCGCCGAGGTGCTCACGGCGCTGCGATTCCTCCCGAGCGAGCGGCGGAATCGGAAGTTCGAGCTCCTGCGCTCGCTGCTCGAGCGCTGCGGTCGCCTCGAAGCGTACTTCGTCGCGAAGCTGATCCTGCGGAAGGCGGGCCTCGGCTTCGACTACCAGGGCGACGTGCTCGCCGCAGCCCTCGCGAAGCGGTACGGCGCGCCGGCTGCTGCGGTGTCCCACGCGATGGCGCTGACCGACGCGTTCCACGTGGCCCGCGTCCTCGAGAAGGACGGAGCGCCCGCGCTGCGTGCGATCCAGCTCCAGCCGCTCGTGCCGGTGAGGCCGGCGCTCTCGGGCGGGATCACCGAGGACATCACGCGGTTTCCGGTGTGGGTCGAGCGAAAGTACGACGGGATTCGCCTCATGCTCCACAAGGCGACCGACGCGCAAGGCTCGGTGCTCGTCGGGGCGTACACCCGTGCGCGCAACGACTGGATCGAGCTCGTTCGTGGGCTCGACATGACCATCCGAGCGCTCCCTGCGAGGAACGCGATCGTCGACGGCGAGCTCCACGGCACCGTCTTCGACCTCGAAGGAGTGCGCCCGGCGTCGGTGTACGAGGTGCACGCGTACCTCCAGGGCGACCGGAGCGTCCCTGTTTCGCTCAAGTTCGCGGCGTTCGACGTCATCTACGTGAACGGTCAGGATCTGACCGCGCTCTCGCTCGCCGAGCGACGACAGCGGCTCGGGATGCTCCTCGCGCCGATCGTCAGCCAGCCCTTCCCGGTGCCTGTCTCGATGTCCGAGGGCCAGCTGGCCGAGAGCCGCGAGGACGTGAACCGTCTCTTCTTCCACTTTCGCGCGCAGGGCTACGAGGGAGTCATCACGAAGGACCTCGCCGGCCCGTACCGGCTGGCCGAGCGTGATCCGTCTTGGCTGAAGCGGAAGCCGGAGGTGACGCTCGACCTCGTCCTCATCGGCGCGGTCTTCGCCGTGACCACGAAGGAGAACACGGGGACGTTCGGCTCGTACGTCATCGCGGCGCGGAAGCCGGACGGCTCCTTCGAGGACGTCGGGGATGTCGCCGGGCTCGATCGCGCCCGCGACCTCGAGATCCAGGGGGAGATCATGCGCGATGGCCTGGCAACCGGGCGCCGCATCGAGCGACCGTCTGCTTCCGGCCTTCGCTCGGGCATGGAGCTGTGGCCCAGCATCGTCGTCACCGTGAAGTTCGAGGGGATCGCCCGCGACACGGTGACGGGTGTCCTCGCCCTGCGCGGGCCCAAGGTCGCGCAGATTCGCGCGGACAAGCCTGCGAGCGAGGCAGACACGAAGCAGGCGATCGAGGCGCTCTATCTTCGCCAGCGCGTGGGCTGATCTGGCGCGAGCAGGTACCGTCGAGCGACCAAGGCGCGTCCGTCAGGCGGGCGCTCGCGTCCTGGGAGCCTTGTCTCTCGCGATTGCGCGCGTTGTCGCGCGCGCCCGCTTCGCTGGCTTCGGGAGCGGGAAGCGCATCTTTCGAGCCGAGGCGAGCACGGCGACGGCATCGGCCTTCGGGTTCAGCTTCAGGATGGTCGGCGCGTCGAGAAGGCCCGCGTAGACAGCTCGCACGGCGTGTCTGTCGATCGGATGACCGAGCCTGGCCTCGACATGGCGAACGTAGCCGTTCGGCTTGCCGTCGAGGTGGTCGAGCAGCCACTCCGAGCCGTCGGGATCCACGCCCGGAGGGAAGCCGATCGGACCCGTTCTCCATCGACCGCGCGCCGACCGCCACATGACGAACGTCACCTCGCCCGGCTCGATGTCGGCGGCGTTCTTCCACGGCAAGAGCGAGCGCGGTATGCCACCCCACAGCCCCGGCCAGGGCTCCTCGCCGTCGCCGCGATACGGGCTCATCGGGCTCTCGTGGTCGAACCCGCGGAGCACCGCCGCGCCGCCTGGGAGGAACACGAGGTACCAGAGGTCACCTTCGCCGTTGCGCATCCTCGCGAGGCACGTCCCGTCGCGCTCCCGGTCGAACGAGTAGTTGCGCCGCTCCCAGTCGGGCCAGAGGATCTCGTCGAGCACCGCGAGCGCGCGCGTGAGCGGGAGGAGCACCGAAGGTGAGGCGAGCCGCTCGGGGTGGCGGGTCGAAGCACGCGGCGAGGCCTTCGAGGTCACGGGCGGGAGTGTACCCCGACTCACGCTGGCATCCGCCTCGGCGTCAGTCCGGTCGAACTCGAAGCGGGCCGGCGCCATCGCATAGCGGGCATCGGTCGGTGACCTCTGCGACGACGCCGCACGCCTTGCACTCGAGGCGGACGCCGTGCGCCCCGTCCTCGACCATGTCTATCGACGCCCGTGCCTTCTGCGAGCGCTTCCCCTCGGACACGACGCGCGCCGGGAGCATGACCGTATAGAGGAGAGTCTCGCGCTCGCACTTCGGGCAGCCAGAGGGGAGGGCGAGCCTGTTCGGGGACGCGAGCACCTCCACGAGCCTGTTCTCGCGGTTGCAGCGCGGGCAGGCATCGGACGAGAAGAGCGTCTTCTTGCACCCGATGCACGCGATCTCGTAGACGCCGTCGACGAACGTCTCGCCCTTGTACGCCCACACCAGCGACCCGAACTGCTCGCCGGCGAGGAGGCAGACGCGCCCGTCGACGTAGGTGCTGAACTCGAGCTTTGCGCCGCGGCAGGCGCACCCCGCCGACAGGAGGTCGTCGAGCGCCGGCTTCGTGAGGTTGCCCACGGCGTGGAGTGTACTCGGTTCGACTGTCGACAGAGGGCGTGTGACGAAGCCGGGGGACTTCACGCGATAGCGCCTGACCTGCGGATCATAGCTTCAGGCAGTCGAAGGGCTCGAGGCTCGAGGGCCCCTACTGCGCCGAGATGCACTGCAGAATGATGGTGGCTCCGGTGGGCACGACCGAGCTGTTGCTGTAGGAGATCTGCTGAGAGCAACTGCTCGAGGACGAGGTGCCGGTCGTGTAGCACCAGCCGGACTTCGTCGTGTCGCCCACACACGTACCTCCGTCGGTCGTGACGGGGATCTGATTGAGCTGGCACTTCACCTGCTTTCCGAGGCCGAGCCCCCCGGCGTCCGGTGCCTCCGCGTTCTCGGCGTCGTTGATCTGCGACAGAATCGTCGGGTCCACGTTCGAGTAGGCACCGCCACCGTATCCCGCGCACTCGGTCGGTGAGGAGGGCCCGTTCGACGTCGGGCCGAAGCTCACGAGGACGAGGCACGGGACGTCACCCGACGAATCCGCCGTGAGCTCCGGGACGCACTGGGCGCTGAGGGCCGTCTTCAGGCGATCGACGATGGCGTTCACCGCCGGGCGATACCCGTACAGCGGGTCGTTCTGGTCGGAGGTCGTGTCGACGGTGTGAATCGGACACAGGGACGAGACGATCCCCTGCGCCCCCATCATCTCGGCGAGCGTGAGCTCGCGGATCGTGGGATATGCCTTCGCATAGGTCTGGACGGTGTAGTCGTCGACCGACGAGCTGACGGACGTTCCGTCGGTCGACGTCTTGCTACAGAGCGGCGAGACCTGGTCGGGCGTGTTCGTCGTCTTGATGGGCGTCCCGTCGGTCGCGAGCGCCGGCTGGCAGTCGCAGGAGTTCCAGTCGATGCCGCCGGTGTTGAACTTCGCGCAGTCATGCTGCTGCGGGATCGGGAGCTGGAAGATGCATGCGTACTCGCGATCCACCGGGAGGCTGTGCGTCCCGCCCGTCGTGACGAACTCGCGACCGTTGATCGGGTCGGGCCGGACCGGGTCGACTCCGGCGCCGAGGGCCGGGCCCGAGAGGCTGCTCACCGGGGGGGAGCTGGTGGGTGTCGAGTAGGGCGCGGGGATCGCGTTCCGAGGCGTCTGAGCCTCGATCATGTGAGGGTCGATGTTGGTGTAGTCGTAGCTCACGGTCGCAGCCGAGCCGGCGTCGACTCCGGGGAACAGCTGCGGGTTGAACGCCGCCGCGTACGTCGCCGCGCCCTGACCGAGGATCTTCGTCCAGTCGGCGAGCCCGAGCGACGGCTTCTGCGGACAGTCGGCCGGAGCGGTGCCTGCCGCGCAAGCGGGTGTCTTGGGGCACATCCCCGCAGGAGTGCCCGGGGGGCACGAGACGTCGCCGGGTGTTGCCTGGAGCAGCTGGTGTGGGACGCCGCCGATGTGGGCGAAGAAGACGTCGGCAGGCGTACGGGTCGCGGTCCCCTGGAGTGCGCAGAGCGTCGTCATGATCGAACCAGGAGTGGCGTCGTTCGAGTCGGGAACGTCGGAGGCCTGCGGCAGTGTCCCGGCGAAGAGGGGATTCTGGCAGTTGTTCGTCCCTACGTACCCGGAGCTCGCGGACGGGTACTCCCCGAGGCGGTTGGGGACCTTGGCCGACGTGAGCCCGTTGTAATAGCGAGTGAGCGGGAACTGAACCTCGTCGGTGCCGTACTTCTGCTTCATGTGCACGTGGCGGAGGTTGGGATTGTAGGTCCAGTCGTTGTCGGTCGCCGACGTGTAGGTCGGGGTCGCCTTGCACGCCGGGTCCGAGCAGGCGGGCGATGGGTTCGTGTCGCAGCCCCCGGTGTCCTGCGGGCAGATCTGGCAGTCGGGACTTCCAGGGTCGCTGGCGCAGGCTGAGGTTCCGTGCGGCAAAGCGTATTTGGTATTCCACTGGAATCGGCTCGCGGTCCCGCCGAGCGACCGGACGTCGATCTCGGAGTCGTTCTCATCGCTGAGCACCATGACGACGACGAGCGAGTCGGGTCGCAAGAAGTCGTGTCGCTGCTGGATGATCGTCGTATCGACGCCGCTCCACGTCGACGTGCCCGCCGGAATCGTCAGGTAAGGATCGGGCTGGATGAGGAACCGGTACCAGCTCTCGAGCTGCGACTCGATGCCGCAGCCCGCTTGCCCTGCGCCGCCAATCAGCTCGCTGAAGCTCTGGACGAGCGTGAGGGAGGCAGCGCCGCCATCCCCGTCGGCTATGGTGATCGCAGCGGGAGGAGTGATCGGCGCCTTTGCGTTGTTTCCTTCCGACGGGAACCAGCTGAGGAATCCACCCCCCTCGGGTAGCGCAGCCCCAGGCAGCCCAGGATCGGCCAGCGGGGGAACGCCGCCGTCCGGGAGAGTAGCGCCTTCGTGGAGCGACGCGTCCGACGCGCCACCGTCGAGGAGCGTGGCGGGGACGCGGTTGACGAGGTGCCCCTGGTCGTCGTCATAGCGGCTGATCGTGGGCCCTCCGGTATTGGTGATCGAGATTGTGTCCGGGTTCGGGGCCGACGTGCAGACATCTCCGCCGCGGCCGCCGAGCGACGACGTGACGACGCCAATGTGCATATCGTGTACGGGCGGGAACTCCGGGCCTCCCTGACCCGCCGGGCAATGCCCTGTAGAGTCGGCGTTCGGCCCGAGAGGGTTGCCGCTCACGTCGACGCATCGTGGGGTGACGAGCCGGGTGATCATCTGCGGGACGGCCTCGATCAGGTACTTCTGCTTGTCCCCCATCGACGCGGAGTTATCGATGTCGAAGAGGATATCGACCTTGCTGATCGACGACTGGTCGACGGCAGCCGTGAAGTTCGTCTTGATGGTCGGAGCTGCGGCCGTGACGGGTCGGTCGAGGCAGCCCGCGCCGAGGGCACCCACGCCTGTAACGACGCCGAATACACGCGCCCCCTGCATGAACTTGTGCAGCATGCTCGTCTCCCGAGTTCGATGGGTGTCGCGGCGGAGCTTCGCAGGGCCTTGCAGGCCCGCGTGTCCGCCGCTCGTGATGCAGATGGCCGCGACTTGCGCGTTCCGTCATCGCGGTGCGCGTGCGAGTTTCGGTCGTTCGGTCGCACGCCACGCAGCGACGACGGACGAAACGCCTTGGAAGTTCACGACTTCGCCGACCCCATCCGGGCACGCTTGCAAGGCGTCCGAGGATGCTCCAACCTGCCGGCCTCGCATGGACCCGCGCCGGCTCGAGAACGAAGACGAAGAGAAGTTCTGGGAAGCGTGGATCAAGGACGAGCTCACGTTCTGCTACCGCTTCGGCAAGATCGGTTCGCCCGGTGGCACGAAGCTGAAGAAGTTCAAGACGGCGGCGGAAGCACAGGCCGAGCTCGAGGAGAAGCTGAAGCAGAAGCTTGCCGAGGGCTTCGTGGAGCTCGGCGTCGAAGAGGAAGAAGAAGCGGAGGAGGAAGCGGAAGAGGAAGCCGACGAAGAAGAGAAGGAAGAGGAGTCCGAGGCGGAAGACTCCGAGGACGGAGACGACGAGGGAGAGGAAGCGGAAGAGGACGAGAAGGAGGACGACGAGGAAGAGGAGGAGGGCGACGAGAGCGACGACGAAGATGACGGGGAGGACGAAGAAGAGAAGAAGGACTCCGAGCCGCCGCCGCCGCCACCTCCTCCGAAGCCGACTCTCCCGCAGCGGTGCGAGAGTCGCGCGCGCCCCGCGTCCACTCACGAGGTCGAGGCGGTCACGGAGAGGCTCGTCGCCGTATCGAAATCGCTCGGCGGACGGAGCTGGCGCGTGATGCACCGAACGCGCTCGGCGAGCCGTGCGCTCGCCCGCCTCGGTGGGGTCGACCCCGAGGCGACGCCTGCGCTGGCGCGAGAGCTCTCTCTGCTCATGGCATCCGTGATCGCGCCGAAGAAGCGCCTGTCTCTCGACGCGGCGCTCGCCCTGCTCTGGGAGGTGGACGCGACCGCCGCAAAAAAGACCGTCGTCGGCTGGCGCGCGAAGATGCTGTCGTCGCCTGCATCGACCGCCATCGGAGTGCTCGCGGCGACGTTCGACGCCGTGCCGGACCCGGAGGTCGCGCTGCACACGGGGGTTGCGCTCGTTGAACGGCATCTGTCGCCGGCCGCGTGGAAGCTGCGGTTCGCGAAGATCGTCCCGTTCCTCGAGGAGTCGCTCGCGACGACGGGGTCTACCGTACCCAAGTTCCTCGCGACTCTCCGCACCGACGGGGACCCGATCGTCAAGGCGCGCGTGTCCGCGGCGCCGAAGGTGAAGGGGAACGTGAAGCTCGACGTCGAGCCCGCGCCCGTGAAGGACGCGAAGGCAAACGCGAAGAAAGGGGCGAAGCGATGAGCCGCGAGCAGGCGATCGTCGTCAAGGACCTGTGGCGTCTCGCAGACTCCGAGGCACCGGATTTACTCCAGGCGATCCTCGCCCTGATCGAGCAGGGTGATCCCGAGCCCGAGGAGCCCGCTCCGTCCGACCTCTTCGACGTCAGCGCGCTGCGTGCCGCTCTCGCCGGAGCCGCGCGCACTCGCGATCGCAAGCAGCGGCAGGCCCGCGCTCACGAGGCGTGGAAGCGCTACCTCTCGCAGGCCGAAGAGCGCATCGCGCCGCAGATGAAGCTCGCCGAGCTGGTCGTCGCTCTCTACGAGAAGAAGACCGGACCGGCTCGGCACGCCCTCCTCACGATCGCGCGCGAGGCGCCGCTCGTGTTCGGCATCTGGGGCGGGCTGAAGCGCGTATACAAGCGCGCCGAGGCAGACCTCGACGCCGAGGTGTTCGGCACGCTCGCCGTCCGCTTCGACACCGAGACGGACTCGTACTCGTCGACGACGACGGTTCGAAAGGGGACGCTGGTCTACCTGACCCGGCGAGCGTCGCGCTTCCTTCGGCACCTGGGCAAGGCCGTCCCGGTGCTCTACCCCCAGCTCGCCGTCGAGGTGCTCCGCTCGTACCCCGCAGGCACGCGTCACGGGACGATCGCCTGGGACCTGCAGCGGGCGCACTCGAAGAAGTGGGGCGCCCCTGTCGGTCTCGCGAAGGACAAGAAGTTCCGCGTCCCGTATCGCGAAGCCTGGATGCGGAGCGCGGACCCGCTGATGCTACTCCTCGAGACGTGCCGCGCAGATCTCGCGGCGCGCTTCGCGATCGAGGGGCTTCGCGAACTCTTCCCCGAGGCGCTGCGCAAGGTCACCCCCGAGTGGCTCGCGCGCCTCGCGTTCCGCCCGCTCGAGTCTGCGCACGAGTTCCTCGTCGAGACGCTCGAGGGCTCTCCCGAATACCATCAGGGGAAGCTCCGCAAGCTCGGCCTCCACGACGCGGTCCTCAAGCTCCTCGTCTCCCCGAGCGCGAAGGCCCGGAAGTATGCGATCGAGTACGCGCGCGCGAACGCGTCGGAGCTCACCGACGAGAGGCTCGTCGATCTGCTCGCCGAGTCGGCGCAGGAGTACCAGGACACGGCGAAGTTCGTGGCGTCGGTCATCATGTCGCGTCCGGCGCGTCAGCTCGGGCTCGTCATGCTCGGGCGCCTGGCCGGATTCTCCCTCACGACCAAGTGGGCGACCGCCGCGCTGGGCACGGAGTTCGACAAGAAGGAGCTCACGGAGCCTTTCCTGATCGACATGCTCCTCTCCCCCGAGGACGAGTGCTCCAAGTGGGCGCAGACGTACCTGGACAAGAAGCTCGGGCCGGACGAGCTGTCGATGTCGTTCTGGATGCGTGCGCTCGACGATCGTCGCATCGAGGACGCGTCGTACAAGGTGTCGCGCTTCATCCTCGAGCGACTCACCAAGCTCAAAGTCGAGACTGCACCGGGCGACTGGCTCCTCGACGCGCTCGCTCGCGACGACATCGGGAGCGCGATCGCCGAGTGGCTGAAGAAGGCGGAGGCGCTGCCGAAGGGCATCGATCTGGAGCGCATCAAGGGGCTCGTGTTCGACTCGAGCCGCCGAGGCGTCGCGTTCGCGCTGCTCGGGAACAGGAAGATCGTGTCGCCGCGGGACGTCGGGCTTGGCTGGCTCTTGGCGCTCGCACGAAGGGCAGACCCGCAGCTCCACGACTGGGCCCACCGTTACCTGTTGCAGCACATGCGGCCGGAGAACTTTGCGGACGGAAAAGAGGACGCGAAGGGGGGGATCTCACGACTCTTCGCGCTCGCCACGGGAGCCCGAGAGCCAGAGGCCGTGCGTGCGTTCGCGCAGACATATCTCCGCTGCCACCACCCGAAGATCGGGCGCGATCAGCCGGAGACACGGCAGCTCGGGCTGAAGCCGCTGATCCCGCGGGAAGCGTACACCGAGGCCCGAGTATGGCCGTCGCTGTTCGACACCCGCGGCGACGTACGGCGCTTCGCGGTCGCCATCACGCGCTCCGAGCTCCGCCGCTGGGGTGCGCAGACGAAGGTGTACGAGCTGGCCGAGGCGAGCGCGAAGGAAGTTCGCAACGTCGCGTACGATGCCCTGTCACAGGCAGGGACGCGTCACGCGGACCCCGACCTGGCGCTCCTCCCGTCGGAGCTCGACGCAGCGCAGATCTTCTCGATGACCGAGAGCCGCGCTCGCGCGTCGCGTGATGTCGCGATCGAGCTCATTCGCAAGCACTACGCCCTCATCGGCGGCGCCACGCGCCTCGGCTGGTTGATGCAGAGCGCGGACCGCGAGGTCCGCATGCTCGCAGTGCGCCTCCTTTGGGAGAAGCACCGGCCTCGCGCCATCCCCGCCGGCTGGAAGGTTCCGGGCACGACGAAGTCGATCGAGGACGCTGGCGCCTACGCCGACGTCGATGCGCTCCGCGGGCTGCTGCGGCGCCTGATGTTCACGGTGCCGCCGCCGCGCTCGCTCGAAGCGCTCGAGCAGGCGCGGTCGAAGAAGCTTCCGTCCTCCGTGGCGAAGCGGAATCTGATCGAGATCGTGCGTGACTTCGCGGTGGAGGACGCCTCGTTCGCGAAGCTCGTCGCCCCTGTGCTCGGCGAGTTCACGGGCTCTGTCGCGAAGGGGGAGTGGCAGGCGTGCCTCTCCGCGCTCATGACGCTTCGTCGCGCACACGGACTCGCACTCCCGGAGATCTGCTGATGGCCACGCAACCGGTGGGTCACCTCGAGAAGGTCCGGGCCCTCGCGTCGGCGTCCCGGCTCAGCTTCGTCGGGGGTGTCCGCGCCGACGGGCCGAGCGACATCACCGCGTACGACCACGTGACGGAGAAGCCCGCGTACGTCATCCGGGTCCCGGCACACGTGCTCGCGCTCGCAGCGACCGACACGACGCTTGTCGCGGGTTGTTCGGACGGCAGTGTGCGCACGTATGCGGTGAAGGACGGTCGGCCGGGCTGGGAAGCCCAGGTGCACGCGGGCGGCGCTACGGCGGTTGCGATCCGCGGCGCATTGCTCGCGACGGCAGGCGTCGACGGCGCGCTGCGCGTCTTCGGGCTCGCCGACGGGAAAGCGAAGAAGGAGTGGGGGCTGTCGAGCCGCCCGCTTCGTGCGGTCGCGATCGATCCCGAAGGAGAGTCGTTCGCAGCGGGAGGTGACGACGGCGTGGTCCGCGTTCTCACGCTCGGTGACCGTCGCGATCGTCGGGAGATGCCGGGGCATGACGGGCCGGTGCTCGCGCTCGCGTTCACGCCTGCGGACGGTCGCCTCGTCTCGGGCGGCGAAGACGGTACCGTGCGCATCTGGTACCTCGTCGGCGACGTCGAGAGCGATCTGCGCGGGAAGGACGACACGCTTCACACGGGCGGGACGACCGCGCTATTCTTCCCTCCGTCGAAGGACCCCGCAGAGGTCGGAGAACGGCTGGTCTCCGCCGGCGCCGACGGCAAGGTGCGCGTGTGGCGCATGTCGGAGCGCCGGAAGCCGCGGACGTTCGAAACGGCCACGGAGCCGCTGTTCGCGCTCGCGTTCGCCGGGTCGAGCAAATCCGGGACGCTCGGCTCGCTCCTCACCGCGGGAGATAGCCGGACACTGTTCGGTTTCGCGTTCGACGCCGCGGGAGCGCCGACGGATCGGACGTTCAAGTGGGCCCACGGCTTCGACGTGTTTGCCGAGGCGCTCGACTCGCCGGCGCGAGCCACGCGCGAAGGGGCGATCAAGGCCCTCAGCCCGCTGGGCGAGCCAGAGGCGCTGACGCTTCTCATCAAGGCACTCACGACCGACGCCGAGCCGGAGCTCCGCGCGCTCGCTGCGTCGGAGCTCGCGACGCGCGGACGACGCGACGCACGCAAGGCGATCCGCACGCGCCTCGACGACGAGCACGCGTCGGTTCGAGCCGCTGCGCTTCTGGCGCTCGTCGCGCTCGAGGCCGATAGCCCCCTGTCGCCGCTCCGCTCCGCGCTCGACTCTCGCTTCGCAGACACACGCATCGCCGCGCTCACGCGCCTCGCGCCGCTATTCGCGACATCGCCGCTCGTTACGGGCCTCATTGCGTCCCGGCTGGTCGACGCCGACGCGACCGTTCGCCGCGCAGCGCTGAAGGGGCTCGTCTCGCTCGACCCGGCGCGCACCCCCGAAGCGCTGCGTACCGCGTTCGAGCGCGGGCAGGCGGACGTCCGGGCCGAAGTGCTCGTGCGCGGAGTGGTCGCACGGTTCGGGAGCGCCGCGGAGTTTGCTCCGCTCGTCGGGCGAGCGCTCGACGACGACGACGCAGACGTGCGCAGGATCGCCTTCGTCGTGATGGCGCTCGGTCGGCCCTCGCTCACCGGGTGGCTCGAGGCGAAGGACGAGGCGTTCGGTCGTGCGCTCGCCGACGTGCTGCGTCGGGCGCTCGACCTGCTCGGAGTGGCTGCGCCCCCCGGCGGCGACGTCGACGCGGATGTCTCCAGGGTCATCGACGTCACGAAGCAGTTCGCCCGGTTCACCCACCCGAAGCACGGCGAGATCGCCATCTTCAAGCCCGAGCTGCAATCACCGCTCAACCCGGGGGATGAAGTGCGTCTGGTCGGGCTCAAGGTGGCCGATCGTCGCGCCACCGGGTACCTCCCGGCAGCCGTTGCGGCGTCTTCGACCGCCGCGCTCGAGGACGTCCGCGCTCGTCTGCTTCCGCGTTTGGCCTCGACCACGCCCGTCGAAGCCGATCGCGAACCGCTCCTCGCAGCGCTCGCTTGTCGCGCACCCGATACCGCGCTCCGTGGCGCGCGAGGTCTCGCCTCGTTCGGAGACATGCGGGCGCTCGGCGCGCTCCTCACGATCTCTCGTGAGCCCTCACCGGAGCTTCGCCGCGACGCCGCGAGGGCGCTCGTGGCACTCTCGGACCCTCGCGCCAAGCGTCGCCTCGGGTGGATGCTGAACGACGTCGACGCGTCCGTGCGCAGCGCTGCGCTGTCGTGCTTCGCCGCGCTCGAGCCCAGCCCGCTCCTAGTGGCCGAGGCGGCGCTTCAGTCGTCGCAGGAGGACGTGCGCGTGCGCGGCCTCGACATTCTCGTGAAGCAGGGGAAGGGGACGGAGGCTGACGCGCTCCTCACCGACTCGATCGAGGACGAGTCGGCGAGGGTCCGCAGCGAAGCGTTCCGGACGCTCTGGGCGTGGCACGAGCGTGAGCCGCTCAGCCCGCTCGATCGGACGCTGACTGCGCGCTTTCCGGACCTCCGCCTGCGTGCCGTGACCGAGCTCCTTTCGCTCGCCAAAGACGCCAAGAGCGCGAGCGCTACGCCGGCGCGCGAGCGCCTCGTGAAGCTCATCGCAGATCGCGATCACGGAGTCGCCAAGGCTGCGTACGAGGCGGTCCTCGAGCTCGCCGGGAAGGACGACGAAGCGACCCACCTCGCCGGCATCGCTTCGAACCACCCGCTCCTGCGCGCTCAGGCCGCGAAGGACACGGTGAAGGCCTCGTTCGAGCGCGTTCGCGGGCCACTCTCCCGGCTGCTCGAGGACACGGACCCCGCGGTGCGCATCGCGGCGGTCGAGGCGCTCGACCGCGTCTCGACCGAGTCGGGTCCGATCGCCGTCGGGCTTCAGAGCTCCTTCCTCGATCTGCGCGTTCGTGCTGCGGAGCTGCTCGCTGTCCGTCACGAGGAGTCGTTGATCGACCCGATGCAGGCGCTGCTCGCCGACAAGGACCTCCTCGTCAGGATGCCCGCGGCCGTCATCCAGAGGCTGCGCCAGCGTGCTGCGACGACGCTCGCCACGGTGGGGACGCTCCGGCTCCTCAAGTACTTCGCCACGGAGCTGATCAAGGACGAGGACGGCGCCGTCCGCGAGCAGGCGGCTCGCGGCGTCTCGAACACCAGCCGTCGCGGCGAGGAGGGCTACCTCCTCGATCTGCTCGGGCATGCGGACATCGCCGTGAGGTCGTGGGCAGCCGAGGGGCTCGCGCGCCTCGGTGACGCGCGCGCGCTGCCGGTGCTCACCGGCACGCTGAAGCACGAGCACGCGCCGATCCGCGTGGGTGCGATTCTGGCGTTCGCAGCCCTTGGACCCGAGGGCTACGGCGGCATGCTGCAAGGCCTGGAGGACCCGTCGCGTGAGGTGCAGAGCCTGGTGCTCGGCGTGATCCTCGCGCGTGATCTCCGCGCGTTCCGGCGCGGCGAGCCCCCCGAGCTGCTCACGAGCGCGCTCTCGTCGCAGCGACCCGAAGTGCGCTTCGCGGCGGCTCGCGCGATCGAGCTGCGGATCGATCCCGAGCAGTACACCGCACATCTCGTCGAGCTCCTGATGCCGGAGCGACCGGAGAAAGCCGCGGACATGGCGACGTGGCCGAGCGAAGAAGCTCGCGCACGCCTGATGGTCGGTCTCGCGGAGGCGCTCGCAGGGGATCGCCCCGAGCAGCGTTATGCCGCGACGCAGGCGCTGAAGCTCCGCGAACGGCCGATCGACTATTTTCGCGAAGTTCAGCGCGCGGTGTTGCCGCGTTCGGTGAAGGCGCCTTGGGTACCGGACACCACGCCGCGAGGTGCCGAGGCGCCGACGCAGCCAGCACGCAAGGGGCCGCTCGCGATCCTGCGTCGACTCTTCGCCAGTGGTGCCGAAGTCGACGAGAAGTCGCCCGACGTCTCCGTCTCGCCCGTGCCGGCGGCCGAGCAAGACCGGCTGCGACAGCTCGCGTTCGGCGCATACATCGGTCTCCTTCGTCAGGGCACGGCCGACGATGAGGCACACCGCGTGCGGCGTGACGCGATCGAGCGCATCGTCGACCTCACGAGGCAGGGGCACGTGACGATCTCGTCCGCCACGCCCGCGCTGGCGCGTGCGCTCGACGATCCGAATCACCTCGTACGACAGGCGGCATTCGCGGCGCTGCGCAAGGTGTACGACACAGCCGAGGTGCCGCTCTCGCTTGCGCTCGCGTCGAGCTCCGACGACGTCGTGCGCGCGGCGCTCGACGAGCTTGCGTCGCGAGGCCCTGAGGCGAAGGCCCGGATCGCGCTCGCACTCGACTCGAACGTGCGTGAGGCACGGAAGTATGCCTTCGAGCTGCTCGAGAAGCTTAGCACGCGCAACAGCGTCGAGCCCCTCCTCGCGGCGCTCGGGAGCGAGCATCCGGACATCCGCATCGGCGTCCTGGAACGCCTCGCGACGTCGCTCGACACTCGCGTGTCGCTCGCGCTCGCAAAGGCTCTCGAGAGCGATCATGACGACCTCCGGCTGCGGGCGGCCGAGATGCTCGCCGCCCGTAAGGACGACCGAGCGGCGGATGCGCTCGGGCCGTGGCTCCGCACGGACGACGCACCTACGGCAGAGCGCGCGCGTGCTGCTCTCGCCAAGCTCGGCACGCCCGCGGCGGTTCGTGCCCTGTGCGCAAGGTTCGACGAGACGATCCCCGACGCCGAGCGCCTCGCGCTCACCACGGCGATCGCAGAGACGCGCGCGGGCCAGGCTGCCGTCGATGCGCTGGTCAGCCGCTTCGTCGACGACAGCGCGTCCTTGCGACGCGCCGCGTTCGACGGTGCCGTGTCAATCCTCGGTGCGAGATCGGACCTGAAGCCCGAGCGCGGTGCTCCGCGACCGAAGCGTCGTGACGCCGCGCTCGCGACGCGTCTCCTCGAGGGCGCGGCGAGCTCACGACATGCCGACGTCCGCCAGGCTGCGACCACGGAGCTCGACGACCTCGACGACAAGCGCGCCGATGCGCTCCTGGCGGCGCTCATCGTCGACCGTGATCCGTCCGTGCGCGTCGCGGCGACGTCTGCGTACGCGCGGCGCGTCGAGAAGAAGGGCGCCGACCCGACGCCGCTCGAGGGAGTGCTTCGTGGCGGGGCACGCGACACCATGCTCGCTGCTGCGGAGGGCCTCGCGTTCAAGGGGGTGACGACCGCGTTGCGACCGCTCCTCCTCTTCGCGAGGGCTGGAGAAGAGGGAGAGCGGGAGCGCGCGGTGCTCGGCCTCGGTGCGCTTGGTGACAAGCGTGCGCTCGCGGAGCTCGACACGATCGCACTTGGTGGGACGGAAGAAGCTCCCGCCGAGGTGCCCATGCAGGCTGCGGCCATCGAGGCGCTCGGTCGATTGCTTGCGAAGCTCGACCCCGAAGACCGCGACAGGGTGCGCGACCGCGTCGAGTCGAGCGTGGGGACGAAGGAGAGCGCCGTTGCAGTGGCGGCGCTGCGTGGGCTGCGATGGATCGGCGGCGAGCGCGCGAGGGCTAGGCTGGAAGGAGCCCTGCTCGAGAAGTCGAGCTCGGATGACGAGCGCAGCGCGGCCGCGATCGCGCTCGGGGAGCTAGGCGACAAGGAGGCCGAGCCTGCGCTGGCGAAGGCTCTCGGCGACGACGACGACGACGTTCGCTGGGCCGCGCGAGAGGCGCTCGACAAGCTGTTCCCGTCCGATCGCACGCGCGTCGAGTTCCTCGCGGTCGAGAGCGAGCACGAGGACATCTCGGAGCCGGCGGCATCATTCCTCGCGAACGAGGGGGACGCTGCGCTGCTCCTTCGGAAGCTCGCCAAGCTCTCGCGCGAGGCGCTGCGTCAGCGGATTCGATTCGGGCTCGTGCGTCGCGACACGCTCCCGGCGGCCGAGCTCGCCAGGCTACTCGAAGAGTCGGAGCCTGCTGCGCGCGCCGATGCCGCGTGGGTTGTCGGAGCACGCGGAGCAGTCGTGGATGCTGCGTCTCGCAAGGTGCTGGTGCCTGCGCTCGTCGCGGCGGCGCAGCGCGCCGAAAAAGGCTACGCCGCTGCCTCGCACGCCGGGAAGACCGCGGTACGGGACGCCGAGCTCGAAGCCTGGGTTCGCGCGGTGTGGGCCACGCGCGAGCTCGACCCCGCGGCGATGCGTGCCGACGCGCAACGCTGGCTCGCTGCGGATACTACGCCGTCGGAGCTGCGGCTCGAGTCCGCGCGCGCCCTTGCCGGTGGCGGTAAAGCAGATCAGTCCGTCCTTCGTGACGCGCTCGCGGACGGTGATCCCGACGTGCGGTCGGCGGCGGCCGCAGCGCTCGCTCCGGTGGCTGATGTGACGGTGCTCGCGGGGGCACCAACGGACCCGGTGCGGCTCGGGCTAGCGGCCGGCAACGGAGAAGTCGTCGCCGGCGCGCTCAGGACCTCCCTCGGTCTCACTGCTCTGCTACCGAGCGTGTTCCGGACCCAGAAGGCAGGAGAGCTGGTCGGCCTGGCCAAACAGAAGGGCGACGCGCAGCTCGATGCCATCTCGGCGCTCGGCCGGCTCGCCTCTCCCGAAGCAATGACCAGCCTCTCGTCGCTCGCCTCGAAGGACGGCGGAGCCGACGAGACCATCCGTAAAGCAGCGTTCCGCGCCCTGCGTCGCGCAACACGCATTCAGAGTCGCAGGAAGGAGGCCTCCTCGTGACGGCAAGCGTACTGAAGCTTCGCTACCCGATGGCGAGCGCGGTGGTGCGGGAGCCCACCGCGTCGCGGATACAGATCGCCCTCGAGGTCGGGCGCTCGGAGGTAGGCCTGACGGGCACCGTCAAGAACCCGGAGCTCTTTCGCGATGCGTGGCTCACCACCTGCGCCGTGATGAAGAGCGACCTTCGCTACAAGGGGAAGGACCGCACGGCGTACCTCGCGCACCTGATGAAGCAGGGGAAGCGAGCGACCGCAGCGATCTGGGAGGCACAGAAGTCGTTCCTCGAAGGCGCGTACGCCGACGAGACGCCGCGGCCGCGAGGCCTCGACCCGGTTTTCACGGTCGACCCCGACGAGGCCTCGATCGAGGTCTTCTCGCGCGACGAAAGCGCCTACGCACGTCTCGCTCTTTCGAGTGACCTTTTCGAGCACCGCGGCGCGGCGCACGGCACGACCCTCGCCGACCTGTCCGATACCTTCATCGATCAGGTCGAGCGAATCCGCACCTACCAGCCTGTCGAGCTCCGGGCCGTCACGAAGGACTCGGCGCCCAGCGTCGCGCGAGAGATCGACGTCCCCGACGAGTGGCTTCGCGGGTTCCTGCAGGTCCAGTCCGCGGCGACCTTGCCCAGCGTCGCCGCGCACCTTCTCCCGGTCGATCTGTACAACGTGCTCTTCGCCCTGCGCACCCACAGCGCGAAGAAGGCGCCGCGCGGGCTGCGGTTCGAGCTCGTTCCCGGGATGCGCGCGCGAATCGTCGTCGAGCCGTGGGAGCTGTCCTTCGAGTCGCACGGCGAGGTCTATCGTGGCTCTACGCCGCGCGTCGTGCGCATCTTCGGGCGCCAGCGGCTGCTCACGCTCGCTCGGCTGCTCCCACACATGAATGGGGTGCGCGTCCACCTGCTCGGCGCAGGTCTACCGTCATTCTGGGTGCTCGATCTCGGCGCGGCACGCCTCACAGTCGCCCTGACGAGCTGGTCCGAGAGCAAGTGGGCGAGCGCGACGTCGTTCGACGCGCTGATGCCGCGCGAACAGGACGCGACCGGCCATGAGACTGCGAAGCGGGCGTCGGACGCCCTCGCGGCACGCGGGCCGCTCCCGCTCGCCGAGCTCGCCAAGGCGGCGCAGACGACACCTGAGGAGGCGCGAAAGAGCCTGCAGCGCGCCTGCCTTAAAGGTCGCGTGCTATTCGACATCGATCGCGGTGTCTACAGGCCGAGGCTGCTTCTGGCGGAGCCGATCGCAGAGTCACGCATCCGCTACGGGTCGCCGCGAGAGGCCGCGGCGCATCGCTTGCTCGGCGACCAGGCGGAGCCGACCGCTGACATCACGATCATGAAGGTCCACTCGCTCGTCGGAGAAGGTGTCGAGATCACGGGGGAGGTCACTGACAAGCAGGTGCGTCGGACGTTCTCTCCACGCTTCACCCTCGACCTCGAGGGGCAAGCGCAAGAGGCCTGGTGCAATTGCCCGACCTACCAGCGGTCGGCGCTCCGTGAGGGGCCGTGCGAGCACATGATCGCCCTGTTCGTTACGCACAAGCGTGCGCTCGCAGAGGCCGAAAGGGTTCGGGAGACTCCGGAAGGGCGCAAAGTCATCCGCGCGGAGACTCGAACGTTCGTGCGACGCGACGCGCACGGCGCGCAGGTCGCCGTGCGTCTCTCGCTCGATGACAGGCTCGTGCGCGTTCTTCGTCAGGAGGCGGCTGCGGGACAACCGCTCGGCGAGGGGCGGTTCCAGCGAATGTGGTTCGATACGGACAGAGATGCACGCGCCGCATACTTCGCGAGACTGGACGAATTGACGGGCAAGGGTTTCATCGACACCGACGCAGCGAGCGCGTAGCGGTGCTGAGGTCATTCATCGTAGGTTAGCTACGGCGGCTTGCGCCGTAGCGGGAAGGCGGAGGGAACGACGAAAAGCAGGAGGCTCCGAGGGAGGGCATGAACGCACCAGCCTATGCGCCTCGAGCGCAGGGGCGGTGTCGCGCCGCTCTGGAGAATCGCCAGCCATCCATCGCAAGGTAGCCTGTTCTTGGCTCTCTGACAGTGAGGGGTCCTCCCGCACTAGTTGAGCTGAGACAACATCGCAGCCGGTGTTTCAACTAGTGCGGGAGGACCCCTCACTGTCGAGAGCCGGTGAGGCTACCGTGCACCTAGTAGGAAGGTGATGCGTTCGCGCCCTCTCTCGGGGCTTTCTGCCAATCCTCGTCATCCCTCGAACCAAATCATGACTCCCGTGACGAGCCCAACGTGAGCGCGAACACCGAACGTACCGTTACGGCCACGCCGATCGTGGTCGCAGGAGCCGGCGAGAACGCGACCCGCTCGGAGGCCGACGCAGCGAGGGCAAAGGACGCCCGTCGCGCGCGCGCGATCGACCGCGACGCAGACGTCGCGAGATGGAAGTCGATTGTCGAAGCCGGCGGCGAGGACGCCTGGGTCGACAGCGAGCTTCGCGCCAAGGGGCTCTTCGTCGACACGGACCCCGCGACGCTCTCTGAATCGGACAAGGCCGGCTTCAAAGAGCGAAAGCGCGCGGAGTCGGCCGAGAAGAAGAGACTCGTCAGGCTGGCGATCCAGGCCCGTCGCGCGACTCACATCGGGCATGTCGGGGCCGGGATCTTCTACAGCGACGACGCCGACGAGGTCGCGCGCGAGGAGGATGCACGCGTCGCCCGTGCGAAGGAGAACGACCTCGGCTCGCTCGACTCCCCCGAAGCGCTCGCGAAGGGGCTTGGTGTCTCGATCCCGGCGCTCAGGTGGCTCTGCTTCCACCGCGACGTCGAGAGCCAATCGCATTACCACGTGTTTACGATTCCGAAGCGCGATGGCTCGAGCCGCACGATCACGGCCCCGCTGCCGGAGCTCAAGGCGGCGCAGCGCTGGCTGCTCCGGAACGTTGTCGAGAAGCTCCCGGTCCACGGTGCGGCGCACGGCTTTCTGACCGGGCGCTCGATCGCGACGAACGCTGTTGTGCATGCGGGCGCCGACGTCATCGTGAAGGTCGACGTCAAGGACTTCTTCCCGACGGTCACGTTTCGCCGTGTGAAGGGGCTCTTTCGCAAAGCCGGGTTGCCCGAGAACGTGGCGACGCTGTCGGCGTTGCTCGCCACCGAGCCACCGCGCGAGACGGTCGAGTTCCGTGGGAAGACGCTCCGGGTCGCAGAGGGGCCTCGGGCCTGCCCCCAAGGCGCGCCGACGTCGCCCGCGATCCTGAACGCGATGTGCTTGCGCCTCGATCTTCGGATGTCCGGACTGGCCAGGATGATGGGGTTCGTCTACACGCGGTACGCCGATGACCTCGCGTTCTCTTACCGATCCGACGCAAACGCGAAAGGCGCGAAGGGCACGCGCAGCGCGGCGCCGATTGGGGCGCTCCTCCGCGGGGTCACGCAAATCCTGAAGGGCGAAGGCTTTCGCCTCAACGCGAAGAAGACCACCGTTCTCCGGCGCGGAAACGCGCAGCGCGTGACGGGCCTGATCGTGAACGCACCGAACAAAGAGGGCGTCCCTGCCGCCCGGGTGGCGCGCGACGTCGTCCGCAAGCTCAAGGCCGCGATCTGGAACCGCGAGCACGGCCGGCCGGCCATGGGCGAAGAGTCGCTCGCGCAGCTCAAGGGAATGGCCGCGTTCATTCACATGGCGGATGCGAAGCGCGGGAGAGCGCTCCTCGATCGCATCGTGGCGCTCGAGGCTCGAGAGCACCTGTAACCCACGACGATAGAAGACGGAGGCGACGACGAAGAGGAGGAGACTCCGAGTGAGGGCATGAACGCACCAGCCTATGCGCCTCGAGCGCGGGGGCGGTGTCGCGCCGCCCTGGAGAATCGCCAGCCATCCATCGCAAGGTAGCCTGTTCTTGGCTCTCTCCCCAATTGACGCCACCGTCGAGGGCTAGAGCTGAGACAACATCGCAACCGGTGTTCCTAGCCCTCGACGGTGGCGTCAATTGGGGGAGAGCCGGTGAGGCTACCGTGCACCAAGTAGGAAGGTGATGCGTTCGCGCCCTCTCTCGGGGCTTCCTCCTCCCGCTTCAGAGCCCGTGTACGACGTGCCGTCCCGGAAGGCCTTTTAGCTCGAACGACCCGACCGGAGCGAGGTCTCCCCTCGCGAGGGCTGCGAGATCCGCGGAGGCGAGCGTGCGACGCCCGAGCTTGCCGCACAGAGACTCGATGCGCGAGGCGAGGTTCACCGCCTGGCCGATGACAGTGAAATCGAGGCGTCGATCGGCGCCGATGTTCCCGTACTCGACGCTACCGACGTGGAGTCCGATCCCGTGCTCGAGCTCAGGCAGCCCGCGAGCGACCCGTCGACCGTTCAGCGCGTCGAGCGCAGCATTTCCGGATACGGCGGCGCGCAGGGCAGCCTCGCAGCACGCGGCCCTCGAACGCTCCGACGTCACCGGAAAGACTGCGAGCATCGCGTCTCCGATGAACTTGAGGATCTCTCCCTCGTTCTCTTCGACGGGCAGGGCGATCGCGCCGAAGTACTCGTTCAACCACTCGACGAGCTCCGTGGCCTCGACCGTGGCTGACGCCCGCGTGAAGCCGCGCAGATCCGAGAACCAGATCGCCGCTTCCAGGTGCACGAGGTCCCCTCGACAAACACGTCCGGCGAGCACGGCTTCGCCTGGGCCGCGTCCGAGGTAGGTATGCAGGAGCGATTGCGCGACGTAACCGCGAAGGTGGACCTCCATGCACATCGCAAGCGGATCAAGCAGCGACTCGAGGCCTTCGATGTCCGCGTCGGTGAAGCCGCCCGTCTTCTTCGTGGTGACGGAGAATGCGCTGACGCTGCCGTCGCTCAGCCGCAAAGGCCACGCCGCGTAGTCGGTCGCCCCCGCCGCCGCCAGATCGCGCAGGATGGGGAAGTCGAAAGTCGTCGCGCCCGTAGCGATCCGCGACCGAATGTGGGTCGCCCCCTCGTAAATCGCGAAGAACGGACTCGCGCGAAACGCCTCCGTGTCCGTCGCGGCGCGACCCGATGTGCCATGCGGGAGCGCAATCTCTTGGACTACACCGAAATCCTGGTGCGTCGCTTCGCTGTGGACGATGCGCGTACCGGTTCGCATCTCGCTTGCGACCTCTAGCGGCCGCCAGGTGTAAAGCAGCATCGCGATCTGCGGGTGGAGCGTACGCGGCTGTACGTTCATTCGGGTGAGATCGAGCCCGTCGGCGCAGAGCCGCATCGCGACCCCGGAGAGCAGCGCCGCAGGATTGGGTGCGAAGCGACCCGTGCTGACGAGCCAGCGAACGTAGGAGTTCATCGTAGGACGATGATACGCGAGCACCCGCGTGCCGTCACGACGGGGCGCGCGTCGAGCCACAACTGCCGTGTGCGACGAGCGCCTTGCGCGGAGCAGCGTACTCAGCCCGGTGACGTAGCGCGCGAGCGTGACTATTTCGACAGTGGCGCGAGCGAGACGGCCGGCTGGCCACTGAGCCGCTGCACGACATGCTTTGCGACAGCGTCCGCGAAGTCATCGGCACCGGGTGCGGTGTTCGAGAGGACGATCACGGCAAAGTCTCTCACCGGGCTGAAAATGGCGTCGGCGCTATATCCACCGGTGGCTCCGTTGTGCCAGTAGCTTCCCGTCTCGTCGACTCGCATCCAGTTGAGCGCGATGTGCATGCCAGGGCCCGCATCCGCATGCACGACATGAGAGTCAGTGATCGCTGAGCGGAGCGTCCGTCCCGCGGCAACGAGGCTGACCGAGCGAGGCAGGCGCTCGGGGTGCAGCTGGGCATCCAGGTACGTCAGCATGTCGGCTGCAGTAGAGCGGATGGCACCTGCGCCAGCCAACGCGTCGAGCTCCCATCCGCGAGCCGGCGCGTGAGAAGGGTCATGGCCGGGTGCGAGCCGCGCGCGCATGGATGACGTGAGTGTGATGGCCGTGTCGCGCATGCCGAGCGGCTGTGTGACCTGCTGTTTGAGCAGCGCCTCGTACGTGACGCCGGCCCGATGCGCGAGTGCGCTCCCGAGCAGGCCGACGCCGACGTTGCTGTACCCAAACGGGGCGTTCGGCGCGAGCGCGACGCCGTGGCTCTTGAGCCACGCGTAGAGCGCCTTCTCGTCGTAGTCGGCATACGGGTTGGTCGGATCCGCGGGGTGAAAGTTGTCGGGCATGCGCGGCAGCCCGGAGTGCTGGTCGCTCAGGTCGAGGAGGGTGACCTCGCCCTCTCCAGCTGGCTTTTCGACGGTTCCAGGCGGCAAGAGCTCGCGCACCGGCTCATTTAGCCTGACCTGCTTCTTCGCCGCCATCTGCGCCAGGATCAACGCCGTGAAGGTCTTCGTGATCGAGCCAATCTCGAAGACGGAATCTGGCTTCACGGCCCCGTAGACGAAGACACGTCGTGCTCCATGCTCGATGACTCCGATCGCGACGCCGCCGCCCGTCTTCGGCGCGAGCTCGCCGCGATCGAGCGCCGCTGCCATGTCTGCATCCATCACCTCGCGGAGGCTCGCGACGTCCACGGCGGGGATCGCGGCGTCGATCGCCACCCTCGGCCGCTCGATGGCCACGGCCTGGCGCGCGAGCACGAGCCGCAGGGGAAGCCCGCCCTGGGTCCATGACCCGGTCAACGTGTTCCCATCCGCTGTGATGATGCCCCTCCACGTGCCGTTCACGGCGGGGACGTCCAGTGACAGCGTGTCACCAGCTTCGGCCGTGTACCGACAGGGAACGCCGAACCCCGCCTGGTCGAGAGTGTCGAGCGAGCAAGCATGGGCGGGAGTGGCTTCGGGCGATAGGTGGACCTGCACGCGGAGCATCCGAGTCCCTGCGTGGAGCGTGCCCAACCAGACGCCGTTCACCGATGGCGTGGGTGGATGAGGCGTGGGCGGAATTGGGAGCGTGGTCGCGGGTGGGATGGCAGGACGGTCAGCGGCGCGACACGAAGCTATCGCGATGACGAAGAGCGACGCGACGCGAGCGAGGTTCACGAACTGAGGCTAACGCGTTTTCGTGTCGAGCGGCCCCTGCAGGCGCTCCGCCGCGCGCCTCGACGTGACCCTCGCGGCGGTCGGTAGCTGGCTGACGCTCCATCCCCCGCCGAGCGCTTGGACAAGCTGCACGGCCGCCGTCATCTCGCTGACGCGAATCATCACGAGCGTCTGCTCGGCGCTCAGCAGCGTGGTTTGCGCGGTGATCACGCTCAGATAAGGACCGATCCCGGTCTCGTACTGCGCGAGCGCGATGTCGACATACCGCTGCGCAGCCTTCACCGCGACCTCCTGTCGTATGATCTGCTGCGAAAGGATGCGAAGCGTCGCCGTGTAGTCCTCGACCTGTTGAAATGCGATCAGTACCGTCTGCCTGTAGAGCGCGACGTCCGCCTTGTACGTCGCTACGTACTGCGCGACGGTCGCCCCGCGAAGCCCGCCGTCATAAATGGTCTCGGACGCCGATGCGCCGAGCGACCAGAGGAATGCCGGGAGCGAGAAGAGGGTGCCGAGAGTATCCGACGCCACCCCAACACTCCCTGAAAGCGTTATGGATGGATAGTAAGCAGTCTTCGCCACTCCAATCAGCGCGTTGGCACCGGCCATCGTACGCTCGGCAGCGGCGACGTCGGGGCGACGCTCGAGGAGCTGTGACGGGAGGCCGATCGGGATGGCAGGTGCTCGCGCCGTCAATGACCGGACCGGCATGGAGAACGCGGAAGCCGGACGACCGATGAGCGTGGCGATCGCGTGCTCGTAGATTGCGCGATTCGTCGCCGCGCCTACTGCCGCTGCTTCCGCATTCGCCAGCGTCACTTCCGCCTCCGCCAGAGCCACCTCGCCGTCGATGCCCGTCCCGACGAGGGAGCGCGTGAGGTCGAGCGCGTTTCGATCTGCGACGACCGTGTGGTCGTACACGTCCTGCAGCCAGTCCTGCCCGCGCAGCTCGAAATAGTACGCCGCGAGGGCGGCCTGCTCGGTGAGGCGCTCGTTCTCGAGGTCGGCGGCGCTCACCTGTGCGGCGTACTGATACTCATGGACAGTGTTGCGAACACGTCCCCATAGGTCGGGCGCCCAGGATACATCGAACGGAAGCGAAAAAAAGTTCGTCACGCCATTCCGTGCGGACCCCGTCGCCGCGGCGCCCATCGTGGCGCCGCCCGTCGTCGTACCGGCCGCCATCGTGGCTCCCGTGCTCGAGCTGGACTGTCCGCCCGCGACCGTGCCCGCGGCCGACGCGCCGGCGCCGACGACCGTATACGAAGGATTCACTGAGACCGTGGGGTAATACCCAGCGCGTGCTTGCTCGACCTGCGCTCGAGCTGCCATGAAGTTCTGGAAGTATTCGGCGATGGTCTGATTGTCGATGTTCAGCTGGGTCTCAAGGAGATCGAGCTCGGGCTCGTCGAACATCTCCCACCACTTCCCCTTTACCGTTGCGTCTCTCGGACGAGCCGGCTGCCAGGTGCCTGTCGGCAGCGATGCGTACGCTTCCGGACCCCCTTCCTTGAACGCCGTCGGAGTAACCACGGAGGGACGCGTGTAGCGAGGTCCGACGTTGCACGCGACGAGCACAAGAAGCCCGGTCAGGAAGCAGCGTACGCACGACTGCCGACGCCGACGCGCCTCGGTGCTCGGATGCGGTTCCGACATCACTTGGCGCCCCCAGCCGTCGGTGCCTGCTCGCGATAGGGTGAACCGTGCTTCCGACGCACGAAGCGCAACCTCAGTCGATCGAGCAAGAGGTACACGACGGGCGTCGTGTACAGGGTGAGGAGCTGGCTCAGGAGCAGGCCTCCGACGATACTGATTCCGAGCGGCCTCCGAAGCTCGAAACCCACCCCGGTCCCGAGCACGAGCGGCAGCGCGCCGAGCAACGCCGCGGTGGTGGTCATCATGATGGGACGGAATCGGAGCATGCACGCCTCGACGATCGCGTCCGTGGTGCTCTTCTCGTCTTGGCGCTCGGCGTCGATCGCGAAGTCGATCATCATGATCGCGTTCTTCTTCACGATCCCGATCAGGAGAACAATTCCGATGATCGACACGACGTTGAGGTCTTCCTTGCAAAGCATGAGCGCAGCCATCGCCCCGACGCTTGCTGACGGCAGGGTCGAGATGATCGTGAGCGGGTGCACGACGCTCTCGTAGAGAATGCCGAGGACGATGTATACGGCGAGGAAGGCCGTCACCACGAGCACGGGCTCGGTTCGCAGTGACTCCTGATAAGCGAGCAACGTCCCTGCAAAGAAGCCGCGGAGGCTGGGAGGCGCGCCAAGGCGTGCCTGGAGCTGGACGATGCGCTGCGTCGCCTGGCTCAGCGAGACTCCCGCCGCGAGATTGAACGACACCGTGACGGATGGGAACAGGCCCGTGTGGTTGACCGCGAGGGCCGTCGTCGCCGAGGCTGCCGTGGCGACCGCGGACAGCGGAACGTTTGTGTCGGCCGAGACGGCACCGCGGCTCATCGACGAGGTCGTCACAGCCACGCCGCCGGCCAACCCAGCCGCCGCTGGGTTCAGGTAAACGGTCCGCAGACCGTCTGGTCTCTGCCAGTGCGGGGGGGCAACCTCGAGCACGACATAGTACTGATTCGCCTCGGTGTAGATGATGGACACCTCGGCCTGACCAAAGGCATCGTAGAGCTCGGTGTCGATCGCCTGGACGGTGAGCCCGAGCTTCGCGGCGCTCACCCGGTCGTAGTCAAGGCGCTCGCCCAGGCCACCGTTCTGCTGATCGGAGCTCACGTCGCGCAGACCAGGTAGAGCTTTCATCTCGCGGAGCAGCACCGGGCCCCACGTCGTGAGCACATCCATGCTGTCCGCCTGGAGCGTGTACTGGTAGAGCGCATTGCTCGCGCGGCCGCCGATGCGCAAGTCCTGCACGGCCTGCAGGAATGCAGACGCGACGGGCAATCGGGCCATCTTGGGACGCAACCGGTCTATCACTCGCGAAGCGCTGATCCTGCGCTCCGCGAGCGGCTTCAGGGCGACGAAGAACGTCCCCGTGTTCGTCGCGCCGTTCGTGCCCGTGAAGCCGATCACGTTCGCGACCGCTGGATCCGCCTTCACTACCCCGCTGATCGAGTGAAGCGACTCGTCCATCGCGTTGAACGACGAGTCCTGCGGACCTTGCATTGCGCCGGCCAGCCACCCCGTGTCTTCGGGCGGGAAGAAGCCTTTCGGTATCTCGATGATCAATAGAACGTTGAGCGCGATGGTGAGGAACAGAACGGTGAGCGTCAGCCTGGAGTGAGCGATGACCCAGCCAAGGCTCTTGCGGTACAGCGCGAGGATGGCTTCGAAGAGCCGCTCCGTGGCGACGTAAATCCGTCCCCGCGGTCCCGCACGGGGTCGCTTCATTACGTAGGCGCACATCATCGGCGTCGTGGTCAACGAGATGAGCATCGACACGACGATTGACGTCGACAGCGTGACCGCGAACTCGCGGAAGAGACGTCCGACGATCCCGCCCATCAACAGAAGCGGGATGAACACCGCGATTAGCGAGACGCTGATCGACAGAACGGTGAAGCCGATCTCCTGGGCACCCTTCGTGGCAGCCGCGCGCGGCTCCATACCGGCCTCGAGGTGTCGGGAGATGTTCTCCATCACCACAATCGCGTCGTCCACCACGAATCCCGTCGAAATTGTGAGCGCCATGAGCGACAGGTTGTCGATGCTGTAGCCACAGAGGTACATCACGGCGAAGGTCCCGATGAGCGAGACCGGCACTGCGACGCCCGGTACGAGAGTCGCGCGACCGTTGCGCAGGAAGAAGAACACTACGACGATGACGAGCCCGATGGAGATGACCAGCGTCCTCTCGACGTCTGCGACGGATGCGCGAATGGTCGTCGTGCGATCGAGCACGATCGTCATATCGATCGCCTGGGGAATCGACGCCTTGAGGAACGGCATCGCCGCAGTGATTCGGTCGACCGTCTCGATGACGTTCGCGCCCGGTTGACGAAAGATGATGAGCGGGATGGCGCGCTTGCCGTTGAGGTAACCGCTCGCCCGGATGTTCTGCACGGAGTCGACGACGTCGGCGACATCGGACAGGCGGATGGCCGCCCCGTTTCGATAGCCGACGACGATCGGCTTGTATTCGGCGGCGCGCGAGATCTGGTCGTTCGCAAGGATGTCGGCCGTCACGTCGCCGACCGTCACCTGACCCTTCGCGAGGTCCGCGTTCTGCAGGCTCAGGACACTCTGGATGCTCGTAAGACTAAGGCCGTAGCTCGCGAGCTGGGCTGGGCTCACCTCGACACGCACCGATGGGAGCGCGCCCCCGCCGACGATGACTTGCCCGACGCCCTGGATCTGTGAGAGCTTCTGCATGACTACGGTCGACGCTTCGTCGTAGACCTTCGCCGGCCCGTAAGTGTCCGACGTGAGCCCGATGACGACGATCGGCGCGTCAGCCGGGTTCACCTTCCGGTAGGACGGGTTCGCGGGTAGGTTTGCGGGAAGGTATGTCCGGGCGGCGTTGATAGCCGCCTCGACGTCGCGCGCCGCGCCGTCGATGTTGCGGCTAAGCGCGAACTGGATCGTGATGCTGGTATTGCCCAGCGTGCTCGACGAGGTCATCTCCGTGACGCCGGCGACGTGCCCGAGCTGTCGTTCGAGCGGCGTCGCGACCGATGAGGCCATGATCTCCGCGCTCGCTCCAGGGAGCGTTGCCGAGATCGAGATGGTCGGAAAATCCACCTGCGGAAGCGGCGCGACCGGCAGCACCTTGAACGCGATGGCGCCCGCGAGGGCGATGGCGACGGTGAGAAGAATCGTCGCCACCGGCCGAGCGATGAATGGAGACGAGATGTTCACCCGACACCGGCCTTGTCGGCGGCATGGGTGTGCCCCCGCTTCGTGAGGCGCCGCCCGAGGTTGTCGAACGCGATGTAGATGACGGGGGTGGTGTAGAGCGTCAGCACCTGACTGACGAGCAGGCCTCCGACCATCGCGATGCCGAGCGGCCTCCGCAGCTCGGACCCGAAGCCGGTCCCGAGCGCGAGGGGAATCCCCGCGAGCAGCGCTGCCATGGTGGTCATGAGGATTGGTCTGAAGCGAAGAAGGCACGCCTCGTAGATCGCATCCGACGCGCTCTTCCCCTGGTTGCGTTCGGCGTCCAGAGCGAAGTCGACCATCATGATGCCGTTCTTCTTCACGATACCAATGAGGAGCACGAGCCCGATGATGGCCACGATGCTCAGGTCCTGGTGACACACGATGAGCGCGAGGAACGCGCCCAGGCCCGCGGACGGGAGCGTCGATAGAATCGTGAGCGGGTGGACGAAGCTCTCGTAGAGGACGCCGAGCACGATGTAGACGGTCACCAGCGCCGCGAGAATGAGCGATGGCTCGTTTGCGAGCGAGTTGGTGAAGGAGGCCGCCGTCCCCTGGAATCCGGCCTGCAGGCTGGGCGGCATGTGCATGCTCTGCTGCAGCGCGTTCACCGCCGAGATCGCGCTCCCTAGCGATGCTGACGGAGCGAGGTTGAAGGAAGCCGTGATCGACGGGAACTGCCCCTGGTGTGTGATGGCGAGAGATGCGGACGTGTCCTCGAAGTGCGAGAACGCACTCAACGGCACCGCGTTGCTCATGACCGAGCTAGCGACGCCAGTCGCGGACACACTCTGCGCGGCGGTCGGCGTTAGGGCGCTCAGAGGCGGAAGGAGCGTGTTGGCCGCCGGGGTGTACTGCGCCTTCGACGTGAGCGCGTTCGTACCGGCCGACGCGGAGCCCGAGGACGCGTAGGAGGATGCCGCGCCCGCGCCTGTCGCGCCGGCCGATGCGTTGTACTGGATATAGAGCTTGTTGAGCTTCTTTGGATCCGCCTGAAACTGTGGCTCGCTCTCGAGGATGACGTGATACTGATTCACCTGTGTATACATCGTGTTGATCTGGCGCTGACCGAACGTGTCGTAGAGCGTATTCGCTATCGTGGTCGGCGTGATGCCGAGTCGCGATGCGGTGGCCCGATCGATGACGAGCGCCACGGCCCGACCCCCCGGCTGCTGATCCGTCGCAACGTCCTCGAGCTCCGGGAGCGCCTTGAGACCCTCGAGGAAGCGCCAGCTCCACGTCGCGAGCTCGACTGGGTCGGAGTCTTCGAGAGTATACTGATACTGCGTCCGGCTGACCCTGTCGTCGACTGTGATGTTCTGCACCGGCTCCATGAAGAGCTCGATGCCCTGCACGCTCCGGAGCCTCGTCTTGAGACGGCGAATGATGTCGGACGCGCTCATCTTCCTTACGTCGAGCGGTTTTAGATCGATCGACATGCGACCGCTGTTGTTCGTCGCGTTCGTGCCATCCGCGCCAATGAACGACGAAACACCGAGGACGGCGGGATCGCCCAGGATGCTCGTCACGAGCTCTTGCTGCTTTGCCGCCATCGCCTTCGAGCTGATGGATGGCGGCGCCTGGGAGATACCCTGGATGACGCCCGTGTCCTGGACGGGAAAGAAGCCTTTTGGAATGGCGGTGTACAGAAGGACCGTCGACACTAGGGTCGCGGCGGCGACTACGAGTGTTGCGCGTTGGTAGCGGAGGACGACCTTCAGAGTGCGGCCGTAGAAGGCGATCATCCGCTGAAACGCTCGGTCAGAGGCCCTGTAGAAGCGGCTCTGATCCGGCTCCGGCTTCCGCCGGAGGATGCGGCCGCACATCATCGGGGTGAGCGTCAGCGAGACCACCGCGGACAGAAGGATCGTCACGACGAGCGTGACGGCGAACTCTCGAAAGAGACGTCCGACGACGTCGCCCATGAACAGCAGCGGAATCAGCACGGCGATCAAGGAAACGGTCAGCGATAGGATCGTGAACCCGATCTGCGCTGCGCCCTTGAGCGCGGCCTCCATTGGCGGGACGCCCTCCTCGATGTGTCGCGAGATGTTCTCGATCATCACGATGGCGTCGTCCACGACGAAGCCCGTCGAGATGGTGAGGGCCATCATCGATAGGTTGTCGAGGCTGTAGCCGAGCGCGTACATCGCGCCGAACGTGCCTACCAGAGAGAGCGGTACGGCCACGCTCGGTATGATCGTGGCGTAAACGCTGCGAAGAAAAACGAAGATGACGAGGACGACGAGGCCGACAGTGAGCAGGAGCTCGAACTCGACGTCGGCGACCGACGCTTCGATGGACGTCGTGAGGTCGGTGAGCGTCTTGACCTCGATGCCACCTGGAAGCGTCGCCTTCAGCTTGGGAACGAGCTCCTTGATGCTTCTGACAACACGGATGGTGTTGGCGCCCGGCTGGCGCTGGACGTTGAGGATGACCGCGGGCGTCTCATCCATCCACGCCGCCTGCCTGTTGTTTTCGACGCCGTCGACGATACGCGCGACGTCGGTCAGCATCACGGGGGCTCCGTTGCGATAGGCAACGACGACCTTCACATAGTCGGCGCTAGTGATCAGCTGGTCGTTGGCGTCGATCTGGTAGTTTTGTCGCGGGCCGTCAAAGTTCCCCTTGGCCGTGTTCACGCTCGCCGCCGCGAGCGCCGTCCGCAGGCTCTCCATGTCGATGCCGTAGGATGCGAGCGCCGCGGGGTTGGCCTGGATTCGGACCGCGGGCTTCTGCCCGCCGCTGATGCTCACGAGACCGACGCCGGTCAGCTGCGAGATCTTCGGTGCGAGTCGCGTGTCGACCAGGTCCTCGACCTGCGGGAGCGGCAGCGTGGTCGAGGTGATCGCCAGCGTGAGCACCGGAGCGTTTGCGGGGTTGGTCTTGCTGTATGTCGGCGGTGCCGGGAGAAGGGAAGGGAGGAGGCTCTGCGCCGCGTTGATCGCCGACTGGACCTCTTCCTCGGCGACGTCGATGGGCATGGACAGCACGAATTGCAAGACGATGATGGAGCTGCCAGCCGAACTCGTGGAGGTCATCTGGCTGAGCCCCTGGAGCTGGCCGAACTGGCGCTCGAGCGGCGCCGTCACGGTCGTGGCCATCACTGTCGGGCTCGCGCCCGGGTAGAACGTCAGCACCTGGATCGTCGGATAGTCGACCTCGGGCAGGGCCGAGACGGGAAGTTGCGCGTAGGCGACGATGCCGACGAGGAGCACAGCGGCCATGAGCAACGACGTGGCGACCGGGCGGAGAATGAACGGGCGCGACGGGCTCATGGGGCGTGTGCGTCGGCCGGTGCACCGAGAGCCGGCTTGTCGGCGCTCGTGACGTGAGCACCGTCATGAAGCTTGTCGAAGCTACTGTTGGCGACCAGGTCACCCGCAGCGAGGCCGTCGACCTTGGTGATTGCGCCTTCCGAGACACCGACCTGGACGGTCCGGCGGTGCGCGACACCACCGCCGACCGTGTAAACGAACGCGCTGGCCCCGTCGTGCTGGACCGCGGACGAGTCGAGGAGCGTCACGCCGTCCTGGGTCTCGAGCAAGAGACGGGTGTTCACGAACTGGTTCGGAAAGAGCTCGTTCAGCGCGTTGGAGAACAGCGCTCGGCCTTTCACGGTGCCGGTCGTCGTATCGATCTGGTTGTCGATCGTCAGTAAAGTGCCCGTCGCACGCTGTTTCTGCCCGGTCCGGTCGTAGACGAGCACCTCTAGCGTCGCGTCGGCGCGTAGTTGTCGGCTGACTTGCGCGACACTGTCCTCGGGGATGGTGAAGATGACGGTGATCGGGTCGATCTGCGTGATGACGGCGAGCGTGACAGCGGCGGTCGAATACACCACGTTCCCGGGATCGACCAGCCGGAGGCCCACCCGCCCCGCGATCGGCGCCGTGATGTGACAGAAGTCGACCTGCACCTGATCGTATCTGACCGCCCCCTCGTCGTTCTTCACCGTTCCCTCGTCCTGGAGCACAATCTTTTCTTGGTCGTCGAGCATCTGCCGCGCGATAGCTCTCCGGGCCCAGGCCTCGCGGTAGCGGACGAGGTCCATCTCCGCTTGTGCGAGGAGGTTGGTATCTCGTTCGAGCGCTCCCTCCGCCTGGAGTAGCGTCGCGCGATAGGGTCGCGAGTCGATGTCGATGAGCGGGTCGCCTCTGTTGACGTTTTGGCCCTCGACGTAGTGCACGGCGACGACAATCCCTGTGACCTCGCTCATGATGGACGCCGTGTAGACGGGCGTCACGGTTCCGATGGCGTCGAGGTAGACGCCGATCCGCCCCGTCCGCGCCCTCACCGTGGTGACAGTGACCTCTTGAGCCGGCGGCACTTTGTCCTTCGCTGCGACTGCGTCGCGGTGACGAACGAGCAGGACGGCTGCGCTGGCGAAGCCGAAGAGCGCGAGCGTCGCAAGGATTACGCGTCCGATTCGACCTGCACTGCTCATCGCGGACTCCGCCCACGGGTGCGGTCGGCTCTGCTCGTCTCGACGAGATGACGATGAGTACCCATGCCGACACCGCTCGAGGCTGTAGTTCGGCCTCCGGCTACCGGCTGCATTCCGCATACCGCGTGGATGATCAACACGAGCTGGCGACTTCGCTCTCGCGAAGGGACGAGGCGCGCGCATGCAGCAGGAGCCTCGCGGTGCTTGGAAGTCGGCATAAAAGCCACGCTGTGGCGCCCGGCGACACGAGCTCTCGACGGCGGCTCGCTCCGAGCCATCGTTGCGTCCGGAAGGGATGCTCTCGCGGACTTGACGTTCGGTGTCTTTTCTTGCTCACTATAATGGCAGCCATTTACCGGCTCACTCACGGCGCTCGCCTCCTGATGGTGTGAAGATGAACGCGCTTCTGCGGAAGCTCGACATTGACCTGCCGATCATCCAGGCGCCGATGGCGGGCGTTTCCACCCCCGCTATGGCCGGCGCTGTGTCGAACGCCGGAGGCCTGGGCTCCATCGGCGTCGGCTCCGTGAACACTGACGGTGCGCGTCGGATGATCCTTGAGGTCCGCGCGCGCACGGATCGGTCGTTCAGCGTCAAAGTCTTCTGCCACGTGCCGGCCGTTCCAGACCGCGACCGAGAGGCTGAGTGGCTCGCCCGCCTTGCTCCTGAGTTCTCGCGGTACGGCGCGAGCGCGCCCGCCACGTTGACGGCGATAAGAGCTTCGTCGAGAACGACGGGATGCTCGAGATGCTCGTCGCGGAGCGTCCGAAGGTTGTGAGCTTTCACTTCGGGCTGCCATCGGCGCAGCGGATCGCCGCGCTGCGCGACGCCGGTATCGTGCTCCTCGCGACGGCGACGAACCTTGACGAGGCGCGAGCGATAGCCGCCGCGGGCATCGACGGCATTGTCGCGCAGGGTTTCGAGGCGGGCGGCCATCGCGGTGCGTTCGACCCGGCGACCGATGAGCAACTCGGAACGATTGCGCTGACCCGGCTCCTCGTGCGGAACGTGACACTGCCGGTGATCTCGGCGGGTGGGATCATGGATGGAGAAGGAATCGCCGCGGCCCTTCTCCTCGGCGCCAGCGCTGCACAGCTCGGCACCGCGTTCATCGCGTGCCCTGAGTCGGACGCCGACGCCGGTTATCGCGCTCGGCTCCTCGGCGACGCGGCTCTGCACACCGTCATGACGAACGTCATCTCCGGCCGACCAGCCCGTGGGCTCGCGAATCGATTCACTGCCCTCGGCCGTGAGGGCTGGGCCGCGCGCGTTCCGAGCTACCCGATCGCGTACGACGCCGCGAAGGCGTTGCGCGCCGCGGCGAAGGTGCAAGGTGAGTATGGACTTGGCGCCCACTGGGCCCGCCAGGGGGCGGCGCTTGCTCGCGAGCTTCCGGCGGCGACCCTCGTCGAAGTGCTCGCGGCGGAGATGGTGGGCGCGCTCTCTCGCGCGCACTCGGGTGTTGCTACGTGAGTGTTGTCGCGAGCGTCGTCCGCATCGGCCAGTGGCGCTGAGTCACTGCCCGCCGTTCGCTCGACGCTGCATCCTTGCGAGCGTGTAGCCGATCGCCTGCGAGACCTGCTCTTGCCCGATAGAACGGAGGAACGCTTCGTATTCCTCGAAGCGGGCACGGATGGTCTCATCGACGACGAAGCCCATCCCCTCCCGGAGATCGACGTGCGCGAGGTCTGCGCGCTTGACGTCGAAATTGATGAACCCGCGACAGTTCGGCGCGCCGCAGCGGCACGGATCGCGGTGGGGCTCGTCCTCGCTCACCCACCCGTAGAAGATGGTCACCTCCTCGCCCGGGGCGATGGCGCGATGGCACTGGATGCGCCCCTCGCCCGACGCATAGAGCGTCGCGTTGGGGTTGCAGCTGTGGTTGCACAGCCAGCCGCCGGGCACCGTGACGTCGGGAATGATGACGTTGTCGCCGGACAGCAGCGAGAGCTTGGTATCGGCGGCCGCCATCGCTTCGGGGCTCGTCGCGGCGAGCTGCCTCTGCCTGGGAGCATAGCGGACGACGACCTCGCCGGGGAGAAAGCGCCGTCTCGCGAAGACGCCGCGGCCAGCGATCTCGCTGTTGTGAAACGCGACGGGCGAAAGAGCGAACATCGGCTTGACGGGGCGCTTGCTCATCGGGAGCTCCGGTGCGACGTGCGGGCGGGACGCCGGACATACGCGCAGGGTACCACTCGCCACCGTGACTGCCGAAGGTGGTCACGGAATGGCGACTCCAAGCAAGGTCGCGGGTGGCAGTAGCGGTCGCGCGCTCGGAGGCTCACCGTCGGCCCTCCGACGACTATGCTGCGCCCTGCTTCCGCTGCGTCCAGGCGACGAGCCGATCGGCAGACCATGCGTTCGCGATGCGCTCGGGATCGACCCAGGCCCGCTCGGCATTTCGTGCTGCGTACTGCACACGATCGAGCTCGCTCGCCTGATGCGCGTCACTCGTCAGGACGAAGGTGACGGCGCGGCCGCGAGCCTGCCGGAGCTGCTCGACCGACATGTCGAGGCGCGGCAGACCACCGTTCACCTCCAGCGCGGTCCCGGTTTCCTCGGCCGCGGCGAGAATCGCGTCGAGGTCCAGCTCGATCGGTGGGCGGCCGCCGATCATTCTCGCCGTCAGGTGGCCGATCATGCGCACGCACGGGTCGCGCATCGCCTTGATGATGCGCGCGGTCTGCGCTGCCCTGTCGAGGTCGAAGTGGTCGTGGACGGAGGCAAGGCACCAATCGAACAGCGAGCGGAACTCCAGGTCGTAGTCGAGGTCTCCCGTAGCGTCGATGTTGAGCTCGACGCCGTGGAGAAGCCGGAGCGAGTCGCCCAGCTTCGCTTGGAGGGCGCGGATTGCGTCGCGCTGCTCGAGCAGAGGCTGCCGGCCGACGCCGGCAATCGTCCCCTCGGCGTGATCGGTGATCGCCAGTACGCGGTAGCCGCGTACCTTCGCCGCCGCCACGATCTCATCGAGCGACGAGCTCGCGTCGCCCGACACCCACGTGTGCACGTGGAAATCACCGCGCACCTCCCCGATGGCCTTCGGCAAGGCGCCCCGCTCGGCGGCCTCGATCTCACCGGCGTCCTCGCGCAGCACCGGGGGGATCCAGGGGAGACCAAGCGCTGCGTAGATCTGCTCCTCCGTCTCGCTCGCGACGACCCTTCCGCCGTCGATTTCGGAGAGCGCGTACTCGTTGAGCGTCCAGCCGCGCTGGAGAGCTCGCTGCCGGAGCTTGATGTTGTGACCCTTGGAGCCGGTGAAGTAGAGCTGGGCCGCCCCGAGCTCGCGGGCCGCGACGACGCGAAGGTCGACCTGCGTTCCACGGCGCGTGACGACGCTCGTCTTTGCTGGGCCGCGTACGAGTACCCGGTCGACGACGTTCATCGATACGAGCGACTCCATCACCGCGGCTGCGTCCGTCGCAGCCACCACGACGTCGACGTCGCCGATCGTCTCGGAGAACCGCCTGAGCGAGCCGCAGTACGACGCGTGAGACACACCCGGCACGTCGCGCAGGCGCTCGAGGATGCGCTCGGCGAGAGGTAGCGCGACGGAGATGGGGGTCCGCGCCAGGAATCCGTGCTCCTCGAGGCGGGCGAGCGCGTGCGCGAGCTTCTCCTCCGACTTCGCACCGAAGCCCTTGAGGTCGCGGATCCTGTGGGTCGCGAGCGCTTCGCGCAGACCGTCGATCGACTCCACTCCGACCTCTGCTCGCAGCCGGTTGACCGCTTTCGGGCCCAGCCCCTGGATGCGCAGCAACGCCACGACGCTCGCGGGGTGCTTGGCGCGCAGCGCCTCGAGCTTCTTGACCCTCCCGTGAACGACCAGCTCACGGATCTTGGATGCGGTCGCCTTGCCGATGCCGGCGATCAGCTGCAGCTCCTTCTCGGACAGAGTCGTGACGTCCGTTGCCTGCCCGAGGATGGCGTGTGACGCGCTCTCGTACGCGCGCACGCGAAACGACTGCGGGGCGCTCTCGTCGAGCATCGTCAGCTCGGGGAGCATGTCGACGATGTCCTGCTTCGTGGCCGTCATGAACCTCCGTGGCGCCGCGCGCGCTCGGTCGCCGATTGCCGTGACCTTGGAACGCTCCGCCGCGTGGCTCGTTGAATGAGACACGGTGGCATGACGGACGTAGCGTACCACCTGCTTCCGGAAGATTCGAGTGAAGTGAAGCCGGCGCATGCCATGCGCTGCGGCCAGGTCACTCACGGGGCGGGTCGCGTGGGCGCTCCTGCATGAAAGCATCGACGGCCTCGCACGAGGCGGCGCGTCGACGTGACGCGAATCGGGCAGCCACGCGCACGAATCGCATGACGAACGGAGCACGAACCGCCTAGCGCAATGGTCGCCCATCACGAACGTACAGGTGAGGAACGTCGATGCTCGTTCTTGCACCGGCCCCGCGGGAGCCAACGATCTCGCGAATCAATAGATGGCATTGTCGATGCGTTACGGCGCGGCCGCATCCTCACCGCGGCCGGAGGAGTCAACCCAGATGGTACATTCAGTGATGGCAGTCTACGTGCGTCGTCTCGTCATTCCGCGGCTGGTCGCGAGCGTCGCTGCGCTGGCGATGGTGTGTGTTGGTTCGATCGCAGAGGCGTCACCCAAGGGTGACGTCGCCGCGGACTGGTTCGCCGGGGCCCACGCGCTACCGTCGCACCCGCACGGCGTGATGGACCCCGCGGCGTCGATGAGCCGGGGAATGCGCTCGTCGGGGGCGCGCGGGAGCATCGGACGAACGCGCGCTGGCGCGGCCAGCCGATCGACGCACGGGTCCGCGGGAGCGACGAGGACACGGACCAGTGACTCCACGCGCGCGTCGTCCTCGCGGATCTCCCCGCGTACGCGCTGACGCGCGCGGAACGAGCTCGGCGTCGAGCCGCACCGGGTGATGGGTCCGGTGCGGCTCGAAGGCCGTTTCGCCGCGGCGGTTACTGCGAAGCGGGGAAAGGGAGCTGGCACGAGGGTCGCAGGGGCACTTCACCACATCATGTGGCTCGAAGCGATCTTCACCCGCCAGGACCTCGATCTCGCCCTTCACCGCCTCGCGCCGTTCACGCTGAGCTTGGGCGAGCATGGCACAGTGAAAATCGAGGAGCCCACCGCGGTTGCGCTCGTCGCGGATCGAGGGCTCTCCGTCACGTGCCCTGCGACCGTCCACGGGCTGCTCTTCGGGCTCGACGTACCGGTCACCATCCGCTCGGCGACGTTCCTCCTCGAGCCCTCCCTCGCCCCGTCCGCAGAGGGCAACGTCATGCTTTTCCGGGCGACGGTACTCGACCTCGATGTGAGCGCACTGCCGCACCTCGTCGAGGATGCTGCGGTGAACGCCATCAACAAGGCGCTCAGCGAGCATCAGACGAAGCTCCGCTGGAACTTTGGCGATACGCTCTCTCATCGCTTCGCGCTGCCGCCAGGGTTCACCGGTGCTCCGTCGCTCGACCTGAGGACGGCGTGGGGAAAGCTACGTGTCACCTCGGAGGCGCTCGTGTTCGCGGTGTCCATTCACCAGGGCTGCGATGACGTCACTCCTCGCCTCGCGTCGCCCGCGAAGCCGCTAGCTGTGCGGCGGAACGCGCATCGAGCGCGGTGGATCGGCGCGGGCGCCGTCGCGGGCCTCGCGCTCGGCCTCACGTTCGTGGCCGCGCATCTGCTGACGCGTCGCTCGTCCTAGCGCCCGAGCGGCTCTTGCCCTCACGAGTGTGCGCGTCTCATGTTGGTACTCCGTGTGGCGTTTCTGCACGAGAGACGCGGGCGCAGCACATTCCGTGGCGGAAATCGCAAAAGTGCGCGAGGTACGCACGTTGCAACTCATTGCAGCATGGTCTTCATTCTGCTGGTCGTGCTCCTCGTTCTCGCTCTCGGCGGTACTGCCCCTGTCTGGGGCCACTCGCGCAACTGGGGGTATGGTCCCAGCGGCGGAGCCGGCACCCTCCTCGTCATCGTTCTCTGCGTGTGGTTCTTCATGGGCCGCGGCTACTAGCGTCACCCACGTATGATCTGGCGCATGCACTCCGCGAGCTTCTCCGGAGTGCACACGAGCACGTCCATCCCGACCTTGCGGAGCTTGCCCGCGGTCTGACGATTGTACTGAGGCTGGGCGTCGTATCCGAGCGCCCCGAGCCCGATCATCCGCACGTCGGCATCCGCGAGTCGCTCGACGGTGCGGACGAGATCGGCCTCCGGGCGGCCCTCGTAGAAGTCGGTGATGAGCACCACGATCGTGCGCGCGGGCTCGCGCACGAGCGTTCCGCAGTACTCGAGCGCGCGGGTGATGTCCGTGCCGCCGCCCAGCTGGACGCTCAGCAGGACGTCGACCGGCTCGCCTACCTTGTCGCTAAGATCGACCACCTGCGTGTCGAACAGGACGAGCGACGTCCGGACGCCGGGTAGCTCTGCAAAGATCGAAGCCATGACGGCGGAGAAGATCGCTGACTCGAGCATCGAGCCGGACTGATCGACGCACACGACGACGTGCCAGGGCCGCTTGTTCCGCTCGGCGGCGTAGAACCAGACGCGATCGACGAGCAACTTCTGGCGCTCGTCGTTCCAGTTCTTCAGGTTCCGGCGCAGGGTCGTTCGCAGGTCGACGTTGCGGAAAACCCGACGGGGTGAGTGCTTGTCGCGCCTCAACGCGCCGGTGATCGCGCGCTCGACGCGTACCTCGAGCTTCTTCTTGAGGTCCGAGACGACCTTGTCGATGACCTTGCGCGCGAGGACGCGTGTCTTCGGCGTGAGGAGATCCTTGTGCGTCAGCAGCGTCTTCACCAGCTCGACGTTCGGCTCGATCCGCTCGAGGAGATCCGGTCGATCGAGGATCTGGTGGATGCCCTTGCGGTTCACGAGCTCGCGCTCGAGTACCTCCTTGGCTTGCCGCGGGAACAGCTCGCTCACCGCGTCGATCCAGCTCGGCACCGTCAGAGTCGAGGTCTCGCTGCGGCCGCTACGATCGTCGTAGAGGAACGACAGCGCCTCCTCGGCAGCCGCGCAGTCCTCGCCGGAGCCCGTGCCGGAGAGCTTGATGCCGCAGCGCTCGGCGTCCTTGCCGAGCACGAGGCGCCAGCGATTGAGTACTTCACGGTCGTCTTCGGGCAGATCGCTCAGATTCGTCATTGGCTCTTCACGGGCTATTCCAGCTCCCAGTCACGCATGATCTCTCCCGTGCGTCGGTCGAGCGCCATGATCCGCGCCGCAGCTCCGGCCGTCGTTTCGAGCTTCGCGAGCGTGTCCCCCTCTTCGGCGCGCAGCCCGTACTTAACCGCGACACGGTCGGCGAGCGAGACGCGAGCGCGATCGTGCAGATCGTGGAACGCGCCCCGCGCCTTCGGGAGCAGGACGAGGAAGTCCTCCCACGCGGCGGTTCTCAGGAGCTCGTCGATCGCCGCGACGACTTCGTCGGCTCCGAGAAGCAGCGCCGTGCGACTCGTTGCGAGCATGCCCGCAAGGAAATCTCCGCAGGTGACGAGCACCTCCGGGCGCTCTCGTGCAAAGGCCGAGAGCTGCGCCCCGAGCTCTCCCGGAGTCTGCACGCGAAGCTCGGTGAGGACGCCCGAGAGCGCGCCGCGAAGGTAGGGAGACTTCGAGTCGGCGTACGCAGCCTGGACGGAGGTCACGAGGAGCTCGCGGTCGAGGTGCGCGCCTCGCTCCCCAAGCATCAGCTCGCCGAGGCTCCGGATGGCCGCGACGACGTCCGCGTGCTCCTCCGCCGGGACGTTCGCCGCTTGTGGAAGCGCGAAGCAAGCGCGGGCGAAGCCGCGATCGACCAGCTCGGAGAGAATGTCGGTGCGGAGTGAGCGGCGGCGCGCGTGCTGCTGGAGGATGCTCAGGTTCGTGATCGCGCGGCCGAGCGACGGCAGGCGCGTGTCCGTGTCGATCGCCGTGCCCGCGACCGCCTCGAGCCGCGTGACCATGCCGGGCAGATCCATCTTGAGCGCGTCGAGGAGCCGCGACGTCACGTCGGCCGCGCTCGTGGCGCTCGCGAGCCCATCGTCGAGCCGCGCGAGGGCCGCCGCCTCCACGGTGTCGCCCCACAGGTTCTGCTCGACGAGCGACGCGTCGACCTTCGGCGACCAGGCGACGGCCCAGACCTCGCGAAAGAGCGTGCTCTCGCTCCCGAGAGACAGCGGTTCGGCGAAGGGGACGCCGATCTGGGCCAGCCGGTGAAAGAGGATCGAGCGCCGCTCGGCCTCGGGCTCTCGCAGGTCGAGCGTGAGCTTCGAGCGCTTCTCCTTCGCGAGCATCTCGCCGAGCTCGAGGTCGTCGACGAGGCGGTAGAAGTCGTGCACGAGCGGCAGTCGACCCATCGTCGGCGTGACGCGACCGATGGCCGATCCGACCTCGACGTTCGTCATCGCCGAGACCAGCTGCCGGCCCTCTCGATCGATCGAGCCCTTCACGCAGCACGCGACGAGGCCGTCGCGGACATCGTCGAGCGTGACCGACGAATGCCGCCTCAGGCTCGCGAGCATTCGGGCGTGCTGCGTCACGGAGATGGCGTCGGCCGACGAGAGCAGCTCCCCGTCCCGTCGTCCCCGGGCGAGGACGGCGACGACGTGATCGACCATCGCGCGGATCGCGGCGTCACGCGGCGCGTCGCGTGCATGGGTGAACAGTCGCTCGTAGTAGAGCGGCGCGCGGTTCCCCGCCCCGTATCCCGTGAGGTCGCTCGTCCGCAAGTACGAGTAGGGCGCGACGGTTCGGTACACCGTCCCCGCCGGCAGCTCGCGCGCGGCGGCGAGTTCCTCGCGAGCCATGAACAGGTGAAACCCGCCGCATACGACGATGGCATCGCTGGGGTCGACACCCGTCTCCGCGAGCGTGCGCGTGATGGCTCGCCACATATGCGCTTCGCGCAGGAGCGTGCCGTCGTGCTCCATGCGCGCGGCCGGAGTCGTGGCGCGCACGGCTGCGCAGAAGTACGCCAGCTCGGTGCGGAACGCGTCGTGCGAATCGTGTCGCTCGGGAGCCTCGAAGAGCGCGTCCCAGCACTCGTCCCAGGAGCGGTATCCAGCGGTCTCTGCGAGGCTCAGGTAGAGGGAGCTCTCCGCTGCGAGCGCGTCCCAGCCCGCGCGCGTGGGAGCCTCCGCTTCGTCCTCGCCCGTCTCGCGCGCCGTCTCGCGCTCGGTCTCACCATCTGCCGAGCTCGGCGTGTCGTGGTCGTCCGGGGCTCCGGGCTCGCCCTTCGGAGGGAGCCCGCGCTCCGCACGGCTTCGGACGAGGCCGTGGTGCGGCAGGTCGATGAAGACGATGCTGGCGTCGATCGCGGCCCCCTCCTTCATCGCGATGTACTCCGGCGAGTAGCCGAGGAGCGGGAACCACGAGGCGAACTTGGCAGGCACGTCGGGCGCGGGGCTCACGATCCCGGCGAGGCCGAGGACGTCGTCGTCGTCGCGATACGAGCAGTACAGCGCGACGGGGGGCTTCGTCTTTCCGTCGACGACGAACTGCACGAGGTCTTCCGCGTCGCTCGGCGCCTCGATGAAGACGATGCGCGGACGCCGGGCGCGCATGGCGGAGAGGAGGTGGCGGGCGACCGCGGGCGAGTGGTGGCGGACGGGAAACCAGTAGAGCGCCTCGCCGAGCACCGCGTCGGCCCGCGCGCGCACGCGGTCCGCGTTGAGCTCGGGAAGCAGCTCCTCCAGCGCAGCAGCGTCCACGGGCTGTCAGCCACCCTTCGAAGCCGCGCCCGTACCGCCGCTGGCTGCGCTCGCTGCGTCGTAGAACGCCTTCCACACGTCGCTCCCCTGCGCGCGCTTCTTCGCGACGAGGTTCAGGTATTCCTTCAGGATCTTCACGTCGCCGAGGTCCTCCTTGACGATCGACCCGACGAGATTCCTGCCGATGTCCGCGGGACCGATGACTCCGCTCCCGAAGTAGCGACTGTGGATCGCCGCGTCGAGCGCGACGCCGATCGCCTCCGCGGTCGACAGGGTGGTCGACGGTTTCGCGACGCTCACCCCTTCGGCGGTCACGCCTTGCCTCATCTCCCGGAAGACCGTCGCGAGCAGCGCCAGCACGGGCTCGTCGAGCCGCGCGGGGATCTTGTACCGCGCGAGGAGATCCGCGCTCCGCGTCCGTACGATCTCGACCTCGGTCTTCTGGTCGGTGACGACGGGGATGTGGACGTAGTTGAACCGTCGCTTCAGCGCCGCAGAGAGCTCGTTCACCCCCTGGTCGCGGGAGTTCGCGGTCGCGATGATGTTGAAGCCGGACTTCGCGAACACCATGTTCTGGCCGGGGAGCTCCGGCACGACGATGTTCTTGTCGGAGCAGATCGACACGAGCGCGTCCTGCACGTCCCCGACGCACCGGGTGATCTCCTCGAAGCGAAAGATCTTCCCCGCGCGCATCGCGATCATGCACGGCGACGCGATCATGTTCTCGGGCTTCGGGCCCTCGGCGATGATGCGGGCGATGTTCCAGGAGTACTTGATCTGCTCCTCGGTCGTCCCTGCGGTGCCCTGGATCGTGAGCGTCGAGTCGCCCGAGATCGCCGCGGCGAGGTGCTCGGAGAGCCAGCTCTTGCCCGTGCCCGGGTCGCCGACGAGGAGGAGCGCGCGCTCGCTCGCGATCGTGACGATCGAACGCTCGACGATCGTGTCGTCGCCGAAGAACTTCCGCGTGATCGGCACCTCCACCTTCTTGCCCGCGATGGTCGCGGCGAGGGGCTTCTTCGTCCCCGTGATGTAGGAGAGCACCGCGCGCGGAGACATCCGCCACGCGCCCGGAACCTCGTCCTTGTCGTTCTGACGGAGCGCCTCGAGCTCGTTCGCGTGCTGCGTCTCCGCGGGCTCGCGCAGGATGTCGTCGCTGGCGGTCGTCGTGCTCGTTGTGCTCGTCTTGGGCGCGGCCATGGTCGTCGTTCCTCGTTGGTGGCTATTTCAGGTCGAGCGTCCCGAGCAGCTTGGTGAGGCTGAAGCTCTCGTTGGATAGGGTGATGTGGTCGGGGCCGTCGTCGTGGAGGAGCGCGAGCGGGAGAAACACCACGCGACCGAGCTCGTAGTGGACGGTGCCGAACAGCGGCGGCCGCTTCTTCTTCTTCGACGCTTCGAGGAGCCTCGAGGCGAGCTCCTTCGCCTCGGTCGGGACGGTGGCGTCGAGCGTGAGGCCGGCCGCCCGCAGGGTGAACACCTCCTTCTCGGTCGTCGACCGGCCCGCGACGCGTTCGAGCTGCCAGTCGCGCACGATCATCTCCTCGTGCATCTCGACCGGGAGATCGAGCGGGCTGGGTCTGTGCGCGACGACACGCGCACGCGCCTTGTGAGCGTGGCGTGCGTCCCAGCCGTAGTGGTCGGTCCAGCTCGTGAATGGCGCAGCGCTCGTCTGCGTGACGGTGCTCTTCGGGCCGAGCACGAGGCGACCGGGCAGGAGCGCCGCGTCGGTGATGCGCAGAACGGCATGCTCGCGAAAGACGCGAGGGACGTACTTCTGTGCCTGGGGAAGGAGCAGATAGGCTTCCGGCGGGACATCGAGTTTCCGCGCGAAGACCAGGCTGAAGACGAGGCTCTGGCCGACGAGCGTCCTGTCCGTGGCATCTGTGACCCGAAGCCGCACGTCGAACGTGCATGCGTTGGAGAGTACGCGCTTCGCCACTCCGAGAGCGATGACGTCCAGCTCGCCGACAGGCCGAGGAGCAGCGCCAGCGCCTCCCACGAGCGAGGCGAAGAGCGTCGCATCGCCTCGATCGAGCGCTCGTCGTGCGCCCCGCGCGAGCAGCCAGGACCGGTGGAGGAAGAACGAGTAGCGTCGCGCGGTGAAGCTCCCGTCGTCCGCCAGGAAACGGCCGACCTCCTCGTTCACGTAGCGGAGGGACGCTCCGACCCGGAGCAGCCGGCGTCGCGACGACTCCTTGAACGACGCGTCCAGCTTCGCACGCGTCGCGGCGGTGGCGCTCGTCAGCCCCGTGCGGACCAGATCTTCCGTGACCTTCACGAGGTCGTCGAGGAGCGCCGCCGCGCCCTTCGGGTCATCGATTGGTGGTACATCCGGCAGTGGCGTCAGGGCAGGAGCCAGGTCTTCGGGCGGCGGAGAACTGTCGGAGGCGAGGTAGCGGTCCCACGTCTCGCGGGCGACGTCGAGCGAGAGCAAGCGCTCGAAGCTGTGAAGGCTCGTATAGGCACCGAGCAGCTTCGCCTGCGCGTCGCGCGAGTCGGCGTCGACGGCTGCGAGCGCCGCCCGGGCGCGAGACGCGACGTGCTGCGCTCCCATACGCTCCCAGGCTTCGGCCCGCGCCGCGAGCCCCTTGCGATCACTCGCCGAAGAGGCGGCGACACCACGGACGAAGAGCGTCTCGAAGCCGTCGCGCAGCGTCTCGACGGTCTCGGCCACCTCGTCCAGCTCGGTTGTCACGGCGCGCCGACGCCATAGGAAGCCAGGCGTCCTCGCCGGTCAAGAGGCGGGCAAGGCGACTCGTCGCTCCTGGAGCTTCGACTTGGCACCGCTACTCCTCGACCACTGCCACGTCGCCATTCTCCACGCTCGCGCTCGTCATCACGACGAGGTCGCCCGCGTGCAGCGTCCAGATCCCGTCATCGGTCACCTCCACGAGGTCCTTGGCCTCCATGGAGTGAGCGATCACGGGATAGCTGCCTCGAAGTTGAAGCTTCTTCACCCTCCCCGGCGTGCCGCGCCCCGAGAGGGCGCCTGCGTCGAAGCGCGCGCCCTCGATTGGAGCGAGCAAGAGCACGTACGGGTCACCGGGACCGCGTGTGTGGACGGCAGAGGCGGGGAGAGTCATGCCACGATGGCTGCCGAGCGCGATCCGACCGCGGAGGTCGGGGCCGTCGGAGAGCTGGGGTCTCTTCGCGCGCGGAGCCGTCGGAAGGACGATCTCCACGTCTCCGCCGCCGGCCGGGCGCCAGTCCGTCACGGTCACGTTCCATTCGTCGCGTGTGGACGGGTCAGAGACCTCGAGTGTCTGGCCCTTCTTCAGTCTTGCGGCGTAGCGACCGGCCACGGCCATCGTGAGCTCGAGCCCGCCCTCTGCTCGCGCGTGAACCTCGATGGGCGCGCGGATCTCGTCGAGCACGATCTGCTCCACGACTCGCGTGCCGCGTATGAGCTGCAGCGGGCGCTCGGGCGGCGGAGGCGATGGTGTGGACGGGAGAGGAGCGGGCGGACTCACCTTCGCGCCTCCGTGGGCCGGAATGGTCTTGATGAGGCCGACGTCGAGCATCCGCCGCTCGAGCGTCTCTGGTGTCGCGCACATGAGGAGCACGGGCAGGGCCGCGAGCGCGAGATACGCTCCGCGGAGCGCGCGCGGGCGACGTCGGGCCTCGTCTGGCACGACCGACCGAACGACAGCGTCGCTGATCCTCACGAGCGCGAGCGCAGGGACGAAGAACACGATCGCTCCGAGGATCGCGCCGACCCCCAGCCCGCCGAGCACATCGCCGGCTGCGATGAAGGGGCCGATCATGATCGCGACGAGCACGCCGTCGCCGGTCTTCAGCATTCCTGCGACCGTATCGAGCAGCTGGTAAGCACCCTCGAAGGCGCCGGTCACCATGCCGGAGCTCATGCCGATCGCTACGAGCGGGAAGAGTCTGTCCGGCGCGTGCGGAACCCGCCCCGTCATCACAGCGCGTAGTAGTCCTCCGGGATCGTCTCGGTCGGGCGCCAGTCGACCTCGCCCGCCTGCGCGCCCTTGTACTTGATGAACGTCGCGCTCATGGAGTCCTTGTCGAGAGCGGCCTTCTTCTCCCGCGTCGCCCGTGCCCATCCCGAGAGCGTCGTCGCGTCGGCCTCTCCGGCTTGCGCCAGGCCGACCATGAGCACGAGCAGGTGCTTGCACGGCTTGCCGCGCAGCCCGCCGCAGACGTTGAGGTTCTGCGTGCAGCACATGTAGAGCCCGCGGCTGTCGATCTTGCACGCGTAGAAGAGCGACGCGTCGGTCTGGCTCTTCACGACTCCGGTGACGTGATCGTCCGTGACCTCGCTGAAGAGCTGGAACCTGTCCGCCTTCAGCATGCTCATCACCTTCGCCATCCGACCGTCACCGGTGGCGTCGTCGAGTTGCTGCATGAAGGTCGGCAGATCGACCGGCTTCTTGACGCGGGCAACGCCCGTAGCGGTGACGATTCGACGAGTGGCCATGAGGTCTTTCTCTAGTGCGCCAGCCTAGCCGCGTCTCGAATTCCCGCCGAGGCGGGCCGGCGTGCTCAACACGCGTAGAAATCTTCCGGAATCGTTTCGGTCGGGCGCCAGTCAATCTCGCCCGCCTCGGCACCCTTGTACCGGACGAACGTCTCGGCACAGAGCTCCTCGTCGTCTCGCGGCGACTTCCCGCGCGTGGCCTTCATCCATTCGAGCGCCATCGCCCTGGACAGCTCCCCCGCTCGCGCGAGCCCGACCACGAGGACGAGCAAGTGCTTGCAGGGCGTGCCCTGGAGCCCCATGCACGGAGTGAGGTCCGGCGTCGTGCAGCCATACCCGCCGCCGGGCGAGAGCCAGCTCGCGTACACACTGCCCGAGCCGCTCTGGCTCTTCACGACGCCGACGAGCCGCGCGTCCTCGATGCTCGAGAAGAGCTCGTGTCGGTCCGCCCGCAGCATCGCGAGCGCGCGCCCGAGCTTGGCTTCGTTGACGTGGCCGTAGAGCTGGCCGAGGAAACCGGCGAAGTCGAGCTCGCCTTCGCCCGCGGGGCTGTCGACGCGAACGAGCTCCAGAAACGCCGACTCGGAGATGCGCGCGATGGCCGCTCCCGACTCGTTCAGCTTCGTGGCCTTGTTCTGTGACGCAACCTTCCCGGACCCCTGCCTATTGCCAACGACGAGGTAGTCGAGCAACGCCGAGACGTCGTCGGCGAGCACGCCACCCACGCGCTCGACCATCCGCGGGAGGACGCCGTCGTCGAGACCACCGGGGCTGCAGTCGAAGCCGCCGACGAAGAAGAAGCGCTTGCCGGTCAGGTCGATGCGCACGAGCTCGCGATACTCGGGCTCACCGAGGATGCGGATCGGCGCGCCTTCGGCCTGGAGCTTCTCCGCGCGTCTCCTGGCCTCCGCACGTCCAGCGCCTTTGCGATCTCCGAGCACGACGCAGTCGAGGGTCGCGTCAACCTTCTCGCGAAGGGAAGCTCCCCGGAGCGCGGCGACCTGAGCGGGAAGCCCTCCGTGGTAGCTCGGCCAGACCGCGAACTCTCCGAAGAACGCGAACGAGTAGCCATACAGCTGCTTCCGCGAATCAGCGGAGCGCGGCGGCCACGGTCTCGCGCTCTTGTGCGTCGCTGCTGGCTTCGCCGCGCTCGCCGCCTTGCTCTGCCCCGATGCCATCGGTCTCAGTATCTCCCACTCAGCTGCGGCGGTCGAACATCCACGCGAGCCACGCGATGCCGAGGAGCTGCCCGAGCGAGGGCTTGGGGATCAGCGGTGCGTGACGGAGCTGCGCGATGGGGTAGAGCGAGAAGACGTTGCGGAGCTGCTGCTTCTGGTCGTCGCCGAGATCGCCCGAGCACACGAGGCGTCCGCCGCCCTCGCTCTTCATGGCCCTGATGGTCGCCGAGCCCGCATGCAGGCGCGAGACGACGTCGCGAATGTCCGAAAGCAACGTCGGTGGGACACGCCCTCGCACGACGATCGCCCTTCCGTTGCGGACCGAGATACAGAACAGCTCGCTCTGGCGGGAGGTGCACCAGAGGAAGACCACCACGACGACCGCGAGCAGAGCGAACATGACGTCTCTCATATCTCACGGGGGGCGCGAGATCCCGTCACCAGAACGGGCGAAGACGACCGCCTCGGCGTAGAGTGCGGTTGCTTGCCCCTCGAGACCCGTCGACGTCGAACCGCCCGCCGCGAACTCACGTGCGCTGGGGGCGTGGTTCTCGGGCTGTCGCTCGCGACAGCCTGCAGCACGGGCGCCTCGGCCGTGGACGCAGGCGCGGTCGGCGACGTGCACGCTGTCTCGCCGGCGCCGCGACCACCCACGGACGCCGGTCACGAGGCTGCTCCTCGCGATGCGGGCAGCGACGTGCAGCACCACGTCGACGCGACGGATGGCGCTCTCGATGCCCCAGCGGATAGTGACGCTGCGGACGTTCCGTTCGTGACTGCCACGCACGTGCTTTCCACCATCCCCGACCAGGGCGGCCCGGTGCTCGCGCACCCGCAGGTCGTCACCGTCACCTACTCGAACGACTCGAACCGCGCGTTCGTCGAGGACCTCGGCGCGTACCTCGTCACCTCGCCATGGCTCTCCGCGGTAGGGGTGGAGTACGGCGTCGGCCTCGGGACTCACGTCAACCTCGAGCTCCCGGGGGAAGCGCCGGCGCTCATCAGCGACGTCGAGATCCAGGGGCTCGTGGAGTCTCTCGTCGAAAGCGGCAGCGCACCGGACTCCGACGCCGGGCTGGCGGTGCGACAGCTCCCTGCCGAGGGGGATAGCGGCGTCGTCGATGGCGGCGCCGATGCGCGCGCCGACGTGTGGGACGGAGGAGGGGACGCGGCGCCCGCCGTCCAGATGCCGCCGATCATCTACATGATGTATTTCCCGACGACGACCGAGGTCACGGTCGACGGGAGCTCGCTGTGCACCGTCACGGGCGGGGGATACCACTTCCAGACCTCGCTGTCGTCGCGCGGGCAGGCGTTCGCGTATGCGGTCGTCACCGAGTGTCCGAGCTCGGCGTCGACCCAGCTGGTGCAGACGACCTCGCACGAGCTCATCGAGGCTGCGACCGATCCGTCGCAGGGGGATCTCGCGTATTCGATCAGCGATCTGCTCGACCCGTGGTCGTACTTCGGCGGCGAGGTCGGCGACCTCTGCTCGCTCCTCGCGCCGCAGTGGTCCGAGGGGAGCTTCACCGGGATCCAGCGCGTGTACTCGAACAAGTCGGCGGCGACCGGCGGCGACCCGTGCCTCCCTTCGCCGGAGCCCTACTATGGCAACCAGGTGGAGCCCGAGACGGCCGTCGAGGTCGCGGCGGGCGCCTCCACCATGTTCGACATCACAGGCTGGTCGACGTCGCCCGTCGTCGCCTGGCAGCTGAGCGCCGAGCTCTACATCAGCTATCCGACGACGTTCACCCCCACGTTCACCGTCGCAGGCCAGGGCCCCGGTCAGTTCCCGATGCTGAACAACGGTGGTCACACGACGCTGACGGTCTCGATCCCTGTCGGCGCAAGGTCGGGGAGCTATGCGCTCGGCCTCGTGTACGCCGCGCGATCCGACGGCGACTACACCAGCTCCCTCGTCGAGGTCTACTTGCCGTGAGCGCGGATGGTGGGGCACGGCTTCTGTTGAAGCGCGTCGCGCTCGTGTGGTTCATGGCCACACACACGGTGGACCGCGCCATCGCTCGGGTCGTCGGGCGCAGGCCGCTGCTGCTCGGAGGGGACTGCCAGAAGTGCGGTGCATGCTGCGAGGCGCCTGCGATCCAGGTGGGCTGGTTCACATGGCACTTTCCGACGTTCCGTCGCGCGTTCCTCGCGTGGCAGACGCTCGTGAATGGCTTCGTGGAGACCGCGAGTGACCGAGAATCACACGTCTTCACCTTCCGATGCACACACTTCGACCTCGTGACCCGGAGGTGCGACAGCTACGACTCGCGACCGGGCATGTGCCGTGATTATCCGCGCGCGCTGCTGTATCAGCCAAGCCCCGAGATGCTCCCGGGCTGCGGGTACCGCCCCGTGTCGCCGGACGCGAAGCGGTTTCTGCGCGTGCTCGATGCACAGGAGATGACGGACGAGCAGCGGGAGAGACTGAAGAAGAACCTCTTCCTCGAGTGAGACCGAGCGAGCATTCCATCCCGCGCGGGACTCAGCTATGCGCTGAACGCCAGACCGTGAGACGGCGGATCGAGAGAGTCTGACACGCAGCTCGGTGCTTCAAGCGTCGTCGGGACAGGCCATGACCGAAGGGTCACGCTCTCGCGCGCCACAGGGACACGGTATGACGACGCGTGGTGACGACGAGGCGCGAGACGGACAGCGTTTGACCGGCGCGCGAGGCCTTCAGGGGCGGGGTGGTGTCATCCGCCCGTAACTTTTGACCCCCTTCCGCCGCTAATTCTGACCCCCCCGCATGATGGGGTTCATCCTGCCTTCGATAGGGCCGAGCTGACCAGCCCTGCCTTCTTCTTTTGCTTCAATCGGTAGCTTTCTCCTTGGATCATCATGGTGTGGGAGTGGTGGAGCAGTCGGTCGAGGATGGCCGCTGCGAGGACCTCGTCGCCGAAGACCGCGCCCCACTGGGTGACGAGCTGGTTGGTGGTGATGAGCATGCTGCCCTTCTCGTAGCGGCGCGCGACGAGCTGAAAGAAGAGATGCGCGCTGCGCTTCTCGAAGGGCAAGTACCCGAGCTCGTCGAGGATGAGCAGCTTCGGCTTGGCCTAGAAGCGGAGCTTCTCATCCAGCTTACAGTCGGCTTCGGCACGCGCGAGCGCGCCGAGCAGCGCCGTGGCGCTCTCGAAGAGGACGCTGTGGCCCGCCTCGACGATCGCGCGACCAAGGCCGATCGCGAGGTGCGTCTTTCCGACGCCTGGTGAGCCGAAGACGATGACGTTCTCGGCATGCGCGACGAAGCGTCCGCTCGCGAGCTCTCGCACGAGCTTCTGATCGACGGAGGGCTGGAACTTGAAGTCGAAGTCGTCGAGCGTCTTGACGGTCGGGAAGTGCGCGATGCTGATCCCCATCGCGACCCTCTTTCGCTGCTTCGAGGAGAGCTCCTCGCGCAGCACGGTGTCGAGGAAGTCGAGGAAGGTTTGCTCGTGGCGAGCGGCGTCCGACAAGAGCGCGTCGAGTCGGTCGTCGGCGGCACCGAGGTAGAGCCTTCGCAGCGCTTCCGAGACACGTGCACGTACGATCGTCGGGTCGCTCATGCGGCACCCGTTTGGCCGATGACCGCAGCGTATTCTTCGAGGCTTCGTCCAAAGTCTACGAGCTTAGGCGCAGGCTCCTCGAGCAGAGCAGCGGCGGGGCGCCAGAGCCCATCGAAGTGGGCGGGGTCGCGTACGATCGCGTGAGGCTCGAAGGCGCGAGTATGGGTCGCCACGAGCGTCTCACCATGAAAGATGCGGACCTCTCGATCGCCGACGAGGACGGTCACATTGTCGCGCACGAGCCGATGCGGAACGCTGTAGCGGATCGTGTCGACGTCGACGAACGCGTCGTTGGCGACACGTCGCTCCAGCCTTCGCTGACGAACGGGCAAGGTGCGCTCGGGCAGCGGCTTGAGGACGCTCGCTTCGTCACGGTCGAAGCGGGCGAGCGGCGTCTCGTGCGTCGTTCCGTGCTCACGCCTATCTGCATGATGCATCCATGTACTCAGGTGAGCTTCGAGAGCTGCAAAGCTCTCGAAGCGCCGCCCCGCGAGAGCATTCTTCTTCACGTACTTCACGCCCGATTCGGTCTTCCCCTTCGTCCGCGCACGGTATGGCGCGCAGGCGCGAGGAGCGACGTCCCAGTCGCGACAGAAGGCGAGGTACGCCGGATGAAAGGACAACGTTTGTGCGACGCGGTTGTGCGCGAGCACGAGTGAGCGAGCGTTGTCGCCGAGGAGCGTGCGCACCACCCCACCGAAGTGTCGGAAGGCTCCCGCGATGCCCTCCAGCCAGTCGTCCTGGCGCTCTGCAAGGAACGGCTTCACGAAGAGGCGGCGCGAGTAGCTCAGTACCGCGACCAGGAGGTAGACGCGGACGAGAGTGCCCCCGACCCAGACCTTCTTCTGCCCGAAGTCGATCTGCATCTGCGCGCCCGGTGCCGTCTCATAGCGAACGGTGGCGACCGTTGCCGCGGTCCGCTCCCGTCGACGTGCGGCCACGACCTTCTGGACCGTGCGCTGGCTGACCTCGTAGCCGCGAGCGCGAAGCAGCTCCGTGACGACCACGGCGTTGCCCTCCGCCTCGCCATCGAACAGCCCGACTGCGACGCGGCGGCCCTCGACATCCAGCGCCTGCGCCGACGGCCGCACCTGCACCTCCCCGACGCGGCTGTGGAGGTACCGTTTCACCGTGTTGCGGGCGATGCCGAGCTCGCCCGCGATCCGCTTTGATCCCCAACCTCGTGCGTGGAGCTCTCGCAGCTCCTGCACCGCCTTCGCTTCGATCACGGGCACCTCCGGGCTCCGGGGTGCCATGCCTCTTGTCTCCATGTCCTGCGCGCCTTTCGGGTGGGCGCAGGGGGGTCAGTTTTATCGGCGGCAGGGGGTCAGTTTTACGGGCGGCCTACAGGTGGATAGCGTATGAATCGTGAGTGATCGCTTCGGGCGCGACAGGGGTGGCGCATGAATCGCGAGTCATCGCTTTAGGGATGAAGGGCATAGGGAATGAGCCGCGGGTCATGGCTTCCGGCACGACGGGATAGCGTATGAATCGCGAGTCGTAGCTTCCCGCGCGATGGGGATAGCATATGAACCACGGGTCATCGCTTCAGGCCCGATGCGGGCAGCGCATGAATCGCGAGTCAGGGCTTCTGGCGCGACAGGCTTGCCGAGTGAACCGCGGGTGATAGCTTCAGTCGCATCGAGGATATCGTACGAGTCGCGACGCATGGCTTCAGGCCTGACGGGGATATCGTATGCACCGCGAGTCGTTGCTTCAGGCGTGGCGGAGATAGCATATGAATCGCGAGTCATCGCTTCAGGCGCGGCGGGGATATCAGTATGAACCGCCAGTCATGGCTTCATGCGCGACGGGGCCGGCGTGTGAATCGCGAGTCGTAGCTTCAAGCGATCGTGGGATGGCGAGTGAACCGCGAGTCATAGCTTCAGGCGCTGCAGGGATCGCGTCTGAACGGATCTTCACCGCTTCACACGGTCATCGGGTAGCGTCTGACCACGGGTCATAGCTCGAGTCGGTCGTGGGATAGCGTCTGGCCGGCCCGGCAGTGCCTCAGCGTCGAGGTGGAGTGCGGTCGAACGCTTCGTCAGCGGCTGAGAGACGCGTAGGAGAGCGTGTGGTGTGGTCGCGGCGTTCAGACCATCCCGTCGGAGCGCTCCACGGCACGTCGTGCAGCCGTCATCCGCGCCTCCCCGGCACCGTTGACCACCACGTACGGTCGCCCCGCGGCGCGGAGCACCTCCTCGCACCGCTCGAAGAAGGCACGCCCTCCGCCCGGCGCGAATCGCACGGGGTCCGGCACCCACTCGAGGTCGGGAGACATCAGCAGAGTCAGATCGTAGCGGCGCTGCGTGGCCTCGCGGACGAGCTCCTCGGAGAGCGCGACGCCGAGCGTCTCCGCCCAGACGACCGTCGCGAGCGGATCGGTGTCGCACACGAGCACCCTGTGAGCGTCGCGGGCGAGGGCCTCCTCGGAGGCGATCTGTCCTCGCACGATCTCGCTCCAGTCGAGGCCTTCGAGCGCGCCGCCGCGGCGCTCGAGCAGGGTGCGTGCCCACTCCGGAACCCAGACCGTGCCGAGGACCCCCGCGAGGCCGCGCGCGAGGGTGGTCTTCCCGGTCGACTCCGGTCCGAAGACGCTCACTCGCTTCACGAAATGCGGCCGGACGCACCGCGGCAAATACTCCCAGTGGGCGAGCGGATTCGTGCGGATCGACGTCGCGCACACGGGGACGATCGAGCGCGCGTGGTCGACCATCACGAAGCGCGCGCCGAGGACCTCTGCGAGCTTCTCGCCATACGGCTCCGACGCAAACACGACGTCAGGCAACCGCGGGAGCACACGTCGCAGGCTCGCCTCCCAGATGCCCCAGAAGTCCGGGTGCTCGGACGGCTCCTGCGGGTTCTCGTCGGTGAGGTGCACGATCTCGTCGAACGGAAAGAGCTCTCGCATCCATCGCACGCGCTGGTCGCCCGCGATCGGCTCGCGCTCGAGGGTGCCGACGACGATCGTCAGCTCGGAGGCCCAGCGCCGCGCGAACTCGCACAGGTACACATGGCCGACGTGCGGCGGCAGGAACTTTCCGAGCACCATCCCACGGGTCACGACAGCCCCGCGAGCGCGACATCGACATAGCGAGCGAGCAGAGCGTCGTCTGCGGTCGGGCAGGTCAGCCCCGTGAGCGTCGCGGCCTGGCTGCAGTCGAAGGATCGATCCGTGAGGAGGAACAGGTCGGCGTCACGCTGCGCGTCGCTATCGAGCAGCCGGTACGATGCTCCGGCGAGCGCCATCGCACGATCGCGCGGAAGGATCGCGCGCGCGCGAGCAACGAGCTCGTCGGGCGGAACCGTGCAGACCGGCCTTTGCCTCCGCACGGCACGCACGAGGGCCTCGAGCGAGGCTCCATGCTTGCTCGCAACATGCACGACGCGGGCCGCCGGCCGCATGACGAGCAGCTCCAGGATTACGGCCACGGCGTGGTCGATGGGGGTGATGTCGACACGGAGTCGGGCGTGGTCGCCGTCGGGCACGGCGCCGACCGTCGCGATGAGCCGGAGAAACGACGCGAGCGTGCATCTAGGTGCAGACACTCCAGTGCGCGAGTCGCCCGTGAGAAGCCCAGGGCGGATCACGAGGGTCTCGGGGACGGTGCGACGGAGGATCGACTCGGCGACGTACTTCGTCTGTGCATACGCGCCGAACAGGCGGGACGCCGGAGCGAGCCGCGTGGTCTCGCCGATGACCGATGCCTCGAGATCAGTCGCTGCGAGCACGGACAGCGTCGAGATGTACGTGAGGGTCTTCCGCGCGCCGCAGAGAACGAGCTCGGCCGCGCGAACGGCCCCCGTGACGTTGCTCGACGAGAGCGCATCGAACGGGAGCGCCAGGTTCACTGCGGCTGCCGCGTGCACGACGTGGCCGACATGCGTGGCGAGCCCGTGCCATGCGTCCGAGGTGAGCCCCATCGTGGGTGCCGAGACGTCGCCGCGGTGGACGCGGACGCGCGACGAGAGGGTCTGGAGCTGCTGCTCGACCGCCGGTGCTCCCGGACGTACGAGGACATGAATCGTCGCGCGAGTGCGCTCGAGGAGCCCTTCGAGCAGCTGACGACCGAGGAAGCCCGCGGCGCCTGTGAGGAACCAGTCGTCGCCTGCGCCGTCCGGGTGAGTCGGTGTCTCGCGGACGGACGCCGCCTCGCGCGCGGCAACCTCGTCGAGGTCGAGCGCGGTGCGCCCTGCCGCGACCTCGGTCCGCGCGATCGCCGTCGGCGTGCGGTGCGTCAGGACGGCGCTCGCCTCGACCGTGACGCCCGCGAGCTGCGCGACGGAGGAGACCTCGAACGCGGCGAGGGAATCGCCGCCGAGAGCGAAGAAGTCGTCTTCGACGTCGACGTGCCCCATGCCGAGGACCTCGGAGAAAGCGGATGCGATCGCGCCCGCCCGCCGCTCGACGCTCGAACGCCCTTCGACGTCCAACGTCCCGCGGGCGATCTTCCCGGTCAGGGCGCGTGCGAGCGACGGGACGACGATCACGCGCGGCAACATCCAGCGCGGGAGAGCGCGCGCGAGCGCTGCGCGGAGGGTGTGCGGCGTGTCCGTCGCTCCGTCGCGAAGGACGACGTGCGCGGTGAGGACGGCGCGTGGAGTCTCGGCCCCGTCAGCCTGGTCGACCGTCACGGCTGCCGCGGCGACTCCCGCCACGTCCGAGAGGGCGGCCTCGATCTCTTCGGGCGAGACGAGCAGCCCGCGAATCTTCACCTGGCGGTCTGCGCGGCCGACGAACTCCAGCTCGCGAACGGACGCGCCACGGACGAGATCGCCGGTCCGGTAGTAGCGCTTCCCGTCCCGTGTGACGAAGCGGGAGCTGTCGAGCTCCGGCCGGTCGACGTACCCGATCGCCACGGCGCGGCCCCCGATCCATAGCTCGTCGTCCTCGACGCGATAGTCGACGTGAGGGAGAGGTTCCCCGAGCAGCGGTCGGGCCCACGTGTCCGCGTCGCACTCGCAGAGACTCGTGCAGATGGTCGCCTCGGTCGGGCCGTAGACGTTGATGACGCGCGTCTTGCCGGCCCATGCGCGCACGACATGCGGTGGGCAGACCTCGCCGCCGATGATGACCGTCTCGAGCGAGCGCGGAAGCGTGGAAGGGTCGACGAGAGGGAGGAGCGAGGGGGGGAGGTCCGCGTGAGTCACGCGAAAGGCGTGGAGGTACGCGGCGAGCTCGCGCGGCGCTGGCGGGCGCCGTGGGATCACCAGCGTCGCGCCCGAGAGGAGCGAGGTTCCGATGTCCGAGATCGACGCATCGAACGCGGTCGAGAGGTAGAGCAGCGCGCGCTTGCCCGGGCCGAGGCCGAACGCGTGGATCTGCGCATCGAGAACGGGGACGAGCCCGTCATGGGCGACGCGGACCCCCTTCGGTCGCCCGCTCGATCCGGAGGTGTAGATGACATAGGCGAGCGCGTCGTCCGCCAGAGAGACAGCGCGCGAACCGGCAGGCGATGCGTCGATGACGATCTCCGTGCCGCGCGAGACGAGGGAGATGCAGGCGCCAGCCTCCTCGAGGCACGCGTGAACACGGGACGGAGGCGCGGACGGGTCGACCGGCAAGAACGCGGCGTCGACGCGACCCGCGGCGAGCATGGCGATGACGTGGGACGCGCTCCTGCCGAGCATGAGCGCGATGACGTCTCCTGCGCGCGCGCCGCTCTCCGCCAGCCGATCTGCGAGCCGGAGGGAAGCGTCGCGGAGCGCCCCGAACGTCATCACCGCGTCCTCGGCCATCAGCGCGATCGCGTCCGGTGACACACGCGCCACGGCGTCGAACGCGGCGACGACCTCAGGCATCGACGCGGGCCGTGGCTGTCTCTGGCATCACGTAGTCACGGAGCGCGGAGCCGCGAGATCGGCTATCGGCGTTCGGAGCTCCGAGCCCGGCGCGATCGTCGGCGAGGTGAACGAGGCGCGCGTCGAGGCTGAACCGGCTCCGCCCGCGAGATTGCGGCAGCGTGCGATGAAAGTGCGCCGCGGAGAAGAGCAGGACCTCGCCGCGCGCGCAGGAGAACCCGCGCGCTGGCCCGTAGTCGCCCTGTCCGAGGACGGTCGGGTAGCGCGCACGCAGCGAGGCATCGCGGTCCTGCCAGCCGATCTTCAGCGACGGGCCGCGCGACACCCACTCGTCGTAGTCGAACACCTCCGAGTCGTTCGGCACGGCGACGCGGAAGCGCTCGGGATAGAACACGAACGTCTCGTGCTCCTCGAGGTCGTTCAGCGGAATCCACATCGTCACGACCGACATGGGGTGGCCGTACCAGGTGTCGCGGTGAGGGTAGTAGACCGGAGCGGCCCGCGGATTGTCGCCCGCCCCGTGCGCGATGAGCCGGAGCCGCGCAGGGTCGAGCGCAGCTTCTGCGCGCGGAAACCCGGCGCTCGCAGCCGTGGCGGCGACGAACTCGTGCGCGTTCGTCGAGCAATAGAGAGACTTGCGCAGGGCTCCGATCCGGCCAAAGAGCTCCTCGTCACCGACCCGCTCGTGGATCGTGCGCGGGTCGTCGCCGAGGCTCTCGCGGATCTCCGCATCGGCGAGGTCGACGAGCGCGCGCGACTCGCGGGTCGCCGGCAGCAGAAAGACGGAGCCGTCGTAGGCTGCCTGGCGGAGCTCGCGGTCGCCTGCGGGCCGTTCGCGGATGACGAAGGTCATGGTCGCGTCGCGAGCGCGATCAAGCGCGGGCTGTCGATGTCGAGGGGCTCACCGTCGGTGCTCCCGACGAGCTCGACGTCGACGAAGCCAGCGCGCCCCAGGAGTCTGACGATGGCGTCGGGCATGTAGAGGCGCATCTCGCTCGTGTGCTCCGACTCCCGGCGGCCGTCGACGTAGTACGTCCAGCGCTTCGCCATGATGCCGCGTGCGAGGTGGAGCTCGGTCTCGCGCAGGAGGACCACCTCTCCCCTCTTCGTGGTTCGACGGACGACGATGTCGCGCTGGAACCTGCGCAGGACGCCCGGCACGTTCATGGTGTCGAGCGCGAAGCGGCCGCCGGACACCAGCGCGTCCGACGCTCTCTTGAGCATCGCGAGGTTCTCGTCGTCGTCGGCCGAGTACCCGAAGCTCGTCCACCAGTTGAAGGCGCAGTCGACGCGCTCGCTCGGGACGAAGTGTCGCGCGTCCGCGGCGACGAGCTCGAGCTCGAGAGAGCAGAGAGTGGCGGCCTCCTTGCCGCGTGCGATGTAGCTCGCGGCCTGATCGACGCCGACGACGCGCGCGCCCGCGGCCGCGAGGGGGATCGCGACCGAGCCCGTCCCGCAGCACTGGTCGAAGACGCGCGAGCCCTTCCGGATATCGAGGACCCTCGTCAGGAACGCGACCGTCCCCGCGACCTCGTGGTCGTCGCGGACGAGGAGCTGATCGGCGAGGAGGTCGTCGTAGAGCGTGGCCCACCAGGTCATGACGACATCCTGAACCGATCGTGCAGGATTGCGACGGAGAGCGCGAAGAAGAGCGCGGGGTCGACGGCTTTCCTCTCGGCGGCCGAGAGGGTGGGGACGGCGACTACGAGCTTCTTGACGGCGTCGGGATCGAGGAGCGGCTGCCCCTCGAAGGCCTTGCTCGCGATCGCGTCGCTGAGCGTGGCGAGCGTCGCCGGGCCCATCGGCGGCGCGAGGAACGGGTGCTTCTCTCGCGAGACGACCGCGTCCGGCACCCGACCGCGCATCGCCTGGCGGAAGACCCACTTCTCGATGCCGCCCCGGATCTTGTAGCTCACTGGGAGCGCTCTCACGTGGTCGAACAGGAGGTGATCGAGGAACGGCAGTCGACCCTCCACGCCGTTCGCCATCTCGAGGCCGTCCCCGAGGGCGCGCAGGATGTAGCCCTCGAGCGCCAGCTTCGTCCAGAGGTATGCCGATTGCTCGACGCGCTCGCGTCCCACGAGCTGGCCGGCGAGGTCGGCACGATCGAGCAGCGCCTGGGCGGCGTCGACGTGACCCCAGCGCGCGAGAAACCCTGGTCTCACGAGCGCGCGGACGCGGTGACCGAAGGCGGCCTTGGCGAGAATCCAAGTCGGCACGAACCCGAGAGCGAGCTCGATCTCGCGCGTGGAGATCGAGCCACCGTCCCGAGACGGGAGCATGAGCCCCGCCGACGCCGTGTTGGTGGCGGCCACGCGTGCGGTGGTTTCGTCCAGATCGCTGCGGAGATGCGCGTAGCCGAACAGGACCTCGTCGGCCCCTTCGCCCGTGAGGACGACCTTGAACCCGGCGTCGCGCACTGCGCGGGAGAGCGCGAGCTTCGCCGCGGCGTGTGCGTTGATGCACGGCGACTCGGCGTATGCGACCGCGTCCGCGAACGAGGCTGCGACGTCGCGGTCTTCCACGCGCACGACCGACAGCTCCGCGCCCACGTCGCGCGCCGTGGCGCGCGCGGCATCGAGCTCGTCGTAGGCGTCATCGTCGGCGAACGAGACGGTGAACGCATGGAGTGGGGCCGCGGCGACGCGAGCGGCGGACGCGAGGACGGCGCTCGAGTCGAGCCCGCCGGAGAGCTGGAACGCGACCGGCACGTCGGCGGCGAGCCGCTCGGAAACGGCGTCGTCGAAGAGCTCGCCGAGCACGCGGGCGGCATCGCTCTCGTTCGTGGCGACAGGGCGACCTCTTACCGGGTAGTCGAGGTCCCAGTATCGCTCGATGCGTGCGCGGTCTCGCTCCACGACGAGGACGTGGCCGGCGGGGAGCTGGTGGACATCTTCGAACAGCGTCTCGTCGGGCGCGGCGTACTGCAGGCTGGCGCTTTGCCAGAGCGCCCGCTCGTTCCACCGGGGCTGAACGCCGAGCGCGACGAGCGCCGACACGCGAGACGCGAGGTAGACGGCGTCGCGACGACGCGTCCACGCCAGCGGCTTCACCCCGAAGCGATCTCGCCCGGCCACGAGGAGCTGCGCCCGGTCGTCCCAGAGCGCGAACGCGAACTCGCCGCGCAGCCGCGGTAGCATCCCGGTTCCCCACTCCTCCCACGCGTGGACGACGAGCTCGCTGTCGCTGTGCGTGCGGAGACGATGACCGCGGGCCTCGAGGTCGGCGCGCAGCCCGGCGCCGTAGAGCTCACCGTTCACCACCGCGACGACGCGACCGTCCTCGCTGGCGATCGGCTGCGCGCCCCCGGCGAGATCACGCACGGCGAGGCGAACATGCCCGAGGACGACGCGACCGTCGTGCGATCGCCAGCTGCCACGGCCGTCGGGACCGCGGTGGGCGATGGCCTCGAGGGCGCGGTCGACGTCTCGCACCTGGACCGGGGCTTCGAAGGATCGAATCGCGACGAGGCCGCACATGGCTCAGCGCTCGCCGTCGGGCGCAAGGAACAGCTTCGGTCCGCCGTTCGCGTCTCGCGCGCGGGCGAACGCGAGCGCGAAGCTCTCCAGCGGGAACACGTCGCCGAGCAGATCCTCGAGGTCGAGCTCGCGAGCCAGCGTGACGGCGTCTGCGAACGAGCCGTAACCTACCGCCGAGAGCGTGACGTCGAGGTGCACCGCGCGGGTCACCTGGAGCGGGACGGGAGCTGCGGGCCGACTCTTCAAGACGACGACTCCGCCAGGTCTGACGGCCCGGAGCGCCGCCCGCAGCGTCGCTTCGGTGGCGCTGGTCTCGATCACGAAGTCGAACGGGAGATCGTCGCGCGTCGCGTGTGCGCGCGCGCCCTCGTCGAGCATCGTGACGCTCCTGAAGCCTCGCGCAGCGAGGATGCGCGCCGTGAGCGTGGCGATCCGTCCCGTCCCGAGGATCGCGCCGCGGTCATCCGGGCGGATTGGTGCGTTCAGAACCGCGAGAGATGCTGCGATGGGCTCGACGTACGCCGCGCGCCTCAGCGGCAGTTCGCGCGGCACCGCGACCACGCAAGACTCGGGCACGACGACCTCGTCCGCGAAGCCACCGTCGACGTCCACCCCCAGCATCCCCGGGTTCCGGCACCTCGCCGTGTGCCGACATCCGCTGCAGTCTTCGCACGGGATGAGCGGCGCCACCGTCACGCGATCGCCCGGCCGGAACGCGCTTGCGTCGCTCGCGACGAGGACCGCGCCTGCGAGCTCGTGGCCGAGCGTACGCGCACCCGTCATCGGGAACAGCCCCTCCGCCGCGTAGAGATCCGTGCGGCAGATTCCCGCGAGGAGGACGCGGATTCTCATCCAGCCAGGTCGCAGCTGCGCACGCGGGCATTCCGCGAGACGCACCTGATCTGCATCGCGGACGAGGGCTCTCATGAGCATTCTCTGCTCTACGAGAACGAGCGCGCGAGGGACGAGAGGATCCCATCGGGCTCGTCGAGGCCGAGCTGAACGATGCGGTCGGCGCGCGCCTGGGAGTCCGCGTTCGCGTAGATACGGAGCTGCGGCGCGTTGCCGGAGGGGCGGATGTGCGCGACGTCACCGCTCGAGAAGTACACGCGGACACCGTCGAGGACGTTGATTCGTGCGATCTTCCCGAAGCCCAGCTCACCTGTGAAGAATCGCGCGAGCGTCGCCCTCGCCTTCCGCCAGGGGGCCGCGGAGTGCTCGTCGAGCGTGTCTGTCCCGGCGGTCACGGTGTCTCCCTCACCGAAGCTCACCTCTGGGGCGCTCCCCGGCGGTACCAGCGCGGCAAGGATCGCGCGGCTGACGGCGACGGGCACGTTGTCCTTGAGACCGGAGCGGCCGTAGCGGCTCGGAAGCCGTCCCCACAGCACCGAGAGCGAGACTCGCTCTCTGGCAGCCGCGAAGAGCGTGGCCAGCATCGGGAGGACGGCGTCGCGCGTGGGGAGAGGAGCGAGGGGTGCTTTCCCCACGTCGATTGCGCTGCCGAGGAGGAATCCGCCGTTCGCCTCCCAGCCCACGATGCGCCCGTGCGAGCCGCTGCGCGCGAGGGTGTCGAGAGAGGCGACGACGTACGGGGAGCCAATCCTGGTCTTCTCGAGCACGACCCCACGCTCGGTCATTCGGCGCTCGATGGCGTCGTTCGAGCTGATCGGCACCGCGACCGCGTCGGCTCCGAGATACTCCGCGACCACGAGCCCGAGCAGGTCGCCCGGCAGGAACTGCACGCGCTCGCTGCCCGGGCTGGATGGGTCCGCCGGGTGGACCGCAGCGACGAGCGGCCGATCGGAGTCACCGTCGGTCGAGACGATGACGCGAGGGGAGCCGCCCGTCGCTTCCGCGCCGACGACGAGCGCATCGAGGCGCGCGAGGAGCTCGTCGGTGATGTTCTCGGTGTCGATCGGGATGAACGTCTCGGCCCGACCCGCAGGGATGACGTTCGCGCCGAGCTCGCGGAGGATGCGCCCGACGAGGTCGCGTCCAACCGCGGAGTGTTCGTAGACGAGCACGGAGAGACCGGCGAGGCCGCCACGGCCGAACGCGTCGACGTATCGGCGCACGTAGCGCTCTTCGGCCGAGGAATCCACGACGGGGAGAGGTACCGCCGCGGCGTCCTTGAGCATCCCGCGCGCGGTGAAGGCCGACGTTGCGGCGTCGTGAGCGTACTCTTCGGCACGGACGCGCTCGACCTCGCGAGTGATGCCGGCCTCGTCGGTCTTCAGGACCTCGCCCACGCTGCGGTTGATCTTGATGCCGTTTCGATCGAACGGGATGTGGCTGCCCGTCACCATGACGCCCGCGCGCCGCGTCGCCAGCGAGTGAAGCATCAGCGCCGGAGTGGGCACGTTCCCCGCGTTCTCGACGGTGCAGCCGACGTCCACGATGGCGCGCGCGGACGCCCGCATGATGCGCGCAGTGCTCGGTCGCAGGTCGCCTCCGAGCACGACGCCGCTGCCAGCAGTCACGTCTCCGATCGCGAGCAGGTAGCGAAGCCCGCCCTTGACGTTGATGTAGGCCTCGAGGTCGGTGATGTCGTCCACCAGCCCGCGGAGGCCGCTCGTGCCGAATGTGAGAGCGACCGGAGTGTAGGAGAGGAACGACGCGCTCACGGGCATGGCCGCATCGTAGCGGAGCGGGCCTGCCCGCGCCGTCTCAGAATTCTCACGGTAGGAAGGAGGGAGGCGCCGACGGACGCCGTGAGAATTCCTCGAGACTATAGTTCTCTCCTACGGCTCGATCGCGCGCACGCAGCGGAAGCCCGCCTTGCTGTACTGCGTCTGCATCGCCTCGTTGTATCCGCCGGGCTGGATGCCGTGGCCCTCCCACGAGCCGCCCTCCCAGTAGACGCCGATCATCGACGGCGCGAGGGTGACGTTCGGGGTGTCGGCCGTGTCGACGTAGTTCGACACGATGTTCCCCGTCAGCGTGGACACTTCGAGGTACTCGAACATGTTCGCGCCGTAGTCATACCAGCCCTCGTTGTCGCCGCTCGCCGACCGCGCCGTCGTGAGGTCGAGGATGAACCGGCCCGGCGCCGCGATGTATGGCGTCAGGTCGAGATCGTTGGATAGCGTGTCGGGGATCGCGTCCTCGCCGAGCGGACCGTTGGCAGGGTTGCTGATCGGGTAGCTCGGGTAGAAGTAGAAGTCGCCGAGCCCGGTGGCTGCTCCGAGGTTGGCGTTCCAGAAGTTGATGGTGTAGCCAGGCGCCCCAGGCACGAGTGGGTTGCCCGGGATGAACGTCCCGATGCCGATCCCAAGGGTGTCCGCCTTCTCCGCGTTCGCGAGGATGACGGTGTTGCCGGGATACGGGTTGGGGTAGAGCGACGGCCCCCAAGGATATGTGGACGTGCCGTACACGGCGTTCGACTCGGCCTGGGTCGGGAGACGGCCGCCGTCCCACGCGCAGAATGCCGCGCCGATCCAGTAGGGCGCGCAGTTCTGCGACTTGATGTCGTAGTAGTCCTGCGTGAAGGGCCGGGGCGGCGAGCCGACGCTCGAGATCTCGTCGGACGGCCACCAGTAGGTGCTGGAGCCAGCGTCGCCGACTCCGGTGAAGCAACCCTGAACACCGCTCGGGTGATTCCGGTCAATCGTCGTACCGCCGAGCTGGGCCACGACGTTCAGGTATGTGTTCTGATTCGTGGTCGCATCGCCGGTCGGGTAGAACTGCACGACGCTCGTCGCCCCCACTCCGCTCGTCGGGATCATCTGCGACAGCAGCACCCCGATAGGCGTCATCGGAGGCGCCAGCTGCGCCTTCACCCAGGCCTGCATGTTGTACGGGCCCGTGCCGTTGGCCTGCGACCACTTGTTCACGGACTCGACGAACTGACGGACGCGGCCGGTGGTCGCCTCGTACTTGTCCATACGAAGCTGACACGTACCTGGGGTCGTGGTCTTGCTCGAGCAGGTCTGCAGCGGCTGGGTGCAGGGGACCGTCGACGAGCAGCTCGGCAGCTTCGGCATCGGGAGCGACTTGCAGCAGCTCTCGTGCAACTGGATCCCGGGTGCGTCCGTGGACTCGCCTGCGCCACAGGTGTCGAGACCGGCGCTCTGACCTGCGCCGTTCGGGTCGGGGACGCCGACGGCGTCCGCGCCATTCACGAGCAACGAGGCGTACTTGCTGATGTCCTGGATTGGCGCGGGTTTGATGAGCCCCTTGCAGGATTGCCCATCGACGCAACGATTGGTGATCGCGCTGCAGAAGCCCGCGAGACAGTCGCCGTCGAGCACGCACTTCTCGTTGTCCGGGCACGCGGGTGCGCCGTCGGACGCCGTGTTCGGTTGGCCGCTCGCCAGCAGCGCGCCTCCGCAGTCGACGTCGGTTTCGCTGTCGTTCATGACGCCGTCGCTGTGCGTCGGGGCCGCGCAGACCCCGGCCGTGCACACGAGGTTCGTGCAGTCGAGCGCCAGCTTGCACTTCTTGCTCGTCCCGCACGTGGGAGCGCCGTCGCTACCCGCAGAGGTCGCACCGCCGCAGTCGATGTCCGTCTCGGCGCCGTTCTGGATGCCGTCCGTGGGAGACGCCGCCTGGCACACGCACATGTCGCCCGCGGGACAGTTGACAGGCGGGCCGCCCATTTCCATGTTCGTGTTGCAAACGCCCGACGAGCAGTCCGTGCCCAGGGCGCAGCTCTGTCCGATGGCGCATACCTGCGCCCCGTCCGACTTGGGGTTGGGCGCGCCGGCCGCGAGGATGAAGCCGCCGCCGCAGTCGATGTCGCTCTCGCTGTCGTTCTTCACGCCGTCGGTGTCGGTCGGCGGCTGGCAGGTGCACGTCGTCCCCGCAGCGCAATCGATCGGGCTGCCGTCGGGGCTCCCCATCGTGCCGACCGGAGCGGCGGCGCACACCAGGTCGACGCAGTCAGTGCCGAGCAGGCAGTTCTTGCCGTCCGCGCACGCAGGCGCGCCGTCCGAAGACGGATTTGCCGCACCGCCCGCGACAAGCGCACCGCCGCAGTCGACATCCGTCTCGCTGTCGTTCTGGACGCCGTCCGTGGCGGAAGGGGCGTCGCACACGCCTGCCTTGCACACGAGGCTGATGCAATCGGTCGCGAGCGCGCACTTCTGGCCCGAGCTGCACGCAGGCGCGCCGTCGGACATCGTGTTCGGCTGACCGCTCGCGAGGAGCGCGCCTCCGCAGTCGACGTCGGACTCGCTGTCGTTCTTCACTCCGTCATGATCCGTCGCCGGCTGGCAGGTCAGGGACCCCGCGCCGGCGTCGCCGCCGCTCACCGCCGCATCGGCGTCGATCCCGCCGTCGAGGTTGTCGACCAGCAAGGGTCCACTCGCGCAAACGCTGGTCGTGCAGTCCGACCCGAGGAGGCACTTCTTGCCGACCGCGCACGAAGGAGCTCCGTCCGACGCTGGGTTCATCTTCCCGCTCGCGAGGAGCGCGCCTCCGCAGTCGACGTCGGTCTCGCTGTCGTTCTTCACCATGTCGTGGTCGGTCGGCGCCTGGCACACGTCCCCCGTGCACACCACGCTCTGGCAATCGCGCGGCATGAGGCATTTCTTGCCAGTGCCGCAGCCCCCACAGACGGGGCCACCGCAATTGACGTCAGTCTCTTGGCCGTTGACCGTGCCGAGCTCGCACGACGCGGGGACGCACATCTCGCTCTGACACACGGTGCTCGTGCAATCCGCTCCGGACTTGCAGACACCGCCGTTCGCGCACAGCTCGGGCCCCGTTGCTCCGCACTCCGAAAGGCCCGTGTCCGGCCTTGGCCCGGAGTCGCGCCCGGGCTTCGTCGACGTCCCGGAGCTGCTGCTCGTTCCGCTGCTGCTCTCGTTGCCCCCCGAGCCCGCGGTGCCCGAACAGCTCGCGACGCACGCAGACACCAGCGCGGTCCCAAGCAGGTGCCAGATCGGTTGGTTCATGTGCAGGTCCTCTCCACGGTAAGCGGGCGCGCTGCTCTCGAGTCTCGAGTGCACACCGAAGCCCCCATGATCTACCAGATACGGTCGTGCTTCAAGCGGCAGCGGTGAGCTTCGTGCCGCGCATGGTCGTCACTCCGTCGACCTACATCGACTCCGCAGAGCTCCGTCCACTTCGCTTTTCAGTAGAATGAGTCCGGCGGAAAGAGCAGGACGCCCGCCACGATTGCGGCGACGACCACGAGCGCCGCGAGGAGCGTGGCGAGCACGGCGGCGACGTAGGACGCCCTGATGGCCACGTTTGTCCGCGCAATATCCAGGTTATAGACGCCCTTCAAGAACGCGCGCGCGCTCCTCGTCGGCAGCCCCGCACCGAGCTTGAGGACCTCGCTCGCCGACACGACCCCCTCTCTCAGCGCGAGGACGATGGCCCCGAACGGGCCGATGACGAGGTCCCACCCCGTCGCGTAGAGACCGAACCGCAGGGCGTGACGTCGCGCAGAACGCGCACCGGCGTTCTTGGCGCCGTGATCGAGGGAGACGCCGTGGGCCGCGTGTGCCGCGACGAGCATGAACGCGAATCCAGGCAGCGCGGCGACGATGATCCGGAGCGCGATGCCACGCGCGTGGGCATCGAGCGCGACGTGGCTGCACCACGTCGGGAAGACCGCGGCGACACCGACCGCCCACACGACGCTCCAGGAGAGAGCCGCCAGGAGCTCCGTGAGCACGGCGAAGCCGAGCGCCGATGAGACTGGGCCGTCGGGGAGCGCACCGAAGAACGACTCGGGGTCCTTGGTGGTCGCTCGCGCGGTCGTCCACAGGCGAACGAGCATCGGCCCGCCGCCGGGGCGTTCCCACGGAACGATGGCCACGATGCCGGAGCGTGTCGTGGACTCGAAGCCGCACCCCGGGCAGCCGGGATCCCCACAGAGCGCACACACGACGGCGGCAGGCACGTCGAGCTGGTCCCACGCCTCGTCGACGCGGTTCTTCTCTTCGTGCAGTCGACGCGCGCCCATGGGGCAGCTTGGCACCTCACCCCCCCGCGCGCCAGTTGAGTGGAGCGCAGTCACCCGCACCCCTATTGTGCGCCCGTGGGGCCCGAGCGGGTGCCGGAGCCTGCGCTCGGACGACGCTGCGCGTGGTGCGCTCTCCACCGCTGAACATCAGGTACCACGCTGCGCGTGGTGCGCTCTCCACCGCTGAACATCAGGTACCACGCGCCAGCGTCGTCCGAGCGCAGGCTCCGGCACCTGAGTGAGCTGACAGATCCCACCGTAGAGGTGCGGGTGACTGCGCTCCACTCAACTGGAGCTCCACTCAGTGGAGCGTTTCGCCGGCGGACGACCCTCGCTTGGCGACGAGCACGTCGAGCCTGCCGCCGAGCCTGACCCCGACCACGACCGCAGCGAGCGAGACGACGATCGTCGCGTAGACGGCCCAGTCGAACTCGACGTGCACGGGGAGCATCGCGCTGTGGGGCGGGAACGCCCGGACGATCCCTGCGGTCAGGCCCGGGATAGCGGCGAGGAACACTGCAGCGACCCGGGCGCCGCGCAGCGCGACGATGGATCTGCGGCTTGCGATCGTCGGGAGGAGAACGATCCAGGCGGCGAACGCGCCCCATGCCCACCCCATCCTGCGCGCAAGATCCCAGCCCGAGAGACGGGCGACGTACGGGAGCGACATGTCGATCCACGGCAGCAGAAACAGCCCGATCCCCACGAAGGCGAGCAGCAACAGGGGCCCGCGGCCGCGGCCGAGGTAAGTCCATGCGAGCCGATCGTGCTCCGGCCCGAGGTCCTCGTCCCACTCGTCCGCCTCGTGACGGAGCGTCGGCGACGGCGGAAGCTTGGTGGCGTCCGAGAGCTCGATGCCGCAGGTCGGGCAGTGCGAGGCTTCGCCCGAGGCGAACATCTCGCGGCAGAAGGGGCAGGCGTCGAGCGGCACGGGGAGAGAATAGTGGATCGGGATCGAAGTGCGTGCGTGTTGGCCCATGCCGAAGCCGACAGCGCCCGCGCGCGGAAGTTCCAGCTGGAGCGCGGGCTAGCTCGTTCCGGGAGAGCGCGGCCGCTCCCCGACCCCGACCGGGCCTATCGGGACGTCGCGATTTCCTGGTTGTCGTCGGGGGAGGTTGGCCGCACTCTCTCTCCATGAGCAGACCGACAAAGCTCGATCAAGGGATCGAGGCGTGGATGCGCGAGCACAGCGGGTGGACGAACGACGGGCTACAGACGCTCAGCCGCACGTTCGAGCTCGCAGGCTTCCCCGAGGCAATCGCGTTCGTCGTGAAGCTGTCGATGCTGGCGGAGAAGCACAACCACCACCCGGACATCGACATCCGGTTCAAGACGGTTCGCGTGCTCTGGACGACGCACGACGCCGGAGGGCTGACACGCCTCGACCTCGCGCTCGCCGAAGCGACCGACACCCTCGCGTCGCGATAACACGCGCAGAGACGGCCCGAGCGATGGGGAAATCGGACGTGCCCGAAGAGGTCCTCGAGGCGCGGCGTCAGCTTCACCAGACGCTCGTGACGCTCGTCGGTACGTGTGAGATCGCGCGCCTCGGCGAGGCGCTCACGCATCCGAGCTACGCGAACGAGTCGCTGTCGAACGACAACCAGCGCCTCGAGCTGCTCGGGGATGCCGTCCTCGGGCTGTGCGTGACCGAGGCGCTTCTGGCCGCGCATCCACGTGCCGGGGAAGGGGAGCTGACGCGGATGCGCTCGGCCCTCGTGAACGGGGACGCGCTCGCGCGCTGGGGGCGCCGCGTCGCGCTCGGCGACTGCCTCGCGATGGGGCGCGGTGCGCGCGCCGCGACCGAGAAGGACCAGACGAATGTGCTCGCAGACGCCGTCGAAGCGGTCATCGCGGCGGCGTATCTGGCCGGCGGCATCGACGCGGCGCGGATTCTCGTTGCCGAGATCACCCGCGAGCTGGTCCTCGAATCGGAGCAGCTCGGAAGCCTCGGGAGCCTCGATCCGAAGAGCGACCTTCAGCAGCGAGTCCAGGCTGAAGGCGAGCAGGCCCCGCGGTATCGCGTGGTGGGCACGTCGGGCCCACCGCACGAGCCATGCTTCGAGGTCGAGGTCGTGATCGGGGAGGAGGTCGTCGCGCGGGGGGAGGGCCGGTCGAAGCGACTCGCCGAGCGTGCCGCGGCCGAGGCGGCCCTGCACGCGCGAATGGGTGATCCCGAGCTGCGCGCGCTCGGTGAGGCCCCGCACGAGTGACGCTCACTCCCTCGACGCGCTCACTTGCCCGGAGTGTCAGGCCTAAGGCGGACCTCGTCCTTCACCTTCTCGGCGATGAGGATGGTGCGATGAGCGAACTCCTTCCGGACGCAGTCGTTGCTCGCGTCGGAGGCGGAGCGAGCGATCAGGACATCCTGGTCGGGGTAGAACTGCAGGGGTAGGTCCTCCGTCAGGTCCATCGAATCGACGTTGCTGACACCGTCCTTCGCGATGATGACCGTGTTGTGGAGCTTGGCCTTCACGATGGCCTCCTGCAGGAGGTTGTGGTCGTGGATCTCCGACGTTGCCCCCGGGTAGACGAGCGGTGCGATGCGGACCAGCCCGATGATCCCTGCGGTGAGCGCGAGGGCGAGCGGACCGCCCATCGAGAGCGCGCTCTTCGCGAGGATCCGTCGGGACGCCTGGGCCCACAGACGCGCCATCAACACCCCCGCTCCGATCGCCATCGGGACGACGCAGGGGAACTCGTAGCGAGGGCCATAGCCAAAGTCGCCGTGACGGCCGATGTCGAACAGTGTGTAGAACGTGAAGAACGGCACGAACGAGGCGAACATCACGAACGCGATGCGCCGGGCCCGTCCCCGGAGCGAAGCCAGGCCCGCGAGGCCGATCGCGGGGGCGCACGGCCACCAGCAGTAGGACCCCGACGCCAGAGGAAAGCCGGCGCGGATCTCGTCGGGCTTGGGTGCGCTGAACGTGAGCTTGTTCCAAGGGTAGTAAAGCTCGGTGATCGAGTAGCCCGTCTTGAACCACTGGCCGACCTGAGCGTGAAGGATGACGAGCGAGAGGACGCCCCAGGCAACGAATGCGACCGCGGCCGACACGACCGCCCACAGGCCGAGACGGCGCCGTGCGAGGGCGACCACGAAGTACGCGAAGAGCCCGACGCCGAGCGTCAGACCGTCGGCGGGTCGAGCGGCGATCATGAGCGCCGCGGTGGTTCCGAGGAGCGCTCCCTTGAGCCAGCCGTCGCGTCCAGGTCTCACCGTGTCGGTCTCTCTGGCGCCAGGTGGCTCATCTGGCCGCAGGCGGGAGGCGATCGAGAGGAGCGCCTCGACGCTCCAGACGAACATCGCCGCCACGAAGACGTGGGGGTAACGCGAGCCGGCGTTGAGCAGCATCGTCGAGCCGAGCATCACCGTGAGAGCGCCAAACCAACCGGCGGCGCGGATCTCCTTCCCGCTCGGGCCAGCTGTTCCCGCGGAGAAGCCAGCCGCGGCACGTCGACTGACCCGTGCGACGCCGACCGCCAGGACGCCGAGCGTGGCCGGCGCGGCGAGCCACACGGCGCGCAGGGCAACGAACGGGGCCATGAAGAGCGGCCATCCCGGCGTGTACTGCGCGAAGCTCCGCCCCTTGTACTGGTAGACCCAGTAGCTTCGGAACGCGTCGGCGCACGTGGGGACGGTCTCGTACGCGCGCCCCTTCATGAAGAGCGCCGCCTGATAGGTGTTCGCCCATTCGTCGCCGCTGTTCGTGTGCCGCGACATGACCACGGTCGCAACGATGGCGGCGAGCGAGGTCGCGAGCGCGAAGAGCATGAGATCGTCCCGCGCGAACGCTCCCGGCAGGAACCTCGAGAAGGGCTCGATCGCGCCGAGCTCCCGCTCGGACCGCGAAGAGCGGTAATGAGCGCCCACGAGCAGGCCGACGAAGGCGAGGTTCGCGCCCGCGACGTCCCAGTCGGAGTCGGTGATGTAGTTCCGCACGACCCAGAGCCCGACAGCGCCGAGGACGCCGAGGACGGCGAGGAGAACGCGTCGTGAGAGCAGCGCGCCGACCCCGGCGAGGACGGCCGACAGCCGCAGCGCGTGCTTGAAGTGCGCCGGCCCCATCGTGAAGCCGATGCCGGTGAGGAACTCCTGGTCGACGGGGCTGAGGACCGCGACCCACGTCGCTGCGAGGAGAAGCCCGGTCGCTATGCGCGGGCGGACCGGACGAGCCCACAGGAGCGCGGTCACCGTCAGGCCCACCGAGGCCTGGGCGGCCATCAGCGCGTCGAGCTGGTGTGGCGTGTAAGGGGAGTGCACCTCGCTCCGCGTGGGTAAGCTAGTTGTTGGCGTGCGGGGCGTTGCGGCCGGTTTGCGTCAGCGGCGCGACCTCGCCCGGCCGCCTGCGGGTGACGACGTCTCCCTCGCTCGGCGTGATCTCGATTCCGTTGAGGAGCGCCTCGTTGAGCTCGGTCAAATGGGCGACGCGCAGCTCCTCGAGATGCTTCTTCGCAAGGGCTTCGGCCTCGCCCTTCCAGATCGCCTCGCGGATCTGCGGCGCAGTCTCCTCGATCGAGCGGTGGTTCGCGGGGACGGTCCCACGCCTCCAGATGACGGCGAACGCCGTGGTTGACGCCCCGGTCTTCTCGACGATGGGCTCCGGGACGAACTCGCCGTCCTTCACCTTCGCCGCCGCCCGCACGATCGCAGGATCGACGGAGAGGCCCGCCTCGCTCGAAGTCCCGTCCGGCGCGAGGTAGCCGAGGTTGCCGGCGCGAAGCGCGGTGGCCTTGTCGATGGAGCTATCGTGCGCGAGCTTGGTGAACGACTCGAGCGTCGGCTCTTGCTTCGCGAACGCCAGGACCTTGTCGGCCAGTTCGCGCGTGCCGCACAGGATGCGGAAGACGTAGATGCGCTCGGGCGTGTCGTACTTGGCGCGATTCGCCTCGTAGTAGCGCTCGATCTCTTGCGGCCCGATCATCATCGGTTGCCGCACGCCCTGCAAGAGGACCTTCGACGTCGCCCCGCTCTCGGCGCGGAGGATCTTGTTCGACGCCGGGAGCTGATCCCCGAGATGTGCCTTGTCGGCCGCGAGCGAGTAGAGGACCTCCGGGAGCAGGATCTGATCGAAGAAGCCCCTGCGAATGGCGTCGGCGGTCTCGCCGAAGGCCTTGAGCTGGAAGCGCGGCACGACGGCGAGGCGATCCTCCAGCTCACCCGCGGTGATGGTGGTGGGCCCCACGTGTGCGACGACGGCGTTGCGGCGGGCTTGCTCGGTCGGACCCATGGCCGCGAAGAGCTGCGAGCGCGGCCAGATCGTGAGCGCGACGGCGGACGTCATCGCGGTGAGCAGCATGAGCGGCCGTAGGCGCATCGGAGACCTTCACGTAGGCCACCGCTGCAGGCGAGGTCAAGGGCTGCCGACGTTGCACACGACGTGGGCTCGTGTATCTTTCAACGCGGGGCTGGGCAGGGTCACCCAGGACGTGGTGGCCTTGAAGCGAAGCGGATCGTGCTCATGCGTTGGACGCCGAGCCGACCGCAGCACAAACGGGGGTGGTTCTCCTCATCGAACGCGTAGAGGGAAGGTTTCCGATGGCGATTTCGGGAAAACCGTGGGGCTCGCAGGCGGGGACGCCCGTCGGGAAGGAGGCCAGGCCCGAGGTGATCGCGGAGTCCGGGTCGTGGAAGACGACGACGCGAAGGGAAGCTGTGGTCGCCCCGAAGAATCAGGGGCTCGTGCGGCTGGTTGCGTCTTCGGCGCCGGTCGAGCCAGCCGTCCTCTCCGTGACCTGCAAGGCGCACGACGACGTCCTCCAGTACACCCACACGTTCGTTCGCGCCTACGCGCAGAGCCGTTACCGGAAATCGCTCGCACAGTCGTTGAGTGTGGCGACGCACGAGCTCCTCGGGAACGCGCTGACCTACTGCGCGATCTCCGGCGACGTGGTCTTCCAGATTGTCGAAGCACCCAACTCGGTCGCGGTACGAGTCTCCAATCCCACCGTCCAGGTGCGGCTCGACATGATGCGCGCCCACCTCGAACGGCTGAGCAAGAGCCCCGAGGGCGGGTCTCCGGATGAGAGCGGGCGCTCGGCAGCCAGTGCAAGCGCTCCGCCGATGCACGGTCTCGCCCGCGTCGTCCACGAAGCGAAGCTAGCTCTGGAGGTATATGTCGTCGGGAGCCTGGTGACGGTCGTCGCGCGCGGCGCCCCGTAGGCCGCGTTCCCGTTACGATCGCGCGGCCGCTCGTGTATCTCTGCTGCCGACGATGATCACGAAACGTCTGTGGCTACGCTTGGCCGCGGGTGCGGGCCTCGGGCTCGTGTTGCTCGCCGCGTCCGGGGCGCTCGTGCGAGGAGTCACGCACACGGTGCCGTCGAGCCGTCGTCCGTCGGACTACGTCCGCCCGATGATAGGGACCGCAGGAGAGGGCAACACGTTCCCGGGCCCGTCCGTGCCGTTCGGGATGGTTCAGCTCAGCCCCGACACTGACGACCTCTCGTGGCGAACGGCCTCCGGCTACGAATACGGCGACACGTCCATCATGGGGTTCAGCTGCACGCACCTCAGCGGTACCGGCATCCCTGATCTCGGCGACTTCCTGTTCGTGCCGCAGCTCGGCGAGGGGCGCCTCCGACCCGGAACGAAGGAGAGCCCGGAGAGCGGCTACCGGCAGCGGTTCTCCCATGCGGACGAGTCGGCAACCGCCGGCTACTACAGCGTGAAGCTCGCGAGCGGCGTGAAGGTCGAGCTCGCCGCGGCGACGCATGCGGGAATGATGCGGTTCACGGTCCCCGCCACCGAGCATGCCGCGATCCTGACGGACCTGACCCACGTCCTCAAGAGCGAGAAGGCGAAGATCGTGTGGTCGGAGATCCGCGTGAAGGACTCGCAGACCATCACGGGCTCCCACCTCGTGAACGGCTGGGCCAAGGATCGCTCGATTTACTTCGCCGCCCGGTACTCGAGGCCGTTCGACGACTACGTGATCTTCAGCGCCGGAAAGCCGCAGGTCTACGACACCTACCGATTTCGGAGTCGAAACGAGGCTGCGGGGGAGGACCTGCAGTTCGAGGCCCTGTATCGGACGCACGCGGAGGAGGCGATCGTCGTGAAGATCGGCATCTCTGCGGTGAGCGCCGAGAACGCGCTCAAGAACCTCGACGCGGACATCCCCGCGTGGGACTTCGACGGCCTCGTCGAGGAGACCCGTCAGAAGTGGGACACGGAGCTATCGAAGATAGAGATCGAGGGTCCGGACGAGCAGAAGGAGACCTTCTACACGAGCGTGTACCACGCGTTCCTCGCCCCGAACGTGTACCAGGACGTCACGGGCGAGTACCGCGGCCTCGACCAGGGCACGCACCGGGCAGAAGGGTTCACGCGCTACTCGGTCTTCTCGCTCTGGGACACGTTTCGCGCCGAGCATCCGCTCTTCGTCCTCACGCAGGCGCCGCGCGACTCGGACATGATCAACTCGCTCCTCGCGCACTTCGACCAGAGCATCGATCACCTGCTGCCGATGTGGGAGCTCGATGGCAACGAGACGTGGTGCATGATCGGCTACCACGCCGTCCCCGTCATCGTGGACGCCTTCCTCAAGGGGGTGAAGGGCTTCGACGCCGAGCGCGCGTTCGCCGCCATCCGGACGACCGCGCTCTCTCCGGACTACGACAGCGTGAAGCAGTACGCGTCGCTCGGCTGGGTCCCCTCGGACCGCGAGTCCGAGTCGCTCTCGAAGACCCTCGAGTATGCGTACGACGACTACGGTGCGGCACAGATGGCGCGCGCGCTCGGGAAGACCGACGACGCGACGATGTTCCTGAAGCGCGCGGGCAGCTACCGGAACCTCTTCGACCCGTCGATCGGGTGGATGCGGCCCCGCGACGCGGCCGGTCGCTGGCGCACTCCGTTCAATCCGCACGCGTTCTGGGCGGGTGAGGGGCAGTACCCGGACGTCACCGAAGGGACGAGCGCGCAGTATTCGTGGTTCGTGCCCCAGGACGTGCCTGGACTGATGAAGCTGATGGGAGGCCCGGAGAAGGTCACCAAGAAGCTCGACGAGCTCTTCGATTCGGACTTCGTGCCGAGGACCCCGCAGGGCGTGATTCCCGGCTGGATTGGCGAGTACTGGCACGGCAACGAGCCCAGCCACCACATCGCCTATCTCTATTCGTATGCCGGCCAGCCGTGGAAGACCGCCCGGCGTGTTCATCAGGTGATCCGCACGCAGTATGGCAACCGACCGGACTCGCTCAGCGGGAACGACGACTGCGGCCAGATGTCCGCCTGGTACATCTTCAGCAGCCTCGGCTTCTATCCGGTCTGCCCGACGTGCGACTATTACGTGATCGGGAGCCCATCAGTGACCAAGGCCGTCATGCACCTGTCGAACGGGAAGAGCTGGCTCGTGGTCGCCGAGGGCCTCTCCGACGCGAACATCTATGTGCAATCGCTCAAGGTGAACGGGCAGGCGGTCGATTCGCCGTTCTTGCCGTTCGCGGCCGTGCAGGGCGGAGGCTCCATGGTGTTCACGATGGGGTCTCAGCCGAGCACCACGTGGGGGACCCACCCCGTCATTCCCCCCTCGCTGCTGTAGAAATTCTACAGCAGCGTTCCCTCGGCGACGACGATCGAGTCGGCCACTGCAGCTCTCACGTCCTCGCTGCCGATCGGGTGTTCGACGCGCTGGTACTCGACACGCCAGAGCACGCGACGACCTACGGCTCGTTCGCCGAGATCGAGGCTGACCGGAACCGCCGCGCGCACGCCTGCGCCGACCCTGTCATCGTCGACGAGGTGTCGGATCCTGCGCAACGACCCTGGCGTGGTCTCGCGCAACTCGAAGCGTCGATGCAGCGCGCGCGTTGCCTCGCCCACGACGACCCAGTCGTCCTCGACCGCCTCTGCCGACACGACGAGACGACGGAAAAGATCGCCGGTCGGGAACGCGTGGCCCACGTTGCCGCGGGTGAGCGTGACCGTCACCGTCGACGCGGACGCTCGCGCCGCGGTGACCACGAGCGCAGACCGGAGCATGGCGACGTCGTGCGAGGCGGCGAAGGCGTGGCTGCGATGACCGCCCTCCTCGGGCATGTGGCATGCGGCGCACGAGGTGTCGGCGTGGGGGCTCGCGGCATGCTCGGACACGGTGCTCTGCATCCGCTCGGAGGGTTGACCGCGCTCGTGCGTCGGGAAGTCGAACTCATGGCACGCTGCGCACGCAGCCGCCGTGGCGAACGTCGGCGCGCGCAGGACGGCGTGCGGGGCGGGAGACTCGGTGGACCCAGAGCTCGCCGGAGTCGCGAGTGTCGGCGCGATGTCGGGAGCGGCTCCCGCGGTCGTCACGTGACAGGTGACGCAGCCAACACCGATCGCGGAGACCGCGGGAGGTGCGTCGGCGCGCGGGTTTGCCTCGGGGGCGTGACACCCGCGGCAGAAGGGGAGAGGCTCGACCGCGAGGGCGCGTCGGTACACCGGATCGGTGTCGGCCTGCGCGTGCATCGACGAGCGCCACTCGCGCGCGATCTGCGTGTGGCAACGCTCGCACGCGGCGTTCTCGGGTGCCGCCCCGCCGGGACGGACGGGTTCGGGCGCGGGGCCAGGCATACGCACGACGGCGGAGTGATGCCCGGCCTGAGCACGAGCATCCGTGAGCGCGAAGGACGCCGGAACGGCGACAGCGAGGAGAGCGAGCGGCGCTGCGAGTCTCCGCGCGCGGGCAGACGGCGGCAGTCGTCGCGGATGACCGAGACCCTCACCCGCCATCGGTAGGCGGCACGCAGCGCAGCTTCTGGAAAAACAGCTTCTGGTACCCGGCTGCGCTGCCCGCACCGCCGTACTGCTCCGTCCACGCGACATCGAACGTGGCCCCGCTGGTCGGGCTCGCGGGCAGCTCGATGCTCACTCCGACGTTGCCGATCGTGCCCCCTTCGCCGGGGACTGCGCCCGAGGCGATGAGCTGCCCCCCCGGCGTGATCCACAGCACCGCGACGTTGCTGCCCGACGAGTCGGCGCCCGCGCGGACGAGATCGTCATCGCCGTCCCACGCCGTCGCGCCGTTGCTGGTGGCGCCGAGCATCGACTCCGACGCGCCCTCCGAGAAGAGAAGCGGGTCGCCGATCACGAGCCCGGGGAGATCGGCAGTCGGCACCGTCGCGCCGGCGAGCGTGAACGGCCCTGCGATCGTTGGAGCTGTCAGCGCGATCACCACGACGGCACCGGGGTGAAGCGCGCTCGCGCGGGCACCGAGGAGCGACCAGAGCCCCGAGCCCGGAGGCCGGATGAGGCCGCGCAGCCCCGCATCGGCGAGCGTGTCGGTCGCCGCGAGCACGACGCCATCGAGGAACTCGTTCTCGGACGGAGCGAGGTCATAAAGGTCGGTCCCGCTCGAGAAGAAGCCGGACGTCACGGCGACGCTCCCACCGGCGTCGTTCCGGTACGCGACGGCCTCGCCGCCGTCAGGGCCGTTTCCGAACACGACGGTCCGAGCCGCCGCGTCGCCCTCGCTCTCGACGGCGACGTAGGCTATCGCGGGCGCTCGCGCGCTCCCGCTGTCCGAGAGCTCGACGAAGCGTGCCGATCGGTAGCCAGCGCTCTCGTGACCGAGCCACCCCAGCGCGAGCCCTCGCGTGCCTGCGTCGCCGGGTCCGCTGGGGAGCGTGCCCGGTAGCGTGACGAGCTGGAGGCCGTTCGCGGAGCCTGCATCGATGGCGTAGGTGGTGAGCGCCAGCACCCCGCCCGGTCCGCCGTGAACGTCGAGGAGCTCGAGGCCCGCGGTCGCGAGGCCCTGGATCGGGAGCGCGCTGGGGGCACCGCCCGTGGTGGAGAGCTGGAACGCGACGGCGGCGGCTGGCGAGCTCGCGAGCCGTGTGACGACGACCGGCCCGGCCGAGCCGCTCACGACGTAGAGCTCGCCCGTACCGAAGGTCTGGCCGCCGTCGGCGCCTGCGTCGGCGAGGTCCTTCAGCGTGACGAGCTGGCTCGGATTGCACGTGAACATCGGGAGCGCCGCGTCGGGTGCGTGCGCGTCGAGACGGGGATGGGTCGGCGCGTCGGAGAGGGTCGCGTCGAAGGTGCCGAAGCTCGCGTCGAAGAACGGGTTGCCGGATTCGATGGCGGCATCGGCGGCGGCGTCCGGACGGCCCGCGTCGGGCGCGCGAGCGGTGGTCGTGCTGCACGCGGCGAGGCCGAGCCACACGATGCGCACGAGAGGGGGCCTTACGGAGTCCATTCGAGCCAGGAACCTACGCGCGCGTCAGCCGCCGTCGATCGGTGTGTCGCAGGCCAATGTGGCGAAGTAGAGCACCTCGTACTCGGACGGGCTGTTTTCGGGACCGTACTCCTCTGTCCACGCGACGTTGAACGTGGTGCTCACGCTCGACGAGAAGCTCACGCCGGCGCCGGTAACGTTGCCGCCCTGCCCCGGAAAGGACGTGAGGGAGATCTTGTGACCGTCCGGCGCGATCCAGATCAATCCGACCTTTTGGGAGTCTCCGCCCGCGATCACCAGCTCGTCGTTGCCGTTCCACGCGCTGCCCGAGTTGCCGGTGAACGGGATCGATGACAGCGGCGTCTTGTTGAAATACGCCGGGTCACCGACCACCAGTCCGCCAAGCTTCGTGACGGGTACGGTCCCCATGAGCGTGCTGTACGTGCCCGTTGCCACGACGGCTTCGAGGCCGAAGAGGAGGACGGAGCCCGGGTGCAGCGTGCTCGCGTGCGCGAAGAAGAGACCGGAGATCCCGGTCTTGGGCAGGGTGGGGGGGTAGACGAGCCCTCGGACCCCGGTGCCACCGAGCGTGTCCGACGTCGCAATCACGACGCCGTCCCCGTCCACGCCGCCGTCCGTCGGGACGACGCTCGGCGTCGTGACGTCGTACATCGTCGTGCCGCTCGCGAAGAACATGGAGAACATGCTGTTCCCACCCTGCGTCCCCCCGTCGCTCGCGTGGACCGTGGACTCCCCGCCGTCGGGGCCGATTCCGAACGCGAGGGTCACGGCGTTCCCGTTCGATTGGGCACCTCTCTCGGCGGCGAGGTAGCCGATCCGTCTCCCCGCGCCTGTCGGGAGATCGACGAACGCGGCGGCGCTGTAGGTGTTCGAGGCGGACCGCGCCAGCCCTTGTACATTCACGTCGATCGTCGCGTCCGAGAGGCTGCTGTTGTTCCCGTACCGGGCCGACGGCATGGTCACGATCTGCAGCGCGGATCCGCCGCCATTGTTGGTGGAGCCGTCGACGACGGTGTAGCTGGTCAAGACCTCGACGGGCTTGGTCGGGTCGTTGCCCTGATTCTGAACATCGTAGAGCTGCAAGCCCCCTTGTGCGGCGAGCGCTTGCACCTGGACGCTCGCGAGGCCGTTGCTTCCGGTGACCTCGAAGACGATGAACCTGCTCGAGGAGGCGTTGAGCTGAGTGACGATGACGGGGTCGCCGAAGGGGCCGCTCACGACATACGGCGTCGAGAAGTTCTTCTGTCCGGCGCTCAAGCCGGCGTCGCCCAGGCTCAGCAGCTGAACGATGTTCGTCGGCGGAGAGCACGCGTACGTCTGCTGCGCGGCATCGGTGCCCGCATCCGACTTCCCGCCGTCGCCGTGAATCGTCGCATCCGCGCCCGTCGATCCATCCCCCGCCGCCGTCGCGTCCGTCCCGCCCTCGCGTGTGCTCGTCCCACGTCTGTCCGGGCTCGCGTCGACCAGCACCCCCGATTCGATACCGGCGATCAGGTTGCAGCCGATCCCGCATATCGTCGCCCCGAGGAGCGCCACGCTGACGGCGGCGCCCGTTCGATTCCCCGACCCGTGCATCGCGCAACTCTACCTCGAATCTAGCCGGACTGACCAACCTCGCCCGAAACCGCGGGCCGTTGCCCCTTGTTCGACGCCCGCCGTTGAGGCACCCTCCACACCCATGGACGACCCGGTCCAGCCCGGGCAAGTCCTGGCCAAGAAATACCGCGTCGATCGTGTCCTCGGTATCGGGGGCATGGGCGTCGTCGTGGCCGCGACGCACCTGGAGCTCGACCAGAAGGTCGCGCTCAAGTTCATGCACGCGGGGGTGTTCGTCACCGAGGACGCGAGGCTCCGCTTCCAGCGCGAGGCGCGGATCGCGAGCAAGCTCCATAGCGAGCACGTCGCGCGCGTGACCGACACCGGCACGCTCGAGAACGGCGCGCCCTACATCGTGATGGAGTACCTCGACGGGGTCGATCTCTCGGGCCAGCTCTCGCAGTACGGCCCCATGCCGGTCGGCTACGCGGCCGAGTGCGTCGTCCAGGCGTGCGACGCGATCGGCGAGGCGCACGCGAATGGCATCGTCCATCGCGACCTCAAGCCTGCGAACCTGTTCCTGACGACCCGGCCAGACGGCTCGCCACTGGTGAAGGTGCTCGACTTCGGCATCTCCAAGGCGAGCGGCGGCCCCGAAGCCGGCATGGCGATGACCAAGACGGGAGCGCTGCTCGGGTCGCCCCTCTACATGTCGCCCGAGCAGATGCGCTCGCTGAAGACGGTCGACGCGCGCACCGACATCTGGGCGCTCGGCGTCATCCTTTACGAGCTGCTCACGGGCCGGACGCCGTTCATCTCGGAGACCTTCGCCGATCTGCTGCTCGAGGTGCTCACCGCGCAGCCGCCGACGCTCCTCCAGCTCAGGCCCGACGTGCCGCCCGAGGTGTCCGCGCTGGTCGAACGATGTCTGACCAAGGACCCGGCCGCTCGAGTGCAGAGCGTCGCGGAGATCGCCGAGGTGCTCGCGCCCTTCTGCGTCGCGTCCGTGGGTATCCTCGCGGAGCGCATCACAGCGCTCGCGCGACGCTCCGGGACGACGGGCGACCCGCGCGTCACCACGGGCAACTCGCGGCCGAACCTCACGCCGAGCCCCGTACAGACCTCGCCCGGGCCGGCGTCGCTCGGTGCCCCGCATCCAGCCGGGATCGCAGCCCCACCACCCGGCGCAAGGACACACGCGGAGTTCGGCGCGACCGGGAGCCCCGAACCGTCGACTCGCTCGGCTCCGTGGGGATGGATAGGTCTCGGGACCGCTGTCGCCCTCGGCGCGGTAGCCGTCGTCGTCACGCTCCCGCGCGTCCACGGGAGCTTCACCGGCTCTCTGACATCCGTCGAACCGTCCGCGCTCTCCGACGCGGCTCCGGCCGCGCCGCCCGTGGCCCCGTTTGCGACGGGGCCCGCGACCGCCTCGCCGCCGTCGACGGGGGCTCCGATCGCGGCATCGCCCGCGCCCCCGACGATAGCCACGGCCCAGCCGCTTCCGCCCGCTCCGGCCGTTCCCCCCACACCAAACACGCCAGGCACCCACCCCTTGTCGCGCGTGGCTCCGCCTGCGCCGCCGACCCCTGCGCTACCGGCAACCGTGCACCCTGCGCCACCGACTCCTCCACGTGCTCCTGCGACAACCACGGCGCATCCGCAGTCCGGGATGCTCGATACGAGCGAATGAACCCACACATGCGACCTCGCCCCTCCCGCCGCACCTTCCACTCCGCCGCGTTCGGCCTCGCCCTCGCAGCGCTCGTCACCCCTGCGCTCCCCGCGCGTGCGCAGGACAACGCTGCCGCCGTCGAGGCGCTCTTCTCTGCAGGGAAGAAGCTCATGGCGGACGGGAAGGTCGCGGAGGCGTGTCCGAAGTTCCTCGCGAGCTACAACCTCGAGCACCGCATCGGCACCGTCCTCAACCTCGCCGACTGCTACGAGAAGAACGGGCAGCTCGCGAGCGCGTGGGCGCGCTTCGTCGAGGCGAGGACGCTGGCGCAGCGCGCGAGCCAGCCCGAGCGCGCCACGTTCGCGGGCGACCACGCGAAGGCCCTCGAGCCGCGTCTCAGCACGCTCAGCGTGACTGTCACGGCGCCGCCGCCCGGCCTCAAGGTCACGCAGGACGGGGTGGCGGTCGACGCCGGCGCGTTCGGTGTCGCCGTTGCCATCGATGGGGGCAAGCACGACGTCTCGGCATCGGCGCCCGGGATGCGCACCTGGACGGGCCAGGTCACGGTGCAGACGAGCGGCGACCATCAGACGCTCGCGATTCCGGCGCTGGAGGCGGCGCCCGTCGTCGCGGTCGCGGGGACGGAGCATGCGTCGCCGACCTCGACGAGGACGTACGCCGCGATCGGTCTCGCGGGGGCGGGGGTCGTGGCCGGCGGGCTTGGCGTCGTGTTCGGCATCGTCGCGATCACGAAGAACCACGACTCGAACACCGGCGGTTGCGGCGTCAACGGCGTCGCCGACGACTGCAACGCGGCGGGGCTGGCGCTCCGGAACGCGGCGGTCAGCGATGGGACGCTGTCGACTGTGCTCATTGGGGTGGGGGCGGCGGCGGTGGTGGGAGGGGCGGTGCTGTGGTTGACGGGGCGGTCGGCGTCGTCGACGACGGTGGGGTTTGATGGGCGGAGCTTGGTGGTTGGGGGGACGTTCTAGGTCGCTCCGGCCGTCGAGGTCGAGGTCGCGAGGATGCTGACCAGAGTCGCGACGCACGCCAGCCTCATGCCGCTTCACCGTCGCGAGGCTCCGCAATAGCGCGACGCCCTGCGACCCGACCCCGTCGATGTTCGGCACGACCGAGCGCTCGTCCGACCAGACCTCCCCGATCACCGCTGCGAGCGAGTGACCCTCCGACCGGACTCTGCCGACGTTCGTCACGATCGAGCCTTCCTCACTCGCGCCTTCCCGAGGTGCACGTCGAGGAAGCCGTCCTCGACGGCGACCTCTCCAGGGTCCGCGCGGAGGGAGCGCTCCTCGGCGACGACGTTCCCGAGGTCCACGCGGAGCAAGCGTTCCTCGACGCGACGTTCGCGAGGTCGGCCCGGACCGAGCTTTCGTCGCCGGGCACCTTCGCGGCCTCCGCCACGAGTGAGCCAGTCTCGTCGGCAACCTTCGAGACGTCCGCGCGGCGCGAGCCTTACTGGGAAAGAGCCTCGAAAGCCTCCGTGCGGAGTGAGCCGTCCTCGGCGGCGAGGATCCCAGGATCGATGCGGAGTGAGCGCTCCTCGGACGCCACCTCTCCACCCTGCACGCGGACTGAGGCTCCCTCGGCGGGAGCTCTCGCAAGGTCGACGTGGAGCGAGCATTGGTACGACCCGACCTCCCCATGGTCGGCTTCGACTGAGCCGCCCTCGCACGACGACCTTCGCACAGTCGGCCCCGACCGAGGCTTGCTCGGCTGCGACCTTGCCACGCCCCGCCAAGAGTGAGCCTTCGTCGGCGGAGACCTTCGCACGGTCGGGTCCGAGGAAGGCTTGGTCGCGCGGCAACTGCGGCACAGTCGGCTGGGAGTGAGCGTTGCTCCGCGACGACCTCGCGACGGTCTCCCCCGAGTGAGCGTTGCTCGAGCGGGAACCTTCGCACGGTCCGTACGAATGACCCTTCCTCGGTCGAGACCCGCGCGAGGTCGCTCGTGACTGAGCGTTCGTCGTCGTCGACCTGCTCGAGGTCCGCACGATGTGACCGTTCGTCGGCCGCGACTGTTCTTCAGTCCGTGCGGAGTGATCGTTGCTCGGCCGCGACCGTCCCTCGGTCCACGCGGAGGGACCGTTCCTCGGGAGGAATCTTCGCACCCTTCCTGTCGGACGTGACTCCCGACTCCGACCCCGACGGCGACCGCGACCCCGACCGCGAAGCGCTCCAACGACACCCTCTCCCATTTGCGCATACCATCGGCGGCGTGACTCTCCGCTCGGCCTCGCGTTGCCTCGGCGCCGCGACCGCGCTCGCGGTCCTCGGGTGCGGTTCTCGCACCGGCCTCGACCCCCCCGCGACTTCGAGCGTGTCGCGCAGCGATGCGAGCCTCGGCCACGTCGTCGATGCACGCGCCGACACACGACCCAGGAAGGGAGACGCAGCTCTCCACGACAGCAGCGCGCGCGTCGACGCGGCCGACGCAGGCCCGAGCGAGGACGCAGGGCGCTTCCTCGTCTGCCCCGCGGCCGTCCTCTCGGGCTCACCGCTCCCCATGCTGGGCAACTGCTCGACGCGTGACGGACGCGCGCGCGTGACCGGCCCGACGTCGCCCCACGTGACCTGGGTCACCCCCGCGCCGCCGACTCTCACGATTGGCGGCTTCGTCGCGGCCGACACGACGGGCGCCGTCTACCTCGCCGCCGCTCCGGACGAGGGCTTGGGCGGCCTCGTCCCCGAGATGATCCCGACATTCGGCCGCATCGACGGCACGACCGGCAACCTCGACTGGTTGGTCTCGCTCCCCGCGTCGACCTCCGCCTCGCTCTCGCCCATCCTCGACCCGGGCGGCGCGCTCCTCGACGTCGCGAACAACGTCGCGGGCCCGGCGATCGACTCGTTCGACCCGATGACCGGCTCCGTCACCGCCAGCATGCTCGCGTTCTCGCTCGCGGGCATCGGCATTCCGGCCGTCGGCGTCGACGGTTCGCTCTATGTCCAGTACGTCTTCGAAGTAGGAACGAACTCGCAGCAGGCGCTGGTCTCGAAGCTCCTGCCCGACCGGACGATCGCATGGACCACCGGGGACCTCTCGGCCGGACCGACCTCGTTCGGCGGGTTCCTGACGCTCGCCCTCGCGGAGCGCGACGTGGTCATCGCCGTGACGACCGACACGAGCGGCTCGCTCTCGATCATGTACGGGCTCTCGCCCGCGACGGGCGCGACCCTCTGGACGACGCAAATCCGTGCCGAGGCGGTCAACGGTCCGGCCATCGGACCCGACGGATCGATCGCCGTGGTCGCCCTCGACGCCACGAATCCAAACGCGGGCCTCCTCTATGTATTCGAGCCCACGGGGGCGCTCCGTTCGACGACCGTCGTGCCCGGGCAGACCGTGGCAGCGATCGGCGTCGACGGTACGATCGTCATCGGCGGCGAGGGCCTCACGGCGGTGAGCCCGTCCGGCACGGTGCTCTGGACCAACTCGGTCGGGCTGGTCCTCGGGGCGACGATCGACTCGGCCGGCACGATCGTGACGACGTTCGAGAGCGAGATTGTCGGCTTCGATGTCACCACGGGAGCGATGCGGTGGTCGCTGATGCCGCCTCCGCACGTCCCGACGGATGCCCAGCCGCCGTGCCTCGGGGTCCAGAGCGTGGTCCTGACGAGCAACGGAGGGCTCGTCGGGCTCGGGTGCGGCCTGCTCTTCGGCGCGAGCGATTGAGGTTATCCGCAGTGCTACGGTCTCACGCGATGCGACAGGCCCTCTTCGTGCTCCTCACCGCCGCCTTCCTGACGCTCGCCTGGACGTCGTACGACAACGTCTGGTCCGATCTCGAGCCGACCAGGGCGCTCGCCGACGCCGCCGTCTGCAAGGTCAAGGATTGCAAGAAGCCGCACGGCGTCACGAAGATCACACGGCAGCCGAACGGTCAGACCTTCGAGTACACCTGGGAGGACGGCGTGGTCACCGTCGCTTGCCATCGCGAGTCGTACGTCTTCGGCCCGGTGCAGTGCCAGGCGCCCTGAGCCGCTCGTGACGCGGCGGCACGTCACTCGTGGACCGGAGCTGTCGTCCCTGGAGCGTCCTGTTCGACCGCGAGCGCACGAAGGGCCTGGACGGCGAGCACCTCGGACGGAAATCGTGCGTCCGCGGCGAGCACGACGGCGGCTCGGCGGCCTGCACGGTCGAGCGCGATGCCCGTGCGGAACCCTTTCATCAACCCGCTCTTCGTCGCGAGCCCGTCGGCCATGAACCAGCCAAGCCCCACCTCTTGACCGGCGTAAGCGCCTTCGCCCTTTCGTCGGGGAAGGAGAGCCATGTCGAGCGCTCGGCGCAGCTCCGCGGGCGTCGACTCGTCCCAGTGTGCGCGCAGGAACGCCAGAAGATCGTGGGCTGTCGACTCGAGCGCGCAGCATCCGGGGAAGAACGGTGTGTCGGACCGAAGCGGCACGGGGCTCCCCTTGTCGTCGTATCCGTGAGCGACGTCGGCCCCTTCGGGACGCTCGTCGAAGAACCACGTGTGCTGCATCCCGAGTCGACCGAAGACTCTCGCGCGAAGCAGCTCTCCCAGCGGTACGTGCTCACGGGCGGCGAGCGCGAAGCCGAGCATGCCGAAGCCGACGTTCCCGTACTCGAAGCCGTCCCCGGGCGCGTGCGGAAGCGCGTACCCCGAGAGAAACTCGCGCCACATCGCGTCCGAGTAAGGCCCCTTGTCACGCTCGACCCAGTTCGTCGGCATCCACGGGAGACCGGAGCTGTAGGTCGCCAGGTGCCCCAGGCGGACGGGGTGGTCGTCGTAGCGCGGCACGGTGACGTCGGGGAGAAAGCGCTGCGCCTCGTCGTCGAGCGACACGAGCCCTTGCTCGACGGCATCCGCGAGCGCCACCCCCGTCATCACCTTGGTCAGCGAGCCGATGCCGAACGCCGTGTTCTCGTCGGGTGTCTCGCGATCTTCTGCGGATCGGGCCCCGAAGCCGAGCACCACGTCGGTCGCACCCGACGCGACGGCGACGACGACCGCGCCGCTCGCGTGCGGAAGCGTGCCGGTGTACTGCCGCGAGAGCCGCCGGCGCAGCGAGGAGAGATCGAACGTCGGTTCCGGACGGAGGGCGTCGGCCTGCGCCGGGCGGTCGTCAGCTGCCGGACCCGACGCGACCGGGTGGCAGGCCGCGAGGAAGACCGTCAGCAATAGACGAGGGTTCATGAGAGCCCCCAACGAACGCGCCGCGAAGACACGTCCCGCGAAGTGCGATCACCTCCCCTTGTCGGGCCGCTCCTGCCCACGCGCGGGCGTCAGCCGGACCGGCGGGGGAGTGGGGCGCGGCATCGGGCCGGCGCGGGCGCGGACCAGCTGGCCATCGACGACGATCTCGATCCCGACCGCGCGGCACCGCCGTACGACGCGGTCGAGGTCGACCGACGCCTGCACGATGAGCCCCGCCGGAGGAGACGGGTCGACGAAGAGCTCGGCGGTCGCGCGTCGCGTTCGCAAGAGCTCGCGGACGTTCGTGTCCTCGACCCAGAGGAAGCCGCTCGCAGGAACGAAGCTGCTTCGCCCGACGACGACGCTGGCCTGCGCGAGGGTTCGTGACAGCGTCTCGGGGAGGGGAGCGACGGCTTCGATGCGCTGCCTCAGGACCTCCGCGTCGAACCCGGCCGACAGAGCGCGCGCGAGCGTCTGCGGTGCCATCAGGAGGTCGACCGACTCGGCGACGCGGCCGATCTCGACGAACGGCGCGAGAGCGATCACGGCATGGAGGCGCGCCTGCCCGCCGACGCGGAGCACGTGTGTGTCGAGGAATTTCGAGGCTGCGGCGGATGCCGCGAGCACTCCGTCGACCCCCTTGAGGAGCGCGCGGCCACGCGGCGTGAGCCGCAGGCTGATCGAGCGACCGCCGCCGTCGTCGTCTTCGTCCTCACCGACATCGAGGAGGCCGAGCGCAGGCAGGCTCTCGAGGACCACGCGCCGCGCCACCTCGATCGGCTCGACCACCTCCGTGCTGGCGCGCTCCGCCCACCGTCGCAGCAGACGGCCGACACCGGGCATTCGCTGATCGCTCTTCAGGTACCCGGCGAGCGAGTCCCATGGGATCCAGCGGCCCTCGCCGAGCTCGCGGAACGCCTCGAGGACCATCTCGCGCACGACCCCCGCCGGGCTCGTGTCGCGCGCGTCGACCGCGATGCGGAAGGCTTCGGGCTCCGTCCTCGCTTCGTCCCAGGCGCCGCCGCGTCGCCAGGCGAGAAAGAGCAGCGGGCCGAGCTCGTGGAGCGTGAGCGACCCCGGAGGCGCTGCGGCGCTCACGGCGGACGAGTCCCACAGGCCGATGGCGCGCGAGAGCGCGATCGCGAGCGCGACGTCGCCCGGGTCGCGTCCGAAGCGGGCGCCGAGCTTCACCGCGAACGACTTCGGGGTCCCGATCCCGGGACGCGTCTCGTTCCCCGGCTCGCGGGCGGCGATGGCGAGCGCGACCGCGAGCGGTACGGGGTCGAGGGCGAAGCGCGCGCGACGCGGTGAATGATCCCCGCCGAGCACGAACGACTTCACCTCGGCGCGCGTCTCTTCGCGAGCGGCCTCCTCGCCGACGTGAAGGATCGCCGCCACTTCGGTCGGGACGATGTGGCGGTTCGGGTGGACGGGGATGAGCAGCGCCCGACGCTCGAGCGCGAAGCCGACCCCGCGCCGCGAGGCCGTCGGGCCCGTCGCCGTGCGAATCCGCAGCGGCTCTCGCTCCAGCTCGAGGAGCTCGTCGGTCTCGACCTCGCCGCCTTCACGGCAGATCGCCTCCAGGATACGGCGCTCGAGCGGCGACAGCTTCGTGATCTCGCCGGCCAGGAGCTCGGGATCGCCGAGGACGTCCCACGCGACCTCGAGCGACAGCGCGATGGGCGGCGTGGCCGGCCGACCCAGGTAGTGCGCGGCGATGGCGCTGGAGGTCTCGAACGACGCCTGCGCGAGGAGCGCACGCATCCCGCGAGGGTCCTCGGCCTCCCACGAACGCAGCTGCACGAGGTGCGCGGACGGCAAGATGAGCTCGACGCGCCCGCGAGTGCCTCGCGCGAACGTCAGCCCGCGGGCGAGCAGCGGCTCCAGCGCCGGGGGAGCGGTCTCCACGAACAGCGACCCCTTCGCTTCCGCGATGCGATGGAGGAGCTCCACGCTCGCCTGCGGCAGGCGCGAAGGGTCTCGTAGGTCAGGGAGCTGAACGAGCGCGCGCGCGACCTGGGAGGGAGCGTCGATGCGCTTCGTCGCGTCGATCCGCACGCCGAGGCGGCTGACGAGGCCGGCCAGCTCGGTCTCCGGGAGAGCCCGCAGGATTTCGACGAGACGAAAGCCAGATCGCGTGGGGACGGAGGGCAAGGATTCGCTCTTGAGTGGAACTGACGGGAATCTTTGTACTAGCGCACGTCGCGAGCTGCCGTCTTCGGAGAAGCGGAGGCGTCGGACGTTTGCGTGGATGGGAGTAGGATGCCCGCGGTGCCCCGTCGCGTTCCCTCGTCTTCGCGCGGCTCGCCTCCGAAGGAGCCGAGGCGCGGCCCGACGCTCATCTGGCCGGGTCGCGTGTGGCAGCCGGGCGTCAAGCCTGCGCCTGCGCCCGCCATCCGCGTCGACGAGCGGTTCGGAGCTGCGCCAGCGAACCGGCTGATGTTCGGCGACGCCCTCGACGTCGCCGTCGCCCTGGGCGCCTCCGGTCTGCGCGGGAAGGTCGACCTTGTCTATGTCGATCCGCCCTTCGCGTCCCAGGCGAGCTACACCCACGAAGCTCGCCTCGACGGACCCGCCGACGGTCGCGTGCGGCGGACGCGCGCCTACGACGACTCCTGGCCGGATCGGAAGGCCGCAGACGAGTCGGAGGACGGCGTCGGCGCCTACCTCGACATGCTCGCTCCGCGCCTCGAGGCGATGGCGGCGCTGCTCGCGCCCACAGGCAGCCTCTGGGTGCACCTCGACTGGCGCGCGGCCTACCTCGTCCGGGTGCTCCTCGACGAGGTGATGGGGCGGAAGCGGTTCTTGAACGAGATCGTCTGGCGACGCGCCCCCAACCTCGGCCGGCAGGCGGCGAGCGGCCAGTTTGGACGTACCCTCGACACGCTCGTCGTCTACGGCGGGCCGTCGGCGCGCCTTCATCCTCCTACACGCCTCGAGCCCATCGAGGTCGCGGCGATCCGGCGCGACGACGAAGGTCGCGCGTTCACGACGGCTCCTCGCGGCGACTACACGGACGCCTCGATGGCGCGCCTCGCGAAGGAGGGGAGGGTCCACAAGACGTCGTCCGGTCGCCTCTACGTGAAGTACTTCCTCGAGCCGAACGGCGCGGGCGCGCTGTGCCGCGAGCGTCGGATCGACACGCTCTGGACCGACGTCCCGCCGCTCCGTCACGCGGCGGTGTCGGAGCGGACCGGCTACCCGACGCAGAAGCCTCGCGCGCTGCTCGAGCGCATCGTCCGCTGCGCGACCGCACCCGGCGGTACGGTCGTCGACCTCTTCGCAGGCAGCGGAACCACCGGAGAAGTGGCCCACGCGCTCGGCCGAACGTTCGTCCTCGCCGACCGGAGCCCGGTCGCGCTCAACACCGCTCGCGCGCGCCTGCTCCGGGCGGGCGTTCCGTTCGACGTGACCTCGTGTGGGGTGGTCCCCGGCTGCCCGGAGCCGGACGACGCGCCCGAAGTGCGGGTCAAGAAGGATGGCGCGCACGACCTCCACATCGACCTCGTGCGTCCGGAGGAGCCGCTCGCCTGGGCGGTCGGACGGACGCCGGCGCCCGAGGAGCCGTTCGTGGGGACCTGGCACTCCGAGCGGCGGTTCGGGGTCGCGCCGGTGCCTGCCGCTCGTACCGCCGTCGTCCCGGCGGCCGCGCTCGCCCCCCTCGTGTATCCTGCCGGGACGGCTGCCGCGGTCGCGAGCGGAGCGATCGAGGTGCGCGTCTACGGCGATGACGGCTCCGTTGCTCATCGCAGGCACGCCGTCCCGAGGTAGGCTGCCCGCGTGATCCTTCGTGACCCGGTGCATGGGCTCGTCGCCTTCGAGTCGGACGAGGAGCAGGTCGTCGAGCTCCTCCTCGACACCCCTGAAGTCCAGCGCCTCCGACGCGTCCGCCAGCTCGGCGTGACGGCCGTCGCCTTTCCCGGAGCGGAGCACACCAGGTTCGCGCACGCCATCGGCGCCGCCTTCGTGATGAAGCTCCTCCTCGCTCGTCTGCGCGCGATTCACCACGAGCTCCCCTTCTGGCAGCAGGTCACCACGGGGCCCGCGCGCGACGCGCTGGCTGCGGCGCTGCTCCACGACGTCGGCCACGGTCCGCTGTCGCACCTGTTCGAGGACGCCATCCCGGGGACGCCGCACCACGAAGCCTGGACGGAGCGTATCGTCCTCGACCCGAGCACGGGGGTGCACAAGGTCCTCGCGAACCTCGATGCGGGGATGCCGGAGCGCGTGGCGGCGCTCGTTCGCGGCGAGCACCCGCTGCCCTACCTCGCCAGGGCCGTGAGCGGCACGTTCGACGTCGATCGGTGCGACTACCTCCTTCGCGACGCCCACGCGACCGGCGTCGGCTATGGCCATTACGACCTCGACTGGCTCCTCCGCAGCCTCCGCTTCACGCGCGTCGAGGACGAGTCCCAGACCCCGGCGCTCGCGATCGACGGCGCGAAGGGGCTCCCGGCGATCGAGGCGTTCCTCCTCGCGCGCTTGTTCATGTTCCAGCAGGTCTACCTGCACAAGGCGACGCGCTCCGCGGAGTGGATGATCCGTACGGCGCTCGCCCGGGTCGCGATGGTGCTGCTCGACGGAGACCATGTCCCGAGCGTCCCGCGAGCGATCGAGCTCGGCGCGCACGGAGAGCCGTTCACGCTCGGGGACTACCTCGAGCTCGACGACGCGACGCTGAGCGTGGCGATGCACGCGTGGGAGGGCGCGAAGGACGCGACGCTCGCGGATCTGACGCGACGCATCCGGGCGCGGGCGCTCTTCAAGACGATCGAGCTGTTCGGGGAGCAGACGGCGCCGGCCGGGCGGGAGGACGCCCTCGCGATCGCGCGCGACATCGCCGTGCAGCACGGCCTCGACCCCGACAACTACGTCGGCCTCGACGTGGCCCACGACACTCCGTTCGAGGACGACGACGGCGCGCCGGTCGTGATCTTCGCGAAGGGGCGTCCACGCCCGCTGCGCGAGGTGTCCTTCATCCTCGGGCGCCTCGCCGGGCAGGTGCTGTCGCGCGTGCGGCTCATCGTCGCCCCCGAGCTGCGCGAGGACGTGACGCGCGCGCTCGGGCTGTAGCATCGAAATCCCGTGCGATTGCTTCAGTGCAGCTGGCTCATCGCCGTCGCCTCGCTCGCCACGGCGGCACCGACGGCGCGCGCGGATGACCTGCCTCCCCCCCCGTCGCATCCCACCCGCCTCACGCGCGCGGATCTCCCGGCGCGGCTCGCCGATCCCGACACTGCGGACGGGCGCCTCGACGGAGATCTCGGCCTCGTCGTCGGCGTGGGCGCGACGTTTCGCGCGGAGTCGCCGCGCATCGTGGCCGACGTCCGGCTGCGTTACCTCGAGACGGCAGGCGTGTTCTTGGATTACGAGGACGGCTTCGCCGCGACCGCGCCAGGTCCCGATCGGATCGTCGTCGCGGGGCTGGAGATGCGGCCGCTGTTTCTCGCGCGCTGGGTGACGGGCGCGGATCTCGGCATCACCTGGCCGGATCTCGTGATCGACTCCCTCGGCCTGGAGGCGGGCGCATGCTTCGAGCAGCCTCTCGGCGCAGACTTCGCGTCACGCCCGGGCCTTCAGCTGAGTCTCGGCCTCGAGCTGCCGCTGCTGTCGAAGGTCAACGGGCCCTGGATCGGCCTTCACGGCGGCGGGCGCTGGAGCGACGCGGTGCTCATGGCAGGGGGCACGACCATGAGAGGCGACAGCGAGGCGTTCCTCTCGGTGACGCTCGCGTGGCATCATCTCTTCGCGACGCACCTCGTCGACCTCAACGACACGGCTCCGTAGAAAGGCGTCGTCTCGCCGTTCCAGGCCGTCGTCTCGTCGTGCCGACGCGTCGTCTCGCCGTTCCGCGGCGTCGTCTTGCCGTTCCAGGCCGTCGTCTCGTCGCGCCGAGGCGTCGTCTCGCCGTTCCAGGCCGTCGTCTCGTCGTGCCGCGGCGTCGTCTTGCCCTTCCAGGCCGTCATCTCGCCGTGCCGAGGCGTCGTCTCGCCGTACCAAGCCGTCGTCTTGCCGCTCCAAGCCGTCGTCTCGGCGTTCCAGGCCGTCGTCTCGTCGTGCCGAGGCGTCGTCTCGTCGTGCCGGGGCGTCGTCTTGTCCTTCCAAGCCGTCGTCTTGTCCTTCCAAGCCGTCGTCTCGTCGTGCCAAGCCGTCGTCTTGTCCTTCCAAGCCGTCGTCTCGTCGTGCCAAGCCGTCGTCTCGGCGTTCCAAGCCGTCGTCTCGTCGTTCCGAGAGCCGCCGTCGAAAGTCTTCGCCTGCGTCGGCCCTTGCCGGAAGGACGCGCGGCGGTCCCGACTACTTGGCGACGCTCTCCTTGATCGCGCGGTCGACCTCCTTGGCGAGCGCGCAGTTGTTCACCTGGCGCTTCATCGCGTCGAGGGTCTCGGGGTCCGTCACTCGAGCCTCACCCGCGAAGATGAAGCTCGCCTCGGCGGAGCGACGCAGCCGCAGCACTTCGGTGTGGGTGCGAAGGTTGACCAGATGGACGCGCGCGAAATGGGGCGAGCGCTGCAGGTCGGCCTCGGTGACGGGAGCGCCAGCCTCGGCCGGATGCACCTCGGGGGAGTCTTCGTCGAGCACGAACAGGAAGAACTGCGCCTGCTTCACGAGGTCGATCGCGGCCGGGATCTCGACCTTGATCGCCTTCTCGTACTGCTCCTCGAAGACGCGCAGTCGAAGCGGGTCGTCGGACGCGTTGACCTCGGCTGCCCACTCGTCGGTCAGGATCCTCGTTGCGGCGTAGGCCTTCTGCCAGTTCCACGGCTGCTCCGCGAAGGCGCCGGCGTCCGCGTCCCCCTTCGCCGCGGCGGCGTTCGGCTCGCGGAGGAAGCAGCCGACGAAGCCGTCCCGCTGGGAGGAAGCGGCGGCGCGGCGGAGAGAGGTGACGTCCTTCGCGTCGCCGATGCGCAAGCGGAGATAGAGGCCCGGCGAGCTCCGGAAGTCCCACGTCGCGACCGACGGGTCCACGAGGTCTGGCAGGTCCTTCGTCGCCGCCTCGATGACGCGCTGCTCGACCCCGTCGCGCAGGGGGAACCAAGCGCCGCCGACCGTTGCCTTCACGGCGCGCTCCTTCTGGAGCAGCGCCTCCTTCGACCCACCGAGCTGTCGCTCCTCGAAGTACCGGTAGCCGACGACGATGACGATGAGCGACGCGACGATCCCCAGCCAGAACGTGGGCGACCCACGCGACGTCCGCCCCTGCTCTCGGTTGGCGCGTGCCTGGTAGACGGAAGGCAGACCGGGGGGCTTGCGCTGAGTCACTTCGCTTCGCTCCGTAGGGGCGGCGTCGAGCCGCAGCCGTCACTTCGTGGACGGACGTGTGGTTTCCGGTCGCACTGGCGACCGCGCTTCACTTCGGCGATGCTCTGGCCCCGACCGATGGTCTGGCGCGCCCGATCTCGCGGATCAGGGCGCGTGCACGCTCTTCGGGATCGAGTTCACCATGAAGCTGACGTTCGGGTAGCCCGCGAACGCTGCCGTCTGGAACACGCTCTTCACGACGATCGCCTGCACGTCTTGATCGACCTGGAGGACGACGACGGCCGGAAACTCCTTGCCGGGGTGGGTCGTCTTCCAGAGCTCGCGCTTGCTCTTCAGGATGTTGAAGAGGTCGTCGATGCGCTGCATCCGCTTCGCGTCCTCGATCGCACGGGTGTTGCCGCCGGGCGCGCCGTCGACCATCACCTGGCTCCCCGACACGGCGACGATGGGCGCGTCGATCATGTCGAGCGTGTTCTCGGCCTTCGGCAGGTTGACGCCCTTGCTCACGGGCGTCTCGCCCGATGCGGAGAACGTCATCAGGAGGAAGACGACGGTCACGACGAGGAAGTCGATCATGCTGGTGAGCGACAGGCCGGCGTTGACGGAGCGACCTCCGCCTCCGCTCACGCGCTTCTGTACGAACTTCAGGGGCACGTCGTGCATGAGACGACGGCCGGGGGTGTGAATCGTCATTGCGGCTCCCTCAGTTGACCGAGAACGTCATGTTGAAGGCGGGGACGCTGTCGACCTTGGCGCCGAGCTGGAGCGGCCGATGGATCTGATAGACGGCGTCGATGACGCCGATGATGGCGCCGTAAGGAGTCTCGTTGTCGGTGTGCAGGATGGCCTGATCGAACTTCTTGTCCGAGGCGTCACGATGGGCGCCGACGGTCGTCCACTCGGACGAGACCTTGGCGGCGAGATCGGGGAACCGGACGACGCGCGTCGCTCCCTCCATCGAGATGACGTCCTTGCGGGGCACGTCGATCGTGCTGATGACGGTGCCGGACTGCTTCCAGATGAGCACGAACTTCTCCGTCGATCGCATCTCGATGTGGAGCTGCTTCTCGGGAGGTATATTTTGTATGTCCTCGGTCGGTCTCGGCGGGCCTGGGACCTGCGCGTCGGCGTTCATGCGCGCCATGTGGCTCCAGACGGCGGTGATGAGCAGGAACGCGATGGTGACCATGAGGAAGTCGATCATCGGGATCATGTTGATCTCCGAGTCGAGAGACCTTCGCCCGCCTTTGCCACCGCTGTCGACGTTTACGCCACCCATGCTCGCTCCAGACCTGGCGCGCTTCCGCGCCGAACTACGTACACACTACAGACACACTTCGCGGTCCCGAGTTCCGGAGAAGCGCGAGCTATCGAGCTCAGCGCTTCTCCGCGAGGAGGGGACCGATTCTCTCAGCCCTGGACCGGCACGCCCGCCATGTTGACCTTCTGGCGGTTGTGCACGACGAGGTTGAGCACCTGGACGCTCGCCTCGTTGATGTCGTCTTCCAGGCTCTGCGTCTTGCCGTTCAGGACGGCGAAGCCGATGAGCCCGATCAGCGCGACGATGAGACCGAAGGCCGTGCAGTTCATGGCCTCCGAGATCCCTTCTGCGAGGATGCGCGCCTTCTGGCTCGGATCGACGCTCTCGCCGGAGACGGCGCCGAAGCTCGTGATGAGCCCGGAGACCGTCCCGAGGAGACCCGAGAGCATCGCGAGGTTCGCCATGAGAGCGAGATAGCCCGTGCGCTTCGCGATCCGGGGGATCTCGCGGAGGGCCGCCTCATCCATCGCCGCCTGCACTTCTTCGTCGGGGCGGTTCACCTTGACGAGCCCTGCCTGAACGATGCGGGCGAGCGGCGCGTTCGCGGCGCTGCACATCTTCACTGCCTTCGCGACATCACCCGCGAGGATGCACTTCTGCATGGTGGCGAGGAACACGTCCTTGTTGATGGCCGAGCCGTACAGGTAGAGCGCGCGCTCGATGATGATCCCGATGGTGACGATCGACCAGAAGAGGATGGGGTACATGCCCCAGCCGCCTTGCGTGAAATGCTTCCATAGACCAGCCATGAACTTCCTCCTCGGGGCCCACGCCGGAGCGACGTGGCTTTTTCGTGCGGGCGATTTGCGTCAGGGTCGGCGTGCGCTCGAGACCTCGAGTGCGGCGCCTTGCGATTGAAACGATGAGCGTTGTTGAGATGCCGGATTCGGTGCCAGCTTCAGCGACGGACGGGGTGCCGGTGTCCCGACGCCAGGGCCGGGCGAGTGAACTGCGGTTTCTTCCAAAGGGCAACCGAAGAAGCGTGGGGGCGGTGCGTAACCGCGACGCGCTTCGAGGTGCAAGCTCCAAGAAGGATGCAGGGCACCCCCGAGCCTGGTCAAGTACGAATAGTTGAATTTCCAGCGTCAATCATGCATTTATTCCGCCAGTTTGGCGTGGTGCGGGAAGTTTCCACGCTGGGCGGAGACGACGAGCCGACGAGGAGGGGACGTTGACTTCACCCGCCACCCGAGCCTATCGTCCTCCGCCAAGTCGAGCCGTCGGATCTCGGGCTGTTCGCAGAGACCACGTCTTGACGGCGATTCCGGCAGGTGCCGGGATGGTTCTGGTCGACGAATCGTTTCGATTTGCTCAACGGATTGCAAAGGAGCGTAGGGGATGTTCTTGGCTCTTCTCAGTGTGGCGCCGGCGGCAGCGGAGGCGAGCGGCAGCAACGGGCTGATGGACGCCTTCAGGACGAATCCCACGTTCCTGTCGATCAACCTCGGCGTTAGCGCCATCGTTGTCGGCATGATCGCGGAACGCGCCATCTTCCAGATCACGAAGTACCGCGTGAACTCGAAAGAGTTCTTCGCCCAGATCAAGAAGCTCGTGACCGCGGGGAACATCGACCGCGCGATCAAGCTCTGCGACGCGGGTGACTACCCGACGCTCCAGCTCGTGAAGGCTGGGCTCACGCACGCGAACAAGGGCCCCGACGAGATCGACGCGGCAATGAGCGAGAAGCTCGGAGAGCTCAAGCCCGCCGTCGAAAAGCGCGTCGGCTCGCTCTGGTCGCTCGCGAACATCGCGACGCTCATCGGCCTCCTCGGCACGGTGTACGGCCTCATCCACACGTTCGGCGCCGTCGCCGCCCCCGGCCTCTCGGCCGCGGACAAGCAGCGCGTTCTCGCGGCCGGCATCGCGGAGGCCATGTACAACACGGCCTTCGGTCTCGGCATCGCCGTCACCTGCATGGTCGCGCACTTGATCATCCATCAGCGCTCGAAGAACATCCAGCACGACCTGGACGCGACGCAGGAGCGGGTGTTCAACCTGCTGACGATCCAGACGCGACCGGGCTCGTACTGAGCCTCCGTCACGACTGACTGTCCTCGACTGGCACTGACTGGGGTCGTACGTCATGGCGAAAGAACCGGAGAGGCTCAGCGCATCGCAGCGGAGCAAGATACGCCGGCTGTCTGCTCCCAAGGAGCTGGCGGCCGACGAAGAGGGAGGCGAGCTCAACATCGTCCCGTTCCTCGACATCATCATGAACGTCCTCATGTTCGTGCTCGCGACGGTCAGCGTCACGTTCACGGCGACGATCGACACGTTCCCTCCGCGCGCGGGCGGCTCGAGCCCGAGGCCGCCGACGACGCCGACGCTCGGCTTCTCCGTACTCATCTCCGGTGACGGCATGGGCCTCAAGGCCTCCGGAGGCAACGTGGCCCCGGGATGCAACGGGACCGGCTCTGGCCTGGCTGTGCCGAAGGTAAACGGCGAGTACGACTACGCGACCTTGAAGGCATGCGCGAACAAGCTGAAGCACGCGTCCCCTGACTTTGCCGGAGAGTCGTCGGTCGTGATCGCGGCGAGCCCGAACATCCCGTACCAGGTCGTCATCAGCACGATGGACGCCGTGCGCAAAGCAGAGAACGGCGACGAGCTCTTCCCCGAGGTCAACTTCGGGCTCCCGAGATAGACGATGGCCGACCCGACTCCGAAGCCTGCTGTCACGGTTCCGCGCGAGAAGCCCGCGGGCATGGCGACGTACAAGCGCCTGCTGCGCAAGGAGATCCGCAGGAGGGGCGGGGAGCAGGAGATCAACTTCCTGAACATCACCGCCATGCTCGACATGATGACGATCATCCTCGTCTTCCTGCTGAAGAGCATGAGCGCGTCGAGCGCGTCGATTCCGTCGTCGGACGACCTCAAGATGCCGACGAGCGTGCTGACGAGCGAGGCCTCGCAGGAGGGGCTCGCGATCATCATCACCAAGAGCAACATCCTGGTCGACAACAACCCCGTCTGCCCGGTGCCGCCCGACGCGACGCACGGCGTCGAGGGGAAGCACAAGCGAAGCGGCGGAACGAACGACCTCTACATCGTTCCGCTGGCGAACGCCGCGCAGAGCTGGCGCGACCGCGACGTCATCGTCCGGGCCGCGATGGGGAAAGACACTTCCTCGAGCGAGGCGATCATCATCGCTGACCAGGGCATGCCGTTCCGTCTGCTCACCGAGGTGGTCTTCACGCTCGGCCAGACGAGCTTCGCGAAGTTTCACTTGATGGTCATGCAAGGCAAAAAAGGCTAGCGACCGCGGGCGTTTCGCGTCGATACCGGCGCGGATCCGTCGTCGAGAATCGTCACCGTACAGAAGTACGGCTCCTCATCCGCTCCTAGGCTTCGCTTGGTCTCGGCGCGAACCGCCCGCGGTCGCTTCGCTCGCTCGCGGAGAAGTGTGCATCGCGCGAAGCGTCGTCCGCGCGCGGGCGCCTGCACTTTGTGAGGGTGACCGCGCTCCACTTGGCAGGCACTCCACAGGGTTGTCACTCTCCTGTCGTTGCCATGACCCCCTGCATCTGGTAAATCGCGCGCGTCTGCCTCACCCGTCAGGGTCGGCAGGCGAGGCGAGCTGAAGCGTCTGCGCCGCAGACGGCCAACCCCTCTCCAGTTAGGGTGGCGTGTCGCCTAAATCGCTTCAAAAGCGAGGCCTGCTCCACCTTTCTGCACTAGGAGTGGTCCCCTGATGAAAGCATTTCTCACCCTGAACGCGCGCCGTCTGGGCGTGTCGTTTCTATCCATCGTCACCGTGCTCGCGACGCTGTTCGCGACAATGGTCGCGTCACACGGTGCCCTCGCGGCAGAGCCCGGCAACGCCATGATGGCGCAAGCCGTCGGGGAAGACAGCCTCGTCGTCCCCACCGCCTCGTTCGCGCAGATGCAGTTCGTCGGTGGCGTGAACGGCCAGCAGCTTCTCATGCTCGGCTTCGTCGTATGCTTTGCCGGGCTCGCGTTCGGCATGATCACCTACGCGCAGCTGAAGAACGCGCCGGTCCACAAGTCGATGCTCGAGGTGAGCGAGCTCATCTACGAGACGTGCAAGACGTACCTCTTCACGCAGCTCAAGTTCATCGCCGTGCTCGAGGCGTTCATCGCCGTCGTCATCATCGCCTACTACTACGTCATCAAGCACGACTCGGCGGTCAACGTCGCCATCATCCTCTTCTTCTCCGTGGTCGGCATCGCCGGCAGCTCCGCCGTCGCCTGGTTCGGCATCCGCATCAACACCTTCGCGAACTCGCGTACCGCGTTTGCGAGCCTTCGCGGCAAGCCGTTCGCGGTCTACGAGATCCCGCTCAAGGCCGGGATGAGCATCGGCATGGTGCTCATCAGCATCGAGCTGATGCTGATGCTCGCCATCCTCCTCTTCATCCCTGGTGAGCTCGCCGGCAAGTGCTTCATCGGCTTCGCCATCGGCGAGTCGCTCGGCGCCTCGGCCCTCCGCATCGCGGGCGGCATCTTCACGAAGATCGCCGACATCGGGTCGGACCTCATGAAGATCGTCTTCAAGATCAAGGAAGACGACGCGCGCAACCCCGGCGTGATCGCCGACTGCACGGGCGACAACGCCGGCGACTCCGTCGGCCCCAGCGCGGACGGCTTCGAGACCTACGGCGTCACCGGCGTCGCGCTCATCTCGTTCATCCTCCTCGCCGTGAAGGACCACGGCGTCCAGGTCCAGCTCCTCGTCTGGATCTTCGTCATGCGCATCGTGATGGTCATCGCGAGCGGCCTCTCGTACTTCGTCAACGAGGCCATGGCGAAGGCCCGCTACGGCAACGTCGACAAGATGAACTTCGAAGCGCCGCTGACCTCCCTCGTGTGGGTCACGTCGATCGTGTCCGTCGTCTTCACGTTCGCCTGCTCCTTCCTGCTCGTCCCGACGCTCCCCGCGAGCGGCGGTGACCCGACGCAGTGGTGGAAGCTCTCGATGATCATCTCCTGCGGCACGCTCGCGGGCGCGATCATCCCCGAGCTCGTCAAGGTCTTCACGTCGACCGAGTCGGCGCACGTCCGCGAGGTCGTCACCGCGTCCCGCGAGGGCGGCGCGTCGCTGAACATCCTCGCCGGCCTCACGGCGGGTAACTTCAGCGGCTTCTGGCTGGGCATGACGCTGATGATCCTCATGGGCATCAGCTACTTCGTCAGCACGATGGGCCTCGGTGCCATCATGACGATCAACGGCCACGACGCGTCGCCGGTCTTCGCGTTCGGCCTCGTCGCCTTCGGCTTCCTCGGTATGGGGCCCGTCACGATCGCCGTCGACTCGTACGGCCCGGTCACGGACAACGCGCAGTCGGTCTACGAGCTCTCGATCATCGAGACGCTCCCGGACATCGAGGCCGAGATCAAGAAGGACTTCGGCTTCGACGTGAACTTCGAGAAGGCAAAGCACCACCTCGAGGAGAACGACGGCGCGGGCAACACGTTCAAGGCCACGGCGAAGCCGGTGCTCATCGGCACGGCCGTCGTCGGCGCGACCACGATGATCTTCTCGATCATCATGCTCCTGACCGACGGCCTGAAGCGCGACCTCGACAAGCTCTCCATCCTTCACCCGCCGTTCCTGCTCGGCCTCATCGCCGGCGGCTCGGTCATCTACTGGTTCACGGGCGCATCGACGCAGGCCGTGAGCACGGGCGCCTACCGCGCGGTCGAGTTCATCAAGGCGAACATCAAGCTCGACGGCGTCGCGAAGGCCTCGATGGAGGACAGCAAGAAGGTGGTCGAGATCTGCACGCTCTACGCGCAGAAGGGGATGATCAACATCTTCCTCACGGTCTTCTTCGGCACGCTCTCCTTCGCGTTCCTCGAGCCGTACTTCTTCATCGGCTACCTCATCTCCATCGCGCTCTTCGGTCTCTTCCAGGCGCTCTTCATGGCCAACGCCGGCGGCGCCTGGGACAACGCGAAGAAGGTGGTCGAGGTCGAGCTGAAGGCGAAGGGCACGCCGCTCCACGACGCGTGCGTCGTCGGCGACACCGTCGGCGATCCATTCAAGGACACCTCGTCGGTCGCCATGAACCCCATCATCAAGTTCACGACGCTCTTCGGCCTCCTCGCTGTCGAGCTCGCGAACGACCGGGCGAACCAGATCTCCCCGACGACCACGGCCGTCCTCTCGGCCGTGTTCTTCGCCATCATGCTCTACTTCGTGCACCGCTCGTTCTACGGGATGCGCATCAACACGAGCATCAAGGCCGAGCAGATCCAGGCCGAGGCCAGCCCGGCCGAGTAGGGCTCACGAGGAGAGCGCTTCGCTTTCCCGATGCAACGCCGCGACTCCCCTGGGAGCTCGCGGCGTTCTTTTTTGGAGTGGGGGCAGCTCGGGCGTTCCCGCTGCACGCTCGGAAAAGGAGCTCGCGGCCTCTCCGGCTCCCGCGATGACTTCGGACTGTCGGTCGCAGAGCGCTAGATCGGGTCGACGCAGACGCAGATCCCGAGCGCGTTGTCCTGGCACTGCGATCCCGGACATTCCGGTGCGCTCGCGCCGCAGAAGGGCGGGCTTGCCTCGCCGAGCGCCGAGGTCGCTTGGAAGCTGTAGTAGCCCTCGTTGATTGTGCCCGAGAGGTCGCAGACCGGGCTATCTCCTGCGGCGCTCGAGCTCGAGGACGACGTAGTTGTGGTCGACGTTGTCGTCGTGGTCGTGGTCGTGGTCGACGTCGTGGTGGTCGTCGACGTCGTCGTCGACGTTTCGGTGCTCGTGGTCGACGTCCCAGTGCTTGTGCCCGTGCCCGTCCCCGAGCCGTCGGCGTCTTCGCCCGTGTCGGCGAGCCCCGAGTCGACGAAGGTGCTCATGGGCATCCCGACGGAGCTGTCGCCGCCGGCCGCGTCGGGCAGGCTCACGACCGACCCGCCGTCGTATCCGGTCCCGGCCTCCACCTTCGACGTCGTGGTGGTCGCGCGACCGCTGTCGAGGTCGGGAAGCGCACCGACGTCGCCGGTCGCACACGCGGCGAGCAGCGCTGACGACAGAACCAACCCGCGGACGGCGCCCCTCAGCTTCATCCGCCCCAAGGTAGCTGCCGATAACCCTTCGCGCACGGAATAATCCGGCCTCGCTGCACCTACCCCTGGAAGAGGCCTCCGCGTGCCGGCGAGACATAGAAGCGCCGCATCGAAACGTTCATCAGCAGCCCGATCCCGATGAGGATCGTCATGACCGACGACCCGCCGGCCGAGAAGAGGGGGAGGGTGACGCCGACGACCGGGAGGATGCCGGTGACCATCCCGAGGTTGAAGAACGCGTGCCAGAAGATGAGGCTCCCGACTCCGATGGCGAGCACCGCGCCGAAGCGATCCTTCGCAGTCGCGGCCACGCGGATCGACCAGCCGACGAGGAACGCATAAAGCAGCACCAGGATCATGCATCCGAAGAGCCCCCAATCCTCGGCGAACACTGCGAACGGGAAGTCCGAGTGCTGGTCAGGCAGGAAGAGGAACTGGTTCTGGGTGCCTCGCATGAACCCCTGACCGAAGAGACCGCCGTTCCCGATCGCCACGCGCGCGTGGTGGGCGTGCCATCCCGTCCCGAGGATGTTGGCCTCGGGGTTCAAGAACGCGGTCACGCGGGTCTTCTGGTAGTCCTTCAGCACGTACGTCCACATCACGGGTAAGAGGACGCCGAACGACACGACGAGCGTGAGCACGCTCCGCCAGGCGATGCGGGTGAGCGCGCAGATGCTCACGAAGATGAGGCCGAGGATGAGGGCGGTTCCCAGATCGGGCTGCTTCATGACGAGCGCCATCGGGACGAAGGCGATCAGCGCGGGGATCGCGAGGTCCTTGAGCGTGCGGCCTTCGCTCTTCGGGTCGTCATGCAGGTACTTCGCGAGCGCGATGATGAGAAACAGCTTCATGAACTCGCTCGGCTGGAAGCTGAACGACCCGATGTTGATCCAGCGCGAGCTGCCGCGGATGTCGCGGCCGAGCACGAAGACGAGCGCGAGGAGGACGATCCCGAGGCCGTAGAGCGCGTACCCGAGGCGCTCATAGTGGCGGTAGTCGATCGCGGCAACGAGCGTCGCGAGGATGCCGCCGAACACGAGCCAGTAGACCTGCTGCACGTAGATCTCTCGGAGCGCGTCGCGCGAGACGCTGGTGGCCGAGTAGAGGTTGACCACGCCGATGACGGCGAGGAGAGCCGTCCCGAGGAAGAGCGCCCAGTCGAAGTGATCGCGGGCCTGGCCGAGGAGCCGATGGTCTCGCATCAGGGTGGGGGAGCGCCGGGCGCGGGGACGACGATCGCCGCGGCAGGAGGCGTCGACGGCTTGTTCGGTGCGGCGACGTGCGGCGGCTTCGTCGGGGCTCCCTTGCCGGCTCTCGCCGCTGTGATGCGATCGTATTCGCGGACGATCTGGATGGCGATCGGTGCGGCGATGGTCGGACCTGCGCCGCCGTGCTCGACGAGCACCGCGACCGCGATCTCGGGAGCTTTCGCGGGCGCGTACGCAGCGAACCAGGCGTGGTTCGCTCGATACCAGTCCGCCATCTTCGGGTCCTTCTCGAGCGCTCCGGGGGGGGCGGGCGAGGTCTGCGCCGTGCCCGTCTTCCCCGCGACGTCCAGCGCCGGGTCACGCACCGGGTACGCGGTCCCCTTCTCCTCGTTCACGACGCCGTAGAGCGCGTCGTTCACGCGAGCGAGGTTCTCGGGCCTGACGTTCACCTTCCGCCGTACGCGCGGCGCGAAGTCCTGGACGATCGTGCCGTCCTCGGCCTCCACGGCTCGCACGAGCTCGGGCGAGTAAAGCGTGCCCCCGTTGCCGAGCGCGGCGTACGCGAGCGCCAGCTGGAGGGGCGTGACGGTGGTCGCCCCCTCGCCGATCGTCGCGTTCATCGTGTACCCCTCGTAGAACTTCCCGCCGTAGCGGAGCGCGTAGAAGCTCCTGGTCGGCATCCGCCCCGCTGCCTCCGGGTTTACCCCGAGCCCCGTCTTCTCTCCGAGCCCGAACTCGGTCGCCACCTTCGCGATCGCGTCCATGCCGACGGCTTCGGCGACCTTGATGAAGTAGATGTTGCAGCTCTCGGCGATGGCCTGGTGCATGTTCACGCGGCCGTGGACGTGGGTGCAGTGGAAGACGCGGCGCCCGAACGTGAGGAAGCCGTCGCAGCGCTCGGTGTCGTCCGGGTCGAGCTTCCGACCCTCGAGGGCCGCGAGGGCTGCGAACGGCTTGAAGGTCGAGCCGGGCTGGAACGAGCCGCTCGTCGTCTTGTCGAGCGTGGGCTGCAGCGGGTCGCCGTAGAGGCGGCTCACGGTCTGCCGCATCCGCTCACGTCCCGCGCCGCCCGAGATGTCGTTCGGATCGAACTCCGGCTTCGAGTACATCGCGAGGAGGCGCCCCGTCCTGACCTCCACCACGACCGCCGCACCCGCGCGCTGGTTGCGCATCGCGCGTTCGATCGACTGCTCGAGCTCGATGTCGAGGGTGAGCCGGATGTCGCGGCCGGGGATCGGATCCTGCCGCGACTCACGATCGAGGTGGCGCTCTGCGTCAGGGCCGGTCCGGTATCGGCCGCGGGCGTCGACGACGCGCTCCTCCCAGCCGCGTTGACCTCGCAGATAGCTCTCCCACGCGTGCTCGACGCCGGTCGAGCCGATGATGTCGCCCGACTCGTAGTCGAGCGGGTTCACCTTCTGTCGTTCGGCCGAGGTGAGGTTCTCGTAGCCGGCCGGCCTGTACCGCGCGAGGGTCTCGGCATCGATCTCGGCGACGTAGCCGATCGTGTGAGCGCCGAGCGCCTTCCACGGATAGTAGCGAACGGGGGCGCGCACGACCTCCGAGCCCGTGAGCTCGGTGTCGTGCTGCTTCAGCTCGGCGACGGTGTCGCGCGCGAGGTCTTGCCGTACGAGCACAGGGCGCCAGCACGGGCTTTTGTCCTCGTCGGTCACGCACGCGCCGTGGAGCTTCGCGTCGAAACGGGCGCGGTCCTCCGGGTTGAGGCGCAGGATGTCGGCGATGCGAGGCCAGGTGTCGGGGAGGTCGGCCTCGTCGCGGAGGCGGTTCGGGTGCTGCGGGCGCGCGCTCCGCATGACGCGTCCAGGGACGACGTAGAGGTCGTATGCCGCGCGGCTCGACGCGAGCACCTTCCCCTCGCGGTCGTGGATGACCCCGCGCGTGGTCGCGAGCGGGACGTGGCGGATGATGTTGTCGTGCGCGATCGCCGCGTACGACGCCCCCTCGAGGACCTGGAGCTGGAAGAGTCGACAGAACACGGCAGCGAACGCGAGGAAGGCGACGAGCGCCATCCACTTGAATCGACGCCGGAACTCACCGACGTCCGTTCGAGGGAGGAGCAGCTCGCTCATGTCACTCGAACCAGCCCACGTGGCCCGTCGTGCCGCCGAGCGTCGCGTCGCGCGAGCCGGTCACGGTCGCCGAGTGCAGGCGCTCCGCGAGCCGGAACACGAGCGGCGCGACGGCGCCCGTCGCGAGCACGTGCGGCAAAACGAGGCGATAGAGGGCTCGCGGCACGTAGGGGTCGCGGCCGAAGATCGCGAGGAGGATGAGGATCATCACGCTGTGGACGAGCGCGAACCCGAGCGCGAGCCCCACCTGCATCATCATCGTCTGCGCCGCGAGTCGGACGCCCGCCGCGCGCCCGAGGATGAAGATCGCGACGTAGGTGAAGGTGTAGAGGCCGATCGGCGCGATGCCGATGAGGTCCGTCGCGTAGCCGAGCACGAACGACACCGACGCTCCGCGCGCGACCGAATACTCGTGCACTCCCATGAAGAGGATGAGCGGAAGCAGCAGCGAGGGTACGAGGCCGGGGACGTGAATGAAGCCGAGGACGCGAAAGAGGTTCGCCTGGATGAGGAGCAGCGCGATGCCCGTGATGAGGAACGCGGTGTTCCTCACGGCCTGCTCCGGAGCGAACCCGGCGGGCGCGTGATGGGCGGAGCTGCGGTGTCGGAAGAGGCCTCCTCGGCGGGCGGCGTGACGAGGATGAGGACCGTGTCGAGCCGCGAGAAGTCGACCGTCGGGGTCGCGTCGACGTCCTGGTCACGACCGAGCTCCCGCTTCACGACGCGGCTCACCTTCGCGACCGGGATGCCCCGCGGGAACCACTTCCCCTTGCCGCTGGTGACGAGCAGGTCGCCCGTCTCGACGATGTCTTCCGAGTCGACCATCTCGATCTTGCAGGCATACCGCGTCGGGTCGCCGGTGCCTCGTGCGAAGCCGCGCGCCTTGGTGCGCTCGTCCTCGACGTCGATATTGAACGCGGCGTCGACGGAGAGCTGCACGTCGATGGCGTCGCCCGCCACGTGCAAGATGGTTCCCACCACGCCGTCAGGCGCGATGACGGGCAGGCGCGGCCGGACGTCACGGGCTCCGCGATCGAGGATCACGCGCGTGACCCGGAAGAACTCGGTGAAGTCTTTTCCGACGACCTGCGCGCTCACGAGATCGCCGGGCGTCGTGTTCTTCAGCTGCAGGAGCCTCTTCAGCTCTCGGTTCTCCGCCTCGGCGCGCTCGAGCCTGTGGACGTTCTCCCTCAGGCGCGCGTTGTCGTAGGCGAGGCGGTCGTTGTCGGCCTTCACGTCCACGAGGTACACGTACGACCCCCAGACGTCGGAGAGTCCGCGGAAGATGCTCGAGATGCCGAACTGCGGCGCCGCGCTTATCCGCAGGATGATGCGGTCGACGGCGTTCAGGTTCTCCGGCCGCTTCATGTTCGCGCGCAAGACGAAGAACGGCAGCGCCAGCATGATGACGATCAGGGCTGCGTCGCGGTAGCGCTTGAACGGGGACACGAGCAGGATCCTGGAATTCTGGGGGGTCGCCCGACACCGACGCGAGTCGTCTCGACGAAAGGGCGGCGAAAACGCCGGAATTCTACCCGATGGTGACTTCTTTCAAGAGCTCCATATGGTCGAGCGTCTTCCCGCTGCCAAGCACCACGGCGCTGATCGGGTCGTCGCAGACCATCACGGGCAGGCCGGTCTCTTCGCGGAGCAGCACGTCGAGGTTCGCGAGCAGCGCGCCACCTCCCGTCAGCACGATCCCCTTGTCGACGATGTCGGCCGCGAGCTCGGGGGGGGTCTTCTCGAGCGCGAGCAGCACGGCCTCGACGATCGCGTTCGTCGGCTCCGCAAGCGCCTCGCGGATCTCGTCGGAGTTGACGATCACGGTCTTGGGGACGCCGGCGACGAGGTCGCGCCCCTTCACCTCGGTCGTCCGCTGGACGTCGAGCGGGTACGCGTTCCCGATCTGCATCTTGATGCGCTCGGCCGTCTGCTCGCCGATCGCGAGGTTATACTTTCGCTTCAGGTAGGCGATGATCGCGTCGTCCATCTTGTCGCCGCCGACGCGCACGCTCTGGGAGTAGACGATGCCGGCGAGCGAGATGACGGCGACCTCGGTCGTGCCGCCGCCGATGTCGACGACCATGTTCCCCGACGGCTCGGTGATCGGGAGCCCTGCCCCGATGGCTGCCGCCATCGGCTCCTCGATGAGGTAGACCTCGCGGGCCCCGGCGCTCTCGGCGCTCTCCTTCACCGCGCGCTTCTCGACCTCGGTGATGCCGAAGGGCACGCAGATGATGATCCGCGGCTTCACCAGCGTCCGTCGGTTGTGCGCGCGGGCGATGAAATAACGGAGCATCGCCTCCGTGATCTCGAAGTCGGCGATGACTCCGTCACGGAGCGGCCGCACGGCGCGGATGTTCCCAGGCGTGCGCCCGAGCATCTCCTTCGCCTCGCGACCGACGGCGAGCACCTTGTTCCCGCCGCGTGCGTCCCGCTGGACGGCCACGACGGAGGGCTCGCACGACACGATCCCCTTGCCCTTGACGTAGATGAGGGTGTTCGCTGTCCCCAAATCGATCGCGAGATCGTTGGAGAACAGGCCCTGCATCCAGTCAAACAGCATCGTTTAGGGGGGCGGAGAGGCGGATGCCTCCCTCAACCCTTCGAGATCTTGCCTTCCTTGTGCGGGAAGTGTTTCCGGCACACGGGGCAGAACTTCTTGATCTCGAACTTCTCGGACATCGTCCGCTTGTTCTTGGTCGTCGTGTAGTTCGCGCGGGAGCAGTTGCCGCACGTCATCTTGATCAGGTCGCGCATAACCGGAGACACTCCTCTAGGGGGGCGGGAGGTTATACGCGGGGGGCCGCAAGTCAAGCCAGCCGGTGTGGTGAACGGTGGAGGGCAGTAACTGGGTGCACTTTCGCCCTTGATGTATGCTTCAGACCGGATGCGGCTCGACGATGGCCACGCAGCGGTGCCGCGGCTCCTGCTGCTGGCGGGGGCGATCGGGATGGCGGCCGCGCTGTGCGTTGCCTGCGCGTCTCTCAGCGGGCTCAGCGGGAGCACCCCGGACGGTGGCGTGGACGGCGGGCACCTTGATGCGACGACGGACGGTCGGAAGACCGGTCGTGACACCGGAAGCGATGCTGACGCCGATCGCGCAGAGGTCGGTCAGCAGGACGTCCACGAAGCGGGCCCTCCGTCGAAGGACGTTGCCGTCGAAGCGGCGTGCACGCACGCCTACCCGGTCACGCCCCCTTCTCAGGTGTCCTCGGGCAGCAAGTCCGTGTCCTTCGCCGTAGCGGTCGAGCGGTACACGAGCGGCGTGACCAGCGGAACGGACGACGGGGGCCCCGTTGGCTTCGACCTCGATCACCAGTGCACGTGCCCGGGGCCGCCGTCCTGTAACTCCCCGTCGATGTCTCAGAACTGCGACGTCGAGCCGGGCGGACACGACGTCGAGGGGAACTCGCTCGGCGCGCTGCTCGACTCGCAGCTCGCCGGCACGTCCGCGGGTGACCTCAACACTCGCATCGCTCACGGGCGGTACTCGATCGTCCTCGTGGTGCAGAGCTACAACGGGGGCGCGAACGACAGCGACGTGTTCGTCGGGCTGATGACGTCGAGCGGGCTCGACTCCGATGGCGGCACGCCGCAATGGGACGGCTCGGACGTCTGGAACATCGACCCCGCCTCGACGATCGGGACGGCGGCGGACGGGGACGCGGGCAACTTCGCCTACACGCCGCGCTACTACGTCACGGACGCGTACGTGAACAACTACGTCCTCGTCGCGAGCTTCCCTTCCGTCGTCGTCGGGCTCTCGCTCGGCGTAGAGACGATGAACAACGCCATCCTCTCCGCGACGATTGGTCAGACGGCGTCCGGCCAGTACACGCTGACGGGCCAGATCGCAGGCAGGATCACGACCGCGAGCGCCTTCGGGCTCATCGCCCATCTCGGCTACGAAGGCGACGGTGGGGAGCACAAGCTGTGCGGCACCGATCCGCTCTTCCTGGCCTTGCAGCAGAGCGTTTGCAGCTCGGCGGACATCATGGGGCAGCAGTCCCAGGACAGCACCGACGCAGGCTGCAACGCCCTGTCGTTCGGGATCGGCTTCGAGAGCGTGCAGGTGGGGCTCGGCAAGTCGGTCGCCACCCAGTACAACCTCGCCGGCTGCGACGGCGGTGTCACGGATTGCCCGTAGATGACCCAAGCACTCCACGTCGAGATCATCGGCGACGGGCCGCCCGTCGTGCTGCTACACAGCTCCGGCCTCTCCGGACGGCAATGGAATCGCCTCTCGACGACGCTCTCGCAGAACGGGTTTCGCGTCATCGTTCCTGATCTTCATGGGCACGGGAAGTCACCGACTTGGCCGGAGCCGACGCCGTTCTCGTACCTGGAGGACGTCGCCGCGCTCGTCCCCGTGCTGAAGTCGCACGGGCCAGCGCACGTCGTCGGCCATTCGTACGGCGGCCTGCTCGCGTTGCTCGCGGCACTCAAAGCGTCGGAGGCCATTCGATCGATGACGCTCTTCGACCCGGTCGCTTTCGGCGTCCTCGAGCCTCGAGACGTCGCTGCGCATGCGGAGCTCGCCGCGGTTCCCGTCGACTGGGGCTCGACCGAGGGCGAGCACGAGAGATGGCTCCAGGCGTTCGTCGATTACTGGGGCGGAGCGGGCGCGTGGGCGTCGCTGCGTCCCGACGCGCGCGCCGAGTTCATCCGGGTCGGGTGGGTCGTTCACCAGGGCGTGACGACGCTGATGACGGACGCCACGCCTCTCGAGGCGTACATCCAGCTGGCGTTCCCGTTCACGTTCCTGACGGGCGAGAGATCTCCGCTCGCGGCGCGCACCGTCGTGAAGCGCCTCTCGAACGCGATCCCCGGCGCGAAGCTGATCACCGTGCCTGAAGCAGGGCACATGGCGCCGCTCTCGCACGCGGACGTGGTGAACAAGCACGTGCTCGAGGCCGTGCTCGTCCGATAGCGCTCGCAGCACCTCCGCGCGTCCTTCGGAAGGACACGCGGAGCCGGCCGCTCACTCAGTCGTCGTCGGGCTCGCGGTTCTTCCAGTCGTCGTCGCGCGCGCCCTTGTCCTTGCCGCGTGCCTTCTTCGGCTGACCGTCGTCGCCGCTGCCGCCGCCCGGCTTCTTGCGGCGCTCGTCGAAGGTCTTGCGGGGCGGGGCCGGAGCCCCGAAACCGCTACCACCACCGCCGCCGCCCGCTGCGGGGAAGCCACCCGGCGCCGGATAGCCACCGCCGCCGCTGTATCCGCCGCCGCCGCTGTAGCCGCCACCACCGCTGTAGCCGCCCGGTCCACCGGCGCCGCCAGCGGGTCGCTCGCCCTTCGGGTGGGCGAGGTTGACGACGAGCTTGCGACCGCGGATGTCCGCGTTGCGGAGCGCTTCGGACGCAGCCTTCGCGGACTCAACGCTCGCCATCGAGACGAACCCGAAGCCGCGCTTCCTGCCGTCGGGATCCGTCGGCAGGTGGACGCGGACGACCTGGCCTTCGGCGACGCCGTTGATGAGCGTCTCGACCTCGGCCTGGGTGCAGTCGTAGGGAAGGTTGCCGACGTAGAGCGTCTTGTCAGGGGAGCTCGCGCCTGCTCCGCCGGGACCGCCCGGACGTGGACCTGCGCCGTATCCGCCAGGACGAGGGCTCGCGCCCATCCCGCCCGCAGCGCCCGGCGGACCGCCGATGCCGTCGCGGCGCGGTGGCTCTTGCTGGAATGGGCGGACGGAGATGCTCTTGCCCGCCTGCATGGAACCGTCGAGCGCGTCGCGTGCTGCCTGCGCTTCCGTCGGAGTCGAGAGGGTGACGAAGCCGAATCCGCGTGGACGACCCGTGGCGCGATCCTTTGGAAGGCTCACGTTCACGACCGAACCGCCCGTAGCCTCGAAAATCTGCTTCAGAACGTCTTCTGAGATGCTGTCAGGCAACCCTGCCACGAACAGCTTTGCTTCATCATTCCCCATGCGGAAACCGGAACCTCCTGTGGAACCTAACGAACCGAAGTGGACGGAGCCTTGCGAAGTCCACGTAGGTCTACGAAGTGACAGCCCGGGAGGGTTGGCACGAAGTGAACACCTACACCTTCTGTAGACGATATCCCGCTCGCATACGACGTCAACCCTCGCAAGTACAGCCCTGGGTGCGCCCCACGCACCCTCGCGAGGTGCAGGACTACTGCAGCGCTGGGATGGTGAAGACGAACGTCGAGCCACCTGCGGCTGCCCCCTCGACCCACGCTCTGCCGCCGTGGCTCTCTGCGATGTGCTTCACGAGGGCGAGGCCGATGCCGCTGCCTCGGACCGGGCCGCTCGTGGAGCCAGGTCGCGGGTTGGTGCCCTCCCGGCGCGAGCCTCGGACGAATCGCTCGAAGATGCGGTCGCGGTCGTCCTCGGGGACGCCGGGGCCCTGGTCGGTGATGCGCACGGCCACGACCGCCCCCTCGCGTGCCGCTTGGATCGCGATCACCTTGCCCTCCGGCGCGTACTTGAGCGCGTTGTCGATGAGGTTGATGACGGCAAGCTGCACGGCGCGCTCGTCGATGCGCGCCGGCGGGAGGCTCCCCTCACGGTCGATCGTGAGCTCGACCCCCTCGCGCTCGGCGCGGTAGCGGTAGACGGCGACCGCCTTCTCCACGGCGTCGCCGACGTCGCCCCGCGCGAACTCGTACGCCTCGCGCCCGCGCTCCACGCGCGCGAAGTCGAGCACGTTCTCGATGAGCGCCGAGAGTCGCTCGCTCTCGCGCACGATGATCTCGAGGTACTCCTTCTGCTTCGCCTCGCTCGACACGCGCCCCGACTGGAGCATCTCGCCGAACATGCGCACGAGCGCGAGCGGCGTCTTGAGCTCGTGCGTCACGTTCGCCACGAAGTCGCTCTGCAGCATCGAGATCCTGCGCTGCTTCTCCGCGGCGAAGAGGATCGCGGCGACGCCGGCGACGATGACCGCGCACGAGAGCGTGACCATCGAGATCTCGAGGATGCGCCGGCTCTGAACGTGTGCGGCGAGCTCCTCGCTCGCGTTGGGGGAGACCTGGAGGCGCCAGTTGTAGAGCGTCGTGGGGAAGCGGACGCCGACGGTGAATTCGCCGGAGCGCAGCGGTGGGCCGTAGATGATTCGTCCGTCCTCGTCGACGACGTTCACGCGCGAGGATCTGGTGGGCGACGCGCCTTGCTGGAGCACGAGCTCCGTGTAGAGCGTCGGCAGCGTCTCGCGCACGATGCGGCCGATGTCGTGCCACGCCACGACGAGATAGTGGCGGCCCGCGTACGACCGCTGCCAGTAGCTCACGAGGTAGCTCTGACCCCCGTACGCGTGGTGGAGATGTCGGAGCTCGTCCTCGCGCTGCGCGCCGAGCTCCATGTCCGAGAGCATCCTCCGGGTCACGAGCCGCCGGAACGCCTCCTCGTCCCAGAAGGCGCCGCCCGCGCGCGACGCGAACGCCAGCACCTCGTGCGCCTCGTTCATCACGAGGATGGCGCGAACCGTGGGCGTCTCGCGCTGCGCGGTCGGTAGCCAGCGCTCGGTCAGTTGCGAGAGCCACGCCGGGTCGGCGATCGCGAAGACGACGTTGTCCTCTTCGACGATGTGCTTGTCGAGGCGGTCGGCCTTCTCGTTGGCGAGGCCAAGCGTCGCCTCGAGCATCGACTGCTGCCCGAGCTTGTCGACCTGGAGGTTCGTCCGGATGGTGACGTACGCGAGGACACCCGCGGCGAGCAACACGAGCGGCAAGAGGACGAGGCTCGTGATCCTCCCGCCTGCTTGATCAGTGCGTCGCTTCGCCACGTCCCCCCGATGAGGCTACGCCTCAGCCCTCAGCGAGCGCGGAGCGAGCGCGTGCTCTTGGCGGCGATCGGGACCGACGGGTCCTGCGTCTTTTCCCGCTCGAGGATGATGCCGCGTTGCCCGACGAACCCCGCCAGCTGCTCGGCGATGTACGAGAGGGCGTGACCGTCGTCGTCCGTGAACGGAATGCTGTCCGTCGGGTTCATGAGCTCGATGGCGCCGAGAAAGCGCCCGCCGAGCGCGACCGGGGCGACCATGAGGCTCTTGGCGCCGCCGAGCGTCGTGTAGCGCGGCGTGACCCGAGCGGCCTCGGACTTCGTCGCGTCCGAGAGCACCAGCGCACGCCGCTTCCGCATCGTCGGGAAGAGGATCGGGTCGTTCTCGGCGCTCCGCTGCGAGAGGAGGGACTCGCCTCCCTTCCCGCCCGCGCAAGTGATCACGAACTGGCGACGGTCGATGTCGTAGAGGTGCACGATCCCGCCCTGCGCGGGCATCTTCTCGAGCGCGAGCGTGAGGCAGAAGTCGGCCCCCTCGATCGCGTCGCGCAGGAACTGGAGGTCGTGCATCGCCTCGAACAGATCCGCGATGAGCTCGTCGCCGCGAAGGCGCTTCGCCGAAGGGGTACGCGTCGAGATGGGGGCGCCCGGGAAGCCGGAGCCGCGCGTCGTGGGGGGGGCGCTCGATTCGGGCGGCGCGCTCACGGGGGCCGCTTCCATGGCGGGAGCTGGCGCTGCGCTCACTGTCTGGACGGGCGCGCTCGCAACGGGCTGCGGAGGTACCGGGACGGAAGCCTGCGGCGGCGCCGCGACGGCGGCCGCAGGAGCCGGAGCGACGACGACGGTCGGCGTCGCAGGAACGACGTCGACGGCAACTGCCGGTGGGTCTGTGAACATGCGCGCCGTGGCGGTCGAGAGCGACGGCGTCTCCTGCGGGGGGACATCCGCGGGCGACATACGGATCGTGGCGGTCGACAGCAGCGCGGCCGCAGCGATTGAGGAACGCTCGGCGGCAGGCGGCGAGGCCTGCGCGGCGGTCGCGACGGCTGCCACCGGCGCAGCGACCGGACCTTCCGGAAAAGAGACCACAGGCTCTTCCCGCCAGTCTTTCCAGGTCAGTGTGACGAGCGGGAGCTTCGGCGGGCGCCCCGTGAATCGCACGTTGAACAGGGCGAGGTTCACGAGCTTGCCTGGCTTCGCTGCTGCGATCGCGCTGCGAATTCCGTCGAGTTGCTGCCTGAGGAGCGTCTCCGCCTCGGCTCTCGTCGGCGTCCCGTCGATGAAGTACGCGCACTCGCGGTAGGTCAGCGGCCCGTCGGGGCCTGGCTCCTGCTCGCGCTTTGCGAGGATCTCCAGCGTCGCCGGTCCGCTCGCAACGGGCGCGACGATGACCGGCGCGACGACCTGCGCTGACGTCGAAGGTGGGGGCGCCGACTCGCGCGGCGGTGTGCTCGTCGCCGGAGCTGCCACCGGCGCGACCTGCGGCGGGGCGGGAGTTGCGCCAGGGGCTGTCTTCGTCTTGCTCTTCGGGCTCAGATTGAGATCAGGCGCCGGAGGCCTCGACGAACGCGAGGGGGGGGGCCTGCTAGGCGTGGCAGCGGCAGGCGGTTCGACCGCGGGAGGCGGCGCAGAGGTGGCAGGCTCTGCCGGCTTCTCCGCGACGGCCGGAGGTCGCGCCGACTTGGACTTCTCGGCGGCCGGGGGTCGCGTGCTCTTCCGGTCGCCCGGTTTCTCGACCGGGGGCGGCTGGCTCGGTCGCGTGAGCGGCTCGTCTGCCGAGGCTTTTCGGATGGAGTAACGCTGGCGCTTGATGGGATCGATCGCCGAGAACCCGTCGTCGAGCAGCTCGATGGAGAAACCCGTCATCGGGCCCGGATCGCTCCGCAGCTCGCGTGCGGCCTGGAGGGCGCGCTGCCACGACTCGGCCTCGACGCAGTAGCGTTGTTTTTCGGCCGCCTTACCGACGGAGCTCACCTCGACAAACCAGCGCATGGATCAGGCCTTCGGAGTCATGAAAAGGAACCGGAGTGGCAAGCCGAGAAGCGCCGCGTCGGCGCGAACTGCACGCGGTCGACGCCGGTCAGGCTCAGGCTAACGGCGCGCTCGCCTCTTGGGTAGCCCCATCCCCTCGCGTCACTCTGCGCGGAGACCGTCCGCTGGCCGCAGATCCGCGGCGTACAGCGCAGGGAAGATGGTGGCGACGAGGCAGACCACGATCGCCACGGCGCCCGTGATGAGGAACTCCGTCGGGCGCAGGTTCACGGGGATCTTCGAGATGAAGTACACCTTCGGGTCCAGCGGGAAGCCGTAGACCATGAGCAGCTTGCACCCGACGTAGCCGACGAGGAGGCCGAACGTGGTGCCGATCGCGCCGATGATCCCCCCCTGGTAGAGGAACACGCGCAGTACCGCCCCGTCGCGCGCGCCGAGCGCCTTGAGAATCGCGATCTCCTTCTTCTTGTCGAGCACCACCATGATCAGCGTGGCCACGACCGTGAACGCGGCGACGACGATGATGAGCCCGAGCACGAAGCTCATTCCCAGCTGCTGGATGAAGAGCGCCGTGAAGAGTCCGTGGTTCAGCTCCTTCCAGTCCATCGTGTGGTAGAGGCCGTTGCCAAGCAGGCGGTCGATGGCCGTGGCGATGCCGCGGGCGTGGTCGATGTCGTCGACCTTCATCTCGACCCCGGTGACGCTGTCTCCCTGGTCGTAGAACGCCTGCGCCTCGTAGAGGTCGGTGTAGACGAGCTTGGAGTCGTACTGATCGAAGCCGGCCTCGAAGATCGCGATGACGCGGAACTGCTTGGCGATCGGGGGCCTGGCGCCCGTCGCGCCGAAGCTGATGCCGATCGTGGGCGAGGTGATCTGGAGGCAGTCGCCGAGGCCTACGCCGAGCTGCTTGCTGAGCGTCCTGCCGATGATGACGCCAGGCAGCGTGGCGACCGCCTGCGCGTTGCCGCACGGGTCGGGGTCGATCGAGTCGGGCAGGGCCAGGTCGTCTGCCGGGAGCACGCTCTGGTAGCCACCCTGGGGGAGGATGTCGCCTACCGGGGCGCCCTTCGGGAGGGCTGCCGTCGGGTCAGGGGCGCCGAGGTCGGGCGAGATACCAATGTGGGTGCGCGGCGCGGACGCGGCTGCGCTGTCATGGTCGGCGATACTTTTTGCGATGATGTCCTCGAGCGTCCCGCTCGAGGTGTGGCGCGGCATCGAGTCTGCAGGGTCGTTCGGGCTGGGTCGCGGGGGTGGCGGCAACGGCGGCGCGAAGTAGTCGTGCAGCTCCGGCGCGCTGCGCTCGGGGGGCTTGGCGCCAGGCCTGCGGAGGAGCTCCAGCGTCTTCGACACCATCGCGGCGCGCACGGCGTCCGGCGTGCCCTTCGGGGCTTCTGGCTCGACGATGTGCTTCGGGAGATCGAGCACGGTCTGCATCGCGATGGGGTCGACCCCCTTGAGGAGGACCCCCGTCGCCGTCCGGCTCCCGTGCGTGACCATCATCGGGTTGATGATGAACGGCGCCACGCCGATGACCCCTTTGGCCGTCGCCGCCTTCGCCATGATGTCGCGGTACTCGCGGAAATCGATGGAGTATTTCAGGACGAGGACGTGAGCGTTGACCCCGAGGACCTTCTCGCGGAACTGCTCCTGGAAGCCCCCGGTCACGCTCATGACGATCGCGAGCGCGGCGACGCCGAGCGTGACGCCCAGGATGGCGAACGCGGTCCCGACCGACACGAAGGTGCGCTTCTTGGCCCCGAGGTAACGGACGGCGAGCAGGAGCGGATAGCCCATGGCAGCGTCGTCGTAGCATGGGCGGCCCGGAAGCGGGCGAGCGCAAGGTTGGTGGGGTCTGGGGGGCGCGAGGGAGGTACGACGCGGCCCGTGTCTTGCTATGAGGTGCCCGCGCCACCCGCGCCCGCTGCCGTCGAATCGCCGACGCCGGGCACGCATCCGACGGTGTAGCCTCGAGGTTGAATGACCGCTTTGGAAGACACCGCCAGCGCCCTCGACCCGAACGACCTGGACGAAGACATGCCCGACGCGCCGCCGGATCCGTACATCGGCAAGACGATCGACGGGCGCTACGTGGTCGAAGCCGTCCTCGGCGAGGGGGGGATGGGGGTCGTCTACCGCGCTCGTCACAAGGTCATCGACAAGAAGGTCGCGATCAAGGTGCTCCGCGGCGAGATGGCGCGGAACAAGGAGATCACGGAGCGCTTCCTCCAGGAGGCGAAGGCCGCGTCGAGCATCGGCAACCCGCACATCATCGACATTTCCGACTTCGGGACGTTGCCCGACGGGTCGACGTACTTCGTCATGGAGTACCTGAGCGGCAAGAGCCTCACCTCCGTGATGGAGGAGGTGCGCCCGATGCCGCTGTCGCGGCTCACGTCGATCGCCAAGCAGATCGCCACGGGGCTCGCCGCCGCTCACGAAGCGGGGATCGTGCACCGGGATCTCAAGCCCGATAACGTCATCGTCCTCCAGCGCTCGAGCCCCGGCGCCACGGCGTCGGGTCGCGACTTCATCAAGATCCTCGACTTCGGCATCGCGAAGGTCGGCGGCGAAGCGTCGCGTCTCACGCAGGCCGGGAGCATCTTCGGGACGCCGCACTATATGTCGCCCGAGCAGGCGGCGGGCACGCAGGTCGACCACAGGACCGACATCTACGCGCTCGGCATCATCCTCTACGAGATGGCGAGCGGGAAGGTGCCGTTCGACGCCGACAACTTCATGGGGATCCTCACGCAGCACATGTACAAGGCGGTCGTCCCGATCCAGGCGCTCGTCCCTGCGCCCGATATCTCGCCTGGCCTCGATGCCGTGATCCAGAAGTGCCTGAGCAAGAAGGTCGAGGGTCGCTACGACTCCATGGAGCGGCTCATCGCCGACCTCGAGAAGGTCGAGCGAGGTGTCCCGCCGGACGCGCTCGCCGAGATGATGGCGCGCTCGGGCTCGTTCCCGATCGTCGGCGCCGGCGACTACTACCGCAGCTCGGCGATGCCTGCCCCGGTGCCCGCGACGCCCGACGCCGCGCGGCCACGGAGCCGCGTGCCGCTGTTCGCCACCATCGGCATCGTCGCGACGCTCGCGCTCGTCGTCGCCGTCGCCTCGTTCTCGGGCACGAAGCCGAGCGTCGCCCAGTCGAACCCTGCGCCCACCGTCGTGGCGCCGCCCGCGCCGAGCCCCTCGACTCCCGTCGCGGTGCCTCCCCCGACCGCCTCCGCGCCCGTGGCTCCGACGACGGCGAGCGTCACCGTCGCCGTCACGCCCATCGCGGCGAAGGTCACGAAGATGGGGATGACGACGAACCTCAACACCCCGGCCACGTCGAGCGCGAAGGGGATGGTGGGCCTCTCGGTCGACCTCGCGACGCCGACGGTGCTCGAGGTGTCGGCGCCCGGCTACAAGACGAAGATCGTCCCGGTCGACGGGAAGACCGCGCTCGAGCGCATCGACCTGGACCCCGTGGCGGCGTCGAAGCCCGCGTCAGGCGCGTCGGCCCCGTCGGGCGACGGTTCGAAGAAGCCGAAGCACAAGTGCAAGCCTGGCGACGAGCTCTGCGATCCGTTCGGGTGATCGCGGTCCAGCGGCGCCCTCATCCAGCGTCTAGCGGCAGTTGCCACCCGGTTGCATGTCGACCGTCACGGTCGTCGCACCCGTATCGGCGACGACGGTGAGCAGCGGCGCGCAGGGCGATGACGTGATCGTGCCGTGAGTCGCAGTGGCCGTGTAGCCGGCGGGATACGCCGTCACGGGCGCCTCGAAGGTCGTGACCGTCCCGCTCGCGAACGGTCCGCCCGCGACTGGCACCGTCGACCACGTGAACGAGAGGGTCTGCGCTGTCGCGTCGACCGTCAGCGTCTCTGGCGTGCCCGCGACGGCGAGCGGATAGGGTTGCACCAGCACCTGTACGGACGCCGCGACCTCGTTCGCCCCGCCCGGTGGGCTCGCGAGAGACGGCACGAGCTCGGAGTCGAACGACCAGAAGATCCACGGGACGAGCGCCGCGTCGAGCTCCTGGGACTCGGCGGTCAGGAGCGTCGGGTCCGTGCTAGCGCCCCACTCCGTGTTGAGGAGGGCGCCTTGCGGGTTGCTCGCGGACCACGCGAGCGCGTTGCTGATGACGTCGGGCGCCTGGGCCATGAGGGCCGGGTAGACGTGGAACGCCATCCCCGCGTTCGAGTCGGCGCCAGGAACCGTGAGGCTCGTCGTCGAGACTCCGAAGTTGAAGAGCACGAACGGCTCGCCGAAGATGAGGTGCCGGTCGCCAGCGGCGCGGATGGCGGTCACGACCTTTGTGTAGACGGGCGCGAGCTCGCTGGCGTCGAGCGCGGGGCAGCCGGCTGCGTCGTCCTGGCAAGGCATCCACGTGGTGCCCGGCCACGGCTCGTTGAGCAGGTCGTAGCCGAGGACGTACGGCTCGCCGGCGAGCTGCTTCGCCACGGCCGAGAACATGGCCGTGTAGTCCTCCTGCAGGCCGACGCCGTCGGGGCCGGCCGCATCGTCCCAGAAGCTCTGGAACGCCTGCTGGAGCGCAGGGTTCTCCTCGTAATAAAACGGGAACGGCTCGGGCACGTTCATCGCGCTCCCGGTCACCGTCATCCACGCCGGGAAGCCGTCCGAGCCCACCACGGGCCCCCAGCCGTCCTGGTGGAAGTCGAGCAGCGAGTAGATGCCGTGGCTCGCCAGATTCGTGACCGTCGCCGCGATCTCGGCGATGTAGCTCGTGTCGACCATGCCGGGCGCAGGCATCAGGCCCGACGCGAGGATGCCCACCCTCACGACGCGGAAGCCGTTGTCGGCGAGCCACGCGGCGTCGTCGTCGGCGAACCCTTCGGCCGCCGGAGTGAACGGGGCGTTCTTGTTGACGACGTTGACGCCGTGGAGAAGCAGGACGCGCCCCGTCGTGTCCGTCAGCCAGCGCCCGGTGTGGCCGACCTGCCCGACGGGCAAGGCGTTGGCGGCTACGGCAGCGTCGAGGGGGACGGCGGAAGCCTCGTTCGCGTCGGACGTGTCGGACGCGTCCGCGTGGGCATCCACGACGTGAGCGGCGGCGTCTCGCGTGCTGCTCGAGGAGTGTGTGGCGGTCGTCGCGGTGCTCGTGCCGCACGCCGCGACCAGCATGGCGAAACAGAAGACCGGGCAGACGGGGCGTGTTCGCATCGCTGGACGGAATCCACTATCGCACGCAACTCGCCAGCGAGGCGTGGCAGGCGGAGTGCCAGGGCTGGCAGCGGCCGTTCGAGGCGTGGCAGGCGGAGTGCCCTCGCCGCCGGTCACTGCACGGCGAAGCGCGAGCCGTCCCATGCGTAGCGCACGTTCGGCACCCCGCCCCACGGCAAGAGCAGCGGCTCCGTCGAGCCTTGCCCCGGACGGTCCTGCGGCCACGGATACGACGCGCTCGTCCATCCGGTCGCGCGCCCCGGGCGCACGTCGAGGTCCTTGCCATGTCCGCTTCGCGCCGGGATGAACTGCACGAGCCCCTGGACGCGCTTCGCTCCGACGGCGCGCGCGGTCTCGATGGCGAAGACGCGCACGAGGCCGTTCCCGCGGAGCGCGTAGACGTAGAGGACGTCCTCGTCGATCGTCTCGCCTGACGCGGCGATGTGTCGCGTGCCTCGCACGAGGAGGTGCGCCGAGCCATGCCCCGCGAGATCGCTGGCGGTGACCTCGTGGACGTCGCCCTCGGCGGTGAAGGCGTCGAGCGTGACGAAAGAATAAGCGTGTCCGCCGCCCAGCGACGGACCGGTGACGACGAGATCTCGGCCGATGAGGGCGACGTGCTCGGCGTGCCCGTCGCCGTCGAGGTCTGCGTCGACGCTGCTGCGCACTGCGGCGGCGGACGAGAGGGCGTGGTCGTGACGGTACTGATCGAGCAGCGTGGCGGTCTCGAACGAGGGCGGCGAGGTGCTCGGGATCGACGCGCGCACCGCGGCCGGGTCTTGCGGCAATCGCGGAACGCTCGCGGCCGGAACCGACACGCCGGTCGGCGTCTGCGCGACCTCGTTGACCTTCGTGAAGCTCGTGCCGTCGAAGCGGAAGGTCTGCGACTTCACGGCGCCCCAGGGGAGCAGGATCGGGGACACGTCGACCGCGACGGGCTCGTGGTACGTCGCTGCGTCCCAGCCGTGCGGCGTGAGAGTGCTCACGTCGATCTCGCTCGGGCTCGTGTGCACCGTGTCGTCGACGTGGGTGGCGCCGCGCGTGACCGCGATCTCCTGGCCGAAGGTGCGGGTGGGCTGCTCGTGCTGGAGGAAGGAGAGCACCTCGAACCAGTCGCGCGTCAGCGCGCCCTCGCTCATGCGGCGCACGACGACGAGGTCGTCCTTGCCGCGTCCGGTGAGCGGTCGCGCCTCGAGCCGCACGAGCGGGGCGCCGAGGTCGCGGAAGAAGTAGCCCTTCCCCCCCTGGTATCCGGGGCCGCACACGGTCAGCACGTTGCCCCACACCTGGATGCGCTCCTTCATCGCGTCGCCCGACACGTCGGCGAGGAGATCCACGCTCGGCGCCTGACCGCGCAGGCCGTGCTCGGTGAGGAAGCCTTCGTCGAGCGCCTGCTCGGGGTCCGTCGGCAGGGGAGGGAGCCCCTCGACATGCCGCGCGTCGCCAGGTCCGGTCGCGGCGATCCGTGCGCCCGCCGTGCCTGAGTGCTCGTAGTAGCGGCCGACGCCGCGTAGCCCGACGCGCACCGTGCGCGCCTCGGGGAACGCGCTCCACGGGATGACCGCCTCGAACGAGTACCCGCCCGTCATCGGCGCTTCGACGATGCGAGCTCCCGGGACGGCGCCCTGGCCGCCCGAGGCGAAGCGCACCTTGCCGGTGCTCTCGCCAGGCTTGCCCGCGAAGAAGCTCACCTCGTACGCCGCGACCGAGGCGACGCCCGTCCCGAACGCGAGGATGAGCGAGGCGTGGTCCTCGTCGTCGGCGAAGCGCGCGGTGCGCCGGAACGACGCTGTGGTCACCTCTCCGCCGACGTAGATGGAGGTGGCGTCGTAGCGAACGCCCATCGTGAAGCCAAAGCTCGGGTCGGCCGCGCCGACCACGAAGGTGTCGGCGCGCGTGCGAGCGGGCCACTCGCCCAGGACGCCGTCGAGCTTGACGCGGTCGCCGTCCGCGAGGAGCTCGGCCTTCAAGGTCGCGGCGAGGAGCACGGCGTGGGCGCCGTCGGGGAGGCCGTTCGCGAGGGTCGGCATGCCGCCCTGCCTCGCGGCGACGTCCCCGATGGATATGGCCGTGTCATGGTCGCCAGCCGAGCGAGCGGCGCCAGAGCCGCCTCCGCAGGCGCCGGTGAGGAGCGAGGTCAGGACAGCGGCAGAGCAGAAGCGCGAGCGGGCGCGGGGATGAGGCACGCGGTGGACGATAGCAGCGACATGCGACGCGTGCTTTACTCCGCCCCGTCGCGTGATCCCCAGTGAGAAGCTCGCTCGCGCCGAAGAGCGCATCGGCACCGTCCTCCGCGGCAAGTACCACCTCGACTCCGTCCTCGGCGTCGGCGGGATGGCCGCGGTCTACAAGGCCACGCACCGGAACGGCGCCGAGTTTGCCGTCAAGCTGCTCCACACGGAGCTGAGCATCCGCGAGGACGTGTGCACGCGCTTCCTGCGCGAGGGAAAGGCCGCCAACGCGGTGAAGCATCCGGGCGTCGTGCTCATCGTCGACGACGACGTCGCCGAGGACGGTGCAGCCTTCCTCGTGATGGAGCTCCTCCAGGGCATCGTGCTCGACACGCTGCTCGATCGGTGCGGAACGCGCATGCCGCTCCAGGCCGCGCTGTCGGTGGCGGACCAGCTCCTCGACGTGCTCGTGGCGGCCCACATGAAGGGCATCGTCCACCGCGACCTCAAGCCCGCGAACCTGTTCGCGCTGGGCGACGGCACGCTCAAGGTGCTCGACTTCGGCATCGCGCGCGTGGTCGACGGGAGGACGCCGCTGACGGGGATGGGCATCATCCTCGGCACCCCGGCGTTCATGGCGCCGGAGCAGGCGCACGGGCGGTCGGCCGACATCGACGGTCAGACCGACATCTGGGCGGTCGGGGCGACTCTCTTCATGCTGCTCTCCGGACGCGCGGTGCACGAAGGGCAGAACGCCGCGGACATGCTGATCCAGGCCGCGATGACGCCGGCACGCTCGCTCGCAGCGGTGAGCCCGGACGTGCCTGCGGACATCGTGGCGGTGGTCGACCGGGCGCTCGCGTACGAGAGATCGCAGCGATGGTCGAGCGCGACCGCGATGCAGGACGCGCTGGCTCTGGCAGCGACGCGCGCCCTCGGACACAGGCCGTCGAAGGATGCGCTGGCCGCGGTCGTCGCCGTGCCCAGCTTTGCGCTCGCGGCGACGCAGTCGGTGGAGTCGCTCCCCGCGCTGCCGGAGGCTGCGTCGTCGGACAGCTCGATGGAGACCGGCGCGCCTCGCCCGCCCGACAGCGAGCCCGCGCACATCACGGGCGCTCGTGCGGGGACCAGCGACGCACCCGCTGCTGCGGCAGCCATCAACACGCGCGGCGGCACCGCACCCCTCGACGCGTCGCTCCTGGCCGAGCTGCACAAGCCGGTCGTGAAGCGGACAGCGATCCTGAGCGCGAACAACCCGCTCCACCAGGCGCACGCGCCGATGCCGCGGCCAGTTGGAGGGACGGCGCCCGTGGTGGCGTCCGCCGTGACGCTCCCTCCGCTGGTGGAGACCGTTCGCCTTCCGCGCGCGATGGAGAGCGGGCCACCGGGGCCGACCGACGCGAGCCGGGGCGGTCCGCGCAGCTCGGGCCTCGCCATCGCCGTCGCGGCGGCAGCGGTCCTCGTCGTCGCGGGCGCAGCTCTCGGCGTGGGGCTCGCGACGAAGGCGACCGACGACGCGCCGAAAGACGCCGACGACACGAAGAAGCCGAGGGACCTGGTGCCCGCGGCGCCGGCGTCGGCGCTGTCGACAGCCGCGAGGCGAGCGCCGTTCGCGAGCGGCCAGACCTGGAGTGGCGCGTACGTGTGCACGCAAGGAGAGACCGCGCTGCAGCTTCACGTCACGGCCGTCGATCACGGCAAGGTCGACGCGATCTTCGAGTTCGACCACGGAGCCACGCACGGCACCTTCCGCATGCGAGGGACCTACGACGACGGCCGGCAGGCGCTCGACCTCACGCCCGGCGCGTGGATCGATCGACCGGGCAACTACATGACCGTCGGCATGCAAGGCCACGTCGCGCCCGACGGCCGCACCTACGGCGGCGGCATCACGGGCGCGGTCGGTTGCACGACCTTCGCGCTCAGCCTTCGGTAGCGCTACCGCTCGAAGCGAACGCGGAGCGACTTCGTGAGGCCGGGGATCGGCTTGCCGTCGTGGTCGAGCGCAGTGTCGAAGCGCTGCTGCATCGCGCAGCGGACGGCGGCGCGGCCGAAGCCGTGGCCCGGATCGGAGAGCACCGTCACGTGCTCGGGCGCACCGTCGTTGCGCACGGAGACCTGGATGGTCGGGAACGCCTGGTCGATCTGCTCGGAGTCGGCCTCGGGAGGGAACGGGCAGTTCCAGTCCTTCGAGCCGCTGACGGACGCCGTGCGCGACCGATCGATGCTCACCGCTGCCCCCGTCGGCGCGACCCCCGTCCCACCGGGAACGCCGCCGACGGCGACGACCCGCCCGCGGACCGCGGTGTCGCTCGTGCCGCCGGCCGCCGTGTTGCCGCCCGCGAACGTCTCCCCGGTTCCCGTGATGATGCCGTCGAAGTTGGCGGGTGCGTCCGGATCGGCGGGGGCAGTGAGGACCGCAGCAGCGCGAGCGGCCGCCGGTGCTGCCACGGGAACGATCTCCTTCACGACCGTCGGAGGCGGCGGCGCTTCCTTGGGCACTTCCTTCACCGGCTCGGGCTCGGGCTCCTTCGGCGGCGGAGCCGGCGGGTCCGGCTTCAGAAGGTCGACCTCGTAGACCTCGTACAGGCGGTAGTGAACCTCCCGCCCGATGAAGCGGCTCCAGTTCATCATCTCGACGGGGATGACCTCGGCACGGATGACGAGCCCTGCGTGCAGGAGCAGCGCCCCGAGAATCGCATAGAGAACGACCCGCGATGCGCGCGTCCCCAGGTCGAGCACGGCGTCGAGCGGCTCTCGAGACGGGAGCGCGTGGGCGAGCACCGGGGCACGCTCGAAGTGTCCGTGCGCGACACCATTGCTTGAAAGCGACTGCATCTGCGGTGGTTACTTCGTCGGCGGCGTCGGCGAGGCGGGCATGACCATCGGACTGATGGGCGTGACCCCGAATGCGATCTTTGCCACACCTGCCTGCTTCAGCAAGTCGAGGACGTGGATCACGCGCCCGTGCGGCACGGCGGAGTCCGCCTTGATGACCGCGCGCAGCTCGTTGTTCTTCGTGTGCGCCTCGTGCGCGAGCGGGAGGATCGCGTCGTCGTTGGCGACCTTCGTCGAGTCGACCATCGTCATGCCGTTCGCGGCGAGCACGACGCTGAAGATGGTCTGGATCTCCGCACCCACCGCCGCCTTCGGGAGGTCGAGCGGAATGGACTGCGAGACGATGATCTTCGCCGTGACCATGAAGATGATGAGGAGGACGAGGGTGACGTCGACGAGCGGCGTGACGTTGATCCCCGTGATCGCCTCGTCGGTGTCCTGCGAGCCGCCAGCCATGGGCCTACGCGCTCCCCTCTGGGGTCTCTTCGGTCGGCACGGGCGCGAGCTTCGCGACCTTGGCCGTGGCCTTCGTCGCGCTCTTCGCCTTGGCGTCGTCGCGCTGCTCGGCCTTCTCGGCCTTCTCCGCGCCGTCGCTCTTGCCGTTCGTCGCCTCCGACTTCAGGTGGGCGAGGAGCACGTGACCGAGCGCGTCGGTGTTCGACAGGGTCGTCTTCACGATGCGCTGGAAGGTGTTGAACGCGGCGACCGCGGGAATAGCGACGACGAGACCGACCGCTGTCGTGACGAGCGCTTCTGCGATGTTCCGCATGACGGCTTCCGACGGGCCCGCAGCCGCAGCGGCGCCTGCCGCCTGGACCGGGCCTTTCCCGAACTCCTCGAACGCCCCGACGATCCCGATGACGGTACCGAGGAGCCCGATGAACGGGGCGTTGTTTCCCAGCGTTCCGAGGTAGCCGAGGCGACGCTCGAGCTTGTTCTTCTGCAGCGAAGCCGCGCCGGCCATCGCCTCTTCTGCGGAGGCTGCGCCGTGCTCGGCCTCGACGACGCCCGCGACGACGACCGCCGCTTCGGCGCTCGGCGACTGCTCGAGCCGCTGGCGCGCGCCCGCGAGATCCCCGCTACGAAGGAGACGCCCGAGGTCGCGCATCAGCGCGGTGATGTCGTCGCGGAGCGACCAGAACAGCCACGCTCGTTCGAGCATGACCGCGAGCGACACCACGCTGAGGGCGAACATGAGCCAGAGGACCCAGCTCGCGCCCAGCCCGACCATCGCGCTCTTAATTCTTTCAATCATTCGAGCTCTGTCTCCGCACGCTCCGTCGAGCGCTCTCCATCGTGCAAGGCCGTGTCTGTCACGGCTGTGTGGGTCTCTTCGTGTGCAAGCGGGCGAGTTTCAGGTTCGAAAGTGACCGCGGCGCCGACGACACTCGTCGCATAGGCCCCCTTCGGTAGCACAAACGAAACCAACAACACGGCTGCTTGTTCCCCGTCCGGAACACCTTGTTGCTTCACGATTCGTTCAACCGTCATGCCCTCGATGCGCAGGCACAAGCCGCGGCGTGTGCCCTCGCCAAAGGGCTTCGTGCGCGCGAGGTCGAATGCAGGGCCGAGACGCTCGTCGAACACTGCACGCTCGAGCTCGCCCGGCGTTCCGGTCGCCTCGCGCATCTTTGTCCCGAACATCGGGCCGGTCGGTGCCACGAGACCCCGCTCGGCGCGCGCGCGATCCTCGGCCTCATCCGTGCACGGAAAGAGACCGCCCGTGTCGGTCTTCTGCAGGATGTCGCCGAGGAGCGGCGTGCGCCACGTGCCGGCGGCGACGCGACGCTCGAGGACCACGTTGAACAGCTCCGACTGCAGCGCTGACCAGAGGAAGCGCTTCTTGCGCGGGTCGCTCGGGCCGCGGATCTTGCCCGTGAGCCACGCGAGCGCCTGGGCGGCGTTGTCGCGGTCGCGGCCGAAGCGCTGCGATCCGAACGCGTTCGGGATGCCTTCGCGGCCAGCTTGCTCGAAGCTCGCGGCGACACTGTCGACGTCTTCCTCGGCGATGCCTCGCACCACGACCTTGAAGCGGTTGCCGACGAGGTGCCCCGTCCTGAGCTTGTTCCCGTGCCGCGTCGCAGAGTGGATGACGACCCCCGGGATCGACAGCGCGAGGACGCGTGCGTCGAACTCCTCGTGGCCCGCGCGCGGCACGGGGAGCGACACCGTCTGCGTCGTGACGCCGACCTTGTCCTTGAGCCCCGCGACCCCGATGTCGCGAGCCTGCACGCCGGCGCCCGCGGCGAGGGCGCGCACCACGTCGTCGGTCGTGAGCTCGCGCTTCGTGAAGCGCACGTAGAGGTGGTCGCCCGTGCCCTGCGGCTCGTACGCGGGGATCTCCTCGACGAGGAAATCCTCCGGCGAGTCCTTGATGCGCGCGCGCGGTCGCGCCGGCATCGTCAGCTGCCGATCTCGTGCGCCATGAGATCGCGCGGGCTGCGGAACGTCTGCTGCGGCGAGTACGCCAGCAGGTTCGACACTCGCGACGTGTACAGGCACGCGTACTCCTCGACCTGCGCGCCGAAGCTCGACTGCTCGTTCCCCTCCTTCAGCAGCGAGCCCCAGAACGCGTGGAAGCAGGCGTCGCTCTTCTGCTCGATCTCCGTGATCTCGGCGCTCACCTCCTTGAGGCGACCGCGGATGCGCTCGACGGCGCGCTTGGTCCGACCGCGCTCGGCGTCGAGGTCCGCGAGCGGGACGCCGTTCGGCTTCGCCTTCGCGCTGTCGATGTGACGGGTCAGCTCCTTGAAGCGCCCCTGGTAGTAGCGGAGGTCGTCTTCGAGGCGCTCGTGCAGCTCCTCGAGCTCCTCGGCGCGCGCGAGGTCCTTCCTGCACGACTCGTGGGCGAGGACCTCCGTCTCGAGCTCCTGGATGACCATCGCCGTCCGCCACGCGCTCTCCTTCTTGGAGCGCAGGATGTCGCCGTAGATGTGGTCGCCGACGTAGAGCACCTGGTCGCCCGTCACGCCGAGCGCGCGCTCGAGGTCGTGCAGGTTCCCGCCTTCGTAGACTCTCCCTCGCTCGAGCGGGAACACGGCGGGCCGCACCTCTTCGCGCCCCGCGGCACCGTTGCCGACGCCCGGCAGGGTCGTGCGTTCCATGAGCGGTCTACGCTCCTGGAAGAACGCCGGTTTCGTCGCCGCGGCGATCACCACGTCGAAGTAGTTGCGCCACGTCGGGTACTCGCTCATCGCGTCGCCGATGAGGTAGTCCATCATCGCGTCGGTGTAGGACCAGCGCGAGTTCGTCAGGAGGAACAGCTTCTTCCCTGCGCTCCGCAGCTTGTGCAGCGTCGGGGCGAGCTCGGGGTCGCGGCGGATGTAGCGGGGGAGGTCGCCGAGCACGGCGTTCAGGATCGTCCCGTCGCGGTGGGCCTCGTCGATGCTCTCGCGGATGTCGGTGAAGACGTTCGCGTAGTCGATCGCCTTGCCGGTCTGCTCGAGCGCCTCGACGACAGCCGCGTACACGCTCGCCTCGCTGAGGGCGTAGAGCGTGTCGATCCAGTGGTAGCGCGGCGTCGCGGGCCGCACCTTCTTCGAGTGGTAGAGGGCCTTGAGCTCCTCGGCCGAGAGCTTGCGGAAGCCGTGGTAGCCCTTACCCACGGTCTTGTATCGGTCCATCTTCAGGATGTGCCCGTACCGCATGTCGATGAGCAGCCCGCGCACGGGGAAGTGCGTCGCGTGCGGGATGTCTTTGATGCGCGTCGGGTAGCCGCGCAGGATCAGCTTGTCGATCGTCGCCTTGATCGAGAGCTCGTCCATCGCGAGCTGGTCGTAGACCGCCAGCGTGTAGTCCATGTCGAAGCCGACCCAGGACACGCCCGACATCCGCAGGTTGCGGTTGCAGAAGACCCGTCGCGGCCGCGGGATGCCAGGGCTATGCGGCGCCGCGGAGTCGAGGATCGGGAGAGTGAGCTGCTGCGGATAAGCCTGGGTCACGTGAGTCGCGGGAGACGAGGGACGACTGCGGGGGACGGCGAGCGGGAGAGCGAGTGAGCGAGTGTACGGGACCGGCCTTGCGGATCTTCTGCTGCCAAGCATCACACGCCCCGGGGCATGCTGCAATGCGAGGGAAAGCACCGGCACCGGCGTCGTCGGGCTCACGGACCCGCTCGGCGTCGAGCGCGTGAGCGGTAGCGCCTGATCCGACCGGTCGTACTACCCTGACGCGCATGGAACGACGGCCGCCTCCCACCGCTGCCGACGCGTCCGCGAGCGTGCTCGACACAGCGGACCTCGCGACCGCCGGCGACGCCGCTCCGCACTCGCGCGCAGACGACCCGCGGACGCGCGAGAACGTCTACGCCAGCGTCACCGGCGAGGGGGGGGCAGGGGGATGTCGCGGCGAGCGCGTCCGTGTTCGAGAGCGAGGCCGGCGACGCCGCGCGCTACGAGGCCGGGCCGCTCCTGGGGCAAGGCGGGATGGGGGAGGTGGTGCTCCACAAGGATCACCGCATCGGCCGGCACGTCGCGAGGAAGACGCTGCTGCGGGAGATGAACGGGGAGCGCGCGCTCGCGCGGTTCGTTCGCGAGGTGCGTGTGCAGGGGCAGCTCGAGCACCCGTCGGTCGTGCCGGTGTACGACTTCGGCCCGGGCGCGGACGGCGTCCCTTTCTTCACGATGAAGCGCGTGCGCGGCGAGACGCTGGCGCACATCCTCGAGCGGCTCTTGGCCAGGGACGCCGGCTATGTCGGTCGCTTCTCTCGCCACAAGCTGCTCGCCGCGTTCCGGCAGGTGTGCCTCGCGGTCGAGTACGCGCACCTCCGCGGCGTCGCGCACCGAGATCTCAAGCCGAGCAACATCATGCTCGGAGACTTCGGGGAGGTGTACGTCCTCGACTGGGGGCTCGCGAAGCTCCGCAGCGACGGCGACGCCAGCGTCGACAGCGCCGTCCCCGACGACTCCGTGCGCAATCCGGCGAGAGATCGAGCGTCGAAGCCCACCGACACGGACCGGACCGGCGCGGGCGACGTGATCGGGACGCCTGCGTACATGGCGCCCGAGCAGTTCGGCCCTGGAGACAACCGCTTCGACGTGCGCCAGGACATCTTCGCGCTCGGCGCCATCCTCTTCGAGATCCTGACGCTCGTCCGCTACAGACCCGGCGCCTCCTTCGCGACGCTCCTTCCGAGCCTCGTCCGCGAGGTCGATCGCGCGCGGCCCGTGCGCCCGTCGGAGAAGGCGAGCGACGTCTCTCCCGAGCTCGACCAGGCGTGCGTCCGCGCCCTCGCGACCCAGCCGAGCGAGCGGCTCGCGTCGGCCGGCGCCCTCGCCGACGTCATCGAGCGCTACCTGGAGGGGGACCGCGATCAGGGGGTGCGCAAGGCGATGGCGTCGAAGCTGCTCGCGTCGGCGCGGGCGCGGACGGAAGCCGGCGACCACGCCGGTGACGCGGAGCAGGGGAGCTCGCGCGTCCTCGCGATGCGCGACGCGATCAAGGCGCTCGCGCTCTTGCCCGACGACGTCGAGGCGCAGCGGATGCTCCTGTCGCTCATGGTCGACGGCTCGGGGACGCTGCCCGCGGAGGCGGAGCGAGAGTTCGAGGCGCACGATTTCGAGGTCGACGCGCACGGTCTCCGTCTGGGCAGCCTCGGGCTCGTCAGCTGGTTCCTCGCGGTCCCCCTCGCCATCTGGATCGGCGTCCGCGACTGGGTGAGCGTCGGGACGATGGCGGCGCTCACGCTCACGACCATCGGCTACATTCTCGGCGTCCTCCGCCGACGCTCACGCACGCGGCGGGACGCGCTGGTCATCGCGTCGCTGCTCGCGACCACGCTGGCGATCTCCAGCTGCTGGCTCGGCCCGTTCGTGCTCGTGCCGGTCTCGGCCTCGTCGATGGCGATCCTGTTCGCCAGCCGCAGCCAGCGGCGCGAGCGTCCGTGGCTCGTCGTCATCTGGGGGCTCGCGATCCTGGCGCCGTTCGCCGTCGAGCTCCTGCACGTGTTTCCGCCCGCCTACTCGTTCCGCGGTGGTGAGCTCGTGCTTCACGCGCGCGCGCTCGACCTCCCGCAGGGGCTCACGCTCGTCGCGCTCGCGTACACCTCGTTCACGTTCATGCTGCTGACGATGCTCCTCGTCGGCCAGCTCCGAGAGAAGCAGCACGACGGCGACCGCAAGCTGTTCGTGCAGGCGTGGCACCTGCGCCAGCTGTTCCCGGTCGCGAGCAAGAAGTAGGGGTTGAGTGGAGCGCAGGGTGTTTAGCGGAGCGCAGTCACCCGCACCTCTACGGTGGGCACTCCGGGCTCACTCAGGTGCAGGAGCCTGCGCTCGGACGACGCTTCGCGTGATGCTCAAGGTCGACTCGAGTCACGCGAAGCCGCCGTAAGCACCGAAGTGGACGGAGCCTTGCGAAGTCCACGTAGGCCAACACCCACGTGTTGGGCCGCAGTGAACCACGCGAAGCGTCGTCCGAGCCCAGGCTCCTGCACCTGAGTGAGCCCGGTGTGTCCAACGTAGAGGTGCGGGTGACTGCGCTCCCCTCAACGACCGTCCCGTGACGGCACGAGGTCGACGCGCAGGTAGCCGTCGCGCAGGAAGGCGTACATCGCGTCGACGATGCGGTCGACCGGCTGCTCCCAGCCGCGGACGACGACCTGGTACAGCAGCTCCTTCAGCGCGCCCAGCGTGAGGAAGCTGTAGAGCTTCGCGTCCCCCTCGACCACGATGCCGAGCGCCTGACCGTCCTCCAGGCTCGATTGCAGCAAGGTCGCCAGCTCGTCGTAGAACGACTGAAGCTTGCGGTCGAAGAGCGGGTCGACCCCGAGGGCGTCGCTCAGGAAGATCTTCGTGGTGGCTCGATCTTCGAGAAGAATGCCGACGATGCGGCGGATGTTCTCGCGCACCTGGTCGGCGACGGAGCGGGCCTTGTCGTGCGGGTCCACGGTCTCGATCGTGGCCCCGATGCGGGCGAGCACGCGGTCGATGATCTCCTCGAAGATGCCGCGCTTGTCCTCGAAGTAGAGGTAGAACGTGCCCCGCGCCACCCCCGCGGCCACGACGATGTCGTCGATCTTCGCCGCGTGATAGCCGCGCTTGGCGAAGACGTCGCGCGCGTGGTTGAGGATCTGCTGCCGACGCTCGGTCTTGTCCATCCGAACGGGCGACGCGGGCCGACTCACGCGGGCGACGATATCCGAGTCAACGCGACGACGGCGCTGTTTTCGCGGTCAGAACTTGTAGCCGAAGACGCCGAACCCGTCGAAGGCCGTGTAGCCGCCCGCCGACGTGACGATGTCGAGCCGGAGATCGACGCCCGCGTACAGGTTGCGGGTGAAGTAGTACTCGCCGACCGTCCCGAGGCTGAAGATGAAGGCGCTCGCGCTCGTGCCGCTGACGCAGAGCGACTCCGTGCAGCCGGCCGACGCGAACGTGTACGAGATGTGCTCGTAGCCGAGGCCGCCGTACGGACGGATGAGGACGGGCGCGCGCGGGATGATGATCTCGTATCCGACCTGCCCTTCGAGCAGCACGCTCGCGAAGGTGTCGGCGAAGTAGGTCAGGTTGCCGCCGATATAGAGGTGGTTCGGGAGCGTGTAGCCCCCCTCGACGCCGATCCCGAAGCCGGAGCTGCCGTAGCCGCCGAAGCCGAGGATGCCCTGGATGGTGCCGCCGGGGCGACCGACCTCGGTGTTGCCGGGATTGTACTGGTATCCGTAGCCGGGCTGCGGCGGCGGGGCGTACGTCGGTGCGGGGCCGTAATACGGCTGCTGACCGGGCGGGGGCCCGTAATAAGGTTGCTGGCCGGGCGGCGGCCCGTAGTTCGGCGGCGGAGCGGGAGCGGGCCCGTAGTTGGGGGGCGGCGCGTACGTCGGCGGGGGCGCGTAGTTGGGCGGGGGGGCGTAGGTCGTCTCGGCCGCCGAAGCCGTCGTCGACGCGAGCACGCAGGCGGCGGCCAGAGACAGAGGCAGGACCGTCGCGGTCACGGGAAGAAGCTTACGGAGCGAAGCGGGGTGATGCATGCGGTCCTCCAGTGGCCGAAGATCGAGGCGAGCGTCCGGGCCGGGAACGCAACGCATATACTCCCACCCCCACGAAATCCGCCAATAATCCATTTGGGTGACGGCAGCGGAACACTGCGCGGATGGACGGCTCAGTGCGTTGACCGATTCACATCTTCGGGTAGAGAGTGCGCACCATGTCGCACCTCAGGTCTGTGTCACGCTGCTGCCTCGCCGCTCTCCTCGTGGGCTGCTCTTCGTCGTCCCCGTCGTCCTCCGCGACGACATCGAGCGGGCTGTCCACGGGCTCGAGGCCCGGGAGCACGGACGTCGTCGACGGAGGCGCGCACACCGGCAGCAGCGGCAGCGCGACGACGGAGACCTCTTTCTCGGGGACGAGCGGCGCTTCGGGCACGGGCGGCACTTCGGGCACCGGCACGGGCGGCACTTCGGGCACGAGCTCGGGGGGCACGTCGGGTACGTCTCCCGGCACGAGCACAGGCACCGGAACCAGCGAGGCGCCCGACGCAGGCAGCACCACCACGCTCCGCATCCACTATCCGGTGGCCGCGTCGCACACCCTCACGATTCGCGGCGCGCTCGCCCCTCTCAGCTGGACGACCGGCTCCACGCTCGTCGCCGCCGGCACCGACACCTTCACGCTCACCCTCCCGGCGCTCAGCGGGCCGCTCGAGTTCAAGCCGCTCCTCGACGACACGACCTGGGCGATCGGCCCGAACTACCACGCCGTTCCGGGCCAGACGCTCGACGTCTACCCGCACTTCACGGCCACGATGGGGGCGGTCTCCACGCTCATCGCCGCCTTCCAGTCGACCGTGCTCAGCGACACGCGCGCCATCTACGTCTACCTCCCCGCCAGCTACGCCGAGAACACCGTCGCGACCTACCCCGTCGTCTACATGCACGACGGCCAGAACCTCTGGGCCGCCCTCCCGCAGCTCGCGTTTGCCAGCACGTGGAACGTCGACACCGCCTTCGACACCGCTTCGAACACCGGCGCTTGCTCCTCGGCGGGCGTCACGGGATGGGGCGCGCAGCCGCTCGGCGGTACCCCGGTCACGTGCAACGCAGACTCGGACTGCGGCGCGGGCAGCGAGTGCCGCACGTTCCCGGAGGCGATCGTCATCGGCGTCGCGAACGACGCGAACCGCATCTACGAGTACACCCCCACGACCGACCCCACGACCCCCGGCGGCGGCGGCGCAGACCTTTACCTCAAGATGCTCGTGACGGAGCTGAAGCCGAAGATCGACGCGACGCTCCGCACGCGCCCCGACGTCGCCTCGACCGCGATGTGCGGCAGCTCGCTCGGCGGCCTCGTGACGGCGTACGCGGGTCTCAAGTACCCGAACGTGTACGGCATGATCGCCGAGATCTCCCCCTCGACCTGGTGGAACACCGACGTCATCCTCGCCGACGTGATGACGACGCTCGCGGCGCCGAACCGCCCTGGCTTCGTGTACCTGGATTCAGGGTCGGGGACGGCCGACGACGAGGCCGACACGGACATGCTCGCCGCCGAGTACGTGACGCTCGGCTACACGGCGAACGTGAACTACCGCCACGTCATCCAGCAGAACGCGACACACAGCGAGACCTACTGGGCCGAGCGGTTCCCCGGCGCGATGCAGCTGATTCTCGGGGCGCGGTGAGTACGAGCCGCGCGAGCGCTCAAGCGGCTCGCCTCCGAGTCGAATCGAACCGACCCGGAGTCGAATCGAACCGGCTCTGAGTCGAATCGAACCGACCCGGAGTCGAATCGAACCGGCTCTGAGTCGACGGCAATCGACCTGGAGTCGACTGGAACCGACCTGGAGTCGAATCGAACCGGGCTGGAGTCGACTGGAATCGACCCCGAGTCGAATCGAACCGACCCGGAGTCGATTGGAGCCGACTCGGAGTGGAAGGAGACGCGGTCGCCGACCCAAACAGTCGGCTTCCCGTCCGTTCCGACTGTACGCATGGTGAGTCTGGCCCGAAAAATAAGTTCGCCCGCCCTCGAGACGCCTGATACGACCTCTGCCTGACTGACACGTCAGTCTAGTTCGTCGCCTCGCACGTAGTACTCGCGGCGCGCCTGAGACGGCCTCCGTCTCGTCGCCCGCCGCCGGAGAAACGACACGCATGGGAACGGCCAGTTCGAAGCACGGCGGTCAGCTCGCCATCGGTATGGACGTGGGCAGCACCACGGTCAAAGCCGTCGTCGTCAACCCGGCGAACCAGGAGATTCTCTGGAGCGACTACCAGCGCCATCACACGAAGCAGCCCGAGTACGTGATGTCGATGCTGGAGACCATCCTCGCGGCGTTCCCCGAGGTGTCGGTCGCGGCCGGGCAGTGGCGCATGTTCCTGACGGGCTCCGGCTCCGCTCCCATCTGCGCGCCCACGGGCGGCAAGTTCGTGCAGGAGGTCAACGCCGTCACGCTGTCGGTCGAGCACCTGCACCCTGACGTCGGCTCCGTCATCGAGCTCGGCGGGCAGGACGCGAAGATCATCATGTTCAAGAAGGACGAGAAGGGGGGCGGAAAGACCGCCACCGCGTCCATGAACGACAAGTGTGCGTCGGGCACGGGCGCCACCATCGACAAGTGCTTCCTGAAGGTCAACGCGCCGCCCGAGATGGTGACGAGCCTTCACTTCGACGACTCGAAGCTGCACCACGTCGCGGCCAAGTGCGGCGTCTTCGCCGAGACCGACATCGTCAACCTGATCAAGAGCGGCATCCCGTCGAACGAGGTGCTCTGCTCGCTCGCCGACGCGATCGTCCTGCAGAACCTGTCGGTCCTCACGCGCGGCGGCACGCTCAAGCACCGCGTGCTCCTGCTCGGCGGGCCGAACACGTACCTGCCGTTCCTCCAGGAGTGCTGGCGCCTGCGCATCCCGCAGACGTGGGACGAGCGCGGCTACGACTACCCGAAGGACGTGCCGATCGAGGAGCTCATCTTCGTCCCCGAGAACGCGCAGTACTACGCGGCGCTCGGCGCGGTGCTCTACGGCATGCACGAGGACGCGAACATCGGCGTGCTCAACGGCCTCGACGGCCTCCGCGAGTACCTGACGAACGGCCGCAAGGCTCGTCTCGGCGAGACCGCGGGCCCTCCGCTGTCGAAGACGGAGCTCGAGCTCGAGGAGTTCCGCGAGCTCTATCGCATCCCGAAGTTCATCCCGACCAAGTTCGAGGAGGGGCAGGTCGTGCGCGCCGTCGTCGGAATGGACGGCGGGTCGACGTCGAGCAAGGCGGTCCTCGTCGATTACGAGACGGGCAACATCCTCTGCAAGGCCTACCAGCTCTCGAAGGGGAACCCGATCCAGGACACGAAGGAGCTGATGCTCGAGCTCCGCCAGTACGTCGAGGGGGATCAGAAGGCGAAGCTCGAGATCATGGGCTTCGGCGCGACCGGCTACGCGGCCGACGTGCTGCAGGAGTGCGTGCGCTCGGACGTCAACATCGTCGAGACCGTCGCGCACATGCTCAGCGCGGTGCACTTCTTCGGCGACGTCGACGTCATCTGCGACATCGGCGGGCAGGACATCAAGGTCCTCTTCATGAAGAACGGCGACATCGCCAACTTCAGGCTCTCGAACAGCTGCTCGGCCGGCAACGGCATGCTGCTGCAGGCGACGGCCGACTCGTTCGGCGTCCCCGTCACGCAGTTCGCCGAGGTCGCGTTCAAGGCGGAGCTCGCGCCGAAGTTCTCGTACGGCTGCGCCGTCTTCCTCGACACCGACCGCGTGAACTTCCAGAAGGAGGGCTACTCCAAGGAGGAGATGCTCGCCGGGCTCGCGCAGGTGCTCCCGAAGAACGTCTGGCAGTACGTCGTGCAGATTCCCCGCATGGCGGCGCTCGGGACGAAGTTCGTCCTCCAGGGCGGCACGCAGTACAACCTCGCGGCGGTCAAGGCGCAGGTCGACTACATCAAGGAGCGCGTGCCCGGCGCCGAGGTGTTCGTGCACCCGCACACCGGCGAGGCCGGCGCGATCGGCGCCGCGATGGAGACCCTGCGCGTCGTCAAGCGCAAGGGCGTGTCCACCTTCATCGGGATGGATGCGACCATCAACCTCCAGTACGCGAGCAAGAACGACGAAGAGACCGTCTGTCACTTCTGCCCGAACGAGTGCAAGCGCACGTTCATCGACACGACGCGCCCCGACGGCTCGACCTCGCGCTACATCGCCGGCTTCTCTTGCGAGAAGGGCACCGTCGAGTCGCAGGAGGCGATGCTCGATCTCGTCGCCGAGCGGAAGAAGGTCGCGCAGGAGTTCCCCAACTGCGTCGACTACGAGTCGAAGGCGGCGTTCAGGCACTTCTACAAGCCGCAGCCGCAGCCCGACCCCGGCACCATGGTGAAGGACGTCGAGGTGAAGCGCGGCTTCCTCGGCACGCGCGTCATCAACATCACGCGCCCGTTCCGACGCTCGTCGGCCGAGTCGTGGAACGCGCGACGCAGCGTGCGCATCGGCATCCCGCGCGTGCTGAACCTCTACTCGACGGGGCCGTTCTTCCGGACGTACCTCGAGTCGATCGGCATCCAGAAGCAGAACGTCGTCTTCAGCGACGAGACCACCGAGGAGATGTGGGTCGAGGGCGGGAAGTACGGCTCGGTCGACCCCTGCTACCCGTCGAAGGTCGCGCAGGCGCACATCCACCACCTGCTCTTCAAGGAGCACACGGAGAAGAAGCCCCTCAAGTACATCTTCTTCCCCATCCTCACGCACGTGAACAACTTCGTGTCGGACACGATGGACAACGCGAGCTGCCCGATCGTGGCAGGCGCGCCCGACGTCATGAAGGCGGCGTTCACCAAGGAGGTCGACTTCTTCGCGACGCGCGGCATCGAGTTCATCGATCCGTCGCTCTCGTTCGAGGAGCCGAAGCTGATGGCGAAGCACCTCTTCGAGACCTTCGGCCCGCGCCTGGGGATCACGGAGGACGAGAACGACCACGCCGCGCGCGAGGGCTGGAAGGCGCTCAACCAGTTCGACCAGGACGTGCAGGAGAAGGGGCGAGCCATCCTCGAGACGGTCGAGGCGGAGGACCGCGTCGCGATTCTCCTGCTCGGCCGGCCGTACCACAACGACCCCGGCCTCAACCACGGCATCCCCGAGGAGTTCCAGGTGCTCGGGTATCCGATCCTGTCGATCCGATCGATCCCGAAGGATCGCGCGTATCTCGATCGCTACTACCGCGCCGAGCTCGACTCGGGGAAGCTCAAGTCACCCCTCGAGCTGAACCACGTCTGGCCGGAGAACTACTCGGTCAACAGCGCCCAGAAGGTCTGGGCCGCGAGCTTCGCTGCCCACCACCCCAACGTCGTCGTGCTCGACCTCTCGTCCTTCAAGTGTGGCCATGACGCGCCCATCTACGGGCTCGTCGACTCGATCATCGACGCGAGCAAGACGCCGTACGCGGCGCTCCACGACATCGACGCCAACAAGCCGAGCGGCTCGATCAAGATCCGCGTGAAGACCTACGCGCACGCGCTCAAGCTCCACGAGGAGCGCCTGGAGGACGCGCGCAAGCGCAACGGCCAGCTGCTCTACGCGCTCGACAAGAAGCGCATCGAGCTGCTCGAGCTCCGGAGCACGCAGCTGCACAACCGCCACCAGCAGGACCCGGTGGTCGAGGCGCAGCTCGAGGATCTGCGCGCGAAGGTGCTGGCCTACGAGGCGCCGAAGCGCGCCCCGGAGGTCGTGGTCGACAAGAGCGTCATCCAGCTGGGGAAGAAGACCGACAAGGGGCTCGTCCGCGTGTCCGCGCCGCAGCCTGTGCAGTCGTACGCGGAGGCGGAGGAGTAGCCGCCGCGGTTTCGCACCACACCAGAGTTTCCGCTGAGCGCGTCCGCTCGGCGTCAGTTTCGAGTGCCACCAGAACGAGGGTTTCACCATGACAGCAGCCGTGACGAGCCAGGGCGTGAAGAAGGGTCTGCCGATCATCGACGTCGACGCCGAGATCAAGAAGTTCGAAGCCGAGGAGCGCGCGCGCCTCGGTCTCGACAAGGAGACGGATCACTGGATCGAGGACATGGCTGGCCTCTCCTTCTCGATGAAGGAGAAGGCGAAGATCACGCTGCTCGTCGGCGGCCTTACGGTCGCGCACGACTTCTTCGTCGAGGCCGGCATCCGCGGCAACGGCTACAACGTGCAGATGCTGGAGTGCCCCACCAACGAGGGGCTCCAGGTCGGCAAGGAGTTCGGCAACCGCGGGCAGTGCAACCCGACCTACTTCACGGTCGGCAACCTGGTGAAGTACCTCATCACGCTGCGCGACAAGCACGGCATGAGCGCCGAGGACATCGTGAAGAACTACTGCTTCTTCACGGCAGGCGCTTGCGGCCCGTGCCGCTTCGGTATGTACGTCACCGAGTACCGCAAGGCGCTCCGCGACGCCGGCTTCGACGGCTTCCGCGTCATCCTCTTCCAGCAGACGGGCGGCGTGAAGCAGGCCACCGGCGACGAGAGCGGCCTCGACCTCAGCCCGAAGTTCTTCTGGGGCATCGTCAAGGCGCTGGTCGCCGGCGACGTCCTCAACGCGATGGGCTACCGCCTCCGCCCCTACGAAGTGAACCCGGGCGACACCGACCGCGCGAGCGACGAGTGCAAGAAGATCATCTATGCCGCGCTCCTCGACCGCACGAACATCCTGGCGGCGCTCTGGAAGTGCAAGCCGATCCTCGAGGCCGTGAAGGTCGACCGCACGCTCCCCAAGCCGAAGGTCAGCATCATCGGTGAGTTCTGGGCGATGACGACCGAAGGGGACGGCAACTACGGCCTCCAGCGCTTCCTCGAGAGCGAGGGCGCCGAGTGCGACATCCAGCTCGTGACGGCGTGGCTGCTCTACACCCTCTGGGAGGCAGAGCACGACACGGCGGAGCGCGCGCTGCTCCGCGGTGCCGACACCGCGAAGTACGGTCTCGGTGACCTCTCGGGCTGGGGCGTCGGGCAGAAGAAGCTCGGGATCAAGGCCGGCAAGGTCATCATCCACGGCCTCTTCCAGACCTTCGCCAACACGATGGGGCTCTACGGCTACCACCTGCCGGACATGGGCGAGATCGCCGATATCTCGCACCAGTATTACAACAACGACCTGCGTGGCGGCGAAGGCCACATGGAGGTCGGCAAGCTCATCATGAACGTCACGAAGTCGAAGGCGCACATGACGCTGAGCGTGAAGCCGTTCGGCTGCATGCCGAGCGCGGGCGTCTCGGACGGCGTTCAGTCCGCCATCACCGAGAAGTTCCCGGGCACCATCTTCTGCCCGGTCGAGACGAGCGGCGACGGTCGCGTCAACTTCTACTCGCGCGTCCAGATGTACCTCTTCAAGGCGAAGAAGGCGGCGGTCGCGGAGTACGAGCGCTCGCTCACCACGGCTGGCGTGACCAAGGAAGAGGTCAAGGCGTTCCTCGACGCGAACCCGCGCTACGCGAGCGCGCTCCACAAGGCGCCGCACGTCTACTCGGGCAACTGCGCCGACATCGTCGCCGAGGTCGCGCCGTTCATCACGCAGAGCCGCACGGAGCGCCTCAAGGGTCGGCTGCTCGGGACCGCCAAGGCGACCGCGAAGGCCGCGAGCGAGACGCCGCACATGGTCGTCAACATGTTCAAGAGCACCATCAGCGCGGCCCCGTCGGTCGCCGCGAAGGTGAAGGAGGACATCATCCTTCTCCAGGAGACCCGCAAGGCTTCGAAGGCGAAGAAGCGTGCGGCCACGATGGAGCAGGCGAGCGCGCAGGCTGCGGAATAGTTGTCGAGTACGCCGGCCTAGGCGCGTCAGGAATTCCTCGAAGCAGGAATTCCGGCGCATCGGCCGGCGCGACGTTGCGCGCTGTCGCGCGCAGGAGAGTTCACAGCCGCGGGCTTACCCCTGCGGCTGTGCTCTTTTGTGCGTGGCGTCTTCCGCCTACGAAGCGAAGCTGCCGAGCAGAAGCAGCACGATCTGCGAGACCGTGAGCGTCATTCGCGCGACGGGGGGAGCGAGTCGGTCAGCCGCCCGTCGTGGCGTCCGCGACGCCCGGAACCCCAGCGTCACTCATTCCGGCATCGCCAGACGTTGCGGGTGACAGGTGCGCGGTGCACGTAGTCCCCGTCGTGCACTCGACGTCGTCGGTGTCGCCCACGGCGCAGATCGACGAGGTGCATACGAGGTCGAACTCTCCCAGGCTGTTGGCGGCGCCGCTCGTGCAGTTCAGGAAGGTGCCGACGTCCATCGCGCCGTTGGGGACGTCCGCGAGGCCCCAGTTCCCTTGCTTGAGGTTGTAGCTCGTGGCGCTGGCGGCGGCTTCGAAGGTCCCGGTCCCCGGAAGACCGATGTCGGTCAGCTCGTTGACGGCGATCGCGCATGTGCCCGCGGACGCGACGTTGACCGTGATGGCGCCGTTCATTCCGCAGCTCCCGCCCACCGTGAAGTAGGCGGTCTGCACGCTGCTCCCGGAGCACGTGCGGGTGAGCGGCGCAACCGAGCTGCACTGTGCTCCCACGAAGCTCGCGGCGAAGCAGAGACCTAGGAGGCGTTTCATCGCGGGCTACGATACACCGCTTCGGTCGGCAACCAGCAACTCGCGTGCGATGCGAAGGATCTGGATCTCATCCGTGCCGCCGCCGATCTGGAACAGCTTGGCGTCGCGCGCCATCATCTCGACCACGCTCCCGGCCATGTATCCGGCGCCTCCCATGACCTGTACCGCGTCGAGCGCACACGCCGTCGCGGCCTGCGCGCAGTAGAGCTTGCTCGCGCTGGCCTCGGCGTCGCCGAGCGCGACTCCTTGCGCCTCGGACTCGAGCTGCCGCAGAAGAAGCGTCTTCATGATCGTGCGCGCCTGGTAGATGCGCGCGAGCTTCTCCTGCACGAGCTGGAACGTCGCGATGGGCTTGCCCCACTGCTCGCGCTCCTTCGCGTAGCGGACCGCCTCCTCGAGACAGCGGTCGACGATGCCCAGACACATCGGCGTCATCCCGAAACGCTCTCCCTGGAGGGATGACTTCGCGGCCTTTCGCGCGTCGGTCTCCGCGAGCGCGGCAGCCCCGCCGAGCAACCGATCCTCCGCGAGCGCGACGTCGTCGAGGAAGATCTCGCCCGTCGGCGAGGCGTGCATCCCCATCTTCCGGAGCGGCGGACCGACGCTCACGCCGGCGTCTTCGCGGAGGACGAGGAACGCACCGACACGCTCTGCGCTCCCGCCACCCGAAGCGCCGTCGACGATGCGGGCGTACACGAGCATCACATCGGCGAACGGCGCGTTCGTGATGAAGGTCTTGCTCCCCGAGAGACGGTAGCCGCCGCTCGCGTCGCGTCGCGCGCGCGTCTTCATCGAGCCGAACGCGTCGCTGCCGGCCGAAGGCTCCGTCAGGCCCCACGCCCCGATCTTCTCGAGCGTGAGCACGGGCAGCGCCCATCGCTCCCTCTGCTCCGGAGTCCCGCGCGCCATCACCGCCCCTCCGAACAGACCCGTCGACGCGCCGAGCGCCATCGCGAACCCAGGACACACCCGCGAGAGCTCCATCATCAGGATCGCCGTGAGCGCCGACGTCGAGCCTCCGCGAGACCCGCTGCCGGCAGACCGGTGCTCACCGGCCGCGCGCGCCGCCATCGACGCACGCGCGAGATCTGCGATCCCGAACGCCTGCCCCATCGCGCGAATCAGCGGGTAGACCGGCAGCGTCCCGGCCTCGAGCGCCTCGACCTTCGGTTCGAGCTCTCGCTGGCACCACGCGCGAATGGCGGACTGGATGGAGCGCTGTTCCTCGGTGAAGTCGAGCATGCGCCGGAGTGTAGACGGTCGCGGCGAGCACTGTCTCCGGACCTGACCGGCATCGATGCGGCTGGCTCGCTGCACACACGGGTACATGTCCAGCCGGTACGCGGCATGTCCAGCTGAGCACCCGGAGATGTCCAGCTGGACATCGAGGGGAGTCGCGGGTGCGACGATGCGCCACAGGATTGCGCGAAAAGACCAACCGTCCACCCGGGGCGGGCTCAGGCACGCACGTTGCTTAGGTCACCTGGTCTCGACCAACGTCTCGCATCCGAAGGAGTCGCCGATGAAGATTTCCCGTACGCTCATCTCGTCTGCCGGGTTCCGGGCGGAGCGCTCGTGAGCGCCGTGCCGATCATGGTCCCGACACGTGGCACCGTGGATTTTCGCTACGACACGAGCGAGGACATCGTCTACGCACGCCCGCGCTGGACGCTCGAGACGGCGGCGGACGTGACGCGCTGGTACGAGATGCATGTGCGCTACTTCGGCACGCGCTTCCGCCTGCCGAAGGACATGATCACCGTGCAGGACAACTTCCACGTCGCCCCCGAGGTCTTCGGCCTCTGGCAGCGCTACTGCGTTCGACTGCAGGAGAGCCTGGTCCGGTTCGCGGCCTACGTGACGACGAACCCGAGGGTCGACCTGGGCATGGCCGGCAGCGGCATGCGGCATTCGGCCGGCACGATCGAGACGAAGACGGTCGCGGAAGCCGTGAGCGGCATCACCGATCTCCGTGCCGTGGTCAGCAAGACGCGCACTAGCTGAGCCGGCTCGCTGCGGCAACGGCGCTGGTGCTACGCTAGTACGCCGCGATGGCCACGACTCGCACCGACCCCGCCACGCTGGACGGCACCGGCGGGCGCGACGACGGCTGGTCGGCGACTCCCAACGACGATGGGCGAGAGCGAAAGTCTCGCCTCCGCCTGCTCTATCATAGCGACCTGAGCCGCCTCGGAGCCGTCTCGCTCCGCGCGACGGTCGCGGACTCGGAGTGGCTCACGATCGGACGCGGCGCGCCATTCTTCGCTCCGCTCGGGAGCCACGAGCCGAGCGACTCCCTCGATGACCCGCAAGTCAGCCGCAAGCAGCTCCACATCCGCTGGTGCGCCGACATCCAGCGCTTCGAGGTCGATACGGTCGCGTCCGCGAAGAGGCCGCTGTTCGAGGTCAGCCTCGACCCGAGCCAACCCGCCACGGTGTCGCGCATCACCGGGCCCACGCTCCTCGCGCCCGGCTCGTGCGTCGCGATTGGCGACCGGGTCCTTCTCGGCCTCGAGCTCGGCGACACCCGCGGGCCGCGCGTCGATCGGATGGGGCTCGTCGGAGAGAGCGACGTCGTGTGGGCCCTCCGCGACGAGGTTCGCTCGGTGGCGCAGTTCGGTCGCCCTGCGCTCGTCATCGGCCCGACGGGAGCCGGGAAGGAGCTCGTCGCTCGCGCGCTGCACCTGCACGGCCCCCGCTCGTCGCGCCCGTTCGTCGCGGTCAACTGCGCCGCGCTGCCGGAGAAGCTCGTCGAGAGCACCCTCTTCGGTCACAAGCGGGGCGCCTTCACCGGCGCCGACACCGACGAGCCCGGCCTCTTTCGCGCGGCCGATGGCGGCATCCTCTTCCTCGACGAGCTTGGCGAGCTGCCCCTCGCGATCCAGCCCAAGCTCCTGCGTGTGCTTCAGGACGGAGTGGTCGCGCCCGTCGGGGCGCACGACGGACGCAGGGTCGATGTGCGCGTCGTCGCCGCGACGAATCGCGACCTCGACGCGCTCGTCCGTGCGGGCGCTCTCAGAGAGGACCTGTACCATCGCCTCTCGACGCACGTGCTCCGCGTGCCGCCGCTCGCAGACCGTCGGTTCGACATCCCCGAGCTGTTCGTCCACATGCTCCGGCGGCTGCGCGTCGACCACCCGTCGCTCGACTGGCTCTGGTCGAGGGGGCGGGAGTGGCAGCAGGCGGTCCCGATCGCGTTCATGGCGGACCTGCTTCGCCGCGGGTTCCAGGGGAACGTCCGCGAGCTCGAGAACTACGTCGAGCGCACCGCGCGACAGAATCTCACTCCCGGCGCGTTCCGCGCCCCGGATCCCCCGTCGCTGGCGAGCGCCAGCTTCGTCCTCCCCTCGGGGTCGATCATTCCCCCTGCTCCGGACGCGAGGGGCTCGCTCGAGGAGCCGCGCGTCCCCGAGGCCATCCTCCGGGCGGCGGGCGAGACGCTGGGCCTCGCGCACAAGACGGTCCTCAAGCTCCTTCCGCCGGCGTTGCTCGTCGCGCTCAGCGCCGAGGCGCAGCAGCGCCAGAGCAGCGTCGCCGAGCAGACGGCGACGCTGCGAGCCCGCGCCAGCCAGTCGCTCGTCACGCTCCTCGAGGCGCACGACTACAACCAGAGCGGGCTCGCATCTGCGCTCGGCACGTCGCGTACGACGCTCATCAAGCTGATGGACGACCTGCACGTCCCCCGCGCGACCGACCTCACCCCGGACGCGATCGCTCTCGCGCGGAGCCAGACGGGCGACGACCTCGCCGCAGCGGCCCGCCTCCTCGGCGTCTCCAGCGGCGCTCTCAAGCGACGTCTGGCAATCCTGGACCGCAAGCCGGGCGTTTGAGGAGCCTGCGCTCGGACTTCTACCGTTCGGCCAGGTTCCACACCATCCCGAACGGGTCGCGCACGTAACATCGCGGGATCTCCGCGTTCTCCTCGATGACCTCGCACCCCCTCGCCACGAGCTTCTCCTTCATCGCCTCGAGGTCCGGTACGAGCAGCTCGAACACGGGCCCCTGCGTCGGCCCTCGCTCGACGTAGAGCCGGAGCGCCCCTCCTTCGAAGCCGATCAGCCCCTCGCGGCGCGTGATCACCTCGAGCCCGATGGCTTCCCCGTAGAACCGGGTCGCGGCCTCGAGCGACTGGACCTGCAGGATCACGTCACGCGAGGCGCTCACGGCGCCACGCGTCTGCCGCGTCACCGCGTCGGCGAGATCGTCGTAGGTCGAGAGAACGTCGTTGTAGACGTCGACGAACGCTCGAGACTCCACCCCGCGGAGCCGATCTTCGAGTCGCCCGAGAAAGACATGCCATCCCGCCGCGCTGCGGGAGAGCGCGCCGTCGCCCACCCCCTTCTGCGTCAGCACGAGGAGCACCGAGGCTCCGCGCGACTCGAGCTGGAACGTGTTCCACGACTCGTTCGGGCTCCGCGGGTCGTCCCACGAGTACGACAGCAGGCTCGGGGGCTCGCACTTGGCGACGACGCCGTGCAGCACGGTGCGGGAAGGCCGGTCCTCGGCGAGCAGGATGCGAAACTCCGCCGCGTCTCCCTCGCGCAGCTCCACGTCGACCACGGCCAGCCACCGCGCGAGGAGCTCCGGCTTCGTGAGGTAACCCCAGACCTTCTCGATCGGGCCGGGGAGCACGCGTTCGAATCGGAGGCTCCGACCGTCGAGGAAGACGCCGAGGTCGGCGCGGGGGTCGCTTCCAGAGGCTGCGCTCATCCGGCGAGTCTACACTCCGGCGCGCGATCGACGTCTCGCGTCAGCGCCTCGGCGCCCACGGAACTGGTCGCAAGTGCGCGAAATCCGGCGATCCAGAGCCCGACGCAGCCGTAGCGAAGCAGCAGCATCCGTCGCAGGAGGACTCGAGCAGGCTCCTCCACTTCGACTCTCGTCGCATCCATCTCTTCATGCCCGTCACGTCCGCGCGACGGGGTCCGCCGTCCTGCGTCGCAAGGCCCCGCGTCTCGCGACGGACCGCGAAAGAGAACGAGCGGCCCGCCTCTGGTGTCGTGCGACGCGACACCTGGAACGGGGCCCGGCCTCGTTCGAGCGTTGTCGGATGCGCGTCCACAAGCGAAGCGCGTCGAAGCGCGAACGTCGCGAGTGTCGCCGCTTGCCTCGAGAAGATCGGAGCGCCGCAAGATCGGGGACGAGTGACGAACGGAGCCGGGCTTGCGTGGCTTCGGTCCTCGGGTTCGAGCGCTCGTGCGACCGTCGGTTCGTTCGTGACGAGCGTCCCGTGGCAGCGGCGGAAGAGAGCGAGGCTCGTTCGCGCCGGAACAAAGGAACGAAGCGAACGAACGTAGGCCGCGCCGATGGGCACGGGGCTCGAGAGGACGGGCTGTTTGCTCGTGCGGGGACGCCGCTCGCGACAGGCGAGACGAACGTGGCCCACGCAGGTCGGCACGACGAACAGGACGGATCGAACGTGCCTCGTGGCGGTCGTGACGCGGCTCGCGGGCGGACGGTGTTGCCTCGTGCGAGCGGGGTCTTCCCTCATGGCGACTGTGACGTCGCTCGATCGGAGGGAGTCCTCACTCGTGGCGGTCATGACGTCGCGTGATCGCAGAGGAACGAGGCGCGAGAGAACGCCGACGTCCCTCGGTCGGAACGTCCCGAGGTTCGGGAGAACGCCGACGTCCCTCGATCGGAAAGTCTCGAGGTTCGGGAGAACGCCGACATCCCTCGATCGGAAAGTCCCGAGGTTCGGGAGAACGCCGACGTCCCTCGATCGGAACGGCTCGAGGTTCGGGAGAACGCCGACGTCCCTCGGTCGGAAAGTCCCGAGGTTCGGGAGAACGCCGACGTCCCTCGGGCGGAAAGGCTCGAGGTTCGGGAGAACGCCGACGTCCCTCGATCGGAAAGGCTCGAGGTTCGGGAGAGCGCCGACGTCCCTCGATCGGAAAGGCTCGAGGTTCGGGAGAGCGCCGACGTCCCTCGATCGGAAAGTCCCGAGGTTCGGGAGAACGCGGACGTCGCTCGATCGGAAAGGGTCGAGGTTCGGGAGAACAGCGACGTCCCTCGATCGGAAGGTCTCGACCCTCGTGAGAATGCCGACGTCGTTCGACCGGAAAGGCTCGAGACTCGTGAGAACCCGGGCGTCGCTCGATCGAAGACGACCGAGTCTCGTGAGAACCCGGACGTCGCTCGATCGAAGACGACGGAGTCTCGTGAGAACCCGGACGTCGCTCGATCGAAAGCGACGGAGTCTCGTGAGAACCCGGACGTTGCTCGATCGAAGACGACCGAGTCTCGTGAGAACCCGGACGTCGCTCGATCGAAGACGACGGAGTCTCGTGAGAACGCGGGCGTTGCTCGATCGAAAACGACGGAGTCTCGTGAGAACCCGGACGTCGCTCGATCGAAGACGACGGAGTCTCGTGAGAACGCGGACGTTGGTCGATCGAAGACGACGGAGTCTCGTGACAACGCGGACGTTGCTCGATCGAAAGCGACGGAGTCTCGTGACAACGCGGACGTGGCTCGATCGAAAGCGACGGAGTCTCGTGAGAACCCGGACGTCGCTCGATCGAAAGCGACCGAGTCTCGTGAGAACGCGGGCGTTGCTCGATCGAAAGCGACGGAGTCTCGTGACAGCGCGGACGTTGGTCGATCGAAAACGACGGAGTCTCGTGAAAACGCGGACGCCGCTCGATCGGAGCGGGGTCGCGGCCAGATCACCGACGACGACGGCGCGCGACGCCGTGCGTCGGGTGTAAGCTTCAGCCGTGAGCGACGCGTCCTCCTTCACTGTCCCCTCCGAGGTGAGGTTCATCACCGACAAGCTCCGCGCGAACGGCAAGCGCGGCTGGCTCGTTGGCGGGTGCGTCCGCGATCTGCTGATGGGGCGCCCGCACGCCGACTGGGATCTCGCCACGAGCGCGCTCCCACAGGAGGTGATGCGCATCTTTCCGCGGACGATCCCGACCGGCATCGACCACGGCACGGTGACCGTGATGGTCGGCAAGGTGCCGATCGAAGTGACGACCCTTCGCGGCGAGGGCGCCTACACGGACGGGCGCCGCCCCGACTCCGTCCACTTCGTGAGCGACCTCGAGGAGGACCTCGCGCGTCGTGACTTCACGGTGAACGCGATCGCCATGGACCCGGCCGATCTCGCCGTCATCGATCCGTTCGGCGGCCAGAAGGATCTCGAGAAGAAGGTCCTCCGCGCCGTGGGCGACGCGCGGGCGCGCTTTTCTGAAGACGGCCTGCGCGTGCTTCGCGCGGCCCGGTTCGTCGCGACGCTCGAGTTCGACCTCGACCCCGACACGTTCGCGGCCATCGAGCCCACGCTCGACACCTTCCGCAAGGTCTCGCCCGAGCGCGTGCGCGACGAGTGGGTCAAGACGATGAAGGCGAAGCGCCCGTCGCGCGCCTTCGAGGTCATGCGGACGGGGGGCATCCTCGGCGTGACCTGCCCCGAGCTGCTGCTCGGCGTGGGGATGGCCCAGAACCGCTACCACGCGTACGACGTGTTCCGTCACGCCATGGAGTGCATGGATGCCTGCGTCGGCGACCCGATCCTCCGCATCTCGGCTCTCCTCCACGACGTGGGGAAGCCTGCCACCCGGGCGATGTCCGAGAAGACGCACGACTACACGTTCTACGAGCACGAGCGGGTCGGCGCGGAGATCGCCGAGCCCATTTGCCTCCGCCTCCGCTTCTCGAACGACGAGCGGGCGCGCATCGTCGCGCTCGTGAGGCACCACCTGTTTCACTACGACGCGTGGTCCGACGCGACCGTCCGCCGCTGGATCCGCCGTGTCGGGCCCGACCGGGTCGCCGACCTCTATGCGCTCAACGAGGCCGATGTGCTGGCGAAGGGCAAGGACGCCTCGCCAGACCTCGCGGCGCTCGCGGCCCTGAAGGTGCACGTCGAGAAGGTCCTCGTCGCCGGAGCCGCGATGAGCACGCGAGACCTTCGAGTGAACGGCCACGATCTGATGAAGGAGCTCTCACGCAAGCCAGGCCCGTGGCTCAAGGACGTCCTCGACGCGCTGCTCGAGGTCGTGACCAACGACCCCGCGCTCAACGAACGCGAAGCGCTCCTCGCGCGCGCGCGCGAAATCGTTCCCCCATGCAACTGATCCGCTTCACTGGCCGTACCATGTACGGAGCGGGCCCGTATCTGCGTGCACGAACCGATCGTCCGTCCCCAGGTAGATGCCGACCCCGCCCTTCCATCCGAGCTCGCGCACCTCGGACGCAAGCGTGCGTGGGTCGATCGCGACGGTCTGCCCCTCGGGGACGATTCGCAGGTCCATCGCATGACCCAGCGTGTGCTGGCTGTGAGACGCGACGTGATGCCCCTTCTTCCGCAGCTCCTCGTTGAGCTTCGGGCTCCGGAACCCGCTCACGACCTCGATGCGCGCGAGCGGGTGGTGGGCCGCGATCGAACGGACGAGCGGGAGGATGGCCGCGTCGATGCCATGCTCGCTGCCAAGCACCGGGTCGCGCAGCAGCGCGTCGAAGCGCGCCTGGGTCGGCTCCAGGTCATCCAGGGCGATCCGCGCCGCGGAGTGCGTGTCGACGAGCGTACCCAGGATGGCGGCGGAGCTGCACGCGTCCGTCACGTCCCCCTTTCTGTCGAGCTTCCCGTTCGGCCGCCCCAGCACGGGCGGAGGCTCGCGGCCGATCGTCGCGGCCACCGGCAGAGCCGCGAGCGCCGCGACGAGCGCGAGCGCAGAGGTCTCCGTCGGTTGCATGCGTGTCTGCTCTCTTGCCATGTGTTTCCCGTGTGGCAAAGCTTGACGGCGCGTGGGGCGCCGTTGGAGCCTGGACCCTGACGATGTCGCCGCCGAGCTCTCACGGAAGCAAAGAGGTCGGCGCAGCGCCGTCGGACGCCGTGAGCATTGCCGAGAAGGACTCGGAGCTCCTCGCGCGGCTCGCGCGCGGCGACCTCGAGGCGGCGTCCTCGATCTATGATCGCTACGGCGGGATGCTCCTCTCCCTGGCGCTCCGCATCGTGCGCGACAGGGCCGAGGCGGAGGACGTCATCCACGACGCGTTCGTGACGATGAACGAGCGCGCCGCCCAGTATTCGGTCGAGCGTGGGTCGGTCGTCGCGTGGCTCGTCACGCTCGTTCGAAACCTCAGCATCGATCGGACACGCAGGCGCGAGCGCCGCGGCGTCATCCTCCGCCGGGTCGCCGTCGACGTCGCCCCCGCGACCCCCGATCCCGAGGAGCAGCTGGCCGACGCGACGATGCACGCAGGGGTGCGTCGGGCTCTCGCCAGGCTCCCCGCGGTGCAGCGGCAGACGCTCGAGGTCGCGTTCTTCGAGGGGCTCAGCTACCCGGAGATCGCCGCCCGCGAAGGGGTCCCGCTCGGCACCATCAAGTCGCGCGCCGCGCGCGCTCTCGCCTCGCTCCGAGAGGGGCTCGACGCGGAGAACGTCACGCTCGACGACCTGCTGCCCGGCAAGCGCGACGGTTCGTGACCCCGCGCTTCGGGTCGGGGTAACGTCTCTCCCATGCCGAATGTTCACGAGGAGAGCGTGCTCACCCAGCGGGCGGTACCGGGGCCGTCGCTCTACACGGTCCGCGTGAGGCCCGAAGGAGTACGCAAGGCAACGATCGGCATCATCCACGGCTACGCCGATCACGCAGGGCGCTACGCGCACGTGCAGGAAGCGTGGGCCGACTCCGGCATCGCCTCGGTCGCCATCGACATGCGTGGTCACGGACGCGCGGGAGGCGCTCGAGGGTACTGCGACCGGTTCGGCGAGTTCCTCGATGACGCTGCGGAGCTCGCGCGCGTCGTGCGCACGGAGGCGAGCGGCGGCCCTTGCTTCCTCTTCGGCCACAGCTTCGGTGGGCTCGTCGCGAGCCTCAGCGCCATTCACTCGCCGTCGCCCTGGCGAGGCCTCATCCTCAGCGGCCCCTTCTTCGGCCTGGCGCTCGAGGTCCCGGCAGCAAAGGTCCTCCTTGCACGCGTCGCCTCGCGCCTCGTCCCGCACCTCGGCATTCCGAGCGGGCTCGCCGGGAAGGACGTCACCCGCGATCCCGTGCGCGCCGCCGCCTACGACCGCGACCCGCTCGTCTTCAAGAAGGCGACCGCCCGCTGGTTCACGGAGACCCAGCGCGCGCAGGCCGACGTCCTCGCTCGCGCCGGCGAGCTCCGGATGCCGCTCTACGAGACCTTCGGTGAGAAGGACCCGATCGCGAAGAACGCCGCAGGGCGCACCTTCTTCGATCGCGCCGGCTCGCCCGACAAGACGTGGAACGAGCGCAAAGACGCCCTCCACGAGGTGCTCAACGAGCCGGACTGGAAAGAGCTGGCGACCTCGATCGCCGACTGGGTCCTCGTCCGATCGAGTTGACTGGCCTGCGCGCGGACGACGTGATGGCCGTCCGGGCGCGAGACGCAGGCTCGACTCTTCACATGCCGTTGGTGGAGCAGTGGCCGAAGTCACCGCCCTTGGCCTTCGTGGCGACGCAGGTTTGACCGCTCGGCGTCAGCGCTGAGCAGTCGCTGTTCTGCTCGCAGACCGTGAACGCGGTGCACGAGGACGCGCACGTCGTACCGGTGAAGCCCGTGACGTAAGCGTAGGCCGGCTCGGTGCCGCATGCTGCCTGCGTGGCGAGCGTGCCAGAACCGCAGCACAGCTTTCCGCCGGAGTTGCTCGCGCAGTCGATCGCTTCGAGGCATTCCCACTTCGTGTTGCCGCCCGAACCGGAGCCCGTCGCGCACGAGGCGCTCGCCGGCTGACAGACCGCCGTGCCCGTCGAGGGCTCGCAGCAGTACTCGCCCGCAGCGCACGTCTGCGCCTTGCCGCCGTCGGCGCCGCTGTAGGGGCAGTACACGCCCGCCGCGCTTTCGACGAACAGCTTCGGGGGGTTCGCGCACGAGCTCGAGCTCGTGGCCGACGTGGTGCCCGTCGTGTTGCCGCTGGTGCTCGTCTGCCCGCCGTCGCCGCCCTGAGTCTGCTGCGTGGTCTGGGTCGTGTTCGTCGTGGTCTGACCGCTCGTCGTCGTGGTCGAGATCGTCGTCCCCGTCGTCGTGCTCGTCCCCGTACCGCTCCCCGTGCACTCCCCGGCCGTCTGGATCTCGGTCAGGAAGGTCTGGCAGCCGCCATTGCTCGCGGCGGTAAGGATCGGGGTGCACTGTGCCGCCTGTGCGGCCGGGAGCATCGTGCAGCATGCGGTGAGCTGCGCGCACGCCGTCCCGGCGGCGCCGCTGGTGTTGGTGGTGATGACCATGCCGCCGTCCGCTGTCCCCTGCGCCGCCGAGCAGGCCTCGACCATCATCCCCATCCCCATGGCGGAGATCCCGCCGAGCACCCAAGCCATCTTGACGAAGTTCATTTTCGTGTTGCCTTTCCGTCGGCGACAGCGCCGGTTCCGGTGCGGGTAAAAGCCACGCTTCTGCTGCCGAGTCAACCCGAGCGGCGTTACTTCCCGGTGTCGCGTTCACAAAAGAAACGAGGCCCGCGTCGGAGTCGACGCAGGCCTCGCTGTCAGAGTGCCGAGGTCAGTGGCCGGCGCTCGAGGTCGAGCTGCCCGAGCTGCCGGAGCTGCCCGACGACGCGCTCGTCGAGCTGGCCGACGTGCTCGCGGTGCTGGAGCTCGACGAGCCGGAGCCCGAGCCCGTGGCGACGCCGCAGTAGCCGATGCTGTTGCCCTTCGGCTTGATCGGGATGCAGGACTCGCCCGGCGTCGTGCACTCGCTGTCCTTGGAGCAGATCTGGAAGCCGTTGCCGCCGTCGCCGAAATGGGCGCACGAGGCCTGGCAGGCCGACCCGTAGAAGCCCGAGACGTACGGGTACGCCGGGATGGTCGAGCCGCCGTCGCCGCAGCCGGGCTGGGGAGACTGCGTCGCGATGGTGCCCTGACCGCAGCAGAGCGTGCCCGTCTTGCAATCGGGCGTCCCCTCGCAGACCCAGTCGACCGAGCCCTTCACGGGGCAGGCGTTGGCGACGGGCTCGCAGGTCGAGGCCAACATCGCGCTCTCGGGCGGCGAACAGCACTGCTGGCCGGTGGCGCAGTGGATCGCCTTGCCGCCCGAGGCGTCCGTCTCGCTGAACGGGCAGTAGAGCCCCGTGCTGCCGTCCTCGGCGTAGACCTTGCCCGGAGCCGAGTAGCACTTCGCGCCGCCGTCGAGGATCGTCGTCCCCGAGTTGCTGCCCGTCGCGGTGGTCGTGCCGCTCGTGGTGCCGCTGTTCGAGCCCGTGCTCGTGGTCGAGGTGTGGTTCGAGCCGGAGGAGGTGCTCGTGCTGGTGCTCGAGTTGCCGGTGGGGGAGCTGCTGCTGCACGCCTGCGCGGCCATGCCGAGACCGAGGGAGGAGACCGCGCCAAGGATCCAGGCGAACTGTGAGGACTTCATTACGTTATGCCTTTCGCTGCTTAGCGCTTCCGCGCCGAGATTCGGATGAGATGCTGGGCGTGAAAAGGCCACGTTTCCCGGTGGCAGTCAACCTGGGCACGTCACGAGCATGTGACGTCTCACGCTGTTGAACAGTTCCGTCCAGCGATGACGGACAGACTCAATTCTTGCGGTACGATAGAGGGGTCCACGCCGGCCCGAGGTGCCTGCGAGCCCGACGTGCGTCGTCCCACGACACCGCGCGGCCTGCGACGTACACCGCGAGGGTCGCGAGGGTGAGGCCGGCGCAGATGTCGATCAGGTAGTGCCAGCGCAGGAACATGGTCGCGATGATGATCTGGAGCGTACAGAACCCGATCACCGGAGCGCTGTAGCGGAACGGGCGGAACTCGCGGCGGTAGCGCAGCGCGAGCAGCGTGAACATGGACGGCACGGCCGTGTGAAGGCTCGGGAAGATGTCCTTCTGCGCCCCCTCGGCCGCCACCGTCGCCTGCACCATGTGCCAGAACGTCCCCCCTTCGAGCGGGTGCACGAACTGCCCCGCGAGGAAACGGTACGGCCCGTAGCCCGGCACCAGGATGTAGAGGAGGTGCCCGCTGCAGAAGACGAAGAAGATCGCCATCGAGAATCGAGCGAGCATCGTCATGTTCCGCCCGACGAGCATGAACGGGAACACGTGGAGCGCGAGGATGAAGAAGTAGCCGAAGTAGAAGAAGGCGAACCACTCGATGGCCGAGTGGGTGACGAAGCGGTCCCAGGCGAGGGCGGGCTCGTAGTGGAAGACGGCCTGATCGAACGCAAACAGGCTCGCGTCGACCGCGCGCGGAGCGGCGGCCGGCAGGATGATGCGCAGCTGGAAGTAGGACGACAGGACGGGCAGGAACACCGTCAGCCGGTAGACGATGGAGTTCGCGAGCGTCCCGCGGGCCAAGACGCCGCCGCGGGAGAGCGTGAGGCCGATCACGAAGACGAGGAGGTGCTCGAGGACGATGCGCCCCGCGAGCATCCGGTCGGGCCCGGCGCCGAACAGTACGGCGACGAACAGGAGCAGGAAGTAGACGGAGATCATCCAGTCCTGCGGCGCCAGGTCCGCGACGAAGGCCTGGAACCACGTGGCAGGCACGTCCGTCGCGGCGGCCGGCAGCGCCGCGGACGCGGTCGACTCGCTCCCGTCGCCGCTAAGGTTCGTCATCGGCCACCGGACGGAGGACGATTCGCCCGGGCCCCGGGCGAATCTGGGCCTGGCACGCGAGTCGCTGAGTGAGCAGCGCATCGCCGCTCTCGGCAGTCACGCCGAAGATACCCAGGAGCGAGACCTCCTCGTCCTGGGCCGGGAATAGCAGGTCGGCCCCTTCGAGCACGACGATCCGGCAGGTCCCGCACGTCGCGCTGCGGCACGAGAACGGGACGGGCGAGTCGCACTGGTCGCACAGGTCGCCGAGCGACCCGCCGTCGGGCGCGTCGGTGGAGATGGCTCCTTCGAGCTCTCCGTCGGCGGATCTGAATACGACCTGAGGCATGACCGGCGACAATTTCCCCTGTCAGGTGCGGCGAAGCAAGAGGGCGTGCTCGGCGCGGGGCCTGGTGCGAAAGGCGTCGCGCGTACCTTTGTGGAAGTGGGGGCGAGGCTGGGAGGCTCGGGCGACACAGACTAGCGCGGTCTCGTGGGCTACGTCCGCGACGATTTCGTCCGCGGGGAGGGGAGCGTCCCCTACCGCCGAGTCGGCCATCAGCAGCACCACGGCCCCCCCTTTTCGCGTCACCCGGGCGAGCGCGACGAGGAGCGCGTGAAGCTCGTGCGCCCAGCGGTCCCACGCGTCGTGAGGAGACAGCTCGCCGTACTCCCGGCGCGAGCCGAGCTCGTGGGCCTCGAACGCCGAGGCGTCGAGGTCGAGCCAGCGCAGGCGGAGCGCGTGATGAGCGAGGTAGTCATAGGTGGCGACATAGGGAGGGGAGGTGACGACGCCGTCGACGGAGCCGCTGGCGACCCGGTCGAGCCGTGTCGCGTCGTCGATGCTCACCGACACGCGTGGGCGAGGGCTCGGCAGCAGCGTCTCGAGCTCCTGCAGCCGGTCCGCCAGCTCCTCCGTCTTCTTCACGAGGAGCCGCGCCGCATAGCCGGCGGCGATGCGCTTGGGTGCCTCGAGCGTGGAGGTGTCGCTCTCCCTCTTGCTCACCTTCACGAGGATCGCCGAGAGGACCAGCAAGAGGTCGGGCCGAAGATGCTCCGGCGCCTCCGTGTAGATGCCGTGGCGCAGGCCATCGAGCTCGAGGAGGACGTGAGGGTCGAAGGCCTCGCGATCGACGTCGGGGTAGCGCTGCGTCGCCCCTGCCCGCGACTTGCGTCGCCCGTCGGCGAAGGCCGCCACGCTCCTCGCCGCGGCCACGAGCGCGTGAAGCTCTCCGTCCCCGCGCACGCGCGTCTTCATCACGGAGAGCGCCACGGCGAGCGGGTTCAGATCCGTGCCGACCGCGTTCCTCCCGAGGAGCATCGCCTCGACGAGCACGGTCCCCGAGCCGCAGAACGGGTCGAGCACCGTCCCCCCGGCCGGGATGAAGCTCTCGACGAGGCGCGCCGCCGTCCCCGGGTGCATCCGCGCCGGATACGCGTGGAAGCCGTGCACGTGCGCCCGTGCTTCTCCCTCGGTCGCTCGATCCGTGCGCTCCTCCGCGCGAGGCGCCGCCGGGACGTCGAGCGCCCGTGCGAGGACGGCCGCGTCCTCGGGGCTCCCTCCGAGGTCGACCTCGCCTCCGAGGTTGGTGAGCGCGCGTCGGGTCGGACGCCTGGAGATCATCGCGAGCTCGCGCCCTGCTCAGGGCCGTACGATGGTGGCGTCGGGCGGCGGAACGAAGACGAACTGGTTCGGATCGACGGGCAGGTTCACCTTCGGTGCGATGAAATCGAAGCGGTTGCGGTTGCTCTGGCCGTCGAGGATGAGGACGCTCCGGATCTGCATCGTCTCCTTGTCGACGTAGAAGAGGACCTTCTGGTACGCCGCGGTCGGGGTCTTCGGGGTGCCGATGAGGACGTAGCCGCCGGGGAAGCCGAGGGCCCCTGCGCCCGCCCGGAGCTCGAAGTTGAACGACGTGCTGAGCTGACCCTGCCCCGTCAGGAACGAGAGCGCCGCGGGGTACTGCGAGCTCGTGACGGCCTGCTCGAAGACCTGCTTGTTCGCGGCCTCGTAGACACGCAGCGTGGAGCCGTCGGACACGACGCGGTTGCCGACGGGGTTGTCGTAGGACCAGTCCATCTTCCCCGGCTTCACGAAGACGACCGTGCCGTGGGAGCGCTTGGTGTCGTTGTAGGCCTTCACGAGGAAGGTCTGGTTGAACTCGCTCTTGAAGCTGCGGGTCTGGTCGTAGAAGGCCTGGACCTTGTTCACGACCTCGTCGACAGGGGGGAGGGGAGCGGCCGCGGCGGCGTCCTGGGCGAGGGCGACGGACGAGGAGGCGGCGACCGAGCCGAGCGGGAGCAGGGCGAGGGCGAGGCACAAGAGATGCTTGGCAAGGCGCATGACGGCTCCGGGCGTAGATAGCCTTTCTTACAGGGGAAGGCTTCGGATTCTTCCCGGCCCCGCCGAGCATCGGTCCAGGGTCGAGGTCGAGGTCGAGGTCGAGGTCGAGGTCGAGGTCGAGGTCGAGGTCGAGGTCGAGGTCGATGGTCGAGGTCGATGGTCGAGGTCGAGGTCGAGGTCGAGGTCGAGGTCGAGGTCGAGGTCGAGGGTCGAGGTCGAGGGTCGAGGTCGAGGTCGAGGGTCGAGGGTCGAGGCGCAGTTACCTCGCGCGTCGTTTGATCTCGGCGATGTCGCTCTCGCAACGCTCGAGGCGCGGGCGTAGGTCGTTGGCGGCTCGGAGCACTCCGGTCATCTCGCGCACGGTTCCCGCGAGCTCGACGAGGGCGGTCGACGTGCGGATCTCCGATTCGACGATGCGCCGTGACAGCTCCTCACGCATTCCGTGAACCTCCTCACGCATTCCGTGAACCTCCTCTCGCATGCCATGAACCTCCTCGCGCACGCCGTGAAGCTCCTGGTTCGTGCCGTCCACGCGCGTCCCCAGCTCGCGCAGCTCGTGGCGGATGTCGGTCAGCACCTTGAGGGTCAGATCTGTCGGCTCCATCACGGCTCCTCTGTCGAGTATGGCATGTGAAGAGCAACGAGCACACCAGCGCACGCCGCAGCGAAATCGCGAGGATAGGAGCTGGCGGGGGCGGCCCCGACATCGCACGCCGTGTCCCCGGACAGCGGACCTTCTCACTCCGCCGAAGAGCGCATACGCTCGCGGCGTGCCCGACCTCGGCGATGGCGACACGTGCGAAGTGAAGGGCTCCGGCTCTTCGGTCTACACGCTCAAGAACTCCGGCGGCGTCTACTCCTGCACCTGCCCCGCGTGGGCGCACCAGTCGCTCGGCATCGAGCGGCGCACGTGCAAGCACCTGCGCGCCTACCGCGGAGATGAAGCCGAGAAAGAGCGACTCGGCAGCGCGGAGCTCACCGGGAAACCGGTGCGCGTGCGCGAGCCTGGCGTCGAGGGGAGCGAGGACGACGACGTCGAAGGGCCGCCCGTGCTCCTCGCGCACTCGTGGAGCATGAGCATCGATCTCACCGGCTGGTGGCTCAGCGAGAAGCTCGACGGCGTGCGCGCGTACTGGGATGGCAAGCAGTTCCTCTCGCGCCTCGGCAACCGATTCTACCCGCCGCCCTGGTTCGTCGAGGCGCTCCCCGATCATCCGCTCGACGGCGAGCTCTGGGGCGGGAGGAAGCTCTTCCAGCGCACGGTCGGCATCGTGAAGCGGCAGGATCAGTCGCCGCTGTGGAAGGACCTCCTCTACGTGGTCTTCGACGCCCCCGCGCACGACGGCACCTTCGAGGAGCGCATCGACCAGGTGAAGCGCGCGGTCGAGGGGAAGAGCGAGTACGTCCGCGTCCACGAGCACTACGTCTGCACCGGGCTCGACCATCTGCGCAGCGAGCTGTCGCGCGTCGAGGCGCTCGGCGGCGAGGGGCTGATGGCAAGGCAGCCGCGCTCTCGCTACGAGGCCGGGCGGAGCAACACGCTGCTCAAGGTGAAGAGCTTCCGCGACGCCGAGGCGCGCGTCATCGGGCACGCGGCGGGGGCGGGGCGACACAAGGGGCGCCTGGGCGCGCTCGAGGTGGAGCTGGCGGACGGGACGAAGTTCAACGTCGGGACCGGGTTCTCCGATGCCGAGAGGCAGGACCCGCCGCCGCTCGGGAGCATCATCACGTTCCGCTTCCAGGAGCTGTCGACCGGGGGAGTGCCGCGGTTTCCTGCGTACATCGGGGTGCGCATCGACGCGACCGAGCCCTCGAACCTGACGGTGGATCGATCGGCGACGGCCGACCCTTCGGAGGCGCCGGTGAGGCATGCCCCTCAGCCCGCGCGCCCCGCGCCGCCACCCGCTCCGCCCGCAAAGCCGGCCGTGACGACGGCGCCTCGCGTCGCGCCGGACGGGAATGCCGGGACGGGCTCGAAGCTTCGCCGCTTCGAGATGACCGAGGGGGACACGCGATTCTTCTGGGAGATCTCCACTGAGGGGACCACGCACCGCGTCCGGTACGGTACGTTTTCCACGAAGGTGAAGCGGTTCGAGTCGGAGGAGGCGAGCGGGGAGGCGCTCGGCGAACGCATCGGGGAGAAGATTGCGAAGGGGTTCGTCGAGGTGGAGGAGTAACTCCACCCGCCATTGAAAGCCCCCCCCGCCTCGCAAGCAAGGCGGGGGAACGTGAAATAGGCAAATTGAGTGTCGGGCAAAGCTGGGTACGTCGATAGACAACCAAGGAGAGATGTCATGCCGCGTTACGAGTTCAGTGATGGGTCGTCGAACAAGTTCTGGGAGATCACGCTCGAGGGGACGTCGTTCACCACGACGTACGGGCGAATCGGCACCGACGGCCAGACGAGCATGAAGGAGTTCGACACGGAGGCGAAGGCGAAGCTCGAGGCCGACAAGCTGACCGCGGAGAAGACGAAGAAGGGATACAAGCTCGTCGGCGGCGGCGCTGCGGCGGCTCCTGCGAAGGCCGAGGCGAAGCCCGCGGCGAAGGCTGCGGCGAAGCCTGCGAAGGCGGCCGTGTTCGACGACGAGGGGGACGAGGAGGACGAGAAGCCGGCGAAGAAGGGGAAAGCCGCTGCGGCTCCGGCGGCGGCGGCGAGCGTGCCGGCAGGGGCTCGCCGGTTCGAGTTCGTCGACGGGAGCTCGAAGAAGTTCTGGCAGATCGAGATGGACGGCAATTCGTTCACCACGACCTACGGGAAGATCGGGACCGACGGGCAGTCGAGCCTGAAGGAGTGGGATTCGCCCGCGAAGGCGAAGGTGGAATACGACAAGCTGGTCGCGGAGAAGACGAAGAAGGGATACGTCGAGAAGTAGGGATTCGCGAGTCTGCCCTCTCGCCGGGTGGGGTGAGAGGGCGCGAGTCGGGGACTCGGAGGCGAGGATGTCGAGCGTTCGAGCGTTGATCGACGGATTGGTCGCGTCGATCCGGGAGGGCGACGGGCAGGCTCCACGCGAGCAGCGGTGTGCCGCGTTCGCGAACGCCGGTCTCACCGGACCGGTGCGTACGCTCGTCGACAAGGTCGCCAGCCGGGCGCGGGACGTGCACGACGAAGACATCGCCGCGGCACGAGCGTCGGGATCGAGCGAAGACCAGATCTTCGAGCTCGTGGTGTGTGCCGCCGTCGGCCAGGCGATGAGGCAATACGCGTCGGCACGCGCGGCCCTCGATGCGACGACGCGGAGCGAGTGAGCATGCGGCTCGCGATCCTCGACACCGGGCATGCGTTCTGGAGCAAGCTCCTGTTTGCCTTCATCCGTACTGTATCGCGTCAGCCCACGCCCGAGGCGCTGAAGCTGGTCGCGTATCGTCCCGAGTTTTACGGAAGCCGTATGAAAGCGGTGACCCACGAAGCGATGCGCGGGACGTCGGCGTGGTCGGTCGGCGATCGTGAGCTCATGGCGGCGTTCGTCTCGAGCGCAAATGAGTCGGAGTACTGCACGAAGGCCCATACGGCCGTGTCGGCGAGGGCTTACAAGGATGCCGGGAAGGTCTCGGCGGCGCTCTCCGACCTCGACGCCGCACCGCTGGCCGAGCCGTTGCGGGCCACGCTGCGGATGCTACGAAAGCTGACGCGTGAGAACACCGTCGACGTCGAGGACATGCGCGCGGTGCTGGCGGCCGGCGCATCGCGCGAGCAGGTCGAGGATGCGCTCGCCGTCGCGTTCGCCTTCAACGCAACGAACCGCCTGGCGGACGCGCTCGGATTCTCGGTTCCGGGGCCGAAGGCGTTCGAGGTCGGTGCGAAGTTTCTCCTGGCTCGTGGCTATCGCTGAAGCGAAGGTCTCGCTCGAGCCACGGCTCCTCTCTGCAGAGCAGAGACGATCATGAGATTGCCCGCTCCCGACTTCTCCTGCGCGGCAGAGCGCTTTGCATCTGGCTCCCGGTGAGCCGCGGAGCGCGTCTCTCGGGACCGCGGCCACCGTCCGGTTCGACGTGCCCGACGGCGGCGCCAGCTTCACGTATCGAGTGCCCGACGACATGGAGCTCGTGGGGCCGATGAAGCTCCGGCTGCAGGTCGAGCTCGTCGACGCGACCGACGCGAACCTCTTCGTCGCCGTGTCCAAGTTCGAGCGCTCGGCGGACGGCTCGAGAGTCGCCGAACGCGGCTCGCGCTTCGAGGGGCCGTTCGGTTTCGGCTGCGACGTCGTCGCGAGGGGCTGGCTCCGGCTGGCTCACCGCCGCGTCGACGACGCGCGCAGCGAGCCTCGCCGCCCCTTCCACCCGTGCGACCGGGCCGAGCCCATGCGACCGGGGGAGGTCGCGTCGGTCGACGTCGAGGTCCTTCCGTCGGCGACGGCGTTCGCGCGCGGCGATGTCTTGCGGCTCGACGTGCAGGGGCGCTGGTTCTGGACGCGAAGCATGCTGCTCGGAATGTTCCCTTGCTCGTACGCGCCGAGCCCGAGGGCGAAGGTCGTCTTGCACCTCGGCGGTGATGGATCGTATCTGCTCGTGCCGCAGGTGTGACGGCGGGCGGTCGAGGGAAACTCAAGACCACGTCGCTGCGATCGTGGCGCGCGATTTGCGTGAGACCGCCTCGAGCAGGTCGTTTGCCCATGAATCGCTACGAGTTCGCGCTGCGCATCTCACCCGAGGCTTATCTGGACTACTACCGCGGCATCGCGCGGGTCGTGATCGTGCCGACCACGAGCGGGGAACGACTCCAGTTCCCGGCGCGAATGCTCACCAGGTTCGTCACCAATGGCGGCATCGAGGGGCGCTTCGTCCTCGTGTGCGACGCGAACCACAAGTGCATCGACTTGCAGCGAGTTGCTCGCTGAATGCCGACGACCACGAACTCGACCACGAACACGAACGCGAACACGGCCACGACCACGAACACGAACGCGAACACGAACGCGAACACGAACACGAACACGAACACGAACACGAACACGAACACGACCTCGACCTCGACCACGACCACGGCCACGGCCACGGCCACGGCCACGGCCACGGCCACGACCGTCAACCGCATGACAGTGCCACGCGCGCGACGCGTGGAAGGCTGCGCCGGCTCCGTCGCTCTCCCCGAAATGCGCTCGACGGGTCGTGCCGACCATGGCGCGCTGCTTGCTAATCGTTGGGTGTGCCCCTCCTGAACGCTCGAATGGCGATCTTCGTGATCGTGACCGCTTGCTTCGCGCCGGCATGTGGCGACCTGACAGGCGACGGTGGCCTTGGTGATGCGGGCGCGGATGCGGCCGAGGGCGGCACTGACGACGTGGCCGACGACGGCGGCGACAACTCCTACCCTGCACCGGGAGGGTACGGTGACGATGCGAGCTACCCGGCGCCCGGCGAGCTCGACGAGGGGGCGGACGACGCGGGCGGCGACTCGGAAGACGCGAGCTACCCTGCACCGGGCGGGTACGGCGATGACCTGGAGGCGGACGCCGGGGATGCGGGCGGCATCGAGGCAGGGCCGTTCGGCGCGAACTAGGGCGTCGCGTCACGGGCAGGATGGCCTGCCGCGCCGTAGAGTGGCGGCATGAGAATCCCTCTCTTCATCCCCCTCGCTCTCCTCGCCTCCGCCTGCGGCGCGCGTGTCGCATCGAGCAGCGTGGACGCTGCCCACACCGAAGACTCCGGCGGTGGCGGCGGCGGGAAGGATGCCGGCGAGGCGCACGAGGCCAGTCTCCGCGACGCCGCGGCGCCCGGGCGGGACGCTTCTCCGACGCACCCGGTGCAGCCCCACGACGCAGGGCCCGACTGCGGCCTGCCCTCTGCGCCCGTCTACGACTGCAGCGCGGGAACGGACGGCGGCTCCTGCGGCCCCTGGGGGAGCGACGCTTCGTCGCCGACGTACCCGACGGGCTGCTCCGTCATGACCACCGAGTGCGATCAGAGCTTCGGCGGCGGGGCGCTCGTATGCGAGTGCCAGACGTTCCCCGGCAGCCCCACGCCCGGCTGGCTTTGCGCGCTGTGAGCAAGGGCGGAAGCCTGGCGCGGGCGCGACTGCGCGGCGTGCTCCCGCCACGGAAGAGGTGATAACGTAGCGCCCTCCACGTGCTCGGCCGGACGCTCTCTCACTTCCGTGTCGAGGCGAAGCTCGGCGAGGGGGGGATGGGGGTTGTCTATCGGGCCATCGACGAGCAGCTTCGACGCGAGGTGGCGCTGAAGGTCCTCCCCGAGTCGCTCGCCGCCGACCCCGAGCGACGCCACCGCTTCCTGCGCGAAGCGCGCGCGGCAGCAGCCGTCACCCACTCGAACATCGCCACGATTCACGAGGTCGGAGAGGCCGACGGGCACGTGTTCATCGCGATGGAGCTCGTCGCCGGCGTCACGCTTCGAGAGCACATGGCGCGGGGGCTCTCGCTCGCCGAGGCGCTCCGTATTGGCCGTGACGTCTCGCGCGGGCTCGCGCGAGCGCACGACCGTGGAATCGTGCACCGCGATCTGAAGCCCGAGAACGTCATGGTGACGCCCGAAGGGGACGTGAAGATCCTCGACTTTGGCCTCGCGAAGCTGGTCGACGCTCCGGACCCGGCGGGGGCGACGCAAAGCGCGATGTCGCAGACGGCGGCGGGCAGGGTCATGGGGACGCCTCCGTACATGTCTCCGGAGCAGGCCGAGGGGCGCACCGCCATCGACGCGCGGAGCGACGTCTTCTCCTTGGGCATCATGCTCTACGAGATGCTCGCTGGCGTCCGCCCCTTCCGCGGCGAGACGAGCTTCGCGGTCATCGGCGCGATCCTCCATCGCGAGCCGGCGGCTCTCGCGGCGGTCGCTCCGGAAGTGCCCGCGGCGGTTGCAGCTGTCGTCGCGCAGTGTCTGAGCAAGGTGCCCACAGAGCGCTTCGCCTCTGCGAAGGAAGTGCTCGCGGCGCTCGAGGCCGCGAGCGGGGCGCTCGTCGCGAGTGTACCTTCCGGGAGAGCGCTGGCCGTCGAGAAGCTCGTCACGGTGACCGGCATGGGGACGCCGCTCGGGCCAGCCGTTGCGTCGGACAGCGCGCAGCCGTCCGCGGCTCCACCGACAGTCGGAGCGCGATCGCCCCGACGGGTGTGGGGCACGGTCGCGCTCGTACTGCTCGCTGCGACGGTGGCGGAAGGCTGGAGGCTCTCGCACGCCTCACGCGCGAACGTCGACGCCAAGGTCGCGACGCCGGCGGCCTCGGCCTCGGCGACGGGCGTGAAGGGGATCCCGATGACCGGGCATCCGCCTCCGAAGACATCAAGTCCGGAGGCCGCGGAAGCCTACGCAGCGGGGCTGCGCCATGCGCGGATGGGACAGGACGGACCGACCGCGGGCGACTTCATGCGCGCCGCTCGACTGGACCCGACCATGGCGGCTGCGAACCTGCGGGCGCTGCTCTATGCAGAGCACCGCTCGGCGATCGACGCACGGAAGGCGTTCGTCGCAGCGACCGACCACCGCGAGGCGCTCGACGAGCGCGACCGGATGCTCTTGCGGTATGCGGAAGGGGTGGTCGCCGACCCACCGCTGTCGGCTCAGGAGTACACGAGTCGTATCGAAGCGGTTGTCGAGCGTTTCCCCGACGACGCAGAGGCCACGTTGCTCCTCGCCAGGCGGCTCCTCGCCCTCTGGAACGTACAGAGCGAAGCCGACCGCCTGCGTGGCCAGGCGCTCCTCGAGCGCGCGCTCGCGCTGGATTCGGAGTCGTCCGCCCCCATCCCGCTTCTCGCACGCAGCTACAGGTGGAGCGATCCCGAGAAGGCGCTCGGCCTCCTCGCGCACTGCATCGATCTCGCGCCGACGGCGAGCTCGTGCCTCTCCGAGCGTGCTCAGCTCGAGACGGACCTCGGCCGCTGCGACGCGCTCGAGGCCGATGCGCGACGCATGGCGGTCGCCGACCCACAGTCAGCCTTTCCCTTCGAAGAGCTCGCGGTAGCGCTCGCGGCGCGGCGAGCTCCGATCGCCACGATCCGTGACCTGCTGGCGCAGGGGACCGCGTTCCTTCCGGAGGGGCGAGACCGTCGAGTGGACGCGGCACGAAAGGCCGTGGCCACGGCCTTGCTCGCGGGCGACCTCGCGGCAGCCGAGGCGGGTGCGCGGGCGTGGGACCACGAGTACGCGGACTCGGTGGTCGCGAACGACCACCTGTCGTCCCTCACCTGTCTGTTCGACGTGGTCGAGGAGGAGGGGGACGTCGGCCGGAGCGCGGACGTGGCCGAGGAGTACGAGCGGCGCGCCCTCGGGTGGACGGGGAACAAGTGGTACGCAGACCTGCGCGCCGAGACGCTACGGTTCCGCGCCGGACGCATCGGCGCGCCGGCCCTCGAGATTGCGCGGAAGGCCGCGGTGAACGCCGCGGTCGCGGAGGGGGCCCCGCCCTTCACGCGGTGGCTCTCCGTCTCCATGCGGAACGCCGCGACCCCCGCCGAGGGCGTCGCCGCGATCGCGGCCCGGCCCGAGGGGAATCGGGACACGCTCAATGCGCTCTTCATGGGTGAGGACATCGGCCGTGTCGAGCTGCTCGCAGGAAACACCGCGACCGCGCTTCCGCTGCTGCAGCGCGGCGCGGCGTCCTGCGCCATCATTCCGACCTCGCACACGTTCCGCGCCTACACGATCCAGTGGATGCACAACCACCTGAACCTCGGCCTCGCGCTCGAGCAGACGCACGACATCCCCGGCGCGTGCGCGGCATACACGGAGATCCTCACCCGGTGGAAGGACGTGAAACCACGGTCGATCACGCTCGACAGGGCGAAGGAGCGGTCTCTGGGGATCGGGTGCGGGAACTAGGAGAGAGGTGGCGTGAAGGGGCCGGCGCTCACTGCCCCGGAGAAGAGGAGACCGACATGACCGACGGCAAGCTCGAACCATTGAACCCAGGCCTTCTCGAGAAGCTGTGTGCTCCGCAAGCCTGTCACGAAGGCTCGACTGGCCGCGCTCGTCCTCGCCGCCGGGTCACTGCCTGACGGGGTACGACTCGCACATGGCGTCAGACGCGGCGCACGACTCGCACATGGCGGCAGACGCGGGGCACGACTGCGCCTCCTTTCGGCACGACGGCGGACGCGCGACCGACGCCGGGGGCGACTCGATGGCGTCTCGCGTCCCCGTCTTTCACCGCCCCAGCGACTCCGCGTGCACCGGGTCCGGACCCTCCGGCCTGTGCTCCATGGGCGGCCCCGAGTCGGAGTGCAGCGACGACAGTCAGTGCACGACCGGGACGCACGGGCGATGCGTCGACATCAACGGCGCCGACGGCTGCGAATGCACGTACGACACCTGCGGCGGCGACACCGACTGCCCGACCGGGCAGCTCTGCGCATGCCACGGGAGCGGCGAATTCTACCTCGCCGGAAACACGTGCCTGGCCGGCAACTGCCGCGTCGACTCGGATTGCGAGTGCGGGACCGGCTACTGCTCGCCAAGCCAGACGGGCGCGTTCGACGGACACCAGTGCGGAGGCGTCGTCGGGTACTTCTGCCACACGGCCACGGACACGTGCGTGGACGACAGCGACTGCGGGCAGCTCGATTCCTGCAACTGGTCGAGCGCGGACGGTCGATGGGAGTGCGCGATGGCCGGCATATGCGACTAAATGCCCGCCGTCGGAGCACGGGAGACTTTGCATACGTATGCAAAGTCGCTGGGCAGGACGGATCTCCCGCGCGGTCGAGTTCGAGTTCGAGTTCGAGTTCGAGTTCGAGTTCGAGTTCGAGTTCGCGGCCGGGGTCGCGGTCGGGGTCGGGGTCGGGGTCGCGGGCGGGGTCGGGGACGCGTTCGCGTTCGTCGTCGAGTCCCTCGCGTTCCCCCGAGATTGGCCGACCACTGCTCTCCTTTCGCCGCCCCACGAGGACGTTTCGCGGCGCCCGGAGAGCCGATCGCGCCCGCCCGTAAACCGAGCGACGCGCCCCGAGTGACGAGAACCCCATTCGAACAGCCGAGCGCCCCACAATTCTCGGGTTTTGCCTCGCAACTTGAGGCGATCGACGCGATCGTCGTGACGATTGCCGCAGACGGTGTGCCGATCGCGGCGCAAGACGCGCCGATCGCGGCGAAAGGAGCCACGAATCGGGGCGGTGGGTATGCCGAGCGACGCGCAACCTCGAACGATCGGCGCCGTCGCCGTCGCGAGGGAGGCGGAACCCGCGGCGATCACCGCCGAAGGAGCCACGATCGGGGGCAATCGGCACGGCGAGGGAGGCGCCAGTCGCAAGTTGCGCCGCGATCCACGTGGCGATTGCGGCAATCGGCACGGGTTGCGCGGCAATCGGCACGGGTTGCGCGGCAATCGGCGCGCCGATTACCCACAATCGAGGGACGGAGCGCGGCGATCGTCGAAACGATCGCGGCGCAGTCCGGAATTTGTGGGGCGCTCGCCTCTTCCTTCGAGGCTCTCGTCAGGCCGAGCGACGCGCAGCGCAGTCGTCGTGCAAAACTCGCCGTGATTTGAGAGTCGCGACGCGACGGGAGCGGCTCGATCGGCTGCGAGAGACGCGCTCCGCGGGTCCCGAGAGAGGCAATCGGCGGCCGTCGCGCGGCGCTCGACGCGAGCGCGGCCGCACGACGAAGAGCTCGGGCAGCGATCGGAGCGCCTCCGGAGGCGCTTGCCATGCCCGGAGATGCCCGCGTTGCGAATGGATACGCACTCCGACTACGGAGTCGCCATCTGCGCGCCCCATCGCGCGGAGGGGCCAGGGATCGGGAGCTCCGTCCAGGTCGATCCGTCGAACACCCACGTATCCCCAAGCGCGCTCCCGGCTTCGGTCGTGGCTCCGCCGAAGAGCACCATCTTGCCGTTCAGCGGCGCCATCGAGGCTCCGCAGCGACCGGAGGGGCCTGTGGTGGCGATTTCCGTCCACGCCGCACCGTCGAACGACCACGTGTCCGACCTGCAGGCCGCCATGGTCGTGTCCGCGCCGCCGAAGACGAGGAGGTGTCCGCCCAGCGGGGCGACCGAGTAGTCGTACCGCGGCGGGGGGCCAGTGATGATGAGATGAGTCCAGACAGTCCCGTCGAATGTCCAGGTGGTCCCCTGGTCGAGGAGGACGAGTGTTCCGCCGACCGACGGAGTCCCAAGCGGGGAGTCGTAGGTGGCGGGGGTGGTCACGGAGAGCTGCGTCCAGAGCGACCCGTTCCACGTCCACGTCGACGAGGGCCCTGCGACCGGCCTCATCACCCCCACCAGGTTGCCACCGACGGGGGCCATGGCGAGATCGTCGTCCGCATTGGGTCCCATCGAGGCCACCTGCGTCCACGAGAGCCCGTTCCACGTCGACGTCGAGTCCTCCCAGCCGCCGTCCGAGAGTGAATTCGTGAATAGCTCGACGGCCTGTCCATTGAGGGGCGCCATGCTGCCGGTCCCACCAAGCTGCGGCGCGCCGACGGAGAGCTGCGTCCACGCCGTTCCGTCGAACGCCCAGGCGTCATGCGCGGCCATGGCTTCGCCGGGAGTGTCGGGAACCGGCACCCAGCCATGGATCAGAAGCGTGTAGCTCCCTGGCATCAACGCCGCGTCCTTGTTCTGGCGCGACGCATCCAGCGACGCCGCGGCTTCAACCGCGGCGTCGGTTGCGCCGAGCAGCGTCGCGTCAGGCAGTCCGCCCCCCGCGTCTGCACATGCTCCGCCGTCGATCGGCGTGTAGACGCAGTACCCCTGCGAGAGCTCTTGCCCCCCCAAGCTCACGCACGCTGTCACGGTGCACCCGCCGCGGTCCGCGCAGTCTGCCGCGGTGCTGCAGGGCAAACCCGATCCCGAGGGGCCGCCGTCGCCACCCGTCAGCTTGCCGGCATGATCAGGCGCGGAGTCGGACGCGGCGTCGAGAGAACCGAAGTTGTCCTTCGGCGTCGCCGCGGTGTTCCCGCACGCCGCAGGCAACGCCATCAGGATGCATGCCCAAGGCAAAAGACTCGACGCGGATCTGATGAGTCGGGGCACCGACGCGATCGTACGCCCTTTCTCGTCGACGACGCCGCAGATCGCGCTCGCAGGGGGCGGACCGGCGGTGCGGAGCGGAGCGCCATCCTCTTTCGCCGACAGACGACAGAAAGCACGGCCTCGTTCTACCCGGAGCCGAGTCTATGGGCAGGTTCCGGAGCACATCGGAGTGAGCTTCATCACGGCACTCGCCGTGTTCCAGGAGACAGCCGAGGTTCGACGGGTTCGGTGCAGTACTTGGTGTGAGCAGCGCCGTTGCAGTCCCACCGGAGATGGGCGCTTTCTCGAGCGTAGCGTCATCGCTCCAGAACACGCTCGTCGCGCTGGCCGCAAGGCAGGTGGAAACACGTGCAGCGAGCTCCACGCGGCCGACATCGGCACATCCTGCGCATCGTGCACCGGCGGGACGGGCGTCGCGTTCATGTGCGGTCCGGGGACTTCGGTCGCCGTCAACTCCACCGCATGCGCGCAGTAGCCTCACGCCCAGAATCAGGCCAGGATGCCTCGATACGCGTCACTCTCGGCGGTGTGGCGCTCGCCATCTCACTCGAGTGTCTTGCGGCTTCTGGCACGACGTGGACGCCGCCGCACCGTCAAGGGATGTCACGCAGCCATCGCTCCTGGTTGATGCAGGCGTGGACGCGACCTGTCGACGTGATGCGAGCGGCATGATCGGTGAGTGCTGCGCGACGAATGCAGACTGTCTCGTCGGTGAGTGCTGCGCGCCCGACTTCGCGGACGTGCCCGACCGACGTGGCGAATCCCTCCACGGGACTCTTCGGATTCCAGTGGGACGGTGGGACGGTGGGACGCCTTCCACGTTCCCCCGCCGTCCTGCCGTCCTGCCGTCCCAGTAGAATCGAGATAGCTGCCGCTCGGGCTCCGCGCTTCGCGGGAGAGAGAGCCAGGGCGTGAGCGCCCCATCCCCAAGCAAACCCGCCTCACGAGTCACCCCTCGCCCACACCGCGAAGACACATCCACCGCGCGCCCCCACCCCTCACAGCCGCCAATCCCCGCCGCGCCACCCCTCACGAAGCCGGCGGCTGCCATCTTGCACCCTCCGCCATGCCTTCGACGGCACGAAGACACGCGGCACGAACCAGAGGTAGGCGAACCATGCTCAGCACGAAGGCAGATTCCAGGTCAGTCGCGAAGGAAACCAGCCCCGCCGACGCGGTAAAGGCCCTGGTCGACGTCGTCACGAAGGCGATGACCACGGACAACATCGACGACATGGTCAACTGCTTCGCCCCGGACAGCGAGTGGGTCATCATGGCTACCGGCGAAACGTTCAAGGGCCTCGACAAGATCCGGGAGCTCGCGACGCGATCCGTGGCCGCGCGCAAGCACACGGGCGGCCTGGGCATCAAGCCGTTCAACGTCTTCACGGACGCCGCCGGGACCAAGCTCTGCTGGGAGTACCTGCACACGGGCGTGGTCGGCGAGAAGTGGCCGTCGACGTCCGCGCAACGGCCCGCTCCGGGGAGCAAGTTCGAGCTGCCCATCATCCTGATGTGCGAGATCCACGACGGAAAGCTCATCAAGATCCGGGAGTACTTCGACCTCTTGACGCTCACGGACGCGGGCACCAAGCACAAGCTCTACTCATAGCCGCGAAGCTCGCGGCGCAGCCCGTCTCTGCGGAGGCCGAGGACTAAGTTAGACCTCGCTCTCCTTGTTCTTCGTCAGCCACTTGTCGAAGCTCGGTCTCGCTTTGATCGCTGCCTGCACCGCAGGCCACACCGCCGCCCCGACGATCGGCGCCACCCCGTTCGCGGCGAGCCAGCGCGTGTACGACTCGGCGACCTCCTCCACCTCCTTCTTCTTCCACTTCGTGCCCTTGAGCTCGCCCACGAGCCCGAGGCAGCCGAAGCCGCTCGCCGCGAGCCCGAGAAACTCGCTCAGGTTCGCGGCGACGACCGTGCTGTCGCACCCCTCGCTGTTCACTTCGTGCCAACCCTTCCGGGTTGTCACTCCGTAGACCTACGTGGACTGCGCAAGGCTCCGTCCACTTCGGTTCACTTCGTGCCAACCCTTCCGGGTTGTCACTCCGTAGACCTACGTGGACTTCGCAAGGCTCCGTCCACTTCGGTTCACTTCGTGCCAACCCTTCCGGGTTGTCACTCCGTAGACCTACGTGGACTGCGCAAGGCTCCGTCCACTTCGGTTCACTTCGTGCCAACCCTTCCGGGTTGTCACTCCGTAGACCTACGTGGACTGCGCAAGGCTCCGTCCACTTCGGTTCATGTACGCGATTGGGGCCGCGTCCAGCCCGACGCCGTCGACGAGCTAGAAGCCGTAATGCGCAGACTCCCTGTCTCGCGGCTCGCGAGCGGAGGGATGGCTGGCAAGTCCGGCGCTCGAAGCGTGAGCTTTCGTGTTGACCAGCTGACGGGGCGCGTCGAGCATGATCGCGATGAGCGTCAAGGCTGTCTTTGAGCACGTAGGCCCCGAACCGGAGCCGTCGATCGCGGTCCCGCCCATCTCCGTCGGGAACGCGGGCTACGCGCTCGTCTTCGACGAGACGCGCGAACGCCTCGTCTACGTGCAGAACCCCGGCTACGGCCCCGACCTCGAGACGTGGGACTTCGACGGCGCCGTCTGGACGAAGGGGGAGGGGACGGTGATGCTGGAGGGGGACGAACGCCACGCTTACTGGGACCCGTCCCTCGCGGGCGTCGCGGTCTGGAGCGTCGAGTTCAACCGGGACGCGAAACGGAGCACGCCGCACGGCGTGATCGTACGCGCCTCCGGCTCCGAGCCGATCGTGACGACGGGCGAGCCGCCGGTCCTCGAGGACGCGGACGGGGAGATGTCCGACGAGCTCGGGATGCTCATGACCGGCGACCCGCTGCGGCGCGTCGGCGTGTGCGTCGCGCGGAGCGGAATCTACGAGCTCGACGAGCGGCGTGCTTGGGCAAAGAAGGGCGAGCTCGGCGAGGCGCTGACGGCGGAGTGGCATAGCGAGGGGAGCAGCGCCTGGGACCCGGTCGGGCGGCGCTGCGTGTTCTGGCTTCAGGACCGCGAGCACTACGAGGTTCACTTCTACGCGTGGGACGGCGCCTCGTTCACGAAGCTCCCCGAGGAGGGGTTGCCGGACCTCACGATCGGCCTCTCGGACCCCGCGCTGACGATGACCGGGCACCCGGTGCACGGCATGATCGTCTGCGTCGGCGGCGCGCTCTACGCGCTCGGTCGCGGCGGGTGGAAGGCGCTGCCTCTCGCGAAGGAGCCGCCGCCCATGATGCGTGAGTCGCACCTCGCCTACGACAGGAAGCGCGACGCGGTGGTGCTCGGTCCGGGACGCTTCGAGGGCGACCCCGGCGGTCACGACGCGAACGATGTCTTCTTTCTCCTGAACGGCGCGAGCTGGACGCGGCAGGGGGTCGCGCGGCCCGTGAGCGCCGTCGCGCCGCTGGGCGACCACGCGTTCCACGCGCGCGTGGGCGACGCATGGTTCATCGCGGACCGCTCGCTCGCGACGCTCGAGTGGACGCGCTCGCCCACCGCGGGATGGCGGCAAGTCACGAGCGCGAAAGAGGGGGAGGCCGCGCTACCGAAGTCGGAGCGCGCCGGCGCGATCGCTGCGACGCCGGCCGGCCTGGTGGCGGTGACGCAGACCGGGAGCGTCATGAGGCTCGAGGCGGGGGCGTGGAAGCTCGTCGCGAAGGGGTCGACCGCGTTCAAGGAGCGCGTGAGCTTCCAGCTCGTCCACGACGCCGGGACCGGGCGGCTCGTCGCGTGGGGCGGCGAGGTGAAGAACCGGCGTTCGAACGACACTCTCTTCTTCGACGGCAAGGCGTGGGCTCAGGCGAAGACGACGTCTCCGCAGCCGAAGGACCTCTTCGCCAAGGGGTATGAGCATGTCGACTTCGCGCTCTACTTCGACGAGGGTCTGGAGCGCGTCGTGCGGCTCTCGAAGAGCGACGTGGCCGTCCTCGAGGGGGACGCGTGGAAGAGCTACACGCCGAAGGGCTACACGGAGGTGACCGACCGGCGGTCGTGGCAGCACTTTCCCGCGTCCGAGGCGCAGAGTGCCAGCGGCGAGACCCTCCTGCTCAACCTGCAGACACAGAAGATCGCCCGCTTCGACCTTGCCGCGTGCACGGTGGTGGGGAGCTTCGACTATCCCGCCGAGATCGTCGCCAGCGCCGTGCGAGAGAACAATGCGCACAACGTGTTCTCCTTCTTCCACAAGCACATGCTCTTCGACCCCGCCGCGCGCGCGGTCGACGTGCAGTATCCGAAGGACACCTTCGCGCGCTACGCCCTCGCGCTCGGCGCGAGCTTCGACGCCGCGCGGAAGCTCGGCCCGCGGACGCTGCTCGGCGTGCCCGCCGCAGGTCACGCGCCGGAGCCGCCCAGGCAAGTATGGGTGTACGGCGCGAAGGGCGACGTCGTGACGCCGGTCCGTTGCAAGGGCGACGCGAAGACCCTGGCCGCGAAGAAGAAGGAGGGCTTCGTCGAGGCGTCGGCGCTCACTCCGGCGATGCTGGAGCGCCTCGCCACCCGCACGAGCTCGCGGCTGACGGTGGGGAAGAAGCTGGCGGCGAGCGCGAGCCTCTCGGGCAGTCGCCTCGGCGGTCTGCCGAGCGGCGTGACGCTCGCGAAGTGGCCGAAGGCGGGGAAGAAGCCGATGGGCTTTCTCTTCCAGCTGCGCACAGGCGATCTCCTCTCGAAGCATGCTGGCTTCGCGATGTTCTGCGTGACGAGCGGGACGGCGACGGAGGACGAGACCCAGAACGCCGTCGTGCTGCTGACGGAGAAGGACTTCGCGCGCGCGCCGATCGACGCTGCGCCCGACGGGGTGCCGGTGCTGCCAGCGCTCACGATCGATGTCGCGGCGCCGCTGCGCGAGGTCGACGAGGAGAAGGCGGAGGCGCTCGGCGCGAAAGACCCTGCGCTGGGAGAGGCGTTCGAGCGCTACCTGGCGAAGGCGAAGGTGCAGAAGGCGGGGCTCGCGAGCAAGCTCGGCGGAGCGCCGCAGATGCTGCAGGGGGAGGAGATCTCGAAGAAGACGCGGTTCGTGGCGCAGCTCGACTTCGACGAGATCCGGCTCGACAAGGCGTGGAAGGACGCGGGGCTGGCGGGGTGCGTCTACGTGACGGTGAAGGAGGACGAGAAAGCGGGAGCAGCGTTCTGGCAGTACACGTGACCAATCCTCACGACACGCGGGCGGAGGTTCGCCCCGGGGACGTCCTGGCGGGGAAGTACCGCGTCGAGCGGGTGCTGGGGGCGGGCGGGATGACGGTCGTCGTCGCCGCGCTCCACACGCAGCTCGACGAGCGGGTGGCGCTCAAGCTCCTTCTTCCGCAAGCGCTCGCCAGGCCGGACGCGGTCGCTCGTTTTGGTCTCGCGGCGCGCGCGGCGGCGAGGCTCAGGAGCAACCACGCGGTGCGTGTGTCGGACGTGGGGACGCTCGAGAACGGCTCCCCCTACGTGGTGATGGAGTATCTGGACGGACGTGACCTCTCGACCTGGATCACGCAGGAAGGGGCGCTGCCGGCAGAGCAGGCGATCGATTTCCTGCTCCAGGCATGCGAGGCCGTCGGCGAGGCTCACTCGCTCGGCATCGTGCATGGCGACCTGAAGCCCGCGAACCTCTTCTGCGTGCGACGCTTCAATGGCCAGCAGCTCATCAAGGTGCGCGACTTCGGGTTCGCGATGCCGACGACGGCGGGCGCGCCGGAGCAGCTCGACGCGTCGAAGGGGGTGGATGCCCGCTCCGACATCTGGTCGCTCGGGGCCATCCTCTTCGAGCTGCTCACGGGCGCGAAGGTGGATAACGATCCGGCCCCTTTGCCGAGCGCCGTCTTGCCGGGCGCTGCCGCAGCGCTGCGGCCGATCCTCGCGCGGTGTCTGGAGAAGGACCGAGACCTGCGCTTCCAGACGGTGGCGGAGCTGGTGAGCGCGCTTCGTGGAGCTTGCGCCGGGGTCTGACGCGAGTCCGCGAGAGCGGCGATTCAGTCGGACCTATCAGCTTCGCTGGACGGCGCGCCAGGTCACTTTCGTCGCAATTCACTTCGGCGTCAGCTTCATGACGGTGCCCGCCACGTTGTCGGTCCAGTAAGCACTGGTAGAATCCACCACGACCGCCAGGGGAGAGCCTTGGCCGCTGGCGAGAGTGACCGCGGTCCCGCCCCCGACCGCGACCTTCATCACCGTCCCGTTTGCGACGTTGTCGGTCCAGTAGACGCTGGTCGCGTCCAGCGTCATCCCGCGAGGCGCGCTCTGCCCGGTCGCGAGAGTCATGACATTCGCGCCGGTCAAGGACGCCTTCGCCACCGTCGAGCCCGCGACATAGGTATTCCAGTACACGCTGGTCGCGTCCACGACGAGGGCATTGGCCTCGACCTGGCCCGACACGAGCGCCGTGGGCGTGCCGCCGACCGGAGCGAGCGGCAGTTTCATCACCATTCCGCCGCCGTAGTTGGTCCAGTAGAGGTTCGTGGCGTCGAGAGCAATGCCGTTTGGCTCGTTCTGCCCGGACGCGAGAGTCGTGATGGGCGCGCCGCCTGCGATCGACGTCTTCAGCACGGTCCCCCCGCCGAAGTTGTTCCAGTAGACGTTCGTGGCGTCGACGATGAGGGCACCGGGCCCCGCCTGCGACGAGGCGAGGGTCACCGGAGTGCCGCCGGCCAATCCCACCTTCATGACGGCGCCGCCTGTCGTGTAGTCGACCCAGTAGACGCTCGTGGAGTCGATGACGAGCGAGTAGGGCTGATCTTCCGCCGATGCCAGCGTGACCGGCGTGCCGCCGTTGATCCCCACCTTCATGATCGTGCCATTGGTCGTGTAGTTGCTCCAGTAGACGCTGGTCGCATCGACCGCGAGACCGAACGGGCTCGACTGGCCGGACGCAAGAGTGACGAGGCAACGACCGTTGGTGCACGTGGTGCTGCACTTGAGGTTGCAGCCGCCGCAGTTCTCGTTGTCGGTCTGTTCGTTCACGCATGTCCCGCCGCAGCCGGTGAGGCCGGTGGCGCAGCAAATCGGGACCGGTAGTCCGCTGCAGTTGCCGGAGGTGCAATCCGTGCCCGTGGCGCACCTCGCCGCGGCGGCGCAGGTGGGCGAGCAGGCGGGGGGCGCACACTTGCCGTTCGTGCACACGTCGGACGCGCAGTCACCGTTCGCGCCGCACACGTTGCCGTCCGGGCACAGCGGGCCGCACGCCGGATAAGCGCACTCGCCGTTCGTGCAGACGCCGGAGCTGCACTCACCGCTCGCCTCGCAGAAGCTGCCGTCGGTGCAGTTCGGTGCGCACGCGGGCACGGCACACTTGCCGTCCGTGCACACGTCCGAGCCACAATCGTCGTTGCTCCCACAGACGCTGCCTTCGGCGCAGGACGGCGAGCACGGGGCGTGACACTTGCCGCCGCTGCACGAGGTGCCTGCCGCGCAAACGGTCCCGCAGGCGCCGCAGTTCGAGTCGTCGGTCGCCGTATCGGCGCACAGGCCGCTGCAGAGCGTCGTCGATCCGCTGCAGCTGGCGGCGCACGTCCCACCGGAGCAGAGCTGTCCGAGGGTGCAGACGGTGCCGCAGGCGCCGCAATTGTCGGGGTCGAGGTTCGTCAGGGCGCAGTAGGCGGTGGCGCCCGCTCCGCACGTCGCATACGTGGAAGCGCAGGTTGCTGCGCACGCGCCGGCCGAGCAGACCTGGCCTGCGGGGCACGCGTTGCCGCAGGAGCCGCAGTTCTTGTTGTCGGACTGCGAGTCGACGCAAGTGCCTGCGCAAAGCGTCGATGTGAGCCCGATGCAGGTCGCGCCGCACGTCGCTTCCGAGCAGTACGTGCCTGCCCCGCACTTCGTGCCGCAAGCGCCACAGTTGTTCGGGTCGACCTGGACCGCCGCACAGGCCGCGCTCGACCCGGTGCCGCACAGCTCCTCGAACGGTGCGCACCTCGTCGCGTCCACCGGAGCGTCCGTGACCGTTCGTGCGTCTACGGTCTGTGCGTCGGAATGCACGCCCGTATCTGCGTGACTGCCGGTATCCGGATGGGCGTCGACGTGCGTGCCTGTGTCTGTGCGAGCGTCAATGTGCGTGCCGGTATCGGGGCGCGACATCGCGTCGGCGCCGCCATCGAGACCGGGGGTCGTGGTCGCCGAGCTCCCGCAGGCCGCGCCAGCGATGACGCACGCTCCCGCAAGTATCCGGTTCGCGAAGGACCAGCTCGTACGGATCATGATGCTCATCGGAACCCCTTGCCAGATGGACGCGGTGCGCGATCGCCGATGGGCGGCGGATGCCGATGGAATTCTACACTGGCATCGGACCTGGAAGACACAGGAGACGCCATTCCACCAGGAGCCGCTGCCGACCGCGCAACGTCTGCTACGGTCCGCCGCATGAGAATGCGTCAGCTTCGCACGTCGTGGATGCTCGCCACACTCGCCACTCTGGCCTCGCTGCCCTTCGCGCTCACGGGCTGCGGGAGCAGTGCGACCACCGGCGGGGAGGACTCGGGTCCGCCGCCAGGCACGGACGCAGGTCAGCGTCCGCACACCGACGCGGGGAGCGGCGTCGGGGCCGACACGGGAACGCACTCCGCGGACACGGGAGCTCGCGATGCGGGCCACGACGTGGCGGTCGTTCACGGGAGGGATGCGGCTCCCCCTCCTCCAGGCTGCGGCAACGGCGTGCTCGACGGCGACGAGCAGTGTGACGACGGCAACGTCGTCGACCTCGATGGCTGCGATTCGCAATGCCACTACGAGATGGTCACCCGGATGACGAGCATCTCCATCGCCTCGACCGCGGGGCCAGCGTTCTGTGTTCATCCGGGCAACGCCCTCGGGACCAAGGCCATCACGAGCCTCGCTCTCGGGCAGTTGAACCCGCCGCTCCAGACGGACGTGACGAACGGCACCGTCAACGTGTTCACGCAGTTCCTGTCGCTCTCGGATCTCAAGGGCGCGTCGGCCACGGGCTTCCAGATCGGCGTCCTCGACGGGAAGCTCGACCCGGCGAAGGGGACCTGGCCCTCGGCGGGCAATCCCATCGACTGGTGGTTCCTCGCCGACCCGACGACGGTCAACGACGGTGTGCCGACCGGCTTGCTCTCGAGCGGCGTCCTGGCGGGCGGAACGCTCACGGCGGGTCCGAGCACGGTCAACGTCGACCTGACGCTCGGCGGGAGTGCCGCGGCGCTCACGATGCGCGACGCGAAGATCGCCGCCTCGATCCCGGCGTCGCCTGCGCCGGACGTCCCCGCGCCGCCGCCGATGAAGCTCGCGGCCGGCATCACGGTCTTCCAGACGATCACGGCGACCGGGGCCGACCAGGGCCTCTGCGGCGACATCACCGTCCAGTCGCTCGCGCAGATCCCCGTCCCGTCGGCGTTGACGACGGGGACGGCGAAGTGCAGCGAGAACTACACCTACTGCGGCGCGAGCATGCCGGTCTCGGCGACGTGCAACTCGCTCCTCGACGTGATCGTCGGCGGCTGCAAGGTTCTCGGCGCCATCACCGCGGTCGCCGCGACCCAGCCCGACGTCCCTCCGAGCTCGGGAGGCGCGGTCGTCCCGTTGACGGTCGGCGCCAGCGGCAAGGTGACGGTCCCGGCCGCGGATGAGGACGAGGCCTACTCCGCCTTCCTCCAGTTCGCGGCCAACCGCGCACACTTCACCGGCGAGTCCTGCACCAGTGCGACCCAGTGCCAGACGGGCCAGGCGTGCACCGCCAGCGTCTGCAAGTAGCGTAATTCGAGCTGTTGGGCACTGTCACCTGGTGCAGGTGACAGTGCCGACTCAGGGTGAAGATGCTTAGCTCTGGCTCGCGACCTTGACCTCGCATCCCTTCGGGCACGCGAACACGTAGAGCAGCCAGTCGGCCATGAAGTCGGCCACGCTGTCGCCGAGCTGCGCGACGAAGGTCATCGGCTCCGAGCACTCGAAGCAAGCGACCTCGAGTGTCGATTGCGGGAAGTAGGGATAGCCGCCAAGCTTCGATTGGTAGCCTTGCCGATAGGCCGCCTTGCTCCTGGCGTCCTGCTTGCCACGAAGGGTCGCCGGATTGACGTCGTCGAACGGCTTTCCCAGCGTGATCTCGGCCCACCCGTCGTCATGACGAACCCCGGGAGGTGCGCTGGGGACGAACGCGCCCTCGTTCCCGTGAAACTCCCACGCGTTCGCGCCGGGCTTGGAGCGCTGAGGCTTGGCGGGCTGCGTGATGACGATGGAGCGTTCGCGGTCGAAGGGGAGACAGACGAGCGCCTTCCGTCCGCGCGCGAGCCCAAGAGACCTGGGCACGTCGCCTTCGTCACCCACACCGAGCGGTGTCGCGGTCCGACGCTCCTTCGTCTTTCCTTCCTTCAGGCGAAGGGTGAGCACACGCCCGAGCGCCCTTGCCGCGAGGGGAGCGCTCTTTGCGTACACCGTCACGTCGAGCACCTCCCTCGGGAGATCGGCCGGAGCTGCCACGAGCGACGCCTCGAAGCCGCCCAGCGTCGCGCGAAGCGTCGCGAGCGGCTGGTCTTCGACGACGACTGCGGTCGCGCGCGCGGCGACCTTGACGGTCTCCAGAAGGGTCGCGATGTCGGCTACGCTCATACGGTCGGGCACGTTCCGCCTCCTGTTCGCAGTGATCATTGCCAAGCGGCGGCGTCGAGAGGCGTTCAAGCGCTCGGCGATGTACGCGACTCGCTGGCGCCGACGAACAGAGCGAGCTACGCCCGGCCGGCGCTATGTCTCGGGCGTCTCGATCGGCTGCCAGAGCTCGATGCGGTTCCCGTCGCAGTCCTTGATCCAGGCGAAGCGACCGTAGCTCTCGTTCATGCGCTTCTCATCGATCCAGACGCCCGCGGCGGCGAGATCCACGAGGAGCGCGTCGAGGTCGTCGACGCGGTAGTTGATCATCACCGCCTGATTCCCCTCACCGAAGTACGTCGTGTCCTTCGGGAACGTATTCCAGGCCGTCATACCCGTTCCCTTGGGCACTTCGTCCGTCCACATGAAGGTCGCGCCGTAGGCGCCGACGTCGACGCCCAGGTGCTTCGCGTACCACGCTCCGAGCGCCTTCGCGTCCGCGCTTCTCAGGAACACGCCCCCAACCCCTGTCACCTTCGCCATGTCGTCGCCTCCTCGTCTTTCCTGTACTTGCTCACTCACGTGGCCGCAACGACGCCTCGTCGAGCCGCTAGCGCGGCTCGCCCAGTCGTTTGAGCTGCGTGCAGCCCCAGTCGTTCCTCCCCTTGCAACCCTGTCGATAAAGGCCGACGGCCTTCGCGCGGTCGACGGGGACGCCCGTGCCGTGTTCATAGAGCGACCCGAGGTTGGAGCAGCCGATCGCGTTCCCCGCGTCGCACCCCTTCGTGTAGAGCGCGGCGGCGCGCGGGAGGTCCTTGTCCACCCCCGTCCCCTTCTCGTAGCGGTAGCCGAGACTCGCGCACCCGAGGCCGTTGCCGCCCTCGCAGGCTTGCGTGTAGAGCGCCATCGCGCGCACGTCGTCCTTCGGCACGCCGATCGCATTCTGGTACATGCGACCGAGGTTCGCGCACCCTGGCATGCCGCCGCCGTTGCAGCTCTGCTCGAAGAGCGAGACCGCGCGGACGGCGTCCTTCGGCATCCCGGTCCCCTTCTCGTACAGGAGACCGAGGTTGGAGCAGCCGGCCATGTTGCCCACGTCGCACGCTCGCTTGTAGAGCGTGCCGGCGCGATCGACGTCCTTCGCCACGAAGGTGCCGTTCTCGTACATCGTGCCGTAGTTGGCACATCCGTGCCCGTCGCCGGCGACGCAACCCTGGTTGTAGAGCGACGCCGCACGGGCGCCGTCGGTCGTGACGCCGCTCCCGATCTCGTAGAGGTAGCCCAGGTTTGAGCAGCCGAGCGAGTAGCTGCTATCGCAAGCCTTCTGGTAGAACGTTGCCGCCCGAGCGGCGTCCTTTGCCACGCCGGTGCCGTGCTCGAGGTCGACGCCGAGCATCGTGCAGCCGTAGCCGTCGCCGAGGTCGCACGCGCGTGTGTAGAGCGCGACCGCGCGGTCCTGGTCCTTCGCCAAGGCGCGCCCCTGCTCGTACTGGAACCCGAGCCGGGCGCACCCATTCCCGTACGCCCCGTCGCACGCTTCGTTGAAGAGCGCGCTCGCGCGGGCGACATCCTTGATGGCCCCCCCCCTCCCGGTCTCGTAAGCGGAGCCGAGGTAGCTGCAGCTTTGCGCATCGTGGTTCGAGCACTGCGCCGTGCAGTCCGTCACATCGAGCCACTTGCAATGGTGCGGAGGGGGCGGCGGCTTCGCCGTAGTCGTTGCCTTCGCAGTGGGTGGTGCGGTGAGCGCGATCGCTGGCCGGCTCGTGTGGATGAGCCTGAACGTCACGGTCCCGACGGCGGCACAAGCCAGCACTATCGGGAGTATCAGCGGACTGATGCGTCGCATCGGGAGCGATGCCGATGAGGGTGCGGAATACGAGTCACGACGGACATCGCGTTCGAGGTCGCGGTCGTGCTCGTGGTCGCGTTCGCGTTCCCGTGCGTGCTCGCGTTCGCGGTCCCGTTCGCCATCGCGGTCCCCCCGCCGCAAGTCTTCGAGCGCCCCGGCAGCGTTCTCGTACCGCTTACCGCGGTCGAACTCCGTCATGCGCGCGAGCACGCGCCGCGTCGCACTGTCGAGCGGCGCGAGGGCCGCCGCCACGTCGAAGCGCCCCACAGCACGCGGCAAGTGGTCTGCCTCGACGTGCGTGACGACGAAGAGCATCGTCGTGCCGAGCGAGTACACGTCCGTGGACGGGGAGGCCTCCCCCGCGAACTGCTCGGGCGCGGTGTAGCCCGGCGTTCCGACGATCGTCACGCCGGTCCTCTGCCCCTCGGGCGCCGCCACGGTGTCGAAGTCGACGAGCACGGGCGCGTCGTCTGCGTCGGTGCGAAACATGACGTTCGACGGCTTGATGTCGCGGTGGATCACGGGCGGCACGCGCGATTGCAGGTAGACGAGGAGGTCGAGCAGCGCTTCGAGCAGGCGCCGCACGTCGTCGGGCGCGAGGCGTCGGTCGCGCTTGAGGATTCGCTCCTGGAGCGTACCGCCGTCGAAGCCGTCCCGGACGAGCACGAACCGCCCCGCGTCGTCCTGCTCGAAGGCATGCACTTTCGGCAACGCCGGGTGCGACAGCCCCATGAGGATGTTGGTGCTGCGCTCGAAGAGGTCGCGGAGGAGCCAGTCCGTCGCGGTGCCGAGCGCGAGCAGCTTGACGGCGACGCGCTCTCCGGTGGACTCGCTCACAGCCTCGTAGATGCGCCCCATCCCGCCGCGGCCCAGCAGCTTCGTGATGCGGAAGTGCCCGCACACCACGCGCGACGCCCCGCACGAACCGCACGTCACGTCGTCCGGCCCGACCGTCGCCTCGCAGCGCGGGCACGGGACGGCGCCGGTCTGGTTCAAGCTCGCCATCGACCCTTCGCAGAGTACAGCACGACGCGGTCCGCAGCGGGGCCAGTCGGCGACCTGCTGCTCGGCTTCCGGGCGTGCTACTGGAGGACCCCCGTCGACGACAGGATCGCGACCAGCGACGTGCACACGAGCGTGTTCGTGTCGCCGCTCACACAGGTCTGACCCAGGAGAAGCGTCCCTCCGTCCGGCGCCGGAATCGCGTTCGCGATCGTCACGGTGCCGGCGTCAGTCGGGATCGTCGCCATCAGGGCCGCCTCTGCGGTCCCGTTCGGGAGCGCTCGGTCGACCGTGAGCTGCGGTCCCGTGATGGGCACCGAGGTCAGCACGTCGCCCGCGGCGATGAAGTGGTGGTCGAGGCCCGGCGTCACGACGGGGCTGGTCGAGCTGTCGACCGTGCCGCCCGGAGTGTACGCCTTGAAGACGAGCTGCTGCCCGCTCTCCTGGTAACTCCCGACGAGAACGGTGCTGTCGGACCGCGCGAGCACACCACCATATCCGCCCTCTCCCACCGGCGCGACTCCGGTGAGCGGCGTCCCAGCCGCGCCGTACCAGGTGAGGGTGAAGCTGTCGGTGGTGGTCGACTCGGTCACGACGACGGAGTCGCCGCTCGGGAGCAACACCAGGTCCGTCACGGCGGCGTTGGGCACCACCACCTGGCCGCCACTGCCGAAGGACGCATCGACGCTGCCGTCGGCCAGGAGTCGCGTCACGATGCCGGTCACGTCGATGCCGTTCGAGCCGCCGTCCGGCACCTCGAGTCCCGCCACGAGGATCTCCCCGTCCGCCTGGATCGCCAGCGCGGAGGCATTCGGGACGTAGTTCGCGTCGAACGGGTCCTGGCCCCACGGAGCTCCGGCCGACATTTCGATGGATCCGACCGCAGCCGTGGCGTCGAAGCCGGCGACCGCCGTCCCGGTGGAATCCAGCGCCGCGAGGTGCGCCAGACCCTTGGTGCCCGCGGAGAGGACGACGATCGTGCCGTTCGGCGCGACGGCGACCTGCACGGGGATACCCGAGAGAGTCACGCTCCCTTCGCTGCCGAACGTGGTGTCGACGGTCTGAGAGGAAGAGCGCCTCTGGAGCGTGTACGTGTCGGGGCCACCGGTGTTCGCGTGGAAGGCGATGAGGAGCTTTCCGTCCGGCTGCACGGCGGCGAGCCCCGCTTGCTGTCCGCTCCAGACCAGGGCCATCGCTGGGCACCCGCAGGGATGAATCGGAGTCGGACCCGAGTCGTCACGCGGCGCTGGCCCGGAGTCGTGGCCCGCGTCAGGGTGGGTGATCGGCCCAGAATCAGGTGCGTCTGCGGAGCCCGCCTTTCCGCTGCAACCGAAGGACAGAGGAATCGACAAGAGGAGGAGCGCTCGGCGACACGGCGTCATGCCTCGCACGGTGCAAATGTCGATCCGACATCACGCGAGCCGCAATCAGGCCGGAACTCCTCGGTTTCGCGCGTGCATGCCGTCGTCCTCGCGGGTCGCCGGCACGGCTTGGCACACGCTCCAGGTCTACGCGCCGACGTCCGCGGTTCACATGCACGTGTCGTCGAAGCAGGTTTCCCCTTCGGGGCAAGTCCCGCTGGCGCAGATCCCGCCGCAGCCGTCCGCACCGCCGCACGCTGCGTTGGCGCAGTTCGGAACGCAGGCGCACTCCCCGCTCGTGTCGCACGTCGTTCCCGTCTGGCAGACCGTGCACTGGCCGCCGCCGACGCCGCACGCCGTCGGGTCGGACGTACCGTCGACGCAGACGTTGCCCGAGCAGCATCCGGCGCACGTCGTCGAGTCGCAGGTGCACGCGCCCTCGAAGCATTGCTGGCCCGGCGCGCAGGCACCATCCTGGCAGGTTCCGCCGCAGCCGTCGTCGCCGCCGCAAGCCTGGCCCGCGCAGCTCGGAGCGCAGCTGCCGAGCTCGGGGATGCACACGTTCGCGTCGCTGCCGGTGCCGCAGCTCTCGCCGCTCGCGCACGACCCGCAGTCGACGAAGCCGCCACATCCGTCCGCGAGGAGGCCGCAGTCTTTCCCGGCGCAGGCGCTTTCGCTCGGCACGCAGGTCGGGTCCACGCCGGCATCCGCGGTGACACCGGGCGTGCAGATGCACGCGAGGAACGACCCGGACGGACCGCACACCTGGACGCCGGCGGACGCCTCGCAGTCGCACGCCTGGGTCTGACCCGCGGTGCATCCGTCGAAGAGCACGGACGAGGTGTCGCCGCTGCAGGCCGTGACGGCGAGCGCCGCCGCGACGAGGAACGCCCACCGCAGGAACATCGAAGGGGCTCGCGCTGCTGTTCTTGATGACATCGTCCCTGCCGTATAGCTCGGGGGGGGCGGCGCGCGAGTCACCCGAACGGGCGACCGCCCTGCTTTCCCAGAAACCGTCGAAGGAAACCGACCATACTTCGCGGCCATGGGCGTCGAATATCGGAACTATCTCCTCGCACAGGATCGCAGCTTCGCGCCGGCGCTGGATCAGCTCGTCACGCTCGTCGACCGGATGCGCGCCGAGCGATGGGTCCTCACACCGGGGTCCCCTGGGTGGATCACTCCTTCGCGACCGCACGAGATGACCGGCGGGTGGGCTGAGCCGTTTCTCGAACGCTCGACGAGCCCGCGCGAGCGTTGGCAGAGGGCGATGCCGATTCCGATCCCGATCGACGCCGGATGGCTCGCCGCGCTCCGGCAGCCGGCGAGCGCGAACCCGTTCGCAGACGAGGTCGCGCTGCACTTCTACGTGGTGAGCGGCGACGACGGCGAGAGCTGGAAGGACCTCGGGTTGCCATATCCTCTCGCCTACGGTGAGGACGAGTCCGGCTATCACGATCTGTTCATCTACTCTTCGCGCGACTTCGTCGCGGGCCCGGAGGGGGACGAGGTGTCTTGCGAGTGCGGCGCGGCGCTCGACTACGAGGTTGCTCGTGGCACCCTGGCGCCGATCGACCTGGTGCGTCGCATTCGCGCCGTGTGCGAGGAATGCTCGAAGCCGTTCGCCGTGGAGGATGAAGCGGGGCTCGCGTTTCGGTTCGCTGTCGTCGCGGACTTCGGAAAAGGCTGGCCGCTCACCCGGAGAAAGGCCGAGCGGCAGCCAGAGGACGACCCTTCGTCGTCGCGGTATGACGCGCAGGTGCTCCGGAGTCCGTACGGAGATCCGGCTCCGCCGATCGCACCGGCCTTCCTCGTGCTGATCGAGGAGACCTTCGGCCAGCGATTCGACTCGGTCCCTGAATTCTACTGACGAGCGCTGCGTCGCCCACCGCGCGTCCTCGATCGCCTCGGTCATGCCCGTGCGCTCGTCGCGCCATCGGTTCGCGTGACGCGCTTTCCCGTGATGCCTTGCTGCTACGGTAACCGCATGCGCACCCTCCCTCTCTGATGGCGATCGCATGCGTCGCGTCCGTGTTCGGTGGATGCGCCAGCTCGGATCCACCTCCCGTCGTGGCCGCGTCGGATGCCCACGACGATGCCGTCATCTGTCGTGCAGACGCGAGCGCCGCGGGTGTCTTCGGTGGGCCATGCAAAACGTCCACCGATTGCGAGGGCGCGACGATGTTCACTTATTGCGTGTTCAACGCAGCGGACGGCTGCTCCGCGAAGGGGCAGTGCTACACAGCCTGCGGCGACGTTCCCGCAGGTGCCCGCGTCGTCGCGGGATGCGCGTGCGACGGGTCGGAGGCGGTCGACCTGCCGCTCGCACTCCCAGCGAGCTACTCGACGCAGCCGCTACGTGGCGTGCCGGGCCCTCGCTCATGTTCCACGGACGCCGCAGTCTCGAGTGATGGATCGGCGGAGTAAGTCCTCGAAACCGAACCCGGGAAAGGGAACGATATCGGTGACGCGGCTGCCGTCCGTATTTCGTTATGAGGTAGCCCGGGAGGGCTTCGGGCTGTACCTCGGAGAGCTCTCGACGACAGAGGGCCTCGGCCTCTTCGCCCCTTCCACTCCGTTGAAGCTCGTCCGGTTCGGCGCCACGGGGTACGCGCGCCTCGGGTGGGCGACGGAGAAGGAATTGCCTCCCTTGCCGACCGCGGGAGCGATGCGAGACTTCCTGACGGAGAACGAGCCCATTGGGCTCATCGAGCTCGAGGCTGTCCTCGGAGACGGGGTTCTACTGTCGTCCCACGACGACGGCGAGTGCCACTTCAGGTTTCATGACCGCGCAGAGATGATGGACGTGCTCCTGAAGACAGCGCCGATGTCGCACCATGGCCGAGCCGTCCACGCCATTCTTGCCGCCCAGGGTCTTTACGTGACGATCGACCCGGACGGTGTCGTGACGACGTTTGCTTCGTTCGACGCCTACGTGTCACGGATGCCTCGTTGACCCACTTCGAGGCTCGAGCGAAGCACGAGCCACGCAGAAGCCGCTACGCGAGCGCCGGCATCTCGGACCACGGGTCCTTCTGGCGAAGGATCGCGTTGTACTCGCAGAACGAGCGCGGCATCCCCTTCGTATCGAGCAGGTGATGGCAGCAGTTGTCGATGCGGTCCTGGTCGTACGAGTGCCGATCCATGAACGGCTTGATCGCCACCGTGAACACGTCCTGGGACCGCACGAGGCGCTTGCCGATGCGGCCGATCGCGCGGCGAAGCGCGCCGCCTCCCGAGCCCACGGCCGAGCGAAGGTCGTCGGTCGACAGCAGCGTCCGGTACGCGACGTTGTCGATGATCTTCGGCAGATCGACATACCGCACGATGTTCGCGACGAGCCCGAAGCGACGAAGAAACAGCGTGATCCATCCGCAATTGGGGTGGCTGCACGGGATCGGCACGAAGTCCGCCTCGCGCGCGCGTGCGCGTGAGAGCGTCTGCCGGGTGACGGCCTTCACGACGTCCGAGAGCGTCAACCGCTCCCGAGGGTCGGGCTCGAGGTCGTAGCGTCCGGAATAGGTGGCGGGCTGGAGCGCGACGACCTTGATGTGTGAATGGCGCAGTGCGAGCGCCACCACCTCGCCCACGTCGTGCTCGTTCGTGCCGCGGGCGAGGGTCATCGTCAGCTGCATGAAGACGCCGAGCCTTCCGAGCTTCTCGATCGCCTCGAGCCTCGCGCGGCCGGGAGTCGCGGCTCGCAGCGCCTCGTCGATCTTGTCGTCCGTGCCGTCGAACTGCAGCAGCACCATCAGCTTCGACTTGTACCGGGCGAGCCGCTCGACCACCCCGGGTTTCCGCAGCAGAAGCCCGTTCGTCGGGAGGTATACCTTCTTGATGCGCGGGTGATCCGCGACGAACGCGAGCATGTCCCAGAACTCCGGGTGTAGCATCGCTTCGCCTCCGGTGAGCTGCACCGAGTCGAGGCCCCCCTTCGTCGTGATGAGCGTCTCGAGATAGCGGCAGAAGGCCTCGAAGGGCAGCTTTCGGTCCCCCTTCGCGTCGCTGTAACACACAGGGCAGGCGAGGTTGCACGCGTCAGTCACTTCGATGAGCACCGTGCACGTCTTGTTGTCGTTCTGATCGGTGCCTTCGCACGCACCGCCTTCGCAGCACCCTTCGGCGCCAGGGACGCCGGGGAACGTCGGGATATCGAAGATGCGATCCTTGGCGAAGACGTTGCCGGAGCGATCCTTGTTCGAAAGGAAGTAGTAGCGGGGGTCGTTCTCCAGGACCGCCTCGGAGATGCCATGCGCATCGCAGACCTTCCGGATCCATACGCGGCCGTGTTGCTCGAAGACGAACGCCGGCACGTGCGCGAGGCATTCCGGGCAGAGGCTCACGGTCGTCTTGAGGGCACGGTCGATCGCCCCCACCTCGAAGCGGGCGCGCGCGGCGGCTTCGTCAAGCGTGCGCGCAGCGTCACGCGCGGCGTCGATGGGTGGACGCGGCGGCACGAAGACGCCGAGCCTTCGCTTCTTCGGTGTGTCGTCAGGAGAGTGCGACAAGACCTGCCTCCATCATGCTCGCCGATGCGCGGTACACGAACGCGTGCGACCGGCTTGACTTGAACCTCGCGAGAAAGCTTCGAACCTGACGCGCCGAGAACGCCAGGTTGGCGCGCGCCTCTCCCCGGCGATGCACCTCGAGAACCTCGGCCGCGCGCGCCGCCGGCAAGAGCTCCTTCACGGCTTCGAGCGTGTAGGAGGTGTGACGCTCTTCGTCGGCGTGGACGGCGTGGATGGCGCGCGCGACCTCCGACCGCCCCAGCCGCTCGCACGCCTCGAGATGGAACTCGAGCGAGTGCGAGATTCGCATCTCGAGGAAGTAGGCGTGCGCGAGGAAATTTGCGAGTCGATCGGCGACGGCGTCCCGGGCGGTGACGCCCTGGGTCGAGAAGTCGACGCCCGTGTACGTGCGGATGGCCACGTTGAAGACGTCGAGCCCCTCGAACTCGGTGCGAGGCTGACCGAGCCGCGCGATCGCGCGATCGTAGATCTTCACGTGGCGCGCCTCGTCGGCCGCGTGACGTTCGATGGAGGCGCGGAGCTCGGGGGAGTCGGCGGCGTCGGCGGGGAAGTAGTCGGCGTCGGTCTGCGGGTGAAACTCGCCCGCACGGTAGAGGCTGAGGACCCAAGCGTGCGTCTCCGGATCGCCGGCGAGCTCGCGGTGCCACAGGTGCTTGACGCTCCGGATCAGCATCGCTCGGTCAGTGGTGGCCGCAGACGAAGGCCACGAGACCGAGGACGACGATCACGAGCATCGTCCCTCCGAAGAGCATGACCCCGAGACCGACCGCGAGCACACGAAGAACCTGCGAGAGCGTGGACCGCTGGCGCGGAGCGAGCGGCGGCGCGGCGGGATACGGTGCGAGCCCCTCGGGCGGCCTCGGCTTGGCGGGCACGTCCGGACCCAGGTCCGGTGGCTTCGGGGGGCCTCCGTCGGTGCCGTTTTGGTTCATGAACCCCTCTGCAAGACGGCCCGAGAGTACCACGCGAAGGACGCCGCGCCGCACGCGACGAGCGCGACGGAGAAGAGCTGGTACATGGAGAAGCCGCTCCCGAGCTTGCGTGTCTCGCGGAGCCCCTCGATGACGAAGCGAAAGCAGCCATACGCGATCATGTAGCTCGCGAACACCCGCCCGCGGAGCGCGCCGCGCTTGTACGCGACGAAGGCCACGCCGAACGTCACGACCTGGAACACGAGCTCGACGAGCTGCGCAGGGAACCGAGGCACACCGTCGGAGTACACGAGCCCGAGGCGATAGTCGCCCGGCATACCCCGGCAACACCCCGCGAGCAGGCAGCCGACGCGACCGACGGCGATCGAGAGCGGCAATTTCGTTGCGAACCAGTCGTTCGGCAGCTCTCGATAGGCGAGCAACACCTTGCCGACCTCCGCCGTCAAGAACCCGCCCAGCAGACCTCCGGTGATCGATCGACCGGAGAAGACGACCTCGCGCCACGTGACGGCCGCGAACGGCCAGTCGAGGTCACCGGAGAGGAACGCGAGCTTCGCCCCGACGATCGCGCCGAGCAGCGTGGCGACCTGCAGCAGCGCGTACGTGCGGCGCGACGCCTTCGGGACGGTCTTCGACGACGCGGGGAGGAGCAGCGCGAGGGCGAGCCCTGTCGTCGCGGTCGCCGAGTAGACCCACTGGTAACCACGCTCGTCGATGTGAATCACGAGTCGTGCTCGAAGAGCGCGCGCTTGAGCGGATAGACGCACTGACCCCAGAGCGTTTCTGGAACGTCGCGCTCGCTGATCCCGAAGAGCACAGGCTCGGCGCCGGCCATGTCGAACGTCCCGAAGAGCACGTCGTAGATGGCGAACACTCCGCCGTAGTTGGCCGCCGGCAGCTCGCGAGCGTGATGGCGTCTGTGAAAGCGTGGCGACGCGAACACGCGCCCGAGCGGGCCGAACGTCCAGGGGACGTTGGCGTGAAGGAGCAGAGTGTGAAGGACGAAGAACGGGCCGAGCGCGGCATAGACGGCGAGCGGGAAGCCCAGGAGAAGCACCGGAACCCCGATGAGGACCGAGTCGACGGCCTCGTCGAGCGGGTGGAGGCGCGCCGCGGCGATCGCGGTGAGCTCCTCTGTCGCGTGATGCACGGCGTGGACCCTCCAGAAGGCCCTCTCGTGTCGCAGTCGGTGGCTCAGGTAGCCGAGAAAGTCGGCGACGACGAGAGCGACGAAGAACGCTGGAAGCAGCGGGAGCTTCGCGAACGGGGAGTGGGCGGTCGCCCGCGCGAGGAAGCTCGTTCCGTGCAGGCCGAAGCCGCTCACGAGAGCGAGCGTACCGATCACGCCGAGGGTGAAGGCGCGCGCGAATGACCCGGTGAAGATCGGCGTGATGAGCCAGTAGGCCAGATCGAGCCGAAGGCCGCGGCGCGTTCGGGTGAGATGGACAGCCGGCGTCCGACGTTCCATCATGGCCAAGAGCGGCGCGAGGATGGCCAACCCGCCGTAGACGAGGGCGAACGGGAGGAGGTCCAGCTCTGCGGCCATGCTCGAGCCATGGAGCGCGATGCCGCCTGGGATTGCAAGGCAAAGTCACGCTATCGGCTCGGGTTGGAACGCATGTTGCCGCCGAAGCCGGCGGGGGCGGTCTCGCGCCGCCAGACAGAACCGTTTCGGTGGTTGCCGCATCGAAAGCTTCCACGAGATCGATGTATTCTCCTGTGCCTCGATGGGCGGGATGGCCCGCACGACCCTCGGGCGTCACTGCCCGGTCGAAAGAATGGACGAACAAATGACGGATCAGGCTGCGTACATACCTCCCAAAGTCTGGACCTGGGCCCCGGGAGATGGCGGCGCATTCGCCAACATCAACCGCCCGATCGCCGGGCCCACCCACGAGAAGGAGCTCCCTGTCGGCCGACACCCGCTGCAGCTCTATTCACTCGCCACCCCGAACGGCGTCAAAGTCACCGTGATGCTCGAGGAGCTCCTCGCCGCCGGGCACCACGGCGCCGAGTACGACGCCTGGCTCATCAAGATCAACGAAGGCGATCAGTTCGGCAGCGGGTTCGTCAAGGTGAACCCCAATTCGAAGATCCCGGCGCTCATGGACCGGAGTGAGGCCGTCCCGGTTCGTGTGTTCGAATCGGGCGCGATCCTGCTCTACCTCGCGGAGAAGTTCGGGGCGTTCCTGCCGAAGAATCACGCGGCGCGCACAGAGTGCCTGTCGTGGCTCTTCTGGCAGATGGGCGCTGCACCCTACCTCGGCGGCGGCTTCGGCCACTTCTACGCGTATGCGCCGACCAAGATCGAATATGCGATCAACAGGTTCGCGATGGAGGTGAAGCGGCAGCTCGACGTCCTCGATCGGCGCCTCGGCGAAACGCAGTATCTCGCCGGCGGCGAATACACGATTGCCGACATGGCGGTGTGGGCCTGGTACGGCGCGCTGGTGAAGGGCAAGGTCTACGGCGCCGGTGAGTTCCTGGCGGTGGACGGGTACAAGAACGTCGTTCGATGGACCGACGAGATCGCCGAGCGACCCGCCGTGAAGCGAGGTCGCATCGTCAATCGCACGTTCGGCGACGCGTCCGAGCAGCTGCACGAGCGGCACGAAGCGAGCGACTTCGAAACGAAGACGCAGGACAAGCTGCAAGCTGCGCGCTGACGTCGACGCGTGGGCCCGTGCGCGACCTCGCGCGCCCGAGCCCACGATCGACCGAGCTTCATTCCTTGATGAACGTCAACAGATCGGTGTTGATGGTCTCCGCCTCCGTCGTTGGCATCCCATGCGGGAAGCGTGCGTAGGTCTTCAGCTTGCCCTTCTTCAGCAGCTTCGCCGACAGCGGACCCGAGGCGACATAGGGCACGATCTGGTCGTCTTCGCTGTGCATCACCAGGACCGGCACCGTGATCCGCTTGAGGTCCTCGGTGAAATCGGTCTGCGAGAACGCGACGATGCCGTCGTAGTGCGCCTTGGCGCCGCCCATCATGCCCTGCCGCCACCAGTTCTGGATGACCGCCTCGGAAGGCTTGGCGCCAGGCCGGTTGTAACCGTAGAAGGGCCCCGCAGCGACGTCCCGATAGAACTGCGAGCGGCCGGCGGCGAGCTGCGACTGAAAGTCGTCGAACACTCGCTTCGGTTGGCCGTTCGGATTGGCCTCCGCCTTCACCATCAACGGGGGCACCGCGCTGATCAGCGCAGCCTTGGCCACCCGGCTCTCCCCGTGCCGCGCCAGATAGCGTGCAACCTCGCCGCCCCCCGTGGAGTGGCCGACATGGATGGCGTTCTTCAGGTCGAGGTGTGCCGTCACCGCCGCGAGGTCGTCGGCGTAATGGTCCATGTCATGACCTCCGTCGACCTGGGCAGAGCGGCCGTGGCCGCGACGGTCATGGGCAATGACGCGATAGCCGCGACGCAGGAAGAACATCATCTGCGCGTCCCAGTCATCGGACGACAGAGGCCATCCGTGACTGAATACGATGGGCTGACCCGAGCCCCAATCCTTGTAGAATATCTCGACACCGTCCTTGGTCATGATCATGGGCATGGCATCATTCCTTTCTTCGAGCGCGCTGAGACCTGGCGCGTCCGTTGTGCGCGCCGAGGGATGGCGGTCGCCGGCCTCTGCCTCGTGCGGAGGCGTGTTTCGTCCGGTCGTTGCGGGCGGTCAGCAGGTTTCGTTCCAGCGGCGGTTGCGGTCCGGATGGCAACGGACGCGAGCTCGTCTCCTCGACAGCGCGGCGTTTCTGCGGATGAAACGGACGTGACAGCGCCTGGGTTATCGTCGGATGCCGAGTCCTATCGTGGCGCGTCGACCCGGTGTGGCGTGCATGCAGCACGAAGCCCTCGCTCGAGTGATCCGTCGGGTGGCTGGACGCGCCGCGCAAGCTGAGGCTCACACTTGCACCCGGGCGCGTCCCCGCCTACGAGGCAGCCGGTGCGCCGACGGGGTCCTTTTCTGACGGTCTGCCTCGGGCTGATGGCGTCCGTTGCGGGCTGCGGCTCCACGACCGATGCAGCCCTTCCCGACCCGATCGTCGTTCCGCTCCTGGTCGAGACATACACCGATGGCGCGACGCGGTTGTTCATCCAGGTGCAGCTGGGCGGCGCGCCGCCATTCACGGCCCTGCTCGACACTGGCTCGTCCGGGCTTCGGGTGATCGATACGGCTGTGCCTCGGACCGCGTTCACGACCGTGACCGACACGCCGGTCAGCTATGCCTACGGAAACTACGACAGCAGCATATCCATCAACGGCGTGGTCGCGTATGCCCCGTTGACGCTCGGGGCGCTGACCACGGAGCGGCCGATCGCGATCATGTACGTCGAGACGGGCGGCTGCAGCGGCACGGGCACGAACTGCAGGACCTTGCAGGATCAGTTCAGCGAGGCGCCGGCGATTCTCGGCGTGGGGATGAGGACGGCGTCCAACGCACAGGGCATCGGTAATCCCATCGCGCAGATGCCGGGTCGGCCGCCGTTCGTGATCCACATTCCGACTGGCTTCAGCAGCATGGATGGTACGCTCCGCATCGGACGGGCAACGACCGACGCGCTTGCGTTTCAAACATTGAAGCTGCCGTCACTCGGCCAGGGTGTTCCTTTGCCGAACGGCGCTCCGTCATGGAACGACGCCGCGATCCCATGCTGCGTCGACAACGACCTGACCGGGGAAAGCTTCTGTTACCCGTCGCTCTGGGACACCGGTGCCCCGGTCTCGACGATCACCACGGCGGGTCAACCGCTCGCGTTGACGACCGAGCTCGCTGTCGGTTCGCCGATTCGCGTGACTATTGGACCCGAGAGCGCTCCCGTGGGCGCGTACGAGTTCGTCGTGGGTGCAATGCCGCAGCCTGGAATCGACGAGGTCCTGATAGAGCCGGCCGCGGGCAGCCCGGGCATCAACCTGGGCGTCGCACTGTTCAATCAGTTCGACGTGCTGTTCGACCAGGCGCGTGGCGTCGTCGGCCTCGCGGCACGTTGACGCAATGCTTGCTTCAAGAAGAGGCCCAATGAATCTCCTCGCTCCTACATGCGTACTCATCACCCTTCTCACTGCGGGCACCGCCTCCGCGCAGACGGGCGAGTCGCCGCCCCGCCCCGCGCCGGTTGCTGCTCCGCCCGCGCCCGCCGTCACTCCTCTGCCGGTCACGGTGGCGGCACCGACAGCGTCTCCTCCGCCGGTCACGGTCGCGCCCGACGTGGCGCTGGTGCCGACGGTCGCTCTTTCGGATCACGACGCGATGGTGCATCACCTGGCGGTCGGGTACTTCGGCACCTCCCTCCTGCCCATTGCCGTACCCCCTCCCGGCGCCGGCATGGCTCCGACAGGCGGCACCGTCACGGCCCCCGCCATCGGCGTGCGCTACTGGTTCACGCGGCGTATCGGCCTCGATGCCGCGGTCGGCTTCGGCTACAGCGGCGGCTCGCAGTCCGTCAACTCGGCGACCCTGAGCACGCCGACGACGGCGGGGTTCGATTTCCACGCCGGCCTGCCCATCGCCGTGGCCGCCGCGTCTCACTATGTGTTCGAGATCGTCCCGGAGGCGCTGGTCGGAGGCACGACTGGTAGCATCAGTGGAGTCGCGAGCCAGTCCGTCAGCGGGGTTCTCGTCAACGTCGGAGGCCGCGTGGGATCGGAGCTCCACTTCGGCTTCATCGGCGTTCCGCAACTCTCGCTGCAGGCCAGCGTGGGCGTCTATTTCAGTTACACGTCGTTCTCGTGGAGCCAGGGCGCCAACTCGGCGAGCGTCTCGTCGACGTCCGTGGCCACGACGGTGTCCGGAGCGCCGTGGGCCATCTTCGTGAACAGCATCTCGGCGCTCTACTACCTGTAGCCATGAAGAGCAGTAGAACCGCGACACTCTGCGCCCGCGGGCGTCGGGTATCGCGTGCGCCGCCGAATGCTTGATCGCATCTCGACGCCGGTGCAATAGCGTAGCGCCATGCCATCGACGAGCACCTCCACCACGCCGCGCGCACGCATCCTCACGGGCGACACCCCTTCCGGGCGGCTCCACATCGGCCACTGGGTCGGCTCGCTCGAGAACCGCGTGCGGCTGCAGGACGAGTACGAGTGCTATTTCCTCGTCGCCAACCTTCACGCCTTCACGACACGCGCCGATCAGCCCGCCGAGATCGCGCGCGACACGCTCGAGATTCTCAAGGACTGGCTCGCTGCGGGCATCGACCCCGAGCGGGCTACGGTCGTCGTTCAGAGCGAGGTGCCCGCGATTACCGAGCTCACGTGGCACCTCTCGATGCTGCTGCCGTTCAACCGGGTCATGCGTAACCCGACGCTGAAGGACGAGCTCGAAGTGAAGGGGCTGGGCGACAAGTACAGCTTCGGGTTTCCTCTGTATGCCGTCGGGCAGTGCGCGGACATCCTCACGTTCCGTCCGGCGCTCGTCCCTGTCGGCGAGGATCAGCTCGCGCACATCGAGATGTGCCGCGAGGTGGCCAGGCGTTTCAATCATACTTATTGCGGGGTGGCCCCTTCGACGCCGGACGCCGAGCACGTCGCTGCGGGCGGGCTGCTCCCGATCCCGGAAGGGCTCGTGGGGCGAGTGGGCCGCCTCGTCGGTGTCGACGGGACACAGAAGATGTCGAAGAGCCTCGGCAACGCGATCTACCTCACCGACACGACGGCGCAGATCAAGAAGAAGGTCGCGCAGATCTACACGGGCCGCGTCGACATGAACGCGCCGGGCGACACCGACAGCGCTCTCTTCCAGTACGTGCGCAGCTTCATCACCGATCCAGCGCGGGTTGCCGAGCTCTCGGACCGTTACCGACGGGGTGACGCCATCGGCGACGGGCACGTGAAGGTCGAGGTCGCGGCCGCCATCGACGCGCTGCTGGCGCCGATGCGGGAGCGGCGTGCAAGGTTCGACGCGCCTGGCGGCGAGGACGTCCTGCACGACATGATCCGGACGCACGCGGCGCGCGCGAATGCGGCGGCGGGCGAGACGCTCGGCAGAGTGCGGGAAGTGATGAAGCTCCGGTTTCCCCGCTGACGGAGCGCGCTTTCTCGAAGCGGCGAGGGCCGCATGAGCCGTTGAGTCGAGCGTCGAAGGTTACATTGATATCGGTCCACGGGGGGAGGAAGGGAGTGCGTGGTCATGAGCCTTTCCACCACGAAGAGCTGGTCTACGATGCACCCGCTCAACCCCGAGGACAGGGGCGCGATCGACGCGATGCGCAAGCTGCTCGAGTCGCACAAGGGCGAGCTGAAGGGGACTGCGGCGAGACCGCGGTTCGACGAGATCATGGGATATACACCTCCCGCCGACGGGGTCACCTACGAGAGTGACAGGATCGGTCGCGTCCCGGGGGTGTGGTGCCGTCCACGGGACGTTCGGTCGGTGGACGAAGCGATCCTCTATCTGCACGGTGGCTGGCATGTCTTTGGCTCGGCGCTCGCGTATCGACACTTCGTCGGCCACGTCGCGGCGCGCGCCGGCGCTGCCGCCTTCGTCGCTGGCTATCGGCTGGCACCCGAGCACCCGTTCCCTGCGGCCGTCGAAGACGTGCGCGCGTGCTATCGTGGGTTGATCGGGCGAGGATGGCGACGAATCGCCATCGTAGGCGACTCGGCCGGCGGCGGCCTGAGCCTGGTGCTGCTCTCGATCGCAACGGCAGAGAAAGGGGTCGGCGGCGTGGTCCCGGTCTGCGCGGTCGTTCTGTCACCCGTGACCGACATGACGTTCGCCGGCGGGAGCTGGGAGACCCGCGCGGCGGTCGACCTCTACTTCACGAGGGCTCAAGCGGCGGCGCTGCTCCATGCCTATCTGGGCGACCACGACCCGGCCGACCCGCTGGCCTCGCCGGTCTACGGAGACCTCACGGGTCTTCCGCCGATCCGCGTGCACGTCGGAGAGCATGAGGTCCTCCTCGATGACTCCCGGCGGTACGTCGCTCGAGCCGTCGCCGCCGGCGTCGACGCGAAGGTCGACGTCTGGCAGGGGATGCAGCACGTATTTGCGGCGAGCGTCGGCAAGCTGAGCGCCGCCGCTCGATCACTCGATTCGATCGGGGCGTTCCTCCGTGAGCGTCTGGCGATGCCGCCGAGCTAGACAAGCCGGTACTGCGCCATGGGCAGGTCGCGCGCCCTCGTACCAGTCAGCGCGAAGACAGCGTTGGCGATCGCCGGCGCCACCGGGGGGACGCCGGGCTCCCCGGCACCTCCCGGGGGCGCGTCGCTCTCGATGAGCTCGACGCGAATGGCCCGTGGCGCCTCGGGCATACGCGCGACGCGGTAGTCGTGGAAGTTCGTTTGCACGACCGCGCCCGCTCTCATGGTGATGGCGCCGTGAAGCGCGAGGCTCGTGCCGAACACGACGGCGCCTTCCATCATTGCGGTCACGCGGTCGGGGTTGATCACGGTGCCGGCATCGGCGACGACCCAGGCTTCGTCGACCAGCACCTTGCCCAGTGAATCTCTCACGACCGACGCGACGACGGCGACGTACGTGAGGAAGCTGTGATGTACGGCGAGCCCAAGCGAGCGCCCTTCCGCCGTGCGCGAGCTCCATCGCGCGAGCTCGGTCACCCGCTCGACGCAGCGGCGATAGCGTGCGACGTCGATCGGGTAACGATCGAGCGGGGCGCCGTAGTTCGGCACTTTCTTCACGCCGAGCTCTTCGGCGCCGACGATGCGAGCGACGCCGAGCAGGTCTAGCAAGTTGTCTTTCGGGTCCCGTCCACGCGCGTGCGCGAGCTCGTCCATGAAGCTCCCGACGGCAAAGGCGTGGTGAATGTTGCAGACCGAGCGGAGCCAGCCGATGCGCACGTGGGCCGTCGCCTCGCCGTTCTCTGCGCGGACGTTCGGGATCGCGAGGGGCAGATCGAGGACACCCTGACCGAGCTCGCCGTCGCTCGCGTGCGTGACGCCGGTCGCGAACGTGGACGAGATCGAGGGGAAGGCGGTGCGATGTAGCCATCCGACCACCTTGCCGCTCGCATCGAGCCCGGCCTCGAGGCGTTGCGCGCTCGTCGTGTGAAAGTAGCCATTCTGGATGTCGTCCGTGCGCGTCCACTGCACGCGAACAGGGGAACCGACCGCCTTCGAGACGAGGGCCGCTTCGACGTCGTAGTCGGGCTTGGCTTTGCGACCGAACGCGCCGCCGAGGAGCGTCACGTGAACGCGCACTCTCTTGGGGTCGAGCTTCAGCGCCGTGGCCACCTGCTCGCGTACCTCTTCAGGCGACTGCGTCGAGCTCCATAGCTCGCAGCCGTTCGCGTCCACGCGGGCCACGCTCACGGGCGGCTCCATCGGCACGTGGGCAAGGTGAGGCACCGTATACTCGGCGACCACGCGCTTCCACGCGCCCGCGAGCGCAGCATCGACGTTGCCGACATTGCGCACGCGCTTCCCCTCGGCGCGAACTGCCGTGAGGAGCTGGCCCCGATACTCCGTGGACTCGTACGACCCGTTCGACCCCGCTACCCAGGTCACGTCGAGGGCCGCCCTGCCGCGCATGGCGGCCCAGGTCGTGTCGGCGACGACGGCGACCCCGCCGAGCGGTTGGAACGCGAACGGCGTCTTCGGTTGTGGCAGCTCGATGACGTGGGCGACGCCTGGGACCGTGAGCGCACGTTTCGAATCGACCGTAGCGACGCTCCCGCCGACAACCGGCGGCCTCGCGATGACGGCCGTGAGCATGCCGGGGAGCCTCACGTCGGCGCCGTAAATGGCGCGACCGGCGACCACCGCGGGAGCATCGAGCTGCGGAAGCGACCTCCCGACCCGCCGAAGCTCGCGCGCCGGCCGCAGCGCGACGCTGGGCAGGTTCGGCAACGGGAGCCTTGCGGCGTCGGCGACGAGGTCCCGGAAGTCCGCGCGACGCTTGCTTGCTGCGTGAACCACGGCGTGGTCGCGCGCCTCGCAGCTGGTCGCGGGCACGCTCCATCGGTGCGCAGCGGCGGCGACGAGCATCACGCGGGCCGCGGCCCCGAGGCGTCGCAGCCCATCGTACGCGTCGCCGCGCACGCTGCTCGAGCCGTCCGTGTCCTGGTTTCCGTACGCCGTGTCGCCGTCCGCTTGTACGATCACGACGCGGGCGGGGTCGTCGCCAAGCTCGGCACCGATGAGCGCGGGGAGGGAGCTGCGTACCCCTTGCCCCATCTCGGAGCGGGCGCAGACAATCGTGACGAGGCCGTCGAGCGCGACGTGCACGAACGCGTTCGGAGTGAAGCCACCGTCCTCCGGTAGCTGGGCGACGGTCGGTCGCTCCCAGTTGTCTGGCGTTGCCTTAGGCTGAGCCTCGGCCGTCGAGACGCCGAGCGCGAGCGCCGTCGTCCCGAGGCCGAGCGCGACGAGAAACGAGCGACGCGGAACGAGGAGGGTGCTCACCGTCAGCCCTCCTTGATCCCGGCAGCCTTGCGCACGGCGGCGCGAATGCGCGTGTACGTTCCGCAGCGACAGAGGTTTCCGGCGAGTGACTGGTCGATCTCCGCGTTCGAGGGCCTGGGCTTCTTCGAGAGCAGCGCGGCGGCGCTCATGATCTGCCCCGACTGGCAGTAGCCACACTGGGGGACGCCGAGCTCGACCCATGCCCTTTGCAGTGGATGGTCGCCGTCCTTCGACAGCCCCTCGATGGTGGTGACCTCACGGCCGGCAGCGCGGCGCAGAGGGGTGACGCATGCGCGGACGGCCTCTCCGTCGAGGTGAACGGTGCATGCGCCACATAGGGCTTCGCCGCAGCCGTACTTCGTGCCGCTGAGCCCGACGACGTCCCGGATGACCCAGAGGAGCGGCATCTCGGGGTCGACGTCAAGCCGCTCTTCACGGCCGTTGATGCTGAGAACGATCATCGCTTCGGTTCCCCTCGCTCGCCGTCCGGACATGCGGCGCCGGTCTCCACCCACGCAGCCACCAGCGCGCCGAAGCGCTCCTGATCTCCTGGGGCGGGCGTGCGTCCATGACCGGGCGCCCACCCCCACGCGACGAGCGGATCGTGCGCCGCATGGTCGACGATCTTCGCGAGCGATCTCCCGCCATTGCGCGCGGGGTCCTTCACCTGTGCGCAGATCGAGGCGGGAGACCTCCCGACCCATGCCATCCCCTTCGGAGCGAGGCGCCACTCGCGCGCACCCGGCACGCGCGCGAGCTCGAGGTTCGCTTCCTGGTGGCACGCCGAACACCGCATCGCTGTGACTCCGCGGTCGTCCTCGCCGCGGACGACGGGCGGGTCGTGGAGCGCGCCGTCGTCTCCCTGCCTCGGCGAGTCGTCGGCGGGATGGCAGTTCGCGCAGCGCGGGTGCAGCATCACGCGACTGGCCTCGAGGAAGAGAGCTTTCGAGCGCATGGCGCGATCGGCGATCGACGCGAACGCCTCGACGGCGCGAAGCTCGGAGGCACGCGTTCGCGCCGGGAGAGGCGACGGCGAGGGAGCGCGCGCCAAGCCACCTTTGCCGGCGCATGCGGTGAACGCCGCGAGGATGCCGCCGGCGAGCATCGCGACTGCTGCGTGGCTGCGGTAGGCGAGGCGAGGCGCACCCATGGTCGCCAGGTACGCTGGTCGATCGACGACGATCCTACAAGCGCGACCGTGATGCATTCATCGGCGCCAGCGTCCGTGGTCCGCGTTCTGGGGCATAACCGGCATACGGCGCGCGGAGCCGTCAGAGCGCGCCGTGGACAACCTGACCGAACATTGCCGCGTGCGCTTGGGGGTGCGCGTCAGTATTGCGGTGGCGCGTATGCACACGGGCATCGTCGACACGACGTTCGGAACGAGCGGGTTGACCACGACCACGTTCGGCACGACGAGCGTCATCCCCAGCGTCGACGTCCTCCAGGCGGACGGCAAGCTCGTCCTCGGCGCATCTCCTCAGACCAAGACCGACGGCAGCACTAGCTCCCAGCTCGGACTTGCCCGTTACACGACGACGGGGGTCCTCGATACGAGTCTCGGGACGGCGAGACTGACGCTGACGAACATGGGTGCGGCGAGCTACTATTCGGGTCTCGCCGTGCAGTCGACCGGGCGCGCCGGGTTCAGCGCGTGACAGCGTCTGGACGCGACTCCGGGCTCGACACTTCGGGCACGGCGTCCACGCCGAGCCAGCGAAACGCGCGGCGGAGCTCGGCGCCCGCGTTCCTGTCGTAGGGTCGCCCGTGCGCGATGAGGATCCGCTCCGGGTTCCAGGCCATGAGCCGCCGCACGCCTTCGCGCGCGACGCGGTGCTGGCCGAGGAACGTCGCGCGGAAGCCGCTCGAGGCCTTGCCGTCCGGGTCGGAGACGCCGCCGATGCGCATGAGCACGCGCTCGCGGAACGTGAGCTTCTCCTGCTCGAAGTTCTCGATGAGGTCCGCGAGGATGAGCGTCCGGCTCGCGCGGTGGAAGAAGACGACCTCGTCCATCAGACGGCTGCCGTGGAACACGAGCTGGTCGATCTCTGTCGCCCAGGCCTCGTCGGGTGCTTCGCCCAGGTCTCGATCGAACGTCACGTCGATGTGGTGAGACGCGGCGCGCTCGCGCACCCCCGGCGAAGCCCAGGCAACGGCCTCGGGGTAGACAGCCTTCCACGCCGCGACGTGGGAATAGTGAATCTTGTTGGGTGACACGATGTGGCGGACGGAGCCGAGGGCTTCGACGTGTGTCCGTATCTCCCCCGACATCGCGACGGGCGACCAGACCCAGAGCCCGCCGTCGGCGAGCCTGACGACGACGGTGCGGGTCGGGAAATCCACCGAGCCCCAAGGGGTCTTCAGTGCGACGATCGGTCCGTCGATGATCCAGATGTCGCGGTCCACCAGCTTGGGGACGTCCTGCGGCTCGTAGACCTTCATCGGGGATCGCTCCTGGTTCGCGTGTCCGATCAGCCCCGCGCGACGCTGGGCACCTCGCCGAGCGAGGTCCGGACCGTCGCAACGAGCGTGTCCGGTCGAGACTCCTTGCTCACGATGGGGACGCCGCGCAGGCCGGCCGCGTTGAACATCGCGCGCGCCGTCTCGGTCTCGGTCGTCCATCCGACGATGCCACACTTCGGTGGTCGCTGCGCGAACGTGGTGAGGAGCTCCTCGACTGCAACCCCAAGGACCTCCGTGACGATCACGTCGAACTCATGAATCGCTCGCGCGATGTCGACGCAGGACTCCCGCGCGGTGACCTCGCATCCCGCTTGGACGAGCGCGCGGCAGATCCCGGCCCGTGCGGTGCGATCCTTGTCGATGACGAGCACGGAGCGCCGGTCCGCCCGCGTCGGGCGCGGCATGTCACTCTCGGGGACGACGGACGGCCGCAGAGTGGACACGCGCGACTTCAGCTCCGGCGGGGGCTTCGTGGTGAGCGGATGGACCTCCGCAGCGGCCTCCTCGTGCGCAGTCTTCTCCGCGAGCGCGGCGGCGAGCTCGTCCATCAGCTTGTTCGCCTGCTCGTTGCCGAGATGTCCGATGAGCTCCGAAAGCAAATAGCGCTCGATCAGCGCGAGGAGCTCGTCACGCTGCGAGGGGAGGTCCCGTCGACCGGCCGCGGCGAGCGCCATCGTGATCGCAAGCTCCGCCTGCGCTTCGGCGAGCGAGCGGAGGAGCACGCGTCGAACGATCTCGCGCGGGTCGTGCGGGTCCCGCGCGACGGCGGCCGCGGCGCGGAACTCGCCGCTCGGCCTGGCGCGCAGAGGCCGTCCAGACTCCGGACTGCTGCGGGATCCGTCGGGTGCGACGAACTGGTACTCCGCGCTCGGTCGCGCCTTGTCCGGTCCCGTCCGCGGACGCGCGCTCATCGGAGTGCGTTGCTGGCGGTCCGCCGAAAGGGCCTCCCGGAGAGCGACGACCTCCTCTCGCAGGCCAAGCACGAGGGCTTCATGCTCGCGGACCAACCGCGTGCTCTCTCGGCTGAAAGCCGTAGCGTCCGCCTGCCGAAGCACGTTGAGCTCCGCGGCTCGGGCGGAGGCGTCCTGCCGCTCTCGCGCGAGCTCGCGTCCGGCGTCGGCGAGTGCGGCCTCGTACCGCTCTCGTAGCTCCGCGGCTCTCGCCGGAGCGTCTTCGCGCGCTCGCGTGAGCTCGAGCCCGGCGTCGGCGAGTGCCACTTCGTACTGTTCGGTGAGCTCGGCTACTTGCGCAGCTGCGTCCTCCCGCTCTCGCGCAAGCGCGGCCTCGAACCGTTGCGTGAGCTCCGCAGCTCTCGCGGGACCGTCCTCCCGCTCACGCGAGAGCTCACGCCCCGCCTCCGCCAGACCGGCCTCGTACCGCTCGCCGAGCTCGGCGGCGCGCGCGGACGCGTCCTCGCGCGCACGAGCGAGCTCGCGCCCTGCCTCCGCAAGCGCGGCTTCGTAGCGCTCGCTCGCCGCCGTCACCTGGGCGAGTCGCTCGTGCTCGGCGACCCGCTCCAGCCCGAGCTTCTGCTCCGCGTCACGAGCCGTCTTGAGCGCACGCGAGAGCGCCGCCGAACGCGCACGCTCATCCATCAGTGCGCCCTCCGTCTGCCGCAGTCGCCCGGCCTCGACGGCGGCTGCCGCCAGCGCCGCCGCATGCTCCGCTTGGATCGCTTCCAAGGCAAGGCGCGCCGCTGCGTGCGCGCGCAGGTCGCTTTCGCTCGTCGCGTCCACGGCGGGAGTCGGCGATGGGGCCACCGGCTGGCGGAGCAGTCGCTCGTGTTCCGCGGCGAGCGCGTCGTGCGCCGCTCGGAGCTCGCGTAGCTGCTCCTCTCTCGACTGCTCGACGGCGAGCGCGCTCTCCCGCTCCTCTTCCAGGGTTCGTCGCTGCGCGTCGAAGTCGACCATCGCCGCCGCGAGCGCCGTCGTGGCCCGCCGCTGTTCCGTCTTGAGACGGGCCTCGAGCTCGCCTGCAGCATCCGCAGCGGCTGTGTGCGCCACCGTTGCGTCCGTGAGCTTCTGCTCGAGCGATGCGGCGCGGGTCGCTTCGCGGTCCCGTGCGAGGATGAGCGCGCTTCGCTCCGCCTCGAAGGCCGCTTCCTTGGCGGCGAGCGTGGCAGCGGCTCGCTCCTGATCGGCCTTCCGTAGCTCGTCGGCGGCCTGGCTGCGTGCGCGAATATCGTTCGCGGCGGCGGCCGCGTGCGCCGCGCTGTCGTTCACGAGCTTCTGCTCGAGCGACGCTGCACGGGCGGCTTCGCGGTCACGCTCGACGACGAGCGCGTCGCGCTCCGTCTCGAACGCCGCTTCTCTCGACGCGAGCGTGGAGGTGGCTCGCTCCTGCTCGATCTTTCGTGACGCGTCCGCGGCCTCGCTGCGGACACGGAGGTCAGCAGCGGAAGCGGCAGCGGCAGCGTGCGCCACGGTCTCGTCTGCGAGCTTCTTTTCGAGCGAGGTCGCGCGGGCGGCTTCGGTGTTCCGCCCGAGGACGAGCGCGCGTCGCTCGGTCTCGAAGGCCGCTTCCTTGGCGGCGAGCGTGGCAGCGGCTCGCTCCTGATCGGCCTTCCGTGACTCGTCGGCGGCGAGAAGGCGGGCGCGCAGGTCGTCCGCGGCAGCGGTCGCGTCCGCGTGCGCCGTTGTCTCCTCCGCGAGCTTCGCTTCGAGCGAGGTCGCGCGTGCGGTCTCGCTCTCCCGCCCGAGGACGAGCGCGCTTCGTTCGGTCTCGAAGGCTGCTTCCTTCGAGGCGAGCGCCAGAGCGGCCTGCGCCTGTTGCTCCTTCAGCGTATTCGCGGCGGCGGCCTCGACGGCTCGCAAGTCGTCGCGGGCGACAGCCAGCGCTGCAGCGTGCGCGGCTCGATCGCTCGCGAGCTGCTCCTCGAGGGACCGCGCGCGGTTCGCCTCGCTCTCCCGCCCGAGGACGAGCGCGCTTCGATCGGTCTCGAAGGCTGCGTCTTTCGAGGCGAGCGCCAGAGCGGCCTGTGCCTGTTGCTTCTTCAGCGTGTTCGCGGCGGCGGCCTCGACGGCTCGGAAGTCGTCGCGGGCGACAGCCAGCGCTGCTGCATGCGCGGCTCGATCGCTCGCAAGCACCTCGTCGAGGGACCGCGCGCGGTTCGCCTCGCTCTCCCGCGCGAGCACGAGCGCGCTTCGTTCGGTCTCGAAGGCTGCTTCCTTCGAAGCGAGCGCCAGAGCGGCCTGTGCCTGTTGCTCGTTCAGCGTGTTCGCGGCGGCGGCCTCCGCGGCTCGCAACTCGTCGCGGGCGACAGCCAGCGCTGCGGCATGCGCGGCTCGATCGCTCGCGAGCTGCTCGTCGAGGGACCGTGCGCGGTCCGCTTCGGTCTCTCGCTCGAGGACGATCGCGCGTCGCTGCACCTCGAACGCCGCTTCGGCGGAGGCGAGAGCCGTAGCTGCGCGGTCTCTCTCCACACCCAGCGCCTGGGTGGCGGCGGAAAGGCGTTGCTCCACGTCGTCGCGGAGGGCGGCGAGCGCCGCGGCGTGCGCGGCTTCCTGCCGTCCGCGCTCGTCGTTGGATGCCGTGGCCTGCGCGGCTTCGCGCTCTCGCGCCTGGGCGAGCTCGCGTCGTTCTCCCTCGATCGCCGTCGCTGCGCGCGCCGCGTCCGTCTTTCGTGCTGCGTCAGCTGCGGCGAACGCGGCGGCGTGTGCGACGCGCTCTTGCTCGATCTGCGCGGCGAGCTCTCTAGCGCGTGCAGCTTCGCGTTCGCGTGCATCGGCGAGCTCGCGTCGCTCGGCGTCGAACGCCTTCCGCGCGTCCTCCGCTGCGGTAACGGCAGCGGCGTGCGCGGTGCGTTCACGGTCGAGCTGCGCTGCAAGCGCCTCGGTCTCGGCGGTCTGTCGCGCGTGTGCGTCGACGAGCTCGCGCCGGCGTAGCTCGAACGCGGCCTCCGTCTCCGCGAACGCGGCCTTCACGCGCCGCTCCTCTACCTCTCGCGCTTCGTGGGCGGCGGCCAGTGCTGCGCCCTGCGCGACGTGCTCGCGGTCGCGCTGGGCGGCGAGGGCCTGAGCCTCTCGGGCTTCGCGATCTCGCGTGTCGCTGAGCTCGCGTCGCTGTACTTCGAATGCGGCCCCTGCGGCTGCCAGCGCCGCTTTGGCTCGCGCCGTCTCTTCCTTCCGCACCTCGTCGACCGCGGCCATCGCCGCAACGTGCGCGGTCTGCTCGTTCCGGAGCTGCGCCTCGATCGCCGTGCTCCGCGCGACCTCAAGCTGCAGATTGCGAGCGATGTCCTCTCGCTCGGCCTCGGCACGGGCACGCTCAGCTTCGAGGGCGGTCGAGTGTGCACGATCACGCTCGGCGAGACGCTGCTTCAGCTCCTCCTTCGAAGCTCGCTGCGCCGCGCTCACGCCGATCGAGACCGCCTGGATCGCGGCGGCGCGGGTCTCCGCGACGCTCCTCTCTCCTTCGGCTCGCTCCTGCTCCAGGATATGCGCGACCGATCGATCCAGCTCGGCGAGCTCCGCCGCGTGGACAGTACGTAGTTTGGCCAGCGCCGCGTCGGCCGCAGCGCGGGCGAGCTGTTCCGACGCTAGGGCGGCGCTCTTCTCGTCCGCATCGCCGCGTACTTTCGAGAGGCCCGCCGCGAGTTGCTGGTCAGCCTGCTCGTGCCACTCGCGCTCCTTTGCAAGCAGCGCGGAACGTGCGCGCTCGTCCCCGGCTGCCAGAGCTGCCGTATGCGCGACGCGCTCCTGCCGCACCCGGTCCTCCGCGGCTGCCAGGGCCGCAGCATGGGTGACGCGCTCCTGCCGTGCCCGCTCCTCCGCGGCTGCGAGCGCTGCAGCATGGGCGAGACGCTCCTGCCGCGCAGTTCCTTCACCGGCCTCGAGCTTCGCTTTCAGGTCGCCGAGCGCCGCTTCTGATTCCCGGAGTCGAGGCAAGAGCGCCTTTTCGGCGTTGGCCAGCGCGTCCTTGTGGAGCTTCCGCTCAGCCTCGACTTCGCGCTCGAGAACCGCGCGATCGGCGACGAGCTTCTGCTTCGCAAGCTCGGTCTCGCGCAGCCCGTCGACGTCACGCTGCATGACCTCTCGGTCGGCGACGAGCTTCTGGCGCGCGAGCTCGGTCTCGCGCAGCGCGTCGGCGAGGCCCTGCGCGCGCTTCGTTTCGGCTTCGAGCTTGGCTGCGAGCGAGGTCGCGCGCGCAAGCGCCTCTGCTTCGCTCGCGGCGAGTTCCAGCACCTCCTTCGAGTGCGCGGCGTCCGCTTCTTGCGCCGCTTTCGTGGCGGCCGCCGTGGCGCGAGCTTGCTCGCCTGCGAGGAGGGTTCGCGCGTCGTCCGCGACGCGGCGCGCGTCTTCGAGCAGCGCGGCGCGAGTCGCGTCCGCTTCTCGCTGTCGTGTGAGCTCCGTGCGCACGGCCTGGAGCTCTTCGAGCGTCGTCGCGCGCGTGGACTCTGCCAGGGCACGCTCGCAGGCAATTTCGGACTCGTGCGCGCGGACCATGGCCGCGATGATCTCGTCGTGCTCGCGCTGCGCGTCCCGGACCGCGGACTGCGACGTCTGAGATCCGGCCTGCTGGGCTGCCTCGAGCTGCCGCTTCGCAGCAGCTCGCTCTTCCGCGCGCGACGCTTCGATCGCCCCGAGCGCCGCAGCGTGGGCGGCCTCGGCCTTCTTCCGCGTCGCCGCGCCCGATTCGATCTCTGCTCGTGCCGCCTCCGTCGCCGACGCCCGCTCCTGACGCTCGTGTTCGAGCGTGGCCGTGACCCGCTCGATCGTCGCGGTGTACTCCCGCGCTTCCGCGGCGAACGCGGCGGCGTGCTCGCGGGCCTCCGTCGCGAACGCCGTGGCGTGCTCGCGAGCCTGTGCGGCGAGCGCCTCGGCATGGTCGTCTCGCAGCTTCTGTGCTGCCTCGGCGACGGCCGCGTCGAGCGCAGCCTGGTGATCGGCTGCTGTCTTAGCCAACGTTTCGGCGGTCGGCTGCGCGCGAACCGCGTCGACCTTCCGGTGCTCACGGGTCGTCGCCATGAGCTGCTCGACGGTCGACTCGAGCTGCGCTTCGAGGCGGAAAGCCTGCGCCTCGTAGAGAAGCGCGCGCTCGGCGGCGGCTTCCTTCTCGCTGACGGCCGCTGCGAGGCCCCTCTCGGCCCGTTCGAGCGCGGCGCGATGCTCCTCGCGCTGGCTGTAGAGCCGCTCCTGGAGCTGCGCGAGGACGTTCTTCCCTTCGCGCAGCCGCTCTCGTAGCTCCTCGGCGCTCCGCCGAGAGACCGGGCCCGCGCTCGTCAGCTGCGCCTCGCGCATCGAGCGCGCGGACGCTGGGTCCTCCGTCGCGATGTCGATCCCCTCGGCCTCGGGCGGGGGTGGCGTCGGTCCCTTGCTCGCTGGTGTAGCGGTCGAGGCCGGCGGGAGAGAGAGCAGGTCGAAGCACCTGCGCAGGGCGCCCGCGAGAGCATCCGGGACGGTGGGTCGCTGCACGTACCCATCTGCCGGAAGGGCGGAGCGCGCGTGCTCCTCCAGCGTCGCGAACGAGGTACTGAGCAACACGAGTGACGTCGACCGTGCGCGTTCGTCGCGTCGGATGAGCTCGAACGTCGCGAGACCCGCGAAGCGCGGCGCGACGACCGACACCAGCAGCAGAGGCATCGGCTCGACGGCGAGTCGGCGAAGGGCATGGCTGACGCCGAGCGTGTCGTTTGCGGCGACGAGCACGATCTCGAACCCAAGCTCACGCAACGCCGCATCGAGCTCGGCCACCGAGCTTGCGTCGTCGTCCAGCAGGAGGACCTTCGCGCTCGTCACGGCTTCACCTGGATGATGTTCGCCCAGGTCTGCTTGCGGACACAGCACCATCGACATGAAAGTGAAGGATGTCACGCACCTCGGGAAGAGTCTGAACGTAGACGTTCTCTCCGTCGAGGCGTTGTCCGGCCTGGCCGAGACCAGGCCGGGTGGGATATTGACAGAATGTCACGATCGGCGCCGCCCGCCCGGCCGCGGTCGTCATGGCGTGCCTGGGTTGCTACTCGGCCGCGGCGCAGCGCGGGCCCGATCGCACCCGCACGTCCGCGAGATCGAGGCGGCCGCGCCGAGCCGACGCCTTCAGGCATGATGCCCGTGCGAGAGGTCGTGCATGTCCGGCGTCTCGTGCCGGCTGACGAATTCGTCGCGGGGGGGGTGCTCCGGCGCGCGGAGGAAGAATAGCGGGGCCAGGATCAAGAGTGGGAGCGCGGACAGGATCGAAACGGTCGCCACCATTCCGGCGAAGGGGATGAACGCAATCGCGGCCACGAGATAGAGGGCGATCCTGCCGATATGTCGGTGTCGCCGGACGGTCGGCTCGCGCAGGAACCACCAGACGATCGCGCCGGCACACATCGCCGTGAAGCCCAAGAGGAGGGTCACGCCGAGCTGGGCCACGTTCGGGTCGCCACTTCTCGACGCGAGCAGCCCCGACAGCGTCGCCAGCGCCGCAAAGATCCAGATGGGTGCCATGATCCAGAGAAAAGCATCGCGCGTGCCAGGGACGCGCTGGCGCAGCTCTGCTCGGCGCCCCTGAGTCGGCGCCCGACGCGTTCAGTTGACGGCGTCGAGCTCGCGGGCCCCGCTCACTTCCAGAGGACGAGCTCTGCGCCGCCGAGCACTTCGATGTTGTCCGCTGGTGCGGTGAAGCCGACGGTCAGCACGTCGCGCACGTCGACGCGCAACGAGAAGCGATCGTTCAGCCTTCCAAGATAGCCGATGCCGAGGTGCCCACGGACGCGGGCCTCGGCTCCCAGCCCTCCGGACACGACCTGGTAGACGCCGGCGCCGCCCTCCACGATCGGCGTAAAGCCTCCTCTGAAGACATGAACGAGCGCGTTGACGTCGTAGGAGAGCGCCTCGCTCGTGGCGAAATAGCTCGGCACGCCGACCCAGTGAACCTCCGCCTCGATCGCGAGCCGAGGAACGACCTGCACGCCAACCCTTAGCCCCGCGAGCCCCGACGTCCCTGGAGTGTACTTCGTTCCGTTCGCTGCGACGGAGGCATTGGTCCCGAGGTTCCATGGCGTGAGCACGAGGTTCGCCCCCCCCTCGAGCCCCAGGTACACCGCGGGGGAACGAAAGCCCCTCAGCGACTTCGGTGGTTCGACCGTGACCTTCTGGTCCTTGCCCATGTCCACTCTCGTCGTCCACGGCGCGCGGTTCGGCCCGGTGATCGAGACCTCGTGACTCCCCACGAGGAGTCGGATCCCACCGGCCGCCGTCGCATCGACCACCGCACCGTCGATCGTGACGACGATGCCGCGCTCGTCGGGGATCGTCATGAAGCCACCGGGCGGGATGAACACGAGCGACGTCGTCAGGGCGACGGGGGCCAGGTCGCACTGGAACGGCACGTCCTTCGCGACGAAGTCATCGGCGCGCAGGACGAGCGTGTGCGGGCCGGCAGGTACGCGAAACGTCGCGGGAACCGGGACGGGCGCGGCGCCGTCGAGGCTCGCGCGCGCGGCGGCCGGGGACGCGGTGAGTGACACGTCGCAGCCCTTCGTGCGCATCGGCAGCTCGAGCTTCGTCGTCTCTCCAGCCTCGAGCGTCACGTCTCGCGCGACGTCCTCGTAGCCGTCGATGGCAGCCGTGATCTTTATCGGCCCGGCCGGCAAAGGGCGGTCGAACGGGGTCGTCCCCTGGGCGATGACTCCCTCCGCCGAGCTGACGCGGACGGCAGCGCCCGGGGGGCTCGACTGCACGACGAGCCTCGCGAGCGAGCGAAGGTCGATGCTCTGCATGAGCGCGAGGATCGCCTCCTTCTTCTTGTGCGTCGGCTCGAGCTTCAGGGCTCGCCCGAGCTCCACCTTCGCCAGCTCGAGCTCGCCCGTCTTGAGATAGACGTTGCTGAGGTAGATCGCCGCGTTCGAGGTCGCCCGAGCGGCGATGGAAGCCTTGAGCTCGTCCCGCGCCTTCTCGAAGTTGCCCTCCTTGAAGTAGCGCTGGCCGGCGACGTAGTGAGCGTCGGGCGCCTGGGCAGCGGCGGTGCCGCCGAGCAGCATCAGCGTTGCCGCGAGGCAGCACGCCCGCGCCGAGAGTCGTGGAAGCGAGCGGGGTCTGGGGAGTTCGAGCGGAGGGTTCATGCAGCGCCGGATCGGGATCATCGCGCACAGACGGCCCAAAGGTCCACGTCCTGGGTTCTTCATTTCGCGTACACTCACCGATCGTGGAGTCAGGGATGAGACGTGCGAGCGTGCGCGTGGGCCTTGCGTGGCTGCCAATACTGGCGACGGCGCTCTCCTCGTTCGGCTGCGCCGGTACCGAGCTTGCGAACGGGCTCGTCGCGTGTACGACGAGCGCCGACTGTCCGACGAGCTACTTCTGCGCTGCCGACGGCGGTACCGCGCCGGCGCCGGCGGCGGGCGGGACCTGCTACAAAGTGGCCCCCTCGACCCCTGACGCGACGATCGCCGACGCGATGCAAGCCGAGGCGTCGCACGATGCCGGCAACGCCGACTCTGGCTCGACGAAGGACACCGGTACGACGAAAGACACGGGTCCGACGAAGGACACGGGGCCCACGCACGACGCGGCCGAGACAGGTGTGCCGCCGACGGACGGCGGGATCGACGGCGCGGTCGGGTTTCCGATCGGCGGCGTCGTCAGCGGTCTCCCTCCGACCGCCACCGTCGTCCTCCTCGACAATGGGGGGGACGCCCTTCCCGTCGTGACGGACGGCCCGTTCATTTTCGCCACTCCCGAGGTGAGCTACGACGTCACGATCGGCACCCAGCCCGTCGGGGCAATCTGCGCGGTCAACGACGGTACGGGCATCGCGACCGGCCCGGTCAGCGTCTCGGTCACCTGCGTTCCCGCGATGTACTCGCTTGGCGGGACAGTCACCGGGCTCCCGCCGACGGGTGCTGTCGTGCTGACCGACAACGGGATGAACGAAGTGACGGTGTCCGCCGACGGCCCGTTCAGCTTCCTGGGGATCCTTGCCGGGCCGTACGATGTGACGGTCGCAACGCAGCCGACGGGCGCGCTCTGCGGCGTCACAGGGGGGACGGGGGTGCTCACCGCCGACGTGAACGACGTCGCCGTCACGTGCACGCCGGCATTCCCCATCGGCGGAACGGTGTCGAACCTCCCGCCGGGGGGCACGGTCGTGCTCGAAGACAACGGCGGCAACAGCCTCCCGGTCACGGCCGACGGCCCGTTCGTGTTCACGTCGGACACGAACGGGTACGACGTGACCATCCAGACGCAGCCGGTCGGCGGGTCCTGCACGGTCACGAACGCAAACGGTACAGCGACGGCTCCCGTGACGAACGTCGTCGTCACCTGCGTGCTCTCGGGGACACTCGATCTGAGCTTCGGTGGCGGGACGGGCTGGGTTCGTTACAAGCCGACAGCCTTCGACCAGACGTGGTTCAGCCTCGCCATGAACCCCGACGACTCGCTCACCCTCGCGGGTTTCAACCAGACCGCGGGCGCCACCGATGATTTTCTCGTCTCGAAGCTCCTCGAAACCGGAGCGTTCGACACGACCTTCGCGACGGGCGGGAGCTTCCAGGTGGCGATCGGCGCCGTCATCGGCGAGGAGGGGACCGCGATTCGCCGCGCCGCCGACGGGAGCTACTACGTCGCGGCGCAGATCGAGTCGGCGACGGGCCTGCAGATGTCGGTCGCGAAGCTCACGGCCACGGGCGCCCTCGACACGACGTACGCGCCGACCGCGGCGACGCCAGGGATTTCGTCCCTCCCGATCACCGGTAATACCTATACCGGTGGAATGAACCTCTACTCCGACGGGACCGTCCTCGTCGTCGGATACACGGGTACCGGAACCAACGCGGACGTCACGATCGCGCGCTTCACGCCGACGGGCGCGCTCGACGCCACGTTCGGCGTCGCGGGCGTCGTGAATTACGGCGCTGCTGGCGTCGAGGACGAGGCTGCCGACGTCGCGGTCGACGCCCTCGGAAACATCTACGTCGTGGGCGTCTCCGGGAACAACTCGCTGATCCTGGGGCTGACGTCCACGGGCGCGCTCAACCACGCCTTCGGAACGAACGGCGTGCTGAACAGCGAGCTCGGGGGAGGCGTCGACCAGCTCTCGCGCGTGGTGCTCGACGCTTCGGGCAAGCTCGTCGTCGGCGGCACGACGACCGCCGCCGCCGCGTTGCAGTTCATGGTCGGACGCTTCTCGGCGGCAGGTGTCGCCGACGCGACGTTCGGGGTCGCTGGTCTCGCCATCACGACGACGCCGGCGAGCCTGCTATCGCTGCGCATCCAGGCGGACGGCAAGATCCTCTACGGGGGAAGTCAGGGGCTGGACGCGTTCCTCGGTCGCCTCAACACCGACGGCTCCGTCGACATCGGCTTTGCGACGAACGGCTTCTTCACCGACGTCTTCGGCGGCTTCGCGGCGCAGTTCTACGACATCCAGATCGACAGCGAGCAGCGCATCGTCGTTTGCGGCGAGTTCGCGCCCGCGAACCCCTCCCTCGGTGTCGCCCGCTTGAATCCGTAACGCTCCGGTCTCCCGTCGCGAGCCGCCTGTGACCGCGCGGATACGGTGCGGGCCTCTCCTCGTTCACCAGACGGGTCGCCGCTGCGCTGATTGGCCGCATCCACGGTGGAACGGCACGTGCTTATGCGGGCCACGCCCGTTCAAGGAGTGCGCTCATGTTCCCATGGTCTCTGCGTTTCGCGCCGTTCGTGTTCGGCGTCGTGCTCCTCTTTGCCTGCGGTTCGTCCGCGACTTCACCCGCAGACCCGCATGCGGACGCGGGAGCTGCTTCGCACGACAGCGCCGCGCCGCGCGAGCCGGACGCAGCGCCGATCAAGGACGAAGGCGACGCCGGTGCGAGCGGGACAGCGAGCGTGACCGGGACAATCAGCGGTGAGAGCGTGCCGACCGTCGGCGTCCAGGCCGCGACGTTCGACTACGGCGGGCCCCTCGGCGTCTCCGCCTTCGTCGTCCTCGAGAATCAGGTTCCGACCTGCTCGCAGCTGATCAACGGCACCGAACACGCGAGCCACACGACGCTCACGCTCCAGATCAGCAACAAGGCGGCGTCGAGCATCCCGGTCGGGACCTACTCGGTCGGCCTGGTGGGGACGACCAACACCGAGCTCTACTTCACGACGACGAGCGCGCAATGCGTGGCGAACGGCACCGTCAACGCGACGACCGGAACGGTCGTGCTGACCTCGACGATCACGTCGTACGCAGGGACGTTCGACGTCATGTTCGACGCGGACCACGTCACGGGAAGCTTTCATTCCTTGCCGGCGTGCGACGGCCTGATCGACGCCGGGGCGACCGCGCTCGATGCGTCGACGTGCTTGCCGTAGCGTCACCGCGCCCGCGCCGGCCGTTCCGTCGTATGCTGACCGCCTCGTGCCCTACCCGACGCGTGGTCTAGCTCTCTTCCTCGCAGCCGCGACGCTCTCGTGCACGGAGAAGGTCGCCCCGCCTCCGCCGTCGAATGCCGCGAGCGCCCCGTCCGCCGCGCACGCAGCGCCGTCGGTCGCGAGTCTCTACGACCTCTCGGTCACCACGCTCGAGGGCGAGCCGCAGGCGCTCTCGCTCTACAAGGGGCACGTCGCCCTCGTCGTGAACGTCGCGTCGGAGTGCGGGTTCACGCCGCAGTATCAAGGGCTCGAAAAGCTCTACGAGACCTACAAGGACAAGGGCTTCGTGCTGCTCGGCTTCCCGTCGAACGACTTCGGAGGCCAGGAGCCAGGCGACGGAAAGCAGATCCGGGCGTTCTGCTCGACGAAGTTCCACGTCACGTTTCCGATGTTCGAGAAGGTGAAGACGAAGGGCGTGGGTCAGTCGCCGGTCTACACGTTCGTTTCGGACAAGAACGGGGAGCCGCAGTGGAACTTTCACAAGTACCTCGTCGGCAAGGACGGCAAGGTCGTCGCTGCCTTTCCCAGCGCGGTCGAGCCCGACAGCGCTGCGCTCAAGCAATCGATCGAGGCAGCGCTCGCTCGGTGACCGAAGCCTGCGCGTAGCCTCAGTCGCCTTGCCGAGCTCCGGCATCGGTCGCCATGGCCTCGACGACCGCATCGGGCTGAGCATCGAGCCCTGCGTCGTACGCGCACGCGGCGTAGTCGACGCACGTGTAGTCGTCGGCACAACCGGCAAGCAGGACGAGCTGGGCCGCCGCGGCCATCGCGCACGCACGACCGACCCGTCTCTCTCCGCGACCCGGGCCCGCCATCAGAAGCTCCCTGACAGCTGGAGCCCGGCGACGTGTGGCCCGGCCAGCGGCGCGAGACGAGGCAGCAGCCTCTCCGCGACGTCGGGGTGCGCGAGCCCCGGAGGCGGCTCCGGGTTCACCGGCCAGAACGTCGTGATGACGCCGATGGCCAGGAGCAGGCCGCCGCCGATCAGCAGGCTCTGCTCGACCTGGGCGTTCCCCGCGTTGGAGCTGAGCGCGTTCGACAGGTTCGTGCAGCCCGTGACACCGGCCGACGGAGGGCTCACGCAGACGCTGTTCGCAGGCACCGACGGGCTCGCGGCCCTCGCGCTTGCGAGCGCCGCTGCGGCCGACGAGCTGTCCCCGGCACGCTCCGCTCCGAACGCGGCCCCGATGATCATCCCGACGGCTCCGACTCCGCCGATGACCGCGCCGAGCGTCCGCCGTCCGTTCCAGTAGGGCTCCGGCTCCGTGGGGCCTGTCGATGCCACGGTCGCAGCCTGCGCCACGGCGACGGTCTGCGCGCGAGCAGCGGAGGACGAGAGGACGAGCGTGATGGCAGAGGCGACGGCGAGGCTGCGCATGGGCTTGGACCGGGCGCCTGTAACGGTCGAGGCGCGGCTCCGCATCCAGCACCCGAAAGTCGGGCAGATGCAAGAGCAGAGACGCCTCCGAAGGCGCGGGGCGAGTCACTCCGAGCGCGGCACGTAGGTCACGTCGAGCAGCTGCGCGTCATCGACGACCTCCCACGTCGATTGCAGCTCGACCGTCACGGCGCGTGCAGAGGTCGGGAACGACGTCGTCACGTCGAGGAACGACGCCGGGCTCGCGGTGATGACGAGCGACCCGATGCAGCAGGAGGGAGCGAGCTCGCCGAAGTGGAGCGCGAGGCCGCGGTGCACCAGGTGGAGGTATGCGTTGATCGAGCCTGTGGTGCTCGCGTCGCTCATCGCGCCTCGCCTCCAGTCGAGGGTGAGCGCGTCGACGACGCACTCGACCTCGGTCGCGCGGCCGACCAGCCACCGCTGGGCGGGACGGCGCATCGTTCGTGAGTCGAGGTTCGTCAGCATGAGAACGAGCCGCGAGGCGTGGTCGACGGTCTCCTGCAGGAACGGTGGATAGATCGGGCTGAGCATTCGCATCTTGTGGACCTCAGGCCCCCATCGGCGCGACCCGGCGATAGTTGCGAGAAATCTGCTCCGTCGCCCCCCTTGCCGTGCACAGTGCGGGCGATGTTCGGTGCTCTGGGCTGGCTCGTCGCGCATCACGTGGCCACGGTCGTGGTCGCGGTGATCACCGCGGGTCTCTCCGCGGCGGTTCTCGGGCAGCGCCGACCGACCGGGAGCGCGTACGCGTGGCTGCTCGTCCTCCTGTTCGTGCCATACATCGGGATCCCGCTCTACGTCGTCTTCGGCGGCCGGAAATTCCAGCACCGCGCGCGGTCGAAGTCCCGGCTCCCCGCGTCGGCGACGGACGCTGCGCAGACGACGGCCGAGACCGTGGCGTGGCTCGACGACGGCGTGGACGCCTACGAGGTCTTCCTGCGCGAGATCCGTGGCGCGAAGCGATCGATCCGGATCGTCACCTTCGTCGTCGGGAACGACGCGACGGGCCGCTCGCTCGTCGAGGCTCTCATCGAGCGCGCCGCTTCAGGCGTCGAGGTCCTCCTTCTCATCGACGACTTCCTGCGAATCCACGCCCCTGCCTCGCTCCTCCGCAAGCTCGAGGCCTCGGGCGGCAAGGTCTGCCGCTTCATGCCGCTCTTCCACCTCCCGTTTCGCGGTCGCGGCAACCTCAGGAACCACCGAAAGATCGCGCTCTTCGACGGCGAGCGAGCCATCGTCGGAGGGATGAACCTCGCGAACGAGTACATGGGCCCCCTGCCGAGCCCGTCACGCTGGCGCGACCTCTCGACGCTCGTGAGCGGAGACGTCGTGGGGCGGCTCGACGCCGTCTTCCGCGCGGACTGGGAGTACGCCTCGAAGAAGCCGCTCGCTGCTCAGGAGGTGCCCGCGCCCGCGCACACGCCGGCCCCCACGGCCGTGCCGCTTCGTGTCGTCCCGAGCGGCCCCGACGCGCCGAACGATGCGATCTACGACGCCATCCTCACGGCCATCTTCCGCGCCGAGTCGCGCTTCTGGGTCGCCACGCCGTACTTCGTCCCCGACGAGCCGCTCATGCGCGCCCTCACGGTCGCCGCCCATCGCGGCATCGACGTTCGCATCTTCATCCCGGCGCAATCGAACCACTTCGTCGCCGACCTCGTGGCCGGTCCTTGCCTCCGCGAGCTCGAGGTCGAGGGGGTGCGCGTCTTCAGGTACCGGAGCATGCTGCACGCGAAGACAATCCTCGTGGACGGGTCGCTCGCCGTCGTCGGATCGGCGAACTTCGACATGCGGAGCCTCTTCCTCGACTACGAGGTGGCGCTCTTCTTCTCGGGACCGACGGAGATCGAGCGGCTCGCGCGCTGGTTCGAGGTGACGCTGGAGAGCTCGGACGCAGGCGCGCCACAGGCCGGGTGGAGCCGGAGCCGCGTCGAGTCGGTCGTGCGCCTCCTCGCTCCGCTGCTCTGAGAGCTGTCCAGTAGTCGTCCGGCTTCGCTCGAGGTCGAAGCGGAAGAGTCACGCGTGTCGGCATCGCGCATGCATCGAAGCGTTGCGCGGAGGTTGCGCCATGTCGTCGCGGGATCGAGGAAGAAGGACGACGCTATGGCGGGTCGTCACGATTATGGCGATGACGGGCTGCAACCCCGGGGCGGGATGCGACTCGTCCCCGCGAGCTCCGAAGCCTGTCGAGACGACCGCGGCGTATGTCGAGAACGCCACGCAGCTGCCTGCGACCGTGGCGAGCTCGCCGAACGTGAATGCAACGGTCCCGCAGATTGCCCCCCCGCCGCCCGCTGCCCCGCCGACCGAGCCGCGCGAACCGATGACCTCGGGCACCAATCCCACGTGGCCGCTCCCGGACCCGGCGCTGCCGATGACCACACAGACCGTGGCGAACGGGCCGGGGTACACCGTGGTCGAGCGCACCTATCCCGGATACTCCGTGATCGACCGCGTCTACGGCCCGCCCGTCGCGCCGGGCAACGCACCTCCGGAGGAACCTGCGCCTCCTCCGTCCGCCGAGGCGACGGCCGCAGCGGTCGAGGCCCCGCCTCCCGGGGTCGACCTGGTGCTCAATACAGATCGCGAGCGTTCTCGATCGGGCGCGGGCGAGCCTCGACCCATCGCGCCACGCGCACCGCTCAACGGCGGGCCGGCCTACGAGCCGGCGCCTCTTCCGAAGCCACCTGGAATACCCATCAGCAACGGGCCTGCGTATTCGCCGGCGCCGATGCCGCAGCGATCCGGAATCCCCGTTTATCCCCAGCCGACGCACTGAGACAGCGAGGGACACATGAAGCTCCACGTGATCGTCGTCGCGGGGGTGGCTCTGGGAGCGGTCACGGCATGTCACCGTACGCCGCGAGTCGGCACGACGCAGACGACCGCGACCAGCGTGATCATCGTCGAGCGTGCAGGGCCACCGCCGGTCTGTGCGCCGGGCGCTGACCCCGCCGAGAGCCCATCGTCACCGCTCGACGTACCGATCGCGCTCGATGCCGGATCGGACGCAGGTGTGGACGCCGTGAGCGACGCGGCGGCGGACGCGATTCACGTGGCGTTGCCGGACGGCGCCCCGCTCCCGGACGCGACCGCCCCGACACCCGAAGCGCCGCAGTCGATCCAGGCGCCGGCCGATGTGACCGGCGTCGCGCCGATCCTATCGACGCCGCCACCGCCGCCGACGTTCACCCCGGGATGGACCGACCCCAGCGGCGCTTCGACGAGCGGCGCGACGGAAGGGACGACGACGTCACCAGGATGGACCGATCCCACGAACCGGAGCACGAGCGGCGCGACTCCGGGCGCAGGGCCTGTGCCGGTCCCTGTCCCGGGCTGGACGAACGGCTCAGGAGGCAACACGCACTGATGCGTCGTGCCTCCGGTGACGGACGGCTATCGTCCCCCGCATCATGCCCGACCGCCGTGTCGTTCACGCCGAAGCGCTCGCGTTCCTCGCCTCGCATCCGGCCGAGCCCCGTACGAGCGTGATCACCTCGCTCCCCGACGTGTCGGAGACTCCGCGCCTGGACCTCGGCGGCTGGAAGACCTGGTTCGTCGATGCGATCCAGCGCGTCATCGCGTGGGTGCCCGACGGTGGGGTCGCCATCTTCTTCCAGAGCGACATTCGGCGGGAAGGGAAGCTCGTCGACAAGGGGTACCTGGTGATGCGAGCGGTCGAAGCGGAGGGGGCCTCCGTGCTCTGGCACAAGATCGTCTGCCGGAAGCCTCCGGGGACGATCGCGTTCGGCCGCCCGAGCTACTCGCACATGATCTGCGTGGAGCGCGGGCAGGCGTCGCGCGCGTCGTTCAAGCACCCGGGGCCCGACGTGATCGCGGACGCGGGCTTCATGCCGTGGACGCGTGCGATGGGCGTCGAGGCGTGCCGCGTCGCGCTCCGCTTCGTGCGCGAGGAGACCGAGACACGCCTCGTCGTCGACCCTTTTTGCGGCCACGGGACCGTGCTGGCCGTCGCGAACTCGATGGGCTTCGACGCGCTCGGGATCGACCTCGGCGAGAAGCGATGCAAGCTGGCGCGAGCGTTGACGGTCGCAGCGGTCGGTTCCTAGCGGACGATCTCCGGCGGGTCGCCTATGATGGCGCGATGTCGTACGTCCGTAGCTTTCTTGTCACGCTCCCTCTCGCCAGCCTCGTCGCATGCTCCTCCACACCGAGTGGGAGCCCGACGGTCGACGCGGGTCATGACGCTCATGTGACCGCGCCGCGTGACGCCACGAGCGATGCGCCGCGCGACGCGAAGAAGACCGTGACCGACGCCAGCGATGCCGGCGCGACCGACGCCAGCGACGCGGCGCCCGAGGTGTTCGACCCGAAGGCGCCGCCGCTCCTCACGATCGACTGCGATCCGATGGTCCCGCAGATGTGCGGCTTCCCGTTCCCGTCGAACGTCTGGACGATCCCGGACACGAAGCAGGTCACCGGGATGCACATCTACTTCGGGCCCACGACGCTCCCGATCACGACCACCAACGTGCGTACGGGCACCGCTTCGTTCGCCACGCGCGACGGCTTCGCCCAGGGGGCGTCGATCCTGACGTACCTCGCGAACGCGACCGCCACGGGCCTCCCGACACAGAACACGATCCCGTCGTCGCTGATGACCAGCTCGCCGACGATCCTCATGGAGGCGGACACCGGCGCGCTCGTCCCGCACTTCTCCGAGGTCGACCAGCGCACGTCCGACCCCACGCAGCAGGCGTTCTTCATCGAGCCCGTCATCCGGCTGAAGGACGCGACGCGCTACATCGTCGCCATCCGTCACGTCGTCGACGGCAACGGCAAGACGATCCCGGCCAACCCCGTCTTCGCAGCCCTCCGCGACGACACGCCGTCGACCGATCTCAGCGTCCCTCCGCGCCGCGCCCTCTACGCCGACATCATCAGCAAGCTCAAGACGAACGGCGTCGAGACGACCGACCTCCAGATCGCGTGGGACTTCACCACCGCGAGCCAGGCCAACACGACGCAGTGGATGACCTCGATGCGCGACGACGCCCTCGCGAAGGTCGGCGCCGCCGGGCCCGCGTACACGATCACGAACGTCGAGATGAACCCCAACCCGTACATCTACGAGCGCATCACCGGCTCGATGACGGTGCCCCTCTACCTGACGAGCACGTCCGTCCCCGCCTCGCTGAACCTCGGGCCCAACGGGCTCCCGATGCAGAACGGAACGGCCACGTACCCGTTCCTCGTCCACATCCCGAACAGCCTGGTCAAATCGGGGAAGAAGGGGCCCATCCTCATCAACGCGCACGGCCTCCTCGGGGTCGAGTCGGAGGGGGAGGACAGCTACCTCGCCGAGATCTGCGACCGCGAAGGATACGTGGGGATCGCGGTGCAGCTGATCGGGATGGACTCCGACGACATCGGCTTCATCGGCGACCTCTTCACGAGCGATCCGAGCCAGTTCGAGATGGCGGTCGAGATGCAGCACCAGGGGCTCCTGAACGAGCTCCTCGCGGTCCGCATGATGATGGGCGGCCTCTCGACCGACATGGCGACCGCGCCGAACGGCAACCCGACCATCGACTCGACCCAGCGCTTCTATCGCGGCGACAGCCAGGGCGGGATCTTCGGCGGGACGTTCATGTCGATCAGCACCGACATCACTCGCGGCATGCTCGGTGAGCCGGGAGGGCCGTACTCGCTCCTCCTGAATCGCAGCGTCGACTTCGACTCGTTCTTCGCGCTGCTCAACATCGGCTTCCACAGCCAGCAGCTCCCGATCCAGCTCACCATCAACCTCCTCGACCAGCTCTGGTTCCGCACCGAGCCCGCGGGGTACGTCTCGTACATGAGGCAGAACATGCTGCCGAACACCCCGAGCCACGACGTGCTCATCGAGGCAGCGATCGGCGACGGAGAAGTGACGCCGCTCGGCGCCGAGTTCATCGCGCGCACGATCGGCGCGATGAACCTGAAGACGGTCAACCGCGAGGTCTACGGCATCACCGACTCCGCACCCGGCTTCACGGGCTCTGGCATCGTGGAGTGGAGCTTCGGCCTCCCCGTCGCTCCCACGACCGACACGCCCCCGGACGCAGGGCCCGACCCTCACGGAGAGCTCCGCTACGTTCCCGCCGAGCAGGACATGGCCGATCAGTTCTTCCGCACGGGCATCGTCAACCAGACCTGCCCCGCGGGGGGCCCGTGCACGGTGACCTGCTTCGACGCCGGCGTTCAGACCTGCACCACGACGCCCGGCGTGCCGCTCCCCGACGGCGCGATCCCCTGACGCTGACGCTCGAGCGTCGCTCACGGCTGTGGCTCGCTTCGCTCCTCGAAGTCCGGCATGCTCGCTCGCATGACCGCATTCGATCCGTCGACGACCTACGTGTGCCTGTCTCCCTCCGGTGCCGCCTCGGCCATCGAGGTCACCCCCGAGTTCTGGCGAACGATCGGCGAGCGTGAGGAGCTGCACGAAGGGCGGCTCGTCGCCGTGTTCCCGTGCAAGGCCGACTGGAAGCACTGGGAGATGCACCCGTCCGGAGAGGAGGTCCTCCTCTTGCTCTCGGGCAAGCTTACGATGGTCTTCGACGAAGCCGGAGCGGAGCGACACGTCGAGCTCGAACAGGGGCGCGCGTGCATCGTGCCGCGTGGAGTGTGGCACCGCGTCATCGTCCAGGAGCCCGCGAAGCTGCTCGGAATCACCTACGGTCGCGGGACGGAGCACCGTCCGCGCTGAGCGTCGCTCACGATGCGCCGACCGAGGCTCATCTTCGCCGCTCCGTGGCCGAGAGCTCACGGAGCACCGCCCTCGGCGCGCCACTCGTCGCTCGTTCGCCCATTTTCGAACGAGAGGGGCGCCAGATTGTAGCCGGGTCGTCGAGGAACGAGTCACATCCGCCGCGATCCATCGCCCACGAGACGCCGTCGAACGGGGCGGCTCGGCCGATTGGCGCACGATTGGCGTCACCTCGGACGAACGATGCGTCAAATCTGGCTACCCCGCCGACTGGGTGATCTCGGTTGGCGTGGAGGGTGGCTCGGTCGGAGCGTGTTATCGCAACGGATGCGCCATTCGGAGCGTCGTGTGCGCCACGACGCGTGACCGACGAGCCGTCGTGAGCTCTCGAGGCGCCAACCGAGGCTCACCATGCGCCGCTCGTCGCTCTCTCTCGGCCACGTGAAGCTCGGTAGGCGCCGCCTGTAGCCATCAATGCGCCACGTGAAGCGCATGGCGCGCCATCAGTAGCCATCTGTGCGCCACGAGAAGCGTACGATAAGCCGCCTGTCGTTCTCTCTGCGCCAGACGAAGCTCGGTATGCGCCACGTGAGGCCTCGCATGCGCCATCCTTCGCAACGAGGGCGCCACGTGAGGCTCAGTGTGCGCCAAGTGAGGCTCACGACGCGCCATGAGTAGCCATCCGTGCGCCACGAGAGGCTATCTCTGCGCCGAATGTAGCCATCGAGGCGCCAGGCAACGCTCACTGTGCGCCAAGTGAGCCTCTCCGTGCGCCACGTGTAGCCATTCGTACGCCAAGCGAGGCTCGGTGTGCGCCGAGGCAGGGTCGGTGTGCGCCACCGTTCGCTCTCGGTGCGCCACGGGTGGCAACGACGTCGGCGCTCGTCGCTCGCTGCGCGCCAGGCGAGGCCATCGAGCCGCCAGGCTTCGCTCTCTCGACGCCACGAGAGGCAAGCTCGCCGCGGAACGAGCGCAGGCCGACGCCAGGCGAAGGCCACCCCGCGCCGAGCGAGCCTCGTTCGAACGAGAGCCAGGCGACCTCGATCGGTCTGGTCGCTCAAGTCGACGGCGCCGTGCGAAGTGTTGCTGCTGTAGGCTCACCGCCGTGGCCCACGACCACCACTTCCTCGAGCGGCTCGACCGCGTCACTCGCGAGCAGACCGAGTTCGCGCTCGGCCTCTATCGCGATCACGAGGCGGTCGCGTACGTCCTCACGCACGTGAACCTCCCCGAGGCCGCGGCCCGCGTCGCGCTCGCGGTCGATCGCGCGGCCGACGGGCCCGTCGTCATCGTCACTCGCGACGGTCGCTTCGTCACCTGCCTCGCGAGCGGGATGCGCCATGACCATCCGGTCGTCCCGCACGGGCAGCTGACCGCGCTCCTCGCGAAGGTCGCCGACAAGCGGGCGCGTCGCGAGCTCGCGCAGCGGGAGCTACGCCCGGACGAAGAGGAGGGGGATCTCTTCCACCGCGTGCTCACGAGGGGCTCCAGGCTCGCGCGCGAGGACTTCATGGCCGTGTCCGCGTTCGAGCCGCTGCTCGGCCTCGCGCCGTTCCTCGGCCTGATGGACATCGGCCTCCAGGCGGTGAAGCTGCGTGCGGCGGTGTCGGTGAACGCCGACAAGATCGTCGTCAACGGGGCGACGACGAAGGCGCTCGAGCAGCTGCACCGGATGGAGTGGTCGACCGCGCACATGACCGTCCTCGCGGGCGCGGCGGAGCGAAAGAAGCTCGATGCGTTCCTCGGCACGCGCGCGACGGTCGAGGCGTCGGCGACCTTCGCGTGCTCGGCGCAGGGGGGGACGACCTTCTTCCTCCGCGCCGCGTGGATGACGGCGCGCTTCGGCAAGGCGGTGATTCCCTCGTACAAGGCGGCGCTCGTCAAGGCGACCGACTGGATGGGCGTCCTCGACGCCGTGGGCGGGCTCGCGGCGCTGGCCATCCGGCACTCGGCGCTCGGTGGTGAGGTGCGGCGCGTCTTCGAGGCCTACGGGCCGCCCACGCCGACCCCCGTCACTCCCGACGACATGCGACGGAACGGGGCCTTCGCGATGCTCGACGTGATGGACCACGTCGACGAGCGCATGGAGATGACGCTCAAGGTGGGCCGCTCGCTCGTGGTGATGTGGAGCCAGCAGATCCCCGACGGGCACCCGCTGAAGTACACGGAGGACGCGGCCGTCCCCGACGAGCTCGCGAAGACCGCGGCGCTCGCGTGGGACGGCAACATCTTCGACCAGCGCATCCAGGGCTTCACGATCACCGCGATGGCGACCGCCGCGCGCGCCTCGGCGGAGGACTTCTATTACCCTCGCGAGTTCGTCCGCGCCTACCTCGGCCCGTGGCACCCCGAGGAGTCGCTCGCGCGTGTCCGGCGCTGGAAAGACGCCGAAGCGAAGGTCCTGCCGACGCGGTCGAGCCAGCCGGGCCGCAACGACCCGTGCACCTGCGGCAGCGGGAAGAAGTGGAAGAAGTGCCACGGCGGGCCTTCGATATGACATTGAGAGTCGACGTGCGCCGCTTGCCCTTCACGCCTCCGTCCCTGAAGCGCTCCACGCGGCGGGTGGCCCTCGCAGGGCTGCTGCTCGCGACGACGGGAGCGGCGGCGGACGCACCGAAGCGCGCCCCGACGCACGCCCCGACGCCTCGCCCCGCAGCAGCTCCGGCATCGATGGTCTCGACGACGCGGACGCCGGTTCGCTGGACGGACCAGACCCCCGACGCGATGATCGAGGACGCGAAGCTGCGCGCGGTCACGGCGACCACCGAGGCCGACACGCTCGCGGCCGCCTTCGTCATCCGCTCGCTCGAGCCGCGCGCGGAGAACGGACGGGCCGAGCGCGCCCTGCGAGAGATCGCGAGGAAGCTCGGCGAAGCGGGTGGACGCGAGGAGCTCGCGAGCGACGTCGCCCTCCTCGCGCAGTCGCTCTCGGACGACGAGGGGACGGACGCAGGGGCGATCGCGGACCGCAAGCTCGGCGTCGTCACGGATCTCGCCTTGCTCGGTCCGTTTCGGGACACGGGCGGCGGGCTCGACACGCGCGAGGGGCCGGAGGCGAAGGGCGGCTCGTTCGCCGACATCAAGCACCGCTACTCCTGGGGCACCGTCGACGTCGGCTGGCGCGCGATCCCTGCGCACTACGCCCCCGCGACAGGGGTCCCGCTCGACCTGTTCGTCTCTCCGCGCTCGGAGAGCTGCTCGATCGTCGCCACGGCGATCACGGCGACGAGCCGCCAGCCCGTCGTCCTGCGCGTCGCTGCGAGCGGGAGCGTGCGGCTCTCGTTCGACGGGAGAGAGGTCGCGCGGAGCGAGGACGTGCACACGTCGGCGCTCGTCGATCGGCTCGCCGCGGAGGTCGACGCGACGCCGGTCGCGCACCTCGTCGCCGTGAAGGTCTGCACCGGGGCGATCGCCGACGACGGGCACGTCCGCATCCGGCTCACCGACAGGCGAGGCGCGGCGCTCCACCTCGCCGCGAGCGCGGACCTCTCCGTGCTCGGCGCGTCTGCCTCGACGACCGTCGTCGGCCGTCCGTCTGCGGCGCACCCCGCGGGTCTGAGCACTCCGCTCACGCGCACGCTGTCACCACGCACGCCGCCCGCCTCGCGCGCCGCGCTCTCTCCGCTCCTCGACGAGGCCATCGCGCGCACCCTCGGCAGCGCCGACGACTCGCGCAGCCCTCGCGCCCCCGGTCTCCTCGACGATCTGGCGCGCCGCCCCGAGCTCGCGCCCGACGAGATCGCGCTCATCGGGTGGATCAGCCCTTCGGGCGCGAACCGGAGCACCGTGCTGAACCTCGCGCTCTCGCGTGCCGCGGGGGTCGACGCAGGGGCGGAAGCGTTCGCGGAGCGGAGGCTCATCGCGCAGCGCCTCAACTCGCACCTGATCGACTGGGCGATGGCGACCGCGCTCGGCGCGCACCTCGGCAGCTCGGACGGCGAGGCCGTCCTCATCCACGCGCTCCTCTTCGACGCGCTCGGCACCGACGCGCTGCGGACGCAGGCCCTCCGCGACCTCGAAGACTTCACGGGCCACCAGCCTGCGCTCGCGCCGACCGCGCTCCTGAACGAGCTCGATCGCCTCGCGTCGACCTATGACCCGGCAGAGAGCCGCGCGGTCCGCGAGGTGCTCGCGGCGCGTGGGTACCGGGGCCACGACTACGTGACCGCGCAGGGGATGAAGAGCACGGAGGCGCTCGTGGGAGCGGCGAGGGCCGCGTTCGACGGGCAGCTCACCGACGCCGACGACGGTCTCCTCGTCGCCGAGGCGCTGTCACACGCAGGCCGTCACGACGAGGCGCGCGTCGCCTTCCAGCAGATGGCGGAGTGGGCGCCGAACCGCGCCGAGGCGTGGAGCGGCCTCGCGCACGAGCTCGTCATCGCGGCGCAGCCTGGCCCGTTCGTCCGGGCGCTCGTCCGCGCGAGAGAGCTCGCCCCCGGAGATGCGAGCCTGCGCGCGGAGCTGACGCTTCGCACGACCACGAAGGAAGACTCGGACGCGACCGCGCGCGACGACGAGAAGTACCTCGTCGCTCCGGACGTGTTCCTGTCGCGCCGGAGAGGCGTGAAGACCTCGGGTGTCCCCGACGTCGCCGACCGCGAGCTCTACTGGCTGCGCGCGGTGGTGCTCCACCCCGACCGTCGCGTCTCACAGCTCATTCAGTACTCGCGCGAGATCGTCATCCCGCCGCGCACGCAGGAAGACCTCCTCGAAGATCTCCCGGCAGAGGGGGACCTGACCGAGATCCTCCGCGCGCGCGTCTACCGGAAGGACGGCGGAACGGCGTTCCCGACCGAGCAGCACGACGAGGGGTCACGGCCGTCGATCCGCTGGCCGGAGCTCTTGCCGGGCGACACGATCGAGGTCGCGGTACGGACGTGGACGCGCGGTGCGGTCGGCGGTCGCGGCGACGCTCCGTTCTACTTCATGGACTACGCAGGCGCCGCGCCGACCCACCCGCTGCTCTACAACGAGGTGGTCGTCGTCGCGCCGAAGACCTCCCCCATCTTCCTCGACGTCCTGCACGGCGACCCCGACCGGAGAGAGGAGCACGACGACGGCGATCGCCACGTCACGCGCCTCATCTGGGATCACCCCGCCGTGATCCCCGACGAGCCGCTCGCCCCGAACCTGAGCGAGATCGCGCCGCTCATCGTCGGCTCCACGTTCCGCGACTGGAGCCAGTTCCGCGCCTGGTACACGACCGCCATCCAGGGCTTCACCGTCCCCGACGAGGAGATCAAGCGGCTCGCGGCGAGCCTCACGCACGGGAAGAGCACGCGCGAAGAGAAGCTCGCGGCGCTGTTCGACTTCGTCGCGGACGACATCCGCTACGTGAACTTCACGAGCGCCGAGGGGTGGCTCCCCAACCGCCCGCAGCAGCTGCTCGCGCGCCGCGAGGGGGACTGCGACGACAAGGCGCTCCTCCTCATCACGCTCCTCCGCGCGGTCGGCATCGACGCCGATGAGGTCATGGTCCAGACACGCGAGCGCGGGCAGCCGTCGACGGTGCTGGCGAAGGGCGCCGCGATCCCGATGTTCGACCACGGCATCGCGTTCCTCCCCGGTCCCGGCGGCGGGCAGTACCTCGACGCGACCAGCCCCGAGTCGCGGCTCGGCCCGCTCCCCTCGATGGACGCCCGCGCCCCCGCCTTTCGCATCCAGGGCGGACCCGCCGAGATGACGAGGCTCCCCTCGACCTCCCCCGCGGATCACGGGTCCGACGTGAGCTGGGCGATCACGCTCCACGCGGACGGCTCGGCGGATCTCACGGGGGAAGAGAAGGCCGTGGGCGACGCCGCGTTCTGGCTCCGGAGCTCGCTCACGCAGCCGGACGCGCGCGCCGACTACGTGCGAGATCACCTCGTCGCCCCGTGGCTCCCGACCGTCGTCGTCGACAAGAAGGTCGACTTCAAGGGGGACCTCCCGCACGGCCACGCGTGGGTGAAGTACTCCGCGCGCGCGGCGGGGCTCGCGCGCCACGAGCAGGGGGACATGACGCTCTCGGTCGGTCAGACCTACGGCCTCGCGTCGACCCTCGCGCCGCTCGTCACGCGCACGCTCCCCGTGGTGCTGCCGCCGACGCTCGCTCCGAGCTCGCAGGAACGTACGGTGCGCTTCACGGCGCCGCCGGGGTTCGTCTGGGCACCTCTCCCCGCAGGGGGAGACGAGAACGGCGGCGACTTCGGGCGGGCCCACCTCGACATCTCGCGCGACGCGCGCGACTCGCGGGCGATCGTCGTGAAGCGGACGCTGGTGTTCGACCAGGACGTGATTCCCGCGACGAAGTACCCGGCGTGGCGGGCCTGGCTGCAGAGGGTCGACCGCCTCATGCACAAGGAGATCAGGCTGTTGCCGATGCGTCCCTGAGGCGAGCTGGGGTTTCACTGGCGCCCCTCACCCCCGGCCCGGGTCGGGGGCCGCTCAGCTTCCGCCCCAGCGAACGTGTTGTGATACGTTCGCGCAGGTCGCCCCGATGGACCCCCGCCTCAAGCGCACGAAGTTCGCCGCCCACTCCGCCACGCTGGCAGAGCAGTTCGAGGCCGCCATCATCGACTTTCCGGTCGGTACCCACCGACTCGAAATGACCGTCCCCGAAGGATCCACCGGCGGCGGTGTCCAGGCGCTGCAGCACATCCGGCTCGTCCCCTCCGAGGACGAGACCGCCAAGACCTACGTCGTGGGGAACGCGGACCGCGTGAAGAAGATCGCCGAGCTTCGTTCGCTCGAGTACGTCGATCAGGTCTCCATGCAGCGTTTCGGCGCGCGGACGGGCTTCGACCCGAACCAGTACGCCGCGTGCATCGGCGCCGCCGCGAAGTTCCTGTCCACCTGGGGGATGACCGTGACGCAGATGAGCGCTCCGGTCGCGACGGGCGAGACGGCGAAGAAGAAGGGCCTCTCGACCCTGATGATCGTCATGATCGTCGTCTGGTCGGTGGCGGCCATCGCGATTGGGCTCGTCGTCGGCGTCATCGTGATGCGGGGTCACGCTCCGTAGAACGGTTCCTTGACCGCAGCGCGCCCCGGTCGGAAGATTGTAGCTGTCTTGTCTGAAGCCTCACCGCACGAGCTTGGCATCAAGGCGGGCGATGTGCTCGTCGGGAAATACCGCGTCGCGCGCGTCCTCGGCGCCGGAGCGATGGGGATCGTCGTCGCCGCCCACCACGTGCAGCTCGACACGAAGGTGGCCATCAAGCTCCTCCTGCCCGAGCTCCTGGGGAACGCAGAGGCGGTGACGCGCTTCGACCGCGAAGCGAAGGCCGTCGCGCGGATGACGAGCGAGCACGTGGCGCGCATCCTCGACGTCGGCACGCTGGAGAACGGCGTCCCGTACATGGTGATGGAGTACCTCGACGGGGAGGATCTCGCCGAGCGCATCGAGCGAAAAGGCCCGCTCGAGATCGAGCAGGCGGTCGAGTTCGTGCTGCACGCCTGCGTCGCCGTGGCCGAGGCGCACGGCCTCGGCGTCGTGCACCGCGACCTCAAGCCGGCGAACCTCTTCTGCATCAAGCGCCCGGACGGGCAGCTGTCGATCAAGGTCCTCGACTTCGGCATCTCCAAGATCACCGGGGGCGAGGCCGTCGGTCAGGAGCGGCTCGCGGTCACGAAGAACCTCGACGTCATCGGCTCGCCTCTTTACATGTCGCCGGAGCAGATGAAGGCGTCGAAGCACGCCGACGCGCAGAGCGACATCTGGGCGCTCGGCGTCATCCTGTACGAGCTCATCGCCGGCCAGGTGCCGTTCATCGGAGAGTCCGAGACCGAGGTGATCATCAAGGTCTCCACCGAGCCGCCGCGCCCGCTGCGCGGCTTCCGCCCCGAGGTCCCGCCGCGGCTCGAGGCGGTCATCCTGAAGTGCCTCGAGAAGGACCGAGCCCAGCGCTATCTGAACGTCGCAGACCTCGCGTGCGACCTCGCGTCGTTCGCGCCCGCCCGCGCGTACGGGGCCATCGAGCGCATCACGGGCACGATCGAGGCGGGAAAGCTTTCGAACAGCGGCAGCGGGAGCTCTGTCTCCACGAGGCCCCCCGCGCCGAGCGACCCTGGCGGAGCGGACGTCGACGTCGAGTTCGATTCGATCAGGCCGCCGGAGCCGGACGAGCGTCGCGGTGCCGTGACGCTCCTCGGGCAGACCACGAAGCCGGGGGCTTCCGGGGGATTTTCGGTGAAGGCTGCGCTCGCCGCGGCCACGGCGGTCGGGCTCATCGTCACCGTCGGAGCCGGCGTGTTCCTGGTTCGCAGCGGAGCCCTCTCGAGTCCGCCGGTCGCCGCGCCCAGCGCCGTCGTCGCATCACGCCCGACGCCCGCCACGCCGTCTCCCGAGGAGAGCGCCGCGCCCGCCGGGTCGACCGAGGTGGCGATTCCGCCGCCTGTCACGCCTGCGCCCTCCACTTCGGCGCTCGCTGCCGCTCAGCAGCGAACCCAGCCCAAGACGGGGACCGCGCCCGCGCCCGCGCCGCACGTGCCGGCGAAAGCGCCCGCAAGCGCGAAGACGTGTGATCCGCCGTACGTCCTCGACGGCGAGGGCCGCAAGCACTTCAAACCCGAGTGTTTCTGAAGTACTCACATTCGATGGGGCGACCTCTCACGAAGTTGACCTCGGCGCTCGCAGCGGCCGCGGCCCTCTCGCTCGCAGGCACGACCGCCTGGGCGGGGGCGCCCACGACTGCGGAATGCCTCACCGCGAGTGAAGCGTCGCTGAAGTCGGCGACGGACCACAAGCTGCGCACCGAGCGTGCGCAGCTGCTGGTGTGCGCGGCGGCGACCTGCCCCGAGGTGGTGCGCAAGGAGTGCCTGAGCCACGTCGACGAGGTGAACGCCGAGATCCCGACGATCATCTTCGGCGCGAAGGATTCGACGGGAGCCGACCTCGGCGCGGTGAAGGTCGGGATGGACGGTGAGCCGCTGACGGACAAGCTCGACGGGGCTGCGCTGTCGGTCGACCCCGGGCAGCACGTCTTCACGTTCGAGGCGACAGGGCTCGATCCCGTGACGAAGACCTTCCTCATCCAGCAGTCGCAGAAGGACCGCCGCGAGCAGATCACCTTCGAGGCGAAGGCGGGCGCAGTCGCGCCTCCTCGTGCATCGGGCCTGGGGACGCAGAAGATCCTGGCGATTGCCGCGGGCGGCGTCGGGCTCGTCGGCCTGGGCGTCGGCGCGGCGTTCGGCGGGCTCACGCTGTCGCAGAAGAGCACGGCGGTGAGCGCCTGCCCGGGGGCAGCGTGCTCCACCCCGGCGGGGGTGAAGGACTGGAGCAACGCGACGAGCTCGGGCACCGTCTCCACGATCGGGTTCATCGTGGGCGGCGTCGGAGTGGCAGCGGCGGCGGTGCTCTGGTTCACCGCGCCCACGACGAAGGGGACGACCGCGCAGGTGGGCTTCGGTCCCGGCGGACTGCAGGTTAGGGGGAGCTGGTGATGCGTCGCGCCACGCTGACGATCGCCGGCGCTCTCGCGCTCACCGCATGCAACGCGATCCTCGGCGTCGAGGACCATCCGCTCGCGACCGAAGCGGACGCCTCGCTCGACGGCGGTCGCCGAGAGGCGGGCTCCGGCACAGGCAGCAGCTCGAACAGCAGCGGCACCTCTGCGACGAGCAGCCAGTCGAGCATGAGCGAGTCGAGCACGGGGCCGAGCACGGGCAGCCAGTCGAGCACGGGGAGCCAGTCGAGCACGGGGAGCCAGTCGAGCAGCCAGGACGGCGGCTCTCTGAGCGGCGGTGACGCCGCAGCATCGATCTGTGTCCCGATGGTGCCCGCCGGCTGGACGGGGCCGCTGATCATCGACGAGCAAACCGGTGCCACGCTGCCGACGCCGCCCGAGTGCCCCGAGACGTTCAACGCGAATCCCGTGTTCGACGGCCTCGCGATGCCGGTCGCGCCGCCGGCAGGTTGCATGTGCGCATGTGGCCCGGCGATGGGAGTGATGTGCGCCCCCACGATCAGCTTCTTCAGTGACACAACCTGCGTGACCGAGTGCGGAAGTCAGAACGCGCCGATCCCCGCGATGCCGATGTGCACGACCCTCACGACGGCCGGCTGCAAGAGCTTCACCGTGACGGCACCGGAACCGTCGGGTGGAATGTGCGCACCAATGCTGGTCGTGGGGCCGACCACGAGCCCTGCGTCGTGGACGGAGAGCGCTCGGCTTTGCGGGACGATCGCGCCGCCGACGCAGGGCACGTGCTCGGCGGGGCGCGTCCTCGTCCCGGCGAGCGAGGCACCGTTCCAGGCGAACAACTATTGCATCACGAATACCAGTGCGGCTTCGTGTCCGGCCACCTACCCGGCACCGCGCACCTACTACTCGAAGCCGGAGGCGGGGCTGGGCCTAGACGATACGCGCACGTGCTCTTGCGAGTGCGGCTCGCCGGCGGGCGGCACTTGCTCCACGACGAAAGTCACCACGGCGGACATGGCGAACTGTACCGGCAGCCCGAAGATGAACACGGCGCCGCAGGCGTGCACCGCAGGAACGCAAGTCGGGGCGCAAGCAACGGCCGTCAGTATGGGTTCAGGACAGAGCTGCGTCGCGGCAAGCGTCCCCTCCGGAAGCGTCACGCCCTCCTCGGCTCCCGCAACCATCTGTTGTCTCTTGTGACCTCGCGACGCGCGCACCTGGCTTCGGTTCTCGCGCTCGCGCCGACGCGTACGCCGTCGTCTTACGGGCCGGCCATCACCGCACTGTAGCGCGCGGACGGTCCGGGGATGCTCGGCTGCATCCACAGCGAGCCGTTCCATATCCAGGTATCGCCTACGGCGCTGTCACCGACCGCTCCGCCGAACAGGACGACGGCGCCGCCGGTCGCTGCCATCACGGACGAGTCGCGCGCAGAAGGACCGGCCGCGCCGACGAGGCTCCACGCTGCACCGCTCCACCCCCAGGTGTCTCCGAGCTGGTCGCCGCCGCCGCCTCCTCCGGAGCCCGAGCCGCTCCCGCTTCCCGTGTACACCGAGCCCCCTGCGTCCGAACCGCTCCCCGCGCCGACTCCGCCGAACAGGAGGAGCTCCGAGCCGAAGGGGGCCATCGCCGATTGCGACCTCGCGGACGGACCGGTCGTGGCTACCTTCGTCCAGTCGGCGCCGTCGAACGTCCAGGTGTCCCCGAGCTCGCCGCCGCCACCACCGCCGCTCCCGAGACCGCCGAACAGAACGAGCTTCCCGTCGAGCGGAGCCATCACCGACCACGCGCGCGCGGGCGGTGTCGGCCCCGTGACGGTGACCGGCTTCCAGGCGACGCCGTCGAAGGTCCACGTGTCCGCGAGCAGATCGCTCTCCTCCGAGCCGCCGAAGAGAACGAGCTTCCCACCGAGCGGCGCCATCACCGCCGCGTCGCGGGCGGGCGGTCCGGCGACGCCGAGCTGGGTCCAGAGCGCGCCGTCCCAGCTCCAGGTGTCCCCGAGCAGACCGCTGTCTCCCGAGCCTCCGAAGAGGATCAGCTTCCCGCCGAGCGGAGCCATCACCGACGAGTCGCGAGCGGGCGGCCCCATGACGAGCATCTGCGACCAGGCCGTACCGCTCCATCTCCAGGTGTCCGACAGGAGCGTGCCTTCCAGGTCGTCGCCTCCGAAGAGCACCACGCCGTTCGCTGCGCCCGAATCCGGGCCGGTCGCGCCGCTGCTGCCCGTGGTGGCCGAGACCATCGCGCTGCCGCTGCTGCTGCCGCTGGTCGATCCCGAGCCGCTCCCCGAGCTGCCGCAAAGCTTGCTCCCCTGGTACAGCGCGAGCTCGGCGCTGCAGGCGGCTTCGTCGCCCTCGGTGGTGACGGCGCTGCAGGAAGCCCTGTCGGCCGGCGCTGCTTCTGCGCAGCACTGCGTGAGGTTCGCGCAGGCGTCCGCCGCAGTCGAGTCATTCGACGAATCGCACGCCGCGAGCGACACGCAGAGGAAGGCTGCGAGCTGTGCACCGATGCCGACCGTCTTGTTCTTCATGCCACCGGACTCCTTGTCGACGCAGCGAGACGTCGCTGGTGTGCGCCATCGCGGCGCGCGCGTCCACACCTCTGAACGGATGACAGCGTAGCCGTGGTCGCGGCCAGATTGGCGTCGGCCCGCAATAGCGCGTCGGCGCGAGGCGTTCGACTCGCATGCAACTCCGACTTCGCTCCGATGGTCGGGGGACTGCGTACACGGTCCGTCGCGGGGTCGTCGAGTCGTGCCTTCGTACGCTCTATCGCGGAGACTGGCCCGCGAAGCTGTGGGGGCTCGTCCCTGGAGCGTGCGACGTCGACCTCGTCGCTCACCGTATTGCGATGCTTCCGGAGGGCGCACGCTCGCTCCGCGTCGGCTTCGTGTCGGATCTTCACGTCGGTCCGACGACGCCCGAGCGGCTCCTCGACAATGCGTTCGCCCACCTCGCTTCCGCGCAGCTCGACGTGCTGTTGCTCGGCGGCGACTACGTCTTCCTCGACGCCGACGAGCGCGCGATCGACGCGCTCGCTGCGCGGATTGGCGCTGTCTCCGCCGCGAGAAAGCTCGCCGTCCTTGGCAATCACGACCTCTGGACACGGCACGAGCTGCTCGAGCGGTCCTTCGCGGCCGCGGGCGTCGAGGTCCTCGTCAACCGGAGCACCGCGCTCGCGCCCGAAGGGGAGGTGACGGTCGTCGGCCTCGATGACCCGTGGACGGGAGCTCCCGACGCGGCTCGCGCATTCGAAGGCACGGGTGACGCCGCGGCGGTCATCGTCCTCTGTCACTCGCCCGACGGGCTCCCGCTCGCGCAGGCCGCGCAAGGCGGCCGAGCGCCGACGCTCTACGTCTGTGGGCATACGCACGGCGGTCACATCGCGACCCCGTCGGGCCCGTTGATCGTGCCCGGTCGGCTCGGCAGACAGTATCCGTCCGGCCTTCACAGCACAGGCGACCTCACCCTCTACGTCTCTCGCGGCGTCGGCGGCGTCGAGCTTCCCGTTCGCGCGTACGCGAGGCCCGAGGTCGTCGTCTTCACTCTCACGGCGTGGGATCGAGCATGACGCGGTAGCCGCCTGCCTTGATCGTGACGCTCAGGCCCGAGACGACCTGGGTGGGCACACCCGCGACGGTCAGGGCGGCGGCGGCCACGGAGATCGCCATCCGGCTGAGAGGAGCGTCGTCCGGCGCAGCCATGACGATCTTGAGCACGTCCTTGCGGATGCGAAGCCCCCAGTCGGTCAGGGCGACGCGCGCGTGCGTGTCGTACGTCCGGATTCGCGAGTAGTCGTGAAGGAAATGCAACTTCGCCGCGCGTGCGCCGCGTATGCGGAGGAGTCGCGCGTACGCCGGTCCGGACACCCAGGTGGCTGCAGCGCCCGTGCAGTGCGGCGGCGTGGCCCGCACCTGGATCGCCATGCCGAGCGGCTCGATGAACCAGATCGCGACCCCGTCGTCGTGGACCATGTGCGCAGGCTCGCGAAAGAGCGGCGCGATGCTGGCGTCGAGGACAGGCATGCTTCGCTCGAGAGAGGATATCAGACGCCCGGCGCACCCAGCGCCAGCTCCGCCAGGAGCGCCACGATCGCCGGAACCCACCCCAGCTGCTCCGGCCGCATCAGACACGACCGGAGGAGAGTGACCGTGGCGGCGTCGACGCGGATCGCAGGGTGAAGCGACGCGAAGACGTCGGCATTGACCACCAGCTTGGCCAGATAGAGCGGCGTCTTCGCCTGCTCGCCCGCCGTGAAGATCCGGTCGCTCGCGGCAGAGATGGCCGAGAGAGACGGACGCTCCGGATAGTAGGTGACGATGTCGAGCGTCGGCGGCACGTGCACGGCGTACCCCGCGCCTGGCAGCGCGGTCGCGAACGCGCGCGCCGCGCGGAGAGAGAGGTCGAGCCCGGCGGCCATCGCTCCGCCAGGCTCGAGCGGCAGCCCCTGAAGAGTGAGCCATAGCGCCGCGGCCGCAGCTCCGGAGCGGGAGCACTCGAGCGTCGTCTCCCCGGGGTGATGCTCGGGAGACGAGAAGTAGGTGTACGGCGATGCGTGCGCGTAGAGCTTCGAAGGGGTGCTGTCGGCGAACAGCACGCACCCGCATCCGTAAGGCTGCAGGCCATGCTTGTGGGGGTCGACGACGACGCTGTCCACCTCGCCCGTCGAGAGGAGCGGCGCGAGCTCCGAGGCCCATTGCGCGGAGCCGGCGACGAGGCGGAAGTACCCCCCGTAGGCGGCGTCGACGTGCACGCGAAAGCCATGGACACGACGCCTCTCGAGCACGTCCGCGAGCGGATCCAGCGCGCCGAGCGCGGTCGTGCCGAGGGTCACCACGAGCGTCCCGATCTTCCGGACCGCGAGGAGCTCGTCGAGCCGAGCGAGATCGAGTCGTCCGTCGGGTGTCGCTGCGACCTCGATGCACGGCATCCGCAGGACGCCGCACATGCGCCGGTGGGTGTAGTGAGCCTCGCTGCTCACGACGACGGGGAGATCCGGGTGGAGCTCGCGGGCGACCCAGAGCGCCTCCAGGTTCGCCACGGTTCCGCTCGCGGTCAGGTGCCCCATGAAGTCCGAGCGACGAAGGCCGAACATGTGCGCGAGGGACGCCACCGCCTCCTTCTCGAGCGCGGCCGTCGCACGACCGCCGTCGAGCGCGTGGTTGTTCGGGTTGACGAGCATCGCCGCGAGGTAGCCGATGACCGCCGCGGGGTGCGGCGGCTTGAGCATCTGACCCGCGTACAGCGGATGAAAGTGGGGATAGTTCTCCCGCAGGCGCTCCGAGAGATCCCGCGTGGCGGCGGCCCAGATCTCCGGGTCGAGGCGCTGCGCCGGATCGGGGGCCACGGGAGGCCAGCCCGCCTCCCAGCTGCGGTTCGCGTCGATGACGGACTCGAGAAGACGGTCGAACGAGCGAGGAAACGTCATGCGGAGCACTCATACCGCCCGCGCCGGCCGGGCGCGCAGACATAGCGTCAGACTCGCCAAGCGCGTGTTCGACCCCGCTGGAATAGTGGCCACTCGCAGCGACGGGCCGACCTGGTTGGGGTGCGATCGCCTATCCTCCCGGCCGTGCGTCTCCGCCCCCTCTTGCTCGTCGCAGGTCTGATCCTCGGGTGCGCCCGCCCACCATCGACGCCCGATGCCTCCGGAGCGGACGCGAGCAGGCTCGCGGCGCCGCTCGCGCTCGCTTTCGCCGAGGAGGCTCACGGGTCGCCAGACGGTGCGATCACGCGCTATCTCGATCTCGTCGACGCCGCTGCGACCAGTCGACCAGACGCCTGGCAGCTCGCGATCACCTCCGCCGCGCTCGACGCGCTCGTCGCGAGATCCATCGGCGCCCTCGGCACGGTGAGCCCGGATTCGGCGCTCGTCTACCGTACGCTCGACCCCTCGCTCACGCGCAGCGACTCGCTCGCGATCGAGGAGCGCACGCATGCGCCCGAGAGCATCGCGTCGCGCCTCGCGGCGTCCTTCGCTCACGCGCAGGGCCCGTTCGTGGCCGGGCTGA